>Ga0075428_100002138_pt1 | contig 21328 bp, 22 predicted proteins | sample RhiMetdeltSRZDD2_FD_75291 | JGI IMG/M metagenome (GOLD analysis project Ga0075428, IMG submission 75291) | Populus rhizosphere microbial communities from Tennessee, USA - Rhizosphere MetaG P. deltoides SRZDD2 | ecosystem: Host-associated > Plants > Roots > Rhizosphere > Soil | place: USA... | reverse complement strand
CAGCTTATGAACTGGAGAGAACCCATGGCTGATCAACACTTCACCACCAACTTGTTGGTAGACCAAACTCCCGAGGAAGTCTTTGCAGCCATCAACAACGTCCGGGGATGGTGGTCAGGAGAAATCGAGGGGGACACGGACAGACTCGGAGCCGAGTTCACCTATCGATACAAAGAAACGCATCGTTCCAAACAGAGGATCACGGAGTTGATTCCTGGAAAGAGGATCATCTGGCACGTATTGGACGCCCACCTCAGCTTTGTGAAAGACAAGAGCGAGTGGAAAGACACGGACATCGTCTTCGACATCTCCAGAAAAGGCGGCAAAACAGAAGTCCGCTTCACACACAAAGGCCTGGCGCCGACGTTTGAATGCTACGACACCTGCTCGACTTCGTGGGGCGCGCTCATAACCAGCAATTTACGCAAGCTGATCATCACAGGCCGAGATCAGCCGGATCTGTTCGCGACCAACTGAGAGCATATCGCAGCGGAACGATAGCGAAAGGAGACACCATGAACAATCAAAACTACACGACTACCCTTGTGGTAGACCAGACTCCCAAAGAGGTCTTTGACGCCATCAACAACGTTCGCGGATGGTGGTCAGAAGAAATCGAGGGCAGCACCGACAGACTCGGTGTATTCAAGTACCACTACAAGGACGTTCACCGCTGCACCATCAAAATCACCGAACTTGTTCCAGGCAAAAAGGTCGTGTGGCACGTCGTGGACAACGAATTCAACTTTGTAAAGGACAGGAGCGAGTGGAAGGACACCGACGTCGTCTTTGAAATCGCCAGGAAGGGCGAGCAAACGGAAGTCCGTTTCATGCACGTCGGCCTCGTCCCCTCATACGAATGCTACGACGTGTGCTCGGTCGCTTGGGCCACCTACATCAACGGCAGCCTGCGCAACCTGATTACCAACGGCAGGGGCCAGCCCAACCAAAACGAGGACATTGTCAGAAGGACATAAGGGATGTTCAAGCAAGTCGACCGCTAATGGCGGACACCTGACGCCCCTCACCTCTGTCCTCAGCAGCAGCGCGGATGTTTGATGCTGTGGATGGTCCACAAGGGCGGCGCTCAGCGCCGACAACTCCACCATCGGGGTCCGTTCGCTGGCGAGGGAGGCCCTCGCCACCTCGTCGCCGGATGTCCGGCCTCCAGCTCTCTTGACCGCGGCGCCGGGAAGGAATCTTATATCTCTAGCGGACCGACCCGCGGCGCGATGCTGCGGTGTGCTGTTTTCGCCGTGATCGATCCTGTTGGAGGCGGGATGTCGGAGCAGAGAGTGGTCGTCATCACGGGCGCGTCGTCCGGAGTCGGCCATGCGACGGCCCGGTTGCTTTCTCGACGCGGTTACAAAGTCTTCGGTACGAGCCGTGATCCCGGCCGCGCGGAGCCCATACCAGCCGTCGAGATGCTGGCTCTCGACGTGCGCAACGATGACTCGGCAGCGGCGTGCGTGAATGCAGTTCTGAGCCGCACCGGGTCCATTGATGTTCTCATCAACAACGCCGGTTACGAGCTGGCCGGAGCGTCGGAAGAACTCTCAATGGACGAGGTCCGGGCGCAGTTCGAGACCAACTTCTTCGGGGTCGTGCGGATGGTGAAGGCCGTTCTGCCGTCCATGCGCCGGCAGAGGCGGGGACGAATCATCAATGGCAGCTCTCTAGCCGGTCTCACGTCCATTCCGTTCCTGGGTGTCTACTCTGCCAGCAAGTTCGCCCTCGAGGGATACACGGAGGCCCTGCGCCATGAGCTCAAGCCGTTCAACATTCACGTGTCGCTCACCGAGGCCTCCTTTCTCAAGACGCCCATGATGAACCACCGCGAGATTGCAGCGGCGCCCATCTCCGAGTACGACCTCTGGCGGCAGCGAGCCCTCGGTGCAATTCGTGCCTATGAAGAGAAGGCCCCGGGGCCGGAGTTGGTGGCGGAAACGCTGGCCTCGATCGTGGCGAGCGACAAACCGCGATTGCGCTATGGGATCGGCCAGCAGGCCAAGACGACCACTCGCCTGCGGCGGTTTCTCCCCGGAGGGGTCTACGAGCAGGGAGTAAGGCGGACGTTCCGGCTGGATTAGGCTGGATCCGGAGGAGCCGTTGCCCAGTCGGTGCCATGAACCACCGTCCGTTGATCTCCATGCACGATGCGGTTGCCCTCGCCGGGTGCCGTTTCAGACCCGGAGGGTCTGACGTTCCTCAGCCCGAGACAGGGCGCGATCGCCGTCGCTCGACGCCGGCAAGGTTTCGTGATGGCTAGGCCTATTCGGTCAGGACGCAAGACGGGCTCTGCTCCGAGCGGGCGCCCGAGCCGCACGCGCCTCCCCGTATACGTCGAATGCGGAGCCAAGCGCACGTTCGCCGCCGCGCTCGACTGGCCCGGTTTGTGCCGCAGCGGACGAACTGAAGCCGACGCGTTGGCTGCACTGCTGGCCTACGGACCCCGATACGCCGCCATCCTTGCGGGGACGCGGCTGCGCTTCGTCGCGCCACAGAATCTCGCGCAACTGGCCGTCGTAGAAAGGCTTGCCGGCACCGCAACAACCGATTTCGGCGCACCATGCGTCGCACCCGCGGTGGACCACGATCGCTTCTGTGACGCGGCCGAGCTGGAGCGCTTCGAAACGATCCTCCGCGCGGGTTGGCGGGCATTCGACAAGGCCGTGAGAGACGCCCGCGGCAAGACGCTCGCGACCGGCCCACGCGGCGGAGGACGCTCCCTGCAGGCGATCGTGGCACATGTCATAGGAGCCGATGCGGCCTATCTCGGTGCGGTGGGCTGGAAGGCGTCAGAGACCAGGGGTGCCAGGCAACTTGCGGCGACGCGCGCAGCGATCCTCGCGGCGCTCAAGGCCTCGGCGAGCGGGGAGATTCCACTGCAGGGCCCGCGCGGCGGCGCGCGGTGGTCGGCACGGTACTTCGTTCGGCGGGTGGCGTGGCACGTGATCGCGCACTGGGAGATCGAGCGGCGTGCGGACCATCATCCATCGCGGGGTCGAGGTCGGCTGCAGCGCCTTGTTCGGCGGTTCAGCGGCGCTTCACCGGCCCAGGGTCTCGACGATCAAGGCGGCGGTCTCTCCACCTGAGAAGTTCTGCTGGCCCGTGATGAGGTTGCCATCGCGGATGGCGAAGCTCCGCCACAGCCCGGCCTGTACGTAGTTGGCGCCGATCTTTTTGAGCTCGTCCTCGATCCGCCACGGCATGACGCGTTTGTCGCGCGAAAGGAGGTTCATCGACCACACGGCGTTGTCGGCGAAGTCCTCCTCGACGTTGGCGAAGCCGGTGACGGTCTTCCCCTTGGCGAGGTACTCCCCCGTGGAGAGCTTGGTGTATCTGAGGACCGCCGTCCCGTGGCACAGCGCGCACGCGATCTTGCCGGCTTCGTAGAGCTCCACGAACTTCTCCTGGAGGCCCGTCGCGGCCTCGAAGGTGAACATGGGGGCTTGGCCGCCGGCGACCACCATGGCGTCGAACTTGGCGACGTCGAGGTCGGACACCTTCTGGGTGTGGTCTACCAGCGATGCCAGCTTCGGGGTCGCGATGAAGCCCATGCTGATGAGATCACCCGATGAGTAGCCGCTCGGATCGCGCGGATCGCTCATCGCGTCCGCCTCACATTTGCCGCCGTGGGGGCTGAACAGCTCGACCTCGTACCCAGCTTCGGTGAACGCGAAGTAGGGATGGCTGAGCTCGCTCCACCAAAAACCCACCGGCCATCCGGTAGTGGTCGAGGTCGCGGGATTGGCGATCACGATGGCAACTTGCTTCTTTTTCCTAGGGTTGACGACGTTGGGATCCATGAGGCTCATTGTTGGCTCCTATTCTCGGGACCTCAGCTGCAGGGGGCAAGCATGCCAACCTCTAGACCCATTCCTTCCGCAGCCCTGAACGAATGGGACTGGGTTCCAGGACGCCTCGGCGAGGGGTAAGCGGCGTGGATCCCCCTCAATATGCTCCACAGGGGTAGGGCACACCGGCACCTCCCCTATCGGGCTGCGAGCTCGGTGGCCACGGCATCCGCGCCCAACGAAATGAGAAACTCCAGCTTGCCATTGGGGAGGACGGCCTTCATCCGAGTGACAAGCTCGTTCTTCTGCGCTTCAGAGAGTCCAGTCCCGCCCTGGGCGAGGTCCTTTACCGCGGCGCGGTAGCTCTCCAAATAGCGCTTCTGCCAGTTCAGCAGCTCGAGACCTCCCGGCTCACCATGCCCCGGATAGAGGACCTTTGCACCGGCAAGGCGGCGGCGCAGCCGCTCCAGGTTCGCGAGCCACTGGGTCGTGTGCCCGTCCGTCACGAAGGCATGGACGCCGTGCATGACGGTGTCCCCGATGAATGCGATCTCCCCCTGGCCGAGGTCGGTCGTCCAATAGCTGTCCGAGTGCGACTCGCCCGGACCCAGATCGTGCACGGTAAAGCGGATCCCGTCGAACGCGATCGACTCCCCGTCCTTCACGATCCGGTTGGGAAAGGTCCTCCTCGGCGGCCATTCCGCGCCAAAGGTGGACGCCCACTGCTTCTCCTTGGCGGAATCGTACTCACGGATCACCGCGTCCACGCCGGCCGTAGCAACGATGGGCACGTTGGCGCCGGCGACGATCTCGGTGATGCCGTTGTAGTGGTCCGGATGACCATGTGTCACGAGCACGCCGAGAAGAGGCTTGTGAAGCGACTCGATGCGGGCGCGAACCGCCTTGCCATCCGAGGTCAGCAGGCGTCCATCGATCACGACCACGCCCTTCTCCGTTTCGACCAGGTAGGAGTTCGCGAAGATGCCGGCGGCGTCCGCGGCCAGTCGATGGACGAGCGCCGTGTTCGCGGCAGATGGAATGGACGTTCCCGCGGCGATCATGCCGACGATGAGTGTCGAAAGGGCGACGCCTCGCATGCTCTCCTCCAGATCCATATCGAACTTCTGATCCGTGGAAGCCTGTTCGACTCGTGTCGAACCGTTCCGTGGTAGAATAGGCATGCCCTGCGAGCGAGTCCAGCACAGGAAGGCGCAAAGTACTGCCCAGGACTCTCAAGACACGATCGAGAGGGCTTCGCGATGGGCATCCTGGCACAGCGGACCGGCAGAGACGTTCTCTCAGAAGTCCTCAGTTCGCTGCGGTTGGAGGGTCGCATCTTCTGCCGCTTGCAGGTGGGCGCCCCGTGGGGTTTTCGCACTCCGGACGACGGACTCGCCCGCTTTCATGTCCTCGAGCGAGGGGCGTGCTGGATCCGGGCTACGCACGGCAATGCGCTGCCCCTCTCGGCGGGGGACCTTGTGCTGGCCTTCGAGCCGCATCAGCTCAGCGATGGTCCGAAGAGCAGCACCATTCCTATGGACGAGTTCCTGGGCCGCTCTCCGATCGGATCGCACGCCGAGGTGCACCGACGCGGCCGCGGCCCCGAGGTCCAGATGCTCTGCGGGGCGTTCCGGTTCGGTCAAGGCGAGGCCCATCCCCTGCTGGCCGTGCTGCCGCGGTTGATCCACATCAAGAGCCGGTCGGGAGACACGCCGAAGTGGCTGGATCTTACGCTGCAGTTCCTGGCCTTCGAGACGCGCCACCCGAGGGCGGGTAGCGAGAGCGTGGTCAGCGGGCTCACCGAACTCCTGTTCACGCAGGCCGTCCGCGCTTGGATCGAGGATCAACCGGAGGGCCGCGGTGGATGGCTGGGCGCGCTTCGAGATCGCCAGATCGCGCAGGTCCTCGGCCTGATGCACGGCGAGCCAGCGCGCGCCTGGACGGTGCCGGCTCTGGCGCGGGCAGCGGGGATGTCGCGGGCAACGCTCGCGCGACGATTCGCCACCCTGGTCGGCGAACCGCCCTTGAGATACTTGAGCCGCTGGAGGATGCACCTGGCGGCGGACCTGCTGCGAGCGCAGTCCATGAGCGTTGGTGAAGCCGCGGCTCGTGTGGGCTATCGGTCCGAGGCCGCCTTCAGCCGAGCGTTCCGGAGTGTCATGGGTACTGCACCAGCGAGGTTTCGCCGGGCCGCTAGCGTCCCGAGGCAAGGACCCAGCGGCGGCGGTCACGGCGCCCGGGGCGCTCCTATCGGCGGAGAAGCTTGACGCGAATCGGCGGCGAGCAGCTCGGCGAAGGGTGGAATCGCCTCGACGAGGCGGGGGCGCGATGCGTGTCGGGGCGGTGTTGGGCTGGGCGCTAAGAGAGCAGCGCTTTTGCGAATGTAGCCGCGTCGGTCAGCACTGCGTCGCCCATGAAGCGCATCTGCTCGATCGACCGCGCCGCCGCATCGGCGTCGCCGTGACCGCAGGCATCGGTGATCACGATCGGCACGATGCCGAGATCGACGGCATGGCGCACCGTCGGCTCTATACCGATCTCGGTCGCGATGCCGATGATCGCGAGCGCTTCGATCCCGCAGTCACGCAGTGTCATCTCCAGCGGTGTGCCTTCGAATGCGGACATGGCGAGCTTGTCGAAGATCGCCTCGTCTGCGGTCGGCGCCAGTTCGGGCACGATCTGGAAGCCGGGGCTGTCGCGCAGGAACCAGGGCTCCACTGCCTCGGGATCGTCGGTGCGCTGCCACGCCATTGCCGTTCGCCACGCCATCCGGCCCATCCACGGCTTGGGCAGCGAGAGGTGGCGGGTGAAGACCACTCGCATCCCAGCCGCGCGCGCGGCCGCTAGCACCCGGGTCACCGCGCCTATCGCAGCGGTGCATTCCACCTGGCCGCAGATGCCCGCCTGCATGTCGTAGACGAGAAGCGCCGTTCGCTCGGGATCGGCCCATTCCTCGATCGTCTCAGCAATCTTCAAGCCGCCCGCCGACTTCATGGCACCTACCAGTAGCTGTGCTGGAACACGAAACTGTCCTGCTTCTCGCCGAGCGTTCCCTCGACGTGCCCGTCGCAGTCATGCCCTTCTCCTGCCGTGTCACCGCCGGCATCGCCAGTGCGGCCTACGCCAATGTCTCACCGCCCAGCCACACGCGCGGTCCCCGGTGGCGAACACATGGTGAACGAAAGCGCCCAGCTCTGCAAGCGCTGGACACCGGGGATCCCGTGATCGAACGCCTGGCCGCGATCTGCGAAACAATTCCGACTTGCCTGTCGTACACGATCAAGGCAGTCCGACTCGGATCGTACCCCTCGTCGAGTCCTCTTGGAACGTCTGAGGCCATAGGCGTGGTCCATATCAGTTCGCGACACCGAGCGAGGTATCGGTCCGATCATAGGGCTCGTTGACGTCGACGTTGGGGTCGAATAGGACTTCGATCGGAAGAGGCACTCGAACTGGGATGAAGAACCACTCGATGAGTCCCGCCTTCGTCAGGGGGAAGTCATCGGTGTATCGTTTCGCGACCTCGACGCTGTCCACCTCGAAGACGATCACGACACCGAGTTCGTCAGAGCGCGCGTAGTTTTCGCGCACGATCCCGGCCTTCCACAGCCTCCACACATTAGCCACTTCCTCCCGCAGGTAGGGTTCGAGCTTCTCGTACGTGGCACCGGGTTTCATTCGGTCGAAGCTGATGATCTTCACACTTCCCGCTCCTCTGCTATGATGCTCGCGACATGGCGAGGGTGTCCTCGGTTCACGACGCACTTCGCTTCGTCGAGCCTGGACTCCTGCTCGCTTACTATCATGTGCAGTCGCGATGAAAACAACTCACCAGTTGGTTAGTTGAGGTGGGAGAATCCTATGGTTCACTCGCTGCGTCGAAGTTTCTCCTGCCCGGTGGAGCTTGCCCTCGAAGTCCTCGGCGGCAAGTGGAAGACGGTGATCCTGGCCTATCTAAAGCAGGATTCCCTGCACTATGCGGAGTTGCGCGCTCTGATTCCGAGTCTGAGCGACAAAGTTCTGACCGAGCGGTTGCGAGACCTGGAAGAACTCGGCCTTGTCGTCCGACACAAGAGCGGCGGGCGCGGGGCACCTTCTCGCTATGAGTTGACGGGTCGAGGGAAGTCCTTGGGACCGGTGTTGCAGGGGCTCTACGACTGGGGCAGCCGAATCGCCCCCGAGGTCGGGGCCACCGTCGAACCGGGCGGAATGAAGTATCCGTCCCGGCGAGCCAGGTGAGCGCACAGAGACGCCTCTGCAACCGGACGCGGATCCGATCGCGCCTCGGCTCGCAATCGTCCCGGCGATTCCCTGGTAGGCCTGCGCGCACTCCGGACGACTTCGCCGGCAAGCCGGGCGCTCAGATCTTCTCGCTGGCTATCGCCTCTCCTGCCGTTACGCGCGCGGTGCGTCCTGAGAGGGCGAAGAAAAGAGCAACGAACGCGTACAGCCCGAGAGCGGCAGGTGCGCTCGCGAGCCCGATCAGTGTGCCGGCCGCGTAGACCGCCGGGCCGATGAGCGAGCGGCGGATGGCGGCCCGTATGCGGGGTCGGAGTTCGGGATGCACGAGATGCTCGGTGCGGGCGAGCCAGAGCCAGATGGCCGCGAACGAGCTCGCCATCAGGGTCATCACGAGGCCGTACGTGACGGCTGCGGCGGAGCTCTGCTCCGGGTCGCGCAGGTAGGCGGCGAGGAGGCCCGTTGGCCAGGGAACGACAGACACGAAGAGCAGCAGAAGCAGCGTGAGCTCCATCAAGGTCCGGTCCGCTCGGGCGATCCCGTCCATGAGGGTGTGGTGGTTGATCCAGACTATGGCGATCGTCACGAACGACACGATGTAGGCGGCGTAGAACGGCCACTGGTTCAACAGGTCGTGCGCCAGCGATCTGGATTCCTTCGGCGTTGGGAGCTGGAGGACGAGGAGTGTCAACGCGATCGCGAAGACCCCGTCGGCGAGTGTTTGCAGTCGATCGGTCCTCACGGCAGCCAGCCTCCCGTGGTCGATACGTCCGGGTTGCCCATCACGAACGCGACTCGCTTCGGTTTGTGCTTATTGACGGGGTTCGCGTCTCTCAGGCTCATGAGGATCCTCCTGTACTGCGAAGAAGGGGCGCTGACGGATCGCCTACCGATTCGCATCGGCTGGTCACGCACCCCAATCTAGAGAAACTTGATGCTCGCGAAGAGGGAAACACGTTTTATGTAAACTCGTCCTAACACGCGCTACGGCAATGCGTTGGACAAGCAGAGAATAGCGCATCACCGGGCAAACTGTGGGCTCAGTCCCCCGAGATCGCGCTGGATTATGGACGCCCGCTCCCACGCGCGGTGAGGGTAAATGAGTCCCTTGAGCACCTTGAAATATCTTGAGTAAGTTGCGATGCGGAACCCGAGGACGGGGCCTCCGAGGGCGTCGGCGAACGGCACCACGCCCGAAACTCCTGGCGCTGGCGATTTCGATTGCCTGATGGCCTGGCCGAGCACTTGGCGACCTCGCCACAGCCGCCCCGGTATCGTAACGAGGCGCTTGCAGGCGTGCGAAGGGAAGGGCGCATGGTTTCGGTTGGCTTCTACAGATCTTCTACAAAACGTCCCTGGAAACACGCCCCCATAGACTCCCTCAGATTGAAAGTCGCCGGACGAGGCTCCGACGGTAAGGTTTTCACGGAACGCGAATTACGTTGCGACGACATCACTTCGGCGGGTCGGCCGTTCCTGTGTGAATTCAGCCTTCGGGGTCAGTTGAACCCGTCTCTGATCCGGGAAGTAGTTGAGAATCAAGCTGTTCTCAAGGCGATTTCTCAGGAGCTTCTACAAATCGTCCCCACAACGACTCGGCCTCGGCGCGCACGTGCGCGTCGAGAAGCGAAGCCTGCGAAGTCAGGTCGATGTCCAGGTTCTGCTGCACCGAGACGAGCGTGTGATTGAGATTCCGTGCTTACGAGCCCGTTCTGGAGCAGCGCGAGGAAGCCCTGCACCACGGCGGTCGCCGGTGAAGGATCCGCGGCGACTGCTTCCGGTAGGTCACGACCTCCTGGAGGCCGACCTACGCCGAGAATGGCTCGACCGACCTCATCCAGAGCTGCAGCCTTTGCGCCTCCACGAAACTCAAGTCCGGGCGCGGATGAGACCCACGCCGACCGTGAGCGTCGTGACGGCGAGGACCACGGCTCCCAGATAGAGAAGCGCCCGCAAAGGCGGGGAGTGGGCCAGGCCGAAAAACCCACCCGCCACCAGCAACGGGGCAGCCAGAGCGGCAACGCGCAACGGTAGGACCAGAGCGAGTGGAAGGGACACGTGGTCGAGAGCGATCTGGAGGAACAGCGCCAGCAGCGACAGCACGCCCGCGTGCGCGTGACCGGCGCGATAGAAGGTGACCTGCAAGGGGGACAAGTCCGGGGGCGCGGGGGCTCCGTAGCGTCCGCCGCTCACCACGCCGAGGACGGTCAGGCCTCCGTAGACGATGGTCGGCACCAGGATCAGTGTCAGGCCACAGAACAAGCGGGCTTCGGGTGACATCCTTCTCCTCCCTTGGCACGACGCTCGAACACGACGGCGCGCGTCACTTGACGAGGGTCATGGTTCGAGACGACGCATGGTCACCCGCTTGCACCCGGCAGACGTAGATCCCTGCCGCGACTCGCCCGCCCGTGTCGTCGGACCCGTTCCAGTCCACGAAGTGTCGTCCGGCATCGTATGACATACCCTCGAGGAGCGTCCGCACGAGTCGCCCGTGCACGTCGTAGATGCGCAGGGTGACGGGCAACGCAGCTTCGACTTCGAAGAGAATCCGCGTCATCGGATTGAACGGGTTCGGCCGGTTGGCGAGCAGGCGCACTGGCGCCGGTACCGCAGGCAGCGCCAGCTCCGGCACGTCGGTCGGCACACCGGGTGGGTGCAGGAGGACGTTCACCGTGCTGCCGCCCGTCATGTCCATGCCATACAGACGCACGCTCACGTTGTCTGCCAGGCAAACACCATCGCGCCGCAGGCCGACCGACCACGACGGCGGCGCCACGCGGTCCTTGCCGAGGAGAAGGTCGAAGCCGTAGCCCCACTCCTGCACACCGAGCACGACTTCGCTCTCCGTCGAGAGATTCGTCACTACGACCGCGAACGGCGCACCCCCTCCCGAAGGTGGCGTGTAGGGAGCGAGGTCCCAGGCTCCCCCTGCCCCGAGCGTCACCGTCTGCGTGCTGGGCGGCGAGCTCACCAGCACTTGCAGGCGCGCCAAGCCGGTGCCGTTGTTCTGGAAACGCAACCCCAGGTGCCGCTGGAGCGCGTCGACGCCGAATTCCCGCGCCTCCCGCGGCGCTAGCACGCACTCGCTGCTCCGTTCCAGAACCAGTGCCAGGCTCGTCGTCTGCGCTTCGACTCGGCCGCGCACCACACTCAACACCATGTCGCCTTCGTTGGGATCGCCGATTGCGGCACTCCCGAGCTTTCCCAGTCCGGCGTCGGTCGGCACGCCCGGGAGATCGAGCGGCGCGAAGGGCGCGGGCGGGATGGGGTCTATCTGGTACACCTCCCAAGGCGTGCAGTCGGTCGCGACCAGGGTCATCAATTCCTTGCCGAGGTTGTAGAGCGAGCCGTACGACGGGATCCCGAACTCCGTCGCCTTGACCCGCCCGTTGTCGAGCTGCCCGGCGAAGAGCGCCGTGCGCATCGAGGGCCCGTTGTTGCCGCCCTTGACGCCGGTGGCCTGGGAATAGATGTCGCTGATGCTGTCTAGATAGCCGTTGAACACCGAGTCGTCGACCAGGATCGGCGTCGGGGGCAGTGGAAGCCAGGGGATGAGCTGATTGAGCGGGATCCAGCGCTGCACCGACCAGGTTTCGGTCGAAACGATCTGCTCGAACATCGGATTCTGCATCGCCTGGCTCACGAAGATCGCCATGTCCTCGGCGGTGGTCCAGTGGTCGCCGTAGGGGCGGCCGGCGGGGTTGTTGAAGTGGTGTGACGTAGACATTCCCAGCTGCGTCGCCCGGGCGTTCATGATCGCAGCGAAGTCGGCGAGGATGTGCTCCAGGTTCCATGCCGTGTCCTGGTTGTAGTCCCAGACGTTGTCCTGGCCGGTCAGAATGTTGCCGATGGCATAGGCGCAATCGTTCCCCGATACGGCGATCATCGTGCGCAGGAGATCCTGGAAGCTGATCTGCTCGCCCGGGAAGAGACCGTATTGCGAGCCGGTGACCTCGTCGGCCGCCCACGCCGGGATCGTGTAAAGCTGCAGCGGGTTCACGTCGTTGTTCTGGATCGCCTCGCAGGCGATGAGCGCCGTCAACGCTTTGGTCGTGCTCGCCGGCGTCAGACGTTGTTTCAAGCGCTGCGCGTACATGATGCGGTCCGCGCAGTCGTAGACGATGGAGCCACGGTGCGGCCGCCCCGACGGCTGGCGCCAGAAGGCATAGATGTACACCTGACCGGCTTCGTCCTTGGGCGTGTCGGGCGTGATGAAGGCAGGATAGTCCTTGTCCGGACAGCCGATCGCGAGGTTGTCGATGGCGAAGTCGTCGAAGGCGCCGAAGGCGAGAGAGCGGCCCAGGTGCTCGTCGAAGTCGAACCATAGGTCGTTCAGCTGGAAGGCGTCGAGCGTCTTGCCGCCGGTGTCAACGGGGCCGTAGGTCGAGCCGGGGAAGAGGTAGACCGAACCCACGCCCGACCAGAGGATGGCCTCGGTAGCGCCAGGCTGCACGATCGCGTCGTTCGGAGCGCCCACCGCCAGGTCGTCGTAGCCGTCGTGGCCCGCCGAGCCCGCGGGCACGAGCATGCTTCCGGCCGCCAAGGACCAGCCGAACTGCGAGGCGGACGTGTAGGCATCGCCCGCGGTCGCCTGCGTCAGCACGATCGGAGGGTCCACCGGCTCGCCGTTGCCCGCGAACTCCAAGACGACGACCCGGCCGGTGCCTGTGTACGGCGTCGTGTCGTGCGACGGCGCGCCGATCGCCAAGTCCGCGCGTCCCGTCGTCTCGAAGAAGCGCCCCGACGCGAGCGACCAACCGAACAGCTCACTCTGAGCGCCCAAGCCGAGACCGAGGGCGTTCTTCACCTGGCCACCGGTCACGTTCGGACCCACGGACGTCCCGCGTACGATGTAGACCTGGCCGGCGTCGACGATGCTCGCCACGTCACGCATGGGACAACCGATGGCGATCTCGCGATGCAAGCTGTCGAAGAAGTCGCCGATGGCGAGGGCGAACCCGAAGCGGCTCCCAGCCTCGTTGCTCGAGCCCAAGTGCGATTGCTTCGCGAAGCCAGCGCCGGTGGCGGTGACGCCGCCCGAGGAGCCGGGGAAGTAGAAGACGATGCCGGCGCCGTTGTCCTCGCCGATGGCGCTCGCCACCAGGTCGTCATAGCCGTCCAAGTTCACGTCGCCAGCGGCGAGGGTGTAGCCGAATTGGTCACCGGCTTCGTTGGCGGCGCCAGCCACGTCGTTCTCGAAGAGCTCGATGTACGGCAGCGGGCTGATCCCTGATCCGGCGACCCCGGCATACACCCACACCGACCCGATGTCCTGGGTCCCCAGGAAATCGAGGCCTGGGATCCCGACCGCGAGGTCGTCGACGCCGTCACCATCGAAATCCCCGGCGGCGAGCCCTCGCCCGAAATGCACCTGAAAATCGGCGAGGTCGCCGACGCCCAGCACATCGGCACCTACGTGCGTGATGCCGCGCGCGCTGCCGTAGCTGACGACGACGACGCCGTGATCGTTGCCGCCGCCGTTGCTCTCGTCGGTAGCCGCGACGGCCAGGTCGTCGTAGCCGTCGCCGTTGAAGTCTCCCGTGGCGATGCGTTCCCCGTGGTGGTCGAACGCGTCGGGAGATTCGGCCGATTCGGCACCTTGACGCAGCATCGACATGTAGGCCTTTGTGGACAGCGGCACGAGCAAGAAGACGCCTGTCACGAAGAGCGCTTGGAAGATCCCGACCCGTGCCGCACGGCAAGCCGCTGAAGCCGAGCTCGGGCGCGGGGCCCGAGCAGGAGGAACACCACGAGCTCGTGAACCACGCATTGCCGACCTCCTCGATCGCGGTCGTGTTGGTCCGCGCAGGAACCTAATCGACCGGTCGATTGGAAAGAAAGGCAATTTGGCGCTGAAGCGGCGCCTCGGGGAAAACCCGATACGAGGGCGGCGAGAACGACTTCGCGGGCCCAACAAACTCACAAAGCTGTATCCATTATTCGGGCTATTTGCGCCTCTCTGGCTGAGTCGAGACGCCGGAGTCTTACGATGTCACGGTGGCAGGTTCGTATACCTATGTCGCCCAAGGGTTCTCTGGCCTGATGGTGATCGATATCTCGAACCCCGAATCACCCCATGTCGTCGGCAGCTCCTTCAGGTGATCGACATCTCGAATCCTGCGACATGGGGTCGCTAAGTAGGTCTAGAGGCGCTACGGGCTGTCTGGGACTTTCGCGGCAGGTGCGGGCGATCGCCCGGAGCGCTGCGTCGCGCGGCGAAGCCTGGCGGCGAACCGCCGTAGGGTGGGCGCGAGATCGGCTGGTTCGAGAAGCTCGAAGTCCACGCCGGTCATCACCATCTGTGCGACCACCATTTCGAGCGAGTCGCCGCCAGTGCTCAGGACGCAGCTCCGCTCGTCGACTGCCTCCAAGACGCCGAGCCAGGGCGGGATGCGTTCCGCGAGCTTCGCGGCGGACCCCTCGAGGGCGAGGCGGGCGCGAAACCGATAGGGCGCGTAGGAAATCGAGCGCTGGACATACGCGGCGACGTCGCCCTCCGGCGGCTCGCGGGGCCGGAAGCGTCGTCCAGTCGACAGAGGCGGTTGGAGGCGATCCATCCGGAACGTCCGCCAATCGCTCCGGCCGCTGTCCCACGCCGCTAGATACCAGCGGCGGCCCGTATGGGCGAGACGAACGGGTTCCACGACTCGCACGCTCGTCTTGCCGCCACGATCTCGGTAGCGGAACCGCAGAGATAGGTTGTCCCGGCAGGCAACGGCGACCGTGGTCAGCACTTCCGGATCGATCGGCTCCGCCGCGCGGTCGAGCGAGACCGTGACCGAGTGCAATGCGCTCAGCCGCGGCCGAAGACGCGGCGGCAAGATTTGGTCGATCTTGGCCAAGACGCGCATCGCCGTTTCTTCCAGCCGTACGACGCTCCCGGCAGCGCTGCGCAGCGCGACGGTCACCGCCACCGCTTCGTCGTCGTCGAGGAGGAGCGGCGGCATGGAGGCTCCGGCGCCGAACTGGTAGCCCCCGCCGACGCCTGACGAAGCGCGGACCCTGTAGCCCAGATCCCGGAGCCGGTCGACGTCCCGGCGGATGGTGCGTACGTCCACCTCGAGCCGCGCGGCGAGCTCCTGGCCGGACCAATCGCGGCGGCCCTGGAGCAGGGAGAGCAAGCGCAGTAACCGGGCTGAAGTCTCCAACATACGGCCGATTCTATCGCTGACAGATCCTGTCCGCAATAGGGTGTATCTTCTGAGCCATGAGAACCGCATGCAGCATTCGGGTTGGCGAGCAGACGAGGGGGCTCCAGGTCACGGTCGGGACCTCGAGCCGGGAGCAGCTGCCCACGCATGGGCGCGTGGCCATCGGGGTCTCGGCGGTCTGGAAGGAGTTGCTGGGTCAAGTCGAGCGCGTGGCACCGGCGGACACGACGGTGCTCATCACGGGAGAATCCGGGACTGGCAAAGAAGTACTGGCGAGGCTCATCCACCAGGGCTCGACGCGGGCGCGCAAGCCACTGGTCGCGATCAACTGCGCAACGCTGCCGGAGCAACTCCTGGAATCGGAGCTTTTCGGCCATGAGAAGGGGGCGTTCACCGGGGCAGTAGCGACCAAGATCGGGAGGGTCGAGCAGGCCGCGGGCGGCACGCTCTTCCTCGACGAGGTTGCCGAGATGAGCCGGAATGTGCAGGCGAAGCTCCTGCGCTTCCTCGAGCAGCGCGAGTTCCAGCGTGTGGGCGGGACCCGGACCCTGCGCGCCGATGTACGGGTCATCGCCGCGACGAATCGCGATCTCGCGGCAGGCATCGCGCAACGGACGTTCCGCGCCGACCTCTACTATCGCCTCGACGTCTTCGGGATCCACATTCCGCCATTGCGCACGCGGACGGAGGACATTCCCGCGCTGGCCAGCGCTTTCCTGGAGGAGCTGGACAGGACGATGGGACGTCGCGTCACGGGCATCTCGCGCGACGCGTACGAGCGCCTCCTTGCCTACCACTGGCCGGGGAACGTGCGTGAGCTGCGCAACGCGATCGAGCGTGCGGTCCTCTTCTGCGATGGTGGCGCGATCACGTGCGATCATCTCCCACCGGCCGTGGTGGGCGCGGAGACCGTTCTTCCTCCGCCGGTCGACCGTCCGCTGGGGGTCGCGACCGCGCTGCAAGCGGAAGGAGTGCGCACCGAACCTGTCGAGCGCCGCGTGGTGGAGAAAGCCCTCGCCGAGGCCTTGGGCAACAAGATCAGGGCCGCCCGTCTCCTAGGAATGACCCGCACCGAGTTCTTCTCGCACTTGGCGAGGTACGGGCTCCATTGAATGCCGGGTCACTTCCGGGTCTGGAGTTTCATCTGGACCAGAATGCAGGCGAGATCTTTGCCCCCATCATCAGATTCGGTTTGCGGATTTCAAAGTCGTAACCCTAGGATCCGCGTTGGCCGAAAGAAATGGCATGGAAGCAACGACCACGCATCTGATCCTCTACGACGGGGTCTGTGGGCTCTGTAGCCGTGTGACGCTCTTCATCTTGCCTCGGGATAGCCGCGGTATCTTCCGTTTCGCCGCGATCCAGAGCGCTACCGGCCGCCGCACTCTGGAGAGCTTCGGCCGGAACCCTGACGACCTCGACACGTTCTTCGTGGTCCCATCCTACGAGTCCGAAACGCCTGCGCTCCTCGATAGGGCTGACGCCGCTCTGTTCGTAGCCGGCCACCTGAACTGGCCGTGGAGGCTGGTGCGGTTTCTGCGGTTTTTGCCGCACGGTCTCCTCGACTGGGGCTACGGTCGGATCGCGAAGAGTCGCTACAAGATCTTCGGGCGCTACGAGACGTGCATGATTCCCAGCCCCGCCTTCCGGGATCGTTTCGTGGATCCATGAACGGTGCCGAGCTTCGCACGACCCGTCAGTGCTGGCACGGACAGCGAACCGATTTCGGTACCGGCCTGAAGAAGAGGATTTTCGCCAGCAAGGGATTGTGGGGCGTCGCGAGCGCGTGATCATTGGACGCGCCGCCTCGCTGGACAGTCATGATGCCCGGCGCTCCGGTACCCACTGCCATCTCATCCGATGGCGGCACGGTTTCACACTCGCGGGGGAAGGATCTTGCTGTCCTTCCCTCCTTTCATGTTGATGACGTCGAAGCGCTGGCGTGCACGACGCCTAGCAGGTGGGAGCCTCTCACCGCATTTCGTCGACTACATCGACGGTGCGCCGGAGGCCGGCGGGGAATCTCGTATCAGGACGAGGGCGGCGGACCGAACGTCAATAACTTGCCAATGTAGAAACGAGTCCCTGGACGACTCGCCAACCACTTGAAGCTTCACGCGCTACGAAATCGGCTTCCCAGGATTCCCGAATTCGCCCACGATTTGCTCTGGCTCTGTATTCACGTAGAGCGCGCAGAGCGCGGCGGCCGGTCGTCGTCACGCTGACGAACAACGCCGACGGCGTGTGGATCGGGCACGGCGACAACGTGCTAGGACGGAACACCCCCTGCTATCCTCTGCAGGAGGCGGTGCGGCGATGCGGATCCGCGAGGCACGAGAGGCCGATGCCGGGGCGATGGCGGAGCTCTGCGGCCAGCTCGGCTACGCGAGCACGCAGTCGGAGGTCCTCGGCCGCATGCGCGCCATTGCGACACGGTCCGACCACGCGGTGCTCGTGGTCGAGGAGAACGACGCGGTCCGCGGCTGGATCCACGTTTTCGGCGCCCATCACGTCGAGTCGGATGCCTGCGCCGAGATCGGCGGGCTCGTCGTCGCCGAGGGCGGGCGCAGCCGCGGTCTCGGAGCGGCGCTCTTGGCCGCGGCGGAGGCCTGGGCCGGCATGCGAGGCTACCGGCGGATGCGAGTGCGCAGCAACATCGTGCGCGAGCGCGCGCACCGCTTCTACGAGCGTTACGGCTATGCGCACACGAAGCAGTCCTTCGTGTTCACGAAGGCGCTAGTGGATCGGTGACTTCCTGCGGTCCGGGCGCGCGCCGGATGCTGCGAGCCTGCGACCCTGTGTCCCGCCGTGGCGCGCGGTGCTACTGCACGAGTCGCAGCCATCGCAAGCGCTCGCCGTCGGGACGGAGGCCGGGGTCGCAGCCGAGCGCCGCGATGACGGTCGCACGCAGCCCGGGCCGACGGCGGACTGCAGTAGCCAAGAGCGCCGTGTCCTCCATCCCCATGCGGAAGGCCTGCCACCGCTTGCTCGGGGCGAGCGCTTCGCCCCGCAGCGGTCGTGGCGCGCCGATCTCGCCGTAGACGACGGCGAAGTCCGAGCGCTCGGCGTCGAAGTCGTTCCAGGCGTCGGCACTCTGTCCACCGGTGTCGCCGTAGGCCCAGAAGCCGCAGCCCGAGAGCCCGCGCGCCCACGCTTCCCAGGGCAACGTCCGGTAGGCGGCCAGCGGCGGTGCCGATTTGGACGGAAACGGCACCGCATACGTCCACACCTCGATGCCTCGGCGCTTCACGCGCGCGATCCACTTCGATCTCTGCGCCAACACGCTGCGCTCGACGATGGCGAGGGCGAGATGAGGGGCAAGCGCACGCAGCTCGTCGGGAGTGGCGTTGCGCGTCAAGGTGAGGGCGAGCGGGAGCCCGGGGTGCAGCTCGCGCAGGGTGCGATAGAGCTGCAGCACGGCTGGGCTCGAGGTCTCGTCGACCGGTTGCATCAGGATGCGCCTCGGGTCGAGTCCGAGCGCCTCGAGGTGGGTGCGCCAAGCCTCGAGCCACTCCGACACCGCGCGCCGCCAGGCGGGCGAGAGGTAAGAGTGCCGGAATCGGCCGCGGCTCGGATCCTCGGCGCGCGGGTCGAAGTCCCAATACCAGACGATCCGGTGCGCCGAAGTCGGCCCCAAGGTGGCCAGAGCGCGGTCGCAGGCGGTGAAATCGAGCGGGGAAGCGATGTGGCCGCTGGCATCGATCGCCGCCGGATCGGGCCAAGGCGCCGATTCTTCGGCCAGGCACCAGCTGTCGATGCCGTGCTCGCGGTTGTCTTGCATGGCCTCGGCGAGCAGCGGTCGGGTGAGCGCAAACTTTGTCGGATAGTTCCAGTCAAGCGCCGCGAGCGCCGCCGCAGGAAGGCGCAAGGCGTGCACGCGCACCGCGAGCGGGATTGTGCGGCCGGCGACTTCGATCTGGAGGTCGTGCATGCCGGGGGCGGCATTCCGCGCCTCCACGTCGATCCAGACCTGACGCACCGTACCGGGCGCGAGCGCGAGGGACGCGGGCGCGAGCGGCAAGGCATCGCCCGCCCAGGAGCCGTCACGCGACTCGACATGCACGACCTCTCGGAGCGTGAGGCGAGGTCCTTCCGCGGGCGCGACGCGGAGTGCGGCGTGGACCGTGCTATCGGCGCTGGAGGCGATCTCGATCGCGGCCGCGCCCCAGGCGCCGGGCCAAAGCTCCAGCGTGTCGGCGCGCTCGACTTGTAGTGCGCTCCATGGGGTGGTCGGTGTCCAAGGATCGACCCGCCGCACGACCAGCGCCGGCAGACCGGCGGCGCGCCAAGAACGTGCCCGCGCGGCCAGACGTGCAGCCTCCTCGACGACTGCCGGATGACCGAGGTCCCGGCGCTGCCCGGGCGACTCATGCGCAGCTGGCCCCGTTGCCGGCAGCGACACCGGTCCCGGCAACGCCTGTCGTAGCGCCCAGAGTCGGCGCTGCAGCGCGCAAACGGAGTCGATCTCGTCGGGGGTGAAGGCGCGGCCGAGGGGAACGGGAGCCGGGGCCGCGGGACGGCCCGCAGGGGAAGGCACCCCGGAGAACGGCGCAGCTGCGACCGACTCCTGTGGCGCTGGAACCGAGGCGCGCGCGCCGCCGCCGTACACCTGGACCTCGTCCGTGCACAGGAAGTTGCTGCGCAAGAGCGCCGCAATCAGGACCCAGCGGCCGCGCCTCGCGCCGAGAGGGACAGCGAGCGCGACGCGCGCAGGCCGCGTCGAATCCGGCCGGACGAGGGTCGCGGCATCCAGGGCGCCGGCCCACTCGAACTGGTTCGGCGCGTTCGCCACCGCGCACAGAAGAGATGGGGGCACGATCTCGCTGCGCGCGAACCAGGCAGTCTGCACGATGATGGAGTCGAGCGGGGCCGATTTCCCGAGGTCCAGCGTCAGGGTGACGATGTCCCCCTTCTGCAGCTCCCAGCCGACGGCGGCGCGATCGAGCCAGGAGAAGTCGTTAGTCGCGCGCAGGCCGTCGGTGAGCTGCATCGCATCCGCGGCATCTGTGCAGGGAGTGTAGCTGGGGGCGCGGTTCCACTCGTAGGGGCGCCCGCGGGCAAGCTCGTCGGCCCGCGCGACCGGAGCCACGCTCACGAGCACGCATGCGAGCGACGCGCGGATGGCGGCGCGCATCCGGAGGCGAGGTGCGTGGCGATGGGGATGCCGCGGTCGGCGCACGAGGAAGCCTGCCCTTCACCGCCGGCCGCAGGGATCGGCCGCAGCCGCTCTCCGCGTCGAGCTCCTGTCGTCGTATCCTGTCACTCAGAACCGGCGCGCGCCATCATAGCAGCGTCACGGTGACGGACCGTGCTACGCTCGCGGCTGCCGGCGATCGGGCGCGCCCGTGTGCTCTTTCTGCGGCAGCCGGGCGAAATGCCGAACGCCCGGCGTTGGCGACGAGGTGGGCGGCATGCTCTGGGGGCGACGGATCGTACTCGCCTTGCTGGCGCTCGGGCCAGGGGAGGCGACGAGTGGGCACGATGGACCAGTTCTGCGCTGCCGCCTGAGCGAAGCGCGACCGGTGATCGACGGCATCCTGGACGAGGCCTGCTGGGCCGGGGCCGACGTCGCCACCGGCTTCATGCTTCTCGAGCGCCGAGGCCGAGCCACGCAGCAGACCGAATGCCGGGTGACGTACGACGCCGAGAACCTGTACGTATCCTTCGTCTGTCTCGAGACCGACCCGAGCGGCATCCTCACCCGCTGCACCGAGCGCGACGGCGAGGTGTGGAACGACGACTGCGTCGAGATCTTCCTCGACACCCGGCACGACCATCGCACTTATTTCCACTTGATCGCGAACCGGATTGCCACGCGCTTCGACGAGGTCGGGCCGTACTACCCGCGGCCGCAGTCCTGGGACGGGGACTGGCTCTGTGCCACGAGCGCCGCGACGGCCGGCTGGACCATCGAGTTCGCAATCCCGTTCCGCGCCCTCGGTCTCACGATGCCGCGACCCGGCACGCTGTGGGGATTCAACGCCCACCGCCAGCAGCACCGTCTCGTCGAGCGCAGCAGCTGGTCGCCGACGCTCCACGGCTTTCACGAGCCGAGGAACTTCGGCCACCTCTTGTTCGTGCCGCAATTGTGACCCCGGGCCCTTCGCCGAGGAGCTCTGAAGGGAGCCGCATCCCTCC
>Ga0075428_100002136_pt1 | contig 21341 bp, 16 predicted proteins | sample RhiMetdeltSRZDD2_FD_75291 | JGI IMG/M metagenome (GOLD analysis project Ga0075428, IMG submission 75291) | Populus rhizosphere microbial communities from Tennessee, USA - Rhizosphere MetaG P. deltoides SRZDD2 | ecosystem: Host-associated > Plants > Roots > Rhizosphere > Soil | place: USA... | reverse complement strand
TTGGCAGCAACGTTATGGTCAACCCTGCTTTTCCTGGTGGCCGGGCAACCATGTTTATTTGTGGAAATAACGACGAAGCGAAGCAGGAAGTCATACGCATACTTGATAAGTTCGGATGGGACCCGGAGGATATGGGTCGGATCGAAGCATCCCGTGCCATTGAACCGCTTGCTATACTTTGGTGTATTCCTGGGTTCGTGAAAAATCAATGGACACACGCATTCAGGTTGGTGAAATTATGAGCATCGAAAACGTCAGTTCCGTCTAAGGCTGTGTGTGTTGGCAACATTGTTTTTAAATTCGAGAAAGACACTTACATTGAGCAGTGAAAGAAAGTTTTGAGATCGAATGATTGCTTCCATTCTTAAGACGTATGGTATTGCGGACTTCAGTACAGTTGATCCTTTGGCTAGTGGACTCATCAATCGAACATGGAAAATAACCAGCGGTAGCAACCAGTATATACTCCAGCGTATTAATGACAATGTTTTCAGGAAACCGTACGAGCTGGCGGAAAACATTAAGTTGATCGACGATTATCTCGCGGCACACTTTCCAGGCTATGTGTTTGCTGCACCCTTGGTTAATGTAAATAAAGATGGAATAGTTTATGTGAAGGATGAAGGCTATTTCAGACTTTTTCCCTTCGTAAAGGGTTCGCATACGATCAGCGTCGTAGAATCTCCACAACAAGCATTTGAGGCAGCATTGCAGTTTGGTAAATTCACCAAGCTTCTTTCAGGGTTTGACAGTTCCAAGCTGTACACCACTATTCCGGACTTTCACAACTTGACACTCCGGTACAAACAATTTGAAACGGCTATCTCCAATGGAAATAAGGACAGGATTAAGCAATCCGCAGCCTACATTGACGAGATAAGGAACCACAAACATATTCTCAATTCGTTTGAGAAAATTCAAAAGAGTCGTCAAGTCAAGAAAAGAGTCACTCATCACGATACTAAGATCAGCAATGTGTTGTTTGACGACAACGGCATGGGTATCTGTGTAATCGACCTGGATACCGTCATGCCTGGCTATTTCATTAGTGATGTAGGAGATATGATGCGAACATACCTTTCGCCTGCGAGCGAAGAAGAGAAAGATTTTACTAAAATCGAAGTACGCGAAGATTTCTTCAGGGCAATCGTTCAAGGTTATCTTGCCAATATGAGTGATGAGCTTACGGAAATTGAACGTGACCTCATCCTTTATGCCGGACTTTTCCTGATATATATGCAAGCCATCAGGTTTCTAGCAGATTATTGTAACAATGATTCTTATTACGGGGCCAGCTATGAGGAACATAACTTTGTCAGAGCTGGAAATCAACTTGCATTGTTAAAAAGACTTGAGGAAAAGAGCCGCAAGCTTGATGAAATTATCTCGACTGAATTGAAAGCGTACTCACGGGGTTAACCTGCAACTGTCTCAACTATGGTATTACTCGCATGCAGTGTTTGGAGGAGTATAAGATTTAAACTCATCTCCTTTAATATAATAATTGTAAGCCTTATTTGTTCTGGTAACTGCTTTGCGCAAAGTCCGGAAGAAATTTTGCTAAAGAACTACCGGCCCAAATCAATTTATAAAGTTCCGGTAACAAAAGTCACCAAGGCAAAATATCCAGCAATTGATGTTCATTCCCATCCTTACGCAACATCCGCTGCAGAACTTACTGAATGGATTAAAAACATGGATGAGGCGGGAATAGAAAAGACCATTGTGCTTACGATGACAGCAGGTCCAAAATTCGACAGCTTGTACAAGGTGTATTCTGCTTATGGCGATCGTTTTGAAGTCTGGTGTGGGTTTGATTACACGGGCAAAGATGAACCTGGCTGGAGTGCCAAGGCTGTTAAAGAACTGGAACGATGCTATCGCGTCGGTGCAAGGGGTGTAGGTGAACTGGGAGATAAAGGTCTTGGTGAACTGTTCTCCGAGCCGACACCCGGTTATGGAATGCATATGGACGATAAGCGACTGAAACCCTTGATTGAAAAGTGTGCCGAGTTAAAAATGCCTGTTAATGTTCACGTCGCAGAACCCTATTGGATGTATATGCCAATGGATTCCACTAACGATGGTTTAATGAATGCCTACGAATGGCGAATAGATAAGACAAAGGAAGGACTTCTGAATCATTCTCAATTGATTGCTACGCTGGAAAACGTGGTACGTGAAAATCCAAAAACAACTTTTATAGCGTGTCACCTTGCGAATTGTGAATACGACCTCGAGATACTTGGCAATCTTCTTAAAAAATACCCGAATCTTTACGGCGAGTTTGGGGCACGTTTTGGAGAAACGGCAACTATCCCCCGCTTCATGAACAGCTTTTGCGAAAAGTATCAGGACAAGTTGTTATACGGTACGGACATGGGCTACCGGAAACACATGTATGAAACGACGTTCCGGATACTCGAATCTTCAGACGAGCATTTTTATGAAATTGATCTTTTCGGATATCACTGGCCGTTGTACGGCTTTGGCCTGAAGGATAATGTTCTGAAAAAAATATACAGCGATAACGCGAAGAAAATCCTAAAAAGATGAGGTCTTTATCAAAGGTTAATCCGCTTGTGTGCCATTAGGATAGTTTCTGCCTGGCCGTTAATAGTTATTCCGCATACCTGCGCATAGACCGAGTGGCGTGATTTGTTAATGGTTAATCCACATGAGTACGTTTAGGCAGGTCATAGCGTGCTTTTCACCCTAACTGTTAATATTTAAACCGGATGACGATAAGCCCAGCCTACCGGTAGGTAAAAAGCTTGGATTAACTATTAACCATTAACAACACGCACTGCCCAAACCTACCGGTAGATAAAGAACCTGGATTAACCATTTAGATCTTAAAGAATACTCTTTTTTCGTAGAGGAACCTGCACATACTCCACTCCAGCGCGAAAATTGCCAGCGACGTAATTATTCCCATCAGCATTGCGGGCATGTTGACCATGCTCATTAGTCCGTTGGTGATCGCACCGATATAGTCATTGAACCAACGGCTGGCGACAATTTCAATAAAGAGGTATATAAACAGGGAGTTCATTCCGACAATGGTAAAGAACTGAAGGTTTTTCTTATGATTTTTTATGTCGATCCACCAATAGAACAAGCTCAAAGCCAGAAGGCACCAGCCACCGGAAGCAAATACGAAGGAGCTGGTAGCAATGCGTTTGATGATAGGAGTAATTGTGAAGTCCATTCCGTATCCGACGATCAATCCAGCCACGCCTGCAATAGCAAGCTTTTTTACCTTTTCCTGTTCCGCAACATCCGATAGCAATAGTTTGCCGGCGAGAGCACCCCAAATCGTATGCGCTGCAGTAGGAAGGCAATTGATAGCTACCCACCCTCCGGAGTTGATCTTGTTCATCAACAACAAATCCATATAGTTTCCAAAGTTGTGCTGGTCAACAAAGGCCTGGTCAAAGCCGGGCACATTGGTGAATCGATATAAAATTTCAGTCAATACTAACAATCCGATACTGATCAATATTTGGGTAGCTGAAGGCAGTCTGAAAATAAAGAAGGCTACTAACGTCGTAAATGAAAGTTGAGTCAATACATCCCACAACTCGAAAGATAGTCCGTTAGGACGTACTGCATAATCCAACACACCCCAAAAGAATAACCACCCCGAACGTTTGAGTGTTTTGATGAATGACTGGCTCCATGGCATTCCCTCCATCTCTTGACGGCGCAACGAGTACGCCATAGCTGTTCCGGCCATGAACATAAACCCTGGCTGGATCAGGTCCCAAAACCTAAGGCCGTTCCATGGATGATGAAAAAACTGCAGAAAAAAAAGCTGGGCGACCGTGCCTTCCGTTGCTTCGAACAGACGATCATACAGCCGTGTGCTTTCGAGCACAAGCAAAACCATGATAAGGCCGCGCATGAAATCGAGAGAAAGCAGCCGTTGTGCCGGAGTCTGGTTGGTCATAACATTGAAGGATTCGGATGCTATTGTAAGCAGAATTAGAAGTAAGTACAAACTGTATTGTGCACAAGAATTAAATCTGTTGGTGGAGTGGCCGCCAATACACTAAATTCGGGCTAATACATCAATAGAGAAATAATGAATGCCTTCTTCCGAACTGTCTGGTTAGCTGTCATGATCTCGCTTGCCAGCGCATGTAATAGTGAATATTACACAATGAATGATTTTCCCGCCGTTAAAAAAGTTGACACCCATGTCCATCTGAACTCGCTTGATACTTCTTTGGTGGAACAAGCAAAACAGGATAACTTTTTGCTCCTGACAATAAATGTTGACGTGCCGTCGTATGTTACACTGGAAGAACAAAGGAAATATGCCCTTCATCAAATTGAAAAATTTCCGGATGACGTGAAATTCCTTACGGCATTTACGCTACAGAACTGGTCATCGGATAGCTGGGCCGATGAAACCATCGCAGAGTTGAAGACCACATTCGAGCAGGGGGCTTTGGGGATCAAACTTTGGAAAAACATTGGCATGGTCTACAAGGACTCGGCAGGTCAGTTCATAATGGTTGATGACCCGAAGTTTGACCCGGTCATAAACTATATAATCAAGGAAAACAAAACAATAATGGCTCACATCGGCGAACCAAAGAATTGTTGGCTACCCCTGGAGAAGATGACCGTAAACAACGACCGGAATTATTTCAAACAACACCCGGAGTATCATATGTATCTGCATCCGGAATACCCTTCGTACGAAGAAATTATCAATGCGCGTGACAGATTTGTCGAAAGGCATCCGGATATGCGATTTGTGGGTGCCCATCTTGGTAGCCTTGAGTGGGATGTGGATGAGCTAGCTAAGAGGCTTGATCGTTTTCCTAACATGGCTGTCGACGTGGCAGCGAGAGTTCCTCACCTTCAATTTCAGTCGATGGGTAACAGAGAAAAAGTCCGCAACTTTTTAATAAAGTATAAAGACCGGATTATCTATGCTACTGACGAGGGAATTTCTAAGGATTCGGATCCAGCTGTAGAGCGCAAAAGCCTTCACGATCATTGGACGCGGGACTGGAAATATTTTGCAACAGCTGAAATGCTGACGGTGCCTGAAGTAAACGGAGAATTTCAAGGGTTGCAACTCCCAAAGGACGTAATTGACAAGATATACCACGACAACGCGGTAAGGTGGTTTGGCATTCCAGGACAATAAACATTTCGCCGATATTCCTTACCTTTAAGGTTCGTTAGCTCATTTTTTATGAAATTTTTCTTCTTCCTGGGAGCATTTAATCTTGTCATCCTCTCATCAAATGCTCAAACAAATGGATTTCCATTTGGCAAGATAACATACAACGAGTTGGGAATGACAAGCTATCCCAAGGACACGGGAGCCGTTGCCGTGGTCTTAAAGGAATTTGGCGACGCTTACTTTGAGGCTGATGATCGGTTCGTCATAGTTTTAAAGTATCACGTAAAGATCAAGATCCTTAAAAAGGGTGGCTTGGAATACGCTGATTTTGAAATTCCCTTGAGAAAAATTGAGGGAAGGACCGAGACGGTGCGCTCCATCAAAGCCTCTACATTTAATATCGAGAATGGCTCCATACGTGAAGAGGCATTCAATTCAAAAAATGTATTTACTGAGAACATAAACAAATTTCGGGATGTAAGAAAATTTGCGTTGCCCAATGTTCGTGTAGGGAGTGTTATTGAAGTAGAATATGTGCTGGAATCTCCATTTATAATGAACTTCAGGACCTGGGAATTTCAATCAGATATCCCCAAAGTGACCAGCGAATTTTGGGCTTCGATGCCAGGCAATTACAGATACAACATTACGCTTAAAGGATTTCTGGCTCTTAACAAGAATGAAAACGAGATCAAAAAGAATTGTTTCCAATTCGGCACAGTTGACGTTGATTGCCTTTTGGTACGATTAGGGATGAACGATATCCCCGCATTCATCGAAGAAGATTATATGACGGCCCGCTCAAACTTCTTATCGTCGGTAACTTTTGAGCTTTACGAGATCTTTCACCTCGACGGAGGAAGAGACAAGCTTTCAAAAGAATGGAAAGATGTTGAAGAAGAGCTTCGTACAGATCCTAAGTTCGGCGTACAGCTCAGGCGTGGTGGAGATATAGTGGATGAAAAAGTGAAGGCTCTGATTCAGGGAGAGACGGATCCGCTTTTGAAAGCGCAAAAAGTATATGACTTCATAAAAGAATGGTATCGTTGGAACGAAGTGTATGGTGAATACAGCGAATTCGGAATTAAGAAAGCTTTCGATAGCAAAGTGGGTAATGTAGGAGACATAAACCTTTCGCTTATAGCGGCGCTAAGGTATGCTGGTTTTACAGTGGAGCCCCTGCTGCTGTCAACTCGCACGCATGGGCTTGTATCCGAACTCCATCCGGTACTCACCGATTTTAACTATGTAATTGCCAAGCTTAATCTAAATGGGAAGGTCTATTTGCTTGATGCAACTGAGGATCATTTATGTTTTGGACTCATTCCTGAACGATGTCTCAACGGTAAGGGTAGGGTAATTGGAGAAAAGGAGTCATACTGGCACGATCTCAATGCACCCGAAAAACAAAAACAAATTTCAGTTCAGAAGCTTAAGATTGCCTCCGATGGATCAATCCGTGGGTCCGTGCAAAACATGTACTTTGGATACGACGCGATGAACCAACGCAAGATCATAAATGGTTTTTCCACCGAAAAGGAATTCATTCAAAGTGTAATAAAAACCTGGGAAGCAGGTACTGTCACTAATTATAAAATAGAGAACGCAGCAGATCCTATGAAACCGTTGAGCATTACTCTTGAGGTCGAGATCAATAGTGATCTAGGAGGTGCATCCACGCAATTGTTGAATCTTTTCATGTTCGACCGTTGGGAGAAGAATCCATTTCGTTCTTCCGAACGAATGTACCCCGTTGATTTTGGGGTCCCAATAGAGGAAGTCGTTTCAATGTCCCTGGAATATCCTGCTGGGTACGAGATCGATGAATTACCGGGGCGGGTTGGATTGAGTCTGCCGGGCGGAGGTGGCCGGTATCTGTTTACGGTTCAGAATACTTCGAACACATTGACCATGTACAGTTCTTTGGTCATCAGTAAACCTGTGTATTCTTCAGAGGAATATCATTACCTTAAGGAATTATTCAGCCAGGTAGTTGCAACTCAACAGACGGATCTGGTGTTGAAGAAGAAATTATAGGATTGTACCTTTAGTCGCCGATCTGGGACTTTAAACGACTTATAATGGAGTTGAAACGTTTAAGGTGCCCAATTTTTGATTTTCGAGATTAGTTTTGTAGTCCATATTATTCACCTTAAATCCTTGTCCATGAAAGGGTTACTTTTTTTCCTAATTGGTTTAATTATTTCTGTAGCTGGGTTTTCGCAACAAGCAAGCGATGCACTCCAAGAAGATCTTACTCTTCGCGAGCGGTTTACGATTTTGAAATCTAAATCCCAGACCTACGGCGCGTATAAAGTGATCAAGGAGACTTCCTTGGACGGCGTTTGGAAGATCATGCAAGACACGATCGCAGGAAAAAACGCCTCCATCAAGGCAGCAAACCAAAATATCAACAACCTAAAGTCCCAGCTTGCCCAAACAGAAAAGACGCTGACGGCAAAAGAACAGTCGATGGCTGAGATTCTTCATGCGAGTACCCACATTAACGTCCTTGGAATAGATTTGCCTAAGGGTGCATTTATTTCAATCGTAGCAATCGCGATCGCAGCTCTGTTGGTTCTCCTTGGGCTCATCATTGCCCGAATGAAATTGCAAAGCAAGAGCCTTAATGAAAGAAATCTCGCGGTTACTGCGCTTACGAACGAGTTTGACGAGTACAAGCATCGCGCGATGGATAGGCAGACAAAACTGTCGCGTGAGCTGCAGGATGAACGGAACAAGCTACAGGCGATGATCCGTAACTCCTGAAATAGTTAAACCACTCTCGTGCGCGTAGATGGGTTTGCACGTGTTGTTAATAGTTAAAAGTTATTTCGCGGGCATGCGGTGGAGCCGGTTTCATCTGATATCACAGCGAATTTCATCAAGCACCAGCCGTCCTCATTGCACTGCGGGTGGAGTAACCATTAACGATTCCCAAAAGACCTCTTATGAGCACACGCCTGGCTTAACTTTTAACGATAACGCAATGGCCCTCGTCATCGCACCGTGCTCGGAATAACTAATTACTGATAGACACGAACGTAGTCGACCTCCATTCGTTGAGGCCAGATGGATTCGTCTATGCCTTGAGCGCCTCCCCAATTACCTCCAACGGCTACATTCATTATGAGATGGAATCGCTGATCAAAGGGCCATCCTTTGAAATCTTCGTTGGCTGACCTCGTTACAGTGTGGTATTTTTTTTCATCGACGTAAAAATCAATTTTGTCGGCCGTCCATTCAATGGCATATAAATGGAATTTGTCCTGCGCATCAGCTACGGAAATCTTTCCCTCTTTTTGTGTTCCTTTTGAATGATTATAGGTTTCCGTGTGTATCGTTCCGTGAACTACACCAGGATCATATCCCACATGTTCCATAATGTCTATCTCGCCGCTCGCTGGCCATCCGCCATACTTCCAGTCTGTAGAGAGCATCCAGATGGCAGGCCATGTCCCTTTGCCGCGCGGAAGTTTCGCCATTATTTCGAACCGGCCGTAGAGCCAATCACCCTTTTGCTTCGATACTATCCTTGTTGATGTATAAGGTTTGCCACCCTTGTCTTCCCGGTGGGCCTCAATAACAAGCTTCCCGTTTTCAATCCTGACGTTCTTCGACTCATTAGTATAATATTCAAGCTCGTTATTCCCCCACCCGCAGACATTGGGGCAGCCATCTCCCATGTCATAATTCCAACGAGCCGCATCCGGCGCTCCGTTCTTTTCAAATTCATCGGACCAAACCAGCTTCTCAAATGAGGACTTAGTGGAAGGAGTATCTGAAAATTCCACACAGGCGATCAACGGCAGGCAGATACAGACAAGGCTGAAGAATTTTTTCACGAATAAAAATTTATAGTGGTTATTAAATAAAACTCAATCCACCTGATTATGGTGGCTTTGCTAAAGTTAAATGTTCAATGGCAGTTGCACAATAAATTTACTTCCCTTGTTCTCTTCACTTTCAACAGATATGTGACCTTTTAATGCTCTGACCAGTTCCATAGTGATCGAGAGACCAAGACCTGTTGAGTTTTCTCCGCCAGTGGGTCTGTTCGATAGCCGTTGAAATTTTTTGAACAGTCGTGGTTTCTCGGCTGTGCTGATGCCCTGCCCCTGGTCCTGAACTTCGATCTTGAAATGCGATTCGTTATGTATTACTCGCACGAAAACCTCTTTGTTATAAGGCGAAAACTTTATGGCATTTGAAATAAGATTTTCAAGAATACGGTTCAGCATTACCGGATCGGTCCGTACGACCTTTTCGTCTTCGCGATTTTCAAATAACAGATTAATTCCTTTTTTCTGCGCCTGCTCTTGAAATGTTTGGACAATCCGCTCCATCAAACGGAATAGCTTGACATTTTCAGCATTAACAGCGTTGAAGCCTTGCTCAATTCTGTTCAAATCCAGCAAGTTGACGACGAGCGTTTGCATGTTAACGCACGCTTCACGAATCAATTGGACGAACTCCCGCTGTTTGGGATCAAATTTGTCGGTCCCTTGCTGGTAAACGAGATCTATCAGGCCAACGACTCTACTGAGGGGACTTTTGAGATCGTGTATTGTGACGCCAAGGAAATGATTTTTTTCATCATTAAGATTGATCAGCCGGTCATTGGTTTCGATTAACTTATGTTCGATCTTTTTCAGCGCAGTAATGTCTGTAACTATTCCCCTGCTCATCACGAAATTTCCCTGGTCATCGTACATCGCAGTTGCGTTCAAAAGGACCTGGAACGTGCTTCCATCTTTTCGCCGGAAGGTATGCTCCCGATCGCGTATATATCCCTGTTGAAGAAAGGTTGCAAAGCCAGTGTGATATTTTGTATGTTCTTCAGGGTTTAGTATTTCTGTAACCTTAAGCTTTCCAACTACCTCATCGCGCGTGTAGCCCAACCAATCCAATTCAGTCTGGTTCATGCGGACAATTGTTCCTTCAGCGTTAAGCGAGTGATATCCGCAGGGGGCGTTATCATACAGATCCCTGATTTCTCTCAGTGTATCTACAGCCTTTGCATTGCTTATATGTAACGCCTCATAAAATGACTGTAGCTCTTCGAAGTTTTCCTGGAGATCCTTGTTAAGCTTTTCCGTCAGAGATCCCTTCTTTTCCAACTCGACAGTTCGATCGTGTACTTTGATCTCGAGAGTTTTGTTCGACTCACGCAAAGCGGCGAGCAATTCCTTGTTCTTCTTTTCCTTATCCAGCAAAGTTTTTAATGCAAGCCCCGAGATAATACAGATCAGGACAAAACTTGCGTAGTGAATCGTGTCATTAACGACATAGATCTTTTTCAAACGACTGTTTCTTTTCACTAGCAACTCTTCCTCATGACGCGTGAGGTCGGCAATGCTCGTACGAAGTTCATTCATTATCACATTACCGGAATCACTTTTTATTGAGGAGATAGATCCCGCTATTCCTTTCTGGTTAGACTGCTCGAGGACGCTTTGTAACTCTTCTTTTTTTGCGTTGACGAGTGGTTTTATTCGCTGACTTATTACGGTGGTTTGTCGGGGATTATCGGCAGTCAATGACAAAAGCGAATTTACCTTTTCGTCAATTTGAGGTAGCGACTCCAGGTATGGAACCAGATAAGCTGAATCGTTTGTGAGAATATACCCGCGCTGGCTCGTCTCGACATCGAGCAAAAGACCCAATAGTTCAGAAGACTCCTGAAGGACATCATAGGTATGAGTTACAAGGGTCGTGGTGTGCGCTTTTTCCGTAACATTATAAAACTTGATACCACCACTAATGATGGTAAGCAATATCGAGGCAATCAAAAGGTTCGCAACCGGACCTGTCTTCATAAGTTGTGCGCTTGTAAAAAGTTAAGCTAAATCCTGCTCAGATTCCATTATTTCGCTCTTTTTAGCCTTCTACGCGGCCTTCATGAATCCGTCACCTCAAATCATCGGCAGAGTGGACAGAGGTCGAACGGGAAAGGTTAACTTTAATTGTAACCTTCTTGAAAAGCCTGAGTTTCCCATGTCGAAAACTTTACATTCTGATTTGGAATCGCTTACGGATAATGCCTTGATGCTCAAGGTTAAAGATGGAGACCTGGATCGGTTGGGGCTGCTCTTTGAGCGCTACAAAAGACCTTTGTATGGATTCTTCTATGGAATGAACAGAGATGCTGAGTTGAGCGAGGACCTGGTTCAGAATGTTTTTTTCAGAGTATTGAAATACAGGTATCTCTTTCGAGGAGAGGGTGACTTCCGGACGTGGATATTTCACATTGCGCGTAATGTGAACCATGACAATTTCAGGAAGAACAAGATCCAGAAAAAAGATTCTTTGGAGCACTGGGAAGAACGCCTCGGTTCAGACGAAAATCGGTCGACAGAATTTCAGAAGAATGAGGAATTGCAATTGCTCTCCATGGCCATGGACAGGTTGCCCGAAGACAAAAGAGAGATCCTTTTGATGAGCAAGTATCAGGACAAGAAGTATAAAGAGATCGGTGAAATCATCGGATGCTCAGAAGGCGCAGTAAAAGTAAAGGTATTCAGAGCCTTGCAGGAATTGAAAGCCCTTTACAAGCAATTAGAAAAACACATGTGATATGAAGACGGAAAGAATCAAAGAGTTGGTAGACAAGTACAACGCAATGCTGGCAGATCCAGCGGAGTTGAAAGAGATCGAACAACTTATCGAAAAAGGGATCATTGACATTGATGATCTGCATGAGCTACAGGCTTTCGAAGACCGCGTCTTTTCAATTGAGTCACCTGCGCCATCGCTTTCGCTCGACGACAAGTTCTATGACATGCTTCGAAAAGAGAAAAAGCCTGCGAATACATTTTCCTGGAAGAGTTTTTTCGCATGGCCGGAATTTGCGCCCAGACTTGCATTTGCGTCTGCCACCTTAATTCTTGGAATAGCTGCGGGTTATTATTTACGGACTCCAGCAATAGAAGAACAACCGATCGCTTCCGTCGACGATGTAAGAAAAGAGTTGAGTGATCTGAAGGAACTTATGATGCTCTCGCTGCTTGAAAAAGAATCTGTAACGGATCGCCTTAAGGCCGTAAGTCTCACTCAGGAGATGGATCAGGCAAGTCAGAAAGTCACTGGGGCTTTGCTTCAGACACTTAATAACGACAGCGATGTAAATGTGCGGTTGGCAGCCCTTGATGCATTGAGGCCATACAGTGCCGAAGGTAAAGTCCGTCAGGAATTGATACGTTCAATTTCTCAACAGGATTCACCCTTGGTCCAGATCGCACTCGCCGAATTGATGGCGCAACTTCAAGTTAAATCATCTGCAAAGGAGCTTGAGAAGATCTTAAAAAATGAGAATACACCAACCGATGTAAAGAAAAAGATCGAGGAGAGTTTAAAGGTCCTGATCTGATAACAACAAGAAATTAAAATATTCAGTATGAAAAAGATAATTGCAATGTCCGGAATCTTGATGCTTGTCTCCATGCATCTCATGGCTCAGTCTTTTACGGAAAAAATCACCAAGGAATTCACCTTTGAAAAGAAAGGAGTAGACAACGCGGTGCTGGTGTCGAATATCAATGGAAGCGTAAAAGTTGAAGGCTACAGTGGCGACAAGATCATGGTTGAAGTAACCAAGTCAATCTATGCAAAGACAAACGAGCGACTTGAAAGAGGAAAAGCCGACATTCAGCTTGGCGTTATTGATCGAGCCGATACCCTGATATTCTTTGTTGACGGCACGGGCGCGCAATTCGGAAGAAATAATTCAGATCGACGGAACGGCTCACAACATTATGCCGGCTGGGGATATGACTGGTGCTGCAACGGGAATGGCAAAGGCAACTGTAACTGCAACTGTAGGACCGAGTTCGATTATAAGATGGATTTTGTCGTGAAGGTTCCATCTTCGGTTCACGTTCTCGTTAATACCGTCAACGACGGCGATATTTCCATAACTGGTGTGTCTGGCGCAGTGAAAGCCGACAACATCAACGGAAGCATTAAACTAAATAAGCTGGTCCGTGAAGCGAGAGCTAGTACTATTAACGGCGATGTCGATGTGGAATACGTAACCAATCCAACGAAGGATTGTAGGTTCTATAGTCTGAATGGCGACATAAACGCACTCTTTCAGCGTGGTCTCGCCGCAAACATGAGCTTTGAAAGTTTTAACGGAAGTTTTTATACTAATGTTGAAAAGCTCGAAAATATCCCAGTACAACTTGAAAAGAAAGAGTCCTCAGACAAAGGCATCAAATACAAAATTAATGGGAACAGGTACAAGATTGGATCAGGTGGTAACACCTTCCTCGACTTCGAAACATTTAATGGCAACGTATATCTGAAAGAAAAAACAAATTGATCCGCCACAAAAAAAAGACCTTAAAAAGAAAAGTTGAATTTTTTAAAGAAAGATAAAATGAAAAACAAAGTTTTAATTCTGTTAACAATGTTAGCTGTTACAAGCCTTCCGATAATTTTTCCTATGGTGGCATGGGCGCAACAAGGCGGAAATGAATTTACCATTCCGCTCTCTGATCCAGCAAAGCGTGGCAAGTTGAAAGCCAGGATCAATTACGGGTCAATTACGGTAAAAGGAACGGGGCGAAAGGATGTGCTGGTGCGATATACAGCTGATAAGGATGATGAAGACCACGAAAAGCACGATTCAAAGGATGGCTTAAAGAGGATTGGTGGAGGCGGAATGGACCTCGAGGCGGCAGAGAATTCTAACACGGTCACAGTAAAATCAGACTCATGGAACAATAAGCTTAATCTGGAAATTGAGATTCCTTCAGGGATGGATCTTGAAGTTAAAACCTACAACGACGGCGACCTTATGGTCTCAAATATTCAGGGTCAGGTTGCATTAACAAACTACAATGGTGAGATCACGGCCTTGAATGTTTCAGGCTCCGTAGTTGCTACCACCTATAACGGAGGTATCAAAGTAACGTTTGATAAGGTTACGGAAAACACGCCGATGTCGTATTCGACTTACAACGGCGATATCGACATCACGTATCCTGCAGCTCTTAAAGCCACATTTAAGATGAAAACTGAGCAAGGCGACATTTATTCAGGATTCGACAATCTTGAAATTAAAAGTAGCGGTCCGGTCCAGAGAAAGGATACCGGGTCCAACATGACCAAAATAGTTATCGACGAATGGAAACGCGGAGACCTTAATGGTGGTGGCCCCGAATTCACCATGAAGAACTATAATGGGGATATTATTCTACGAAAGAAGTAAACAGGTTTGCAAAAGATTGAAGGTCCGGAAAATTCCCGGACCCGCCCGATCCGAACGAGGGATACTGCTTCGGCAAAACTATCCCATCGTTCGGGCGGGCCTTCTTTTTTTATATCCTTTTTAAAAAACTTACATAGGTCTTATCCATCGGTTGAACCCGAAATCTGCTAACGTTTCCATGATCACCTTTGTCTCACAGTCAAACTAAGCGCTGTGGCAGTAATGCAAATTTTTTCCAGCGCTTATGTTTTGATCTGAAAACGGCCTCCAATCCATGTTTGTCTCAAAAACCTCCATTTCGGCTGCAATTTTCGCCATTGCGGTGCTTGCTCAAACTTCATGTGACAATACTCCGAAAGAACCTCACAACATCATCAGGGATATTAAAGGCCTTAGCATCGATTTGAAATGGGCAACCAGCAAGAACGAACCGACGGCATTAACCGAAGTAGATCTTGATCTGGATGTAGTAAACAATGAGGGCGAAATTCTCTCCAGCTATAACAAATCTGAATTTGAGCACATAGACCTTACAAGCATCCTTGCTGATGGCACCTACACTGTTAAAGTAAGTTTGTTCGAGATCTACAAAAAAAGCAAGTACACGCTAAGCATCACTGGAGCTACTTGCGGAAAAAATTTCAATGCCTCGGGTGTGTTAAAGGATGCAATTCAGCCCTCATTTGAAGTGCTTAAGATCGTCAAGTCCGGCGAAAAGTTCACACTGACAATTATTTGACCTGCTGATTTAATCTCTGGCGATATCAAATTCGACCCTTCTGTTCAGTTTGCGGTCGTCATCTGATTTTTCGTACACAATAGGTTTCGAGCTACCATAACCGTGAGCTTCGATCCTTGCGGCGTTGATCTTGAAACGATAAATGAGGTATGCTTTTATGGCATCGGCGCGGGCCTGTGACAGTCGTAGATTGGAATCTTCCTTTCCCTGAGAATCTGTGTGCCCCGAAATATTAAGATTGAACCTCGGATGGTCGATCAAAAAATTCGCAAGCTTATCAAGATCAGAATGCATCACAGGAAGGATATCAGCCTTGCCATTCTCGAATTCCAGCGACTTGAATGCGATCTTGCTTTCAATCGGTTCTGCTTCGCGGTTCATCTCAGTATCGCCATCCATAAAGAAAAGCTCTTCAATCCTGAAGAAGTCATCACCTTGAATAATAAGCAGGTAGTTTCGCTTGTTGATGAGATTAAAATCGAACGATCCATCTTCCCGAAGGAACTTCGGCGCGACCTCGACACCTTTGTCCAAATCGATGACAGAAACAATTCCCTTAAAAGGTTTTTTTGTTTCTGAATTGATAAGAGATCCCTTCAATTTTGCAACTGCTTCGGGCTGCGCCTCCATCGGAACAGGAAATGAATGAAGGTCCAGGTTGTTGATATCATCCTGAATCGACCGCGCATAGTATAGATAGTTTGATTCGGAGTCGATAGTAAAGTAATATTCGCTGCCTGGTCCGTTGACGAGTGGCCCGATATTTTTCGGCTCGTCCCACGCGGGCATTCGCTTGTAAGATTTGTAGATGTCAAAATCACCAAAAGAAAGCGGTTGACCGTTAGAGCTAAAGTATAGTACATTGAACTTGTGATGAAAGAACGGACTTACTTCGAAACCTCTGGTATTGATGATTGGACCAATGTTCATTGCCTTTTGCCAAGTTCCGTCACTTGCCCTTACCGAATAATAGATATCGGAAAAACCAAAGCCGCCCAGCCGATCGGAGGCAAAGAACAATGTGTCCCCTGAATGAGACAATGAAGGCTGAGAATCCCATCCATTTGAATTGATGTTCGCTCCGAGATTTCTTACATCATCCCATGTGCTGTCAGCCTTGAGTTCTGCCACAAAAATATCGCAGCTCCCGAACCCACCGGGTGAATTACATCTCGCAAAAAAAAGTTGCTTTCCGTCTTTGCTCAAACATGCAGATCCTTCATTGAAGGGTGTATTTATTTTCTTGAATTCCTCTGCCCATCCCCACAATGTGTCACTCCGTACCGTGTAAAAAAGATCTTCGTTGTAATTCTTGTTGAGCGGGTCTATGTGACCATTCCGTTTCGAAGTGAATAGAAGAACGTTATCGACGTTTCCAATAGTTGGTCCGTAATCAGCCTTGTTTGAATTGATCGATTCACCCATGTTCAATAACACGCCGTGGGGTGGTCTCAACGTGTCTATTTCCCTGCGATATTCAACTAGCTCATAGTACTGTTCAAGCGGAACGTATAGGTCGGCTTCATTTTTAATAAGCGAATCAAATTCACTTCTTACTTTTCTTGCATCTGTAACCTGTGGATGATGTTTCAGGACAAGCTTGTAAAGGAGGACAGCTTCACCTTTTGGTCCGAATTTCTCTGAAAGCCTTCCCAGGTCCCAAATTAATTTTGTATCCCTGGAAAAATTATCAGCTCCAAAGTTTTTCACGTAAGACTTAATCTCAGCGTATTGCTGTTCCCCGTCTCCCGCTGGTCCCAATTTCTTAATACGATCGAGTTTGACCGGATCAGAATAGTACTTGATCCTGTTGACATTTGGAAAAACAAAAATGTCAGATTGGCTGTAGCTTGTCAGGCTATCATCCAATTGCACTACTCCGCCGCGTTTGAACTTTTTTGATGGTTTCTGGGCAATGAGCGGAGCGTGAACCATTAGCCAAAAGGCTGTGAGACAGATCAAAAAATGGGTTTTCACAGAACCTCCGTTTGGTAAAAAATCACACCAATTGGATAAAGTTGACATAATTTTGCTTCTTTTACAACTCTCTTGGCACTACTATTGTCCTATTGGCGCACCTGATAAAACCGCATCCCCGACCCCGGTAATACGTCAGTTTGACATTGAAAAAGCATGTTTAAGGCTCTACCTATACAAATCGTCCAGGAAGAATCGGATGACCTCATACAATTGATCAATCCTGAACAGGATCTGGACCTCAAACCGGAGGATTTACCCGAGGAGATTTCGATACTTCCCATCAAGAATACAGTATTATTTCCCGGAGTTGTAATTCCCATAACTGTTGGTCGGCAAAAGTCAATTAAGCTGGTAAAAAAAGCATATCAGGGGAACCGTATCATTGGAGTAGTTGCCCAAAAAAATGCTCTCGCAGAAGAACCAACTGTCGAAGATCTTTATAAAACCGGAACGGTTGCTCGTATTATTAAAATGCTTGTACTTCCCGATGGGAATACCACGATTATCATTCAGGGGAAGAACCGTTTTGTAGTGAAAGATTTCGTTCAGGAAGAGCCGTATCTCACCGCACGCATAGAGCTTAGACCTGAGCCTGTGTTGAATGCAAACGGCAAAGAAACTCTGGCGCTCGCTCAATCCTTAAAGGATGCTGCGACAAAGATCCTCAAGCTCAATCCTGAGATACCTATTGAAGCACAGGTTGCATTGGACAACATATCCAGCTTGGCCTTCCTAGTTCATTTTCTTTCGTCGAATTTGAATGTGGAAGTTTCCGAGAAGCAGAAAATACTTGAAACGAATAACATTGTTGACCGGGGAACTCTTCTCCTCCAGTACATGCTGAAGGATATTCAAATGCTGGAGATCAAGCACGAGATCCAGAAGAAGGTACACACTGATATTGATCAGCAACAGCGTGATTACTTCCTGCGTCAACAGATAAAGGTGTTGCAGGACGAACTAGGTTACGACGGACCTGACAAAGAAATTGAAAAGCTGAGGAAGCGTGCTGAGAGTAAGAAGTGGACAAAGGAGGTTGCCGAACACTTTAATAAAGAGTTGGACAAGCTCTTACGCATAAATCCGATGGCAGCGGAATATCCTGTCGCAATGAACTATGTAGAGTTCATGCTGGATCTGCCATGGGGAGAGTTCACAACCGATGACTTTGATCTGAAGCGTGCGAAGAGAATTTTGGATCAGGATCACTTTGGGTTGGAGAAAGTAAAGACACGGATACTTGAATATCTCGCTGTATTAAAGCTTAAGAAAGATATGAAAGGACCAATTCTTTGTCTTTATGGTCCTCCTGGTGTCGGCAAGACTTCGCTTGGTCGTTCGATCGCTAAGGCACTTCAGCGAAAATACGTGAGGATGTCTTTGGGTGGCGTGCATGATGAAGCTGAGATTCGCGGACATCGGAAAACTTACGTCGGCGCGATGCCTGGAAAAATTCTGCAGAATCTCAAGAAAGCTCAATCGTCAAATCCTGTATTTATATTGGATGAGATCGACAAAGTAAAATCCGACTTTCGCGGTGATCCTTCTTCCGCGCTGCTCGAGGTCCTTGATCCCGAGCAAAACAATACTTTTGGCGACAACTATCTCGAAGTTGAATACGATCTCTCAAAGGTACTGTTCATTGCCACGGCCAACTCACTTGATACGATTCATCCGGCACTTCGTGATCGTATGGAGATTATAGAGGTAACAGGTTATACGCTGGAAGAAAAGGTGGAGATCGCCGCGAAGCACCTTGTTCCCAAACAATTGAAAGAACATGGAATGAAATCTTCTCACGTGAAGATTACCAAGGCTTCGATTTCAAAAGTTATCAACAGTTATACGCGTGAGTCGGGTGTCAGAAATCTCGAAAGAAAGCTCGGCACTCTGGTGAGAAGCATTGCCAAATCGATCGCAATGGAGGAAAAATTTGATAAGACGGTTACTGAAGAAGTTGTTCAGAAAGTACTTGGCGCTGAAATATTTGATGAAGAACTATATCAGGGAAATGAAATTGCGGGAGTGGTAACAGGACTCGCATGGACACAGGTTGGAGGTGAAATTCTTTTTGTCGAATCGAGCCTTAGTAAAGGCAAGGGCACATTGACGATCTCAGGACAGCTTGGAGACGTCATGAAGGAGTCAGCGATGGCGGCCTTATCTTACCTTAAATCAAACGCCGAAACGCTGGGAATTGATCACCGCGTTTTTCAACAATACGATCTTCACATTCACGTTCCTGCCGGGGCCGTTCCGAAAGACGGACCTTCCGCAGGCATCACGATGTTTACTTCACTTGCGTCGATTTACACACAACGGAAAATTAAAGCGAAGCTAGCGATGACGGGAGAGATCACGTTGCGTGGCAAAGTTCTTCCGGTTGGAGGCATTAAGGAAAAGATCCTTGCTGCTAAAAGGAGCGGAATTAAGGAACTAATTCTCAGTGCGAAGAATAAACGGGATGTTGATGAAATTGAAAAGCACTATCTCAAGGGCCTGACGTTTCATTTTGTTTCAACGGTCGATGATGTATTGAAGATTGCATTGCTTAAAGATCGCGTAGAAGCACCTATGAAGTTTGTCTTTGTCGAACAGAAGATTGCAGTCTGAATTCCTTACTTTTGAATTCTGTTATCAGTAGAATTTTAAAGACTTATCAGACAATCGGTGCGGGGAAAACTTTTACTATACATGTGGGTTGGAATCACATCGACGTCGCTTGCACAGATCGCGGCGACAAAATCCTTTGGGTTTTTGGACGTCCCCAATAATGCACGTCTTGCTGCATTAGGTGGTGTGAATGTTTCACTCACTGATCGCGACGTCAATTTTTTTCACAGCAATCCTTCTCTTGCCGGTGATACCCTGACAGGAACTGCATCCGCAAGCTATCAGTTTTATATTGCCGACATCGGAATTGCTTCGTTCGCATATAGCCACAATTTTTCGGGTATCGGAGCCGTGGTGTTCGGTGTTCAGCACTTGGACTACGGTTCGATAAAAGGTTATGATGCAACCGGCCAGGAAATTGGTGAATTTAAGTCAGGAGAAACTGCGCTCATTGTTTCCAAAAGTCACCAAATATCTCACTTCCGACTGGGAGCCAATCTGAAATTTGCTTTTTCAAACATCGCAGGGTACAGGGCAAATGCATTGCTTACGGATATTGGCGGAGTTTTTATTCATCCGAAGCAAGACTTCAGGGCTGGATTGACCATCCGCAACATCGGTTTAATGCTTTCTGAATATTCCGAGACAAGCGACACTTCGTTACCGTTTGATGTACAAGTGGGCCTTACATTTAAGCCGGAACATATGCCCGTCAGGTTTTCGCTTTCTGCCTACAATCTAACCGGAGAAAAGAACTACTTTGATTCGAAAGATGGCGAGCCGGAACCAGGAACTCTGGATAAAGTTTTAAGGCACTTTAACTTTGGGGCCGAAATACTTGTTCATAAGAATGTAAACGTAATGATCGGCTACAACCATCTTGTTCACCAGGAGTTGAAATTGCCGGAAGGTGGTGGAGGAGCTGGGCTTTCGTTCGGTTTTTCCGCGATGATAAAAACGTTCGAGCTTGTTTTTAGCCGCAGTGCGTACGTTGCCGGAAATGCAGGGTATGCATTTACACTTTCGAAAGATATTGATAACATGATGAAGAGACGAAAGATATGATGGATACAAATTATTTGACGCCGAAACAGATCGTCGAAGAACTCGACAAATATATTATCGGTCAATATGAAGCCAAACGAAATGTCGCGATCGCATTGCGAAATCGCTGGCGACGGATGAATGTTAAATCGGATATCCAAGCCGAGATAGTGCCCAACAACATCCTTATGATCGGTGCGACTGGCGTGGGCAAAACAGAAATTGCTCGACGACTTGCAAAGATTGCGGATGCGCCATTTGTGAAAGTTGAAGCTTCCAAGTTTACAGAGGTGGGATATGTAGGTCGTGACGTAGAAAGTATGGTCAGGGACCTGGTGGAACAATCCATAAACATGGTCAAAGCGAAGAAGAAGGAAGATGTGAAGGAAAAAGCAGCTCAAGCTGTTGAGGAGATCATATTGGATGCGTTGATACCGCCTATTCGTCAGCAGACCAGCCGTACAACGAATCTTTCACAGTCTGAGGAAAACTCTTCAGCTGAATTTCCAACGACAGACGCCGAGCTGAATGAGCGAACAAGGAACCATTTCCGCGAGAAGATCAAGAAAGGTGAGCTCGAGGACAGAAAGATAGACATCAATATT
>Ga0075428_100002135_pt1 | contig 21344 bp, 15 predicted proteins | sample RhiMetdeltSRZDD2_FD_75291 | JGI IMG/M metagenome (GOLD analysis project Ga0075428, IMG submission 75291) | Populus rhizosphere microbial communities from Tennessee, USA - Rhizosphere MetaG P. deltoides SRZDD2 | ecosystem: Host-associated > Plants > Roots > Rhizosphere > Soil | place: USA... | reverse complement strand
CGAGCATCACGTCGAAGGCGTGGGGCTTGGCGCAGCGTGACTCGTAGCCGAGCTGCAGCCCCGTCACCTTGCGAATTCTGCCGCCGCTTTGGGACTTGTACGCGTCGGCCACCAGGCGGGCGAACATCCGGCCGAGATTCACGTGCGAGATGGAAATGTGACCATGCTCGTCGCGCGGGATTCCTTCCAGATATTTCATCGGCAAGAGCTCAGCCAGTCCCTCGGCCATCACAATCACGCCGAATTCCTTTCCCTCCTCGTCGCGGGCCAGCATCGTCTTTACGATCCGGCTGACGAGGCGGTCCACGTCCATGACCTCGCGAGTTTCCTGCTGGTTGGTGTGCGGATTGAGATAATTCTCCTGGCCACGATAACTGCCAATGATGTCCTCGACGCTGATTACCAGACTGGCCTCGCCGGCAATTGCCGCCCCATAGGCCAGCCAGCCGGCGCTGCGCCCCATGGTCTCCGTCAGAAAGTACGACCGCGAAGCCTCGGCATCGTACAGCAGGTTGCGAATCTCACCGGCCAGAGTTTCCACCGCGGTGAAGTAGCCGAAGGTGAAGTCAATCCCCTTGTAGTCGTTGTCGATGGTCTTGGGCAGGTGAACCACGGGGATGCGCTTGGCCTGGGACGGCAATCGGTCCTGGAACAGCCTGAATTTGTTGGCCGTTTTGAGCGTGTCGTCACCGCCGATGGAGATCAGCGCATCGACATGGATCGAGCAGAGCGCCTCGTGTACGCGTCGCAGCGGCGCCGACTGTTTGGGATCGTCGAGATGCGCCGGCGACGACACGCTCGCTCCCGGATTGGTGCGGGCGGTGCCGATCATGATCCCTTGCGAGTTGCGGGCCCGCTTCAGCCGGCTGTGCGTGATGCGCACGTAGTGCTTGTCCTCGACAAGCGGATTCTCGGGCGTGTAATCGACCAGCCCCGAGTAGCCGTAGAGAATCCCGATGACTTCCATCCCGTTCCGCAGGAAGGAGACTGCCGCCGTGGAAATGACGGCATTGGCCGCTGGCGCTGGACCACCGGCAAACAGGATTGCCACGCGGCGGATGTTGGTCTGCGGCCGGCTAGGAGCTTCGAAGGAGGTACTCATGCTTGATACTTGCAGACTCTGGGGGCCGCATCCTTGCCGCGACCCGGTCAACCCCGCGAGCGGGATCTGACGTCGATTTTACGAACAAGCCGCCGGGAATACCAAGGCAAACAAGTGGGATTTTTCGCTCGGAGGCAGCGACGCGGGCGCAGTTCGCCATTAGCTGGCGACAGCGGGCAGTCGTTTTCCCTAGATCGGCCACGAGCCCGCCAAACCCTTTCGCCGCCGGTTGGGGCAATGGGAAGCGGCGGCCCAGGCAGTAAGATGAATGCATTCGCCAGGCCGATCGTTTTTTGCAACTTATCGGGATTCTCCATGCCGCGCAAGCACCGCCGCCAGATGCCGCCGCGCGACGAAAGCGGCGGACCAGATCAGCCGACAACGGGCGGCGCCGAGCGCCTGCAAAAAGTGCTGGCGGCTGCTGGCATCGGCAGCCGGCGCGACTGCGAGGAGCTGATCCGCGAGGGGCGTGTCGAAGTCGATCGCCAGATCGTCACCGAGCTCGGCACGCGCGTCGATCCGCTCCAGCACGAAATCCGCGTCGATGGGGAGGCGCTGCGCCGTCCCAAGCGGCTCTACTTTGCCGTCAACAAGCCCCCCGGCGTCGTCACCACCAACTACGATCCCAGCGGCCGGCCGCGGGTCATCGATCTCGTGCCGACGCAGGAGCGGGTGTTTGCCGTCGGCCGGCTCGATCGCTCCAGCGAAGGTTTGATCGTCGTCACCAACGACGGCGAATTCGCCAATCGGCTGACCCACCCGCGCTACGGCGTCAGCAAGACCTATCTCGTTCGCGTCGCCGGCTCTCCCAGCCAGGACCAGCTCGCCAAACTTCGCCGCGGCATTCATCTGGCGGAAGGTTTCTGCCGCGTCGAGACGCTCCACGTGAAGGGGAAGCACAAGGGGAGCACGGACATGGTGATCGTGCTCAACGAGGGGCGCAACCGCGAAATCCGGCGGCTGCTGGCCCGCGTGGGACACAAGGTCGTGCGGCTAAAGCGGGTGGCGGTGGGCCGGCTGAAGCTGGCCGATTTGCCGCTAGGGGCCTGGCGGCGGCTGATGCCCCAGGAGGTCCAGGGGCTGCTGGCGGAGGCGAAGGAGCGGCGGCGCGAAAGGCGACCGCCGCAGCGAGGCCGGGGGCAGACGAAACCGGTCCACGGCCAGCGCGAGCCAAGTCCCTATCTAGAAGAACAAGGGGCAATGGCAGGCGGCGCGGTGGAGTTGAACAACGAGCGCCAGTGGGAAAGCGACGACGAGTTGCTGGCGGGGGACGAGTCGCTGGATAGCGGCGACGAGCCGATGATTGAAATTACCGACGGGCCGCCGCGCCACGGAAAACTGCCGCGCGGCGATGTGATCGAGTACGACGAGACGCCTCCCGTGGACCAGCGCCGGCCGCAGCGGCGCGGCGGACGCCGGCAATCCGAGAATCGCCGTCGCCAGAAACACGGCGACCGGCCGCCGCAAGGAGGTCGCAGGCAACAAAGAAACCGCCGGAAGGGACGCCGATGACCAATCCGCTGCATGCCGCCTACTACGCGGATGATCTGATCCACGAGACGGTAACCGTCGAGGCCAATGACTCGCTGGCGCTCGACACGTACTGCCTGCGGTTCCTCTGCCCGGACATGGCGCGGCGGATTTTGCCGGGACAGTTCCTGATGCTCCGGCTCCCCGAGTGCAACGATCCACTGATCGGTCGGCCGCTGGCGCTGTATGACACCGTGCCAGCCGCCGACGGCTCGCCGCTCTCCATCGATGTCGTCTACCTGGTCAAAGGCAAGCTCACTACCCGACTGCAAGAACTGGTTCCCGGTCAGCACGTGGAAGTCTGGGGACCGCTCGGCAATGGTTTTCTCCCGCGCCAGGCCGAGCACCTGATCATGGTGGCCGGCGGCATCGGCCAAACGCCGTTTCTCGCCTTGGCCCAGGAGTATCTTGGCTGCAAGCAGTATGGCCGGCCGCTGCGATCGGTTCCCCGCGCCGGCAAAGTCACGCTCTGCTACGGCGCCCGCACACACGAGCACCTCGCCGGAGTCGAGGACTTCCGCAGAATAGGCGTGGATGTGCGGATTTCGACCGACGACGGCAGTCGCGGCAAGAAGGGATTTGTAACCGAGGTGCTGCGGGAGGTTGTCCGCGAAGCGGGAACAGTGCCGCAGATCGTCTGCTGCGGTCCCGAGCCGATGATGGCCGCGGTCGCAAAGATCGCCCGCGAAGCGAACACTCCGTGCGAGGTCTCGCTGGAAGCGCCCATGGCCTGCGGCATTGGCATCTGCTTCACGTGCGTGGCCAAAGTGCGCGACGCCAGCGGCCAGTGGGACTACAAGCGGACGTGCGTGGAAGGGCCGGTGTTCGACGCCGAGAGGATCGAGTGGTCGTAGGATAGGTTTCCAACCTGTCCAGTTACCATGTAGGACACGTTTCAACCTGTCCAATTACCAAAAAGGACAGGTTGAAAACCTGTCCTACGGGAATCGCGCGACCGTCATCTCCTGATACCCTTCCGGCCAGCGGCTCTCGATTTCAACCTGGCCCACGAGATCGCGCTCGTCCAACTCGGAAGGGTACTGGCGAGCCAGCTTGTTCTCGCGATCGACGTAGATCTTCGCCAGGTATTTTCCCGCCGGCAGCGACGGCGATTTGCGGATTTCCGCCGCGCGAGCGGAGTCCCGCGGGGCGATGACGCTCATATGCTGCTGCCATAGTTTTCCCTTGCCAGCAATTGGCCGGTCGCCGCTGGCCCAGCGGTCCGGCGACCAGGATTTGGCCGCCGGATCCCAGCGGTAGAGATCGACCCGCAGCACCATCTGGTCATATTCTTCGGGCACGTCGGTCAGCTTGAGCCACAGTCCGGTCGCCGCGGAAACCTCGCGGCTTGGCTGCGGCAGGTCGGCAGCAGCCGAATATTTGCCCGTGGCGGTCGCGGCATAGTCCTCGATAAAGGCGCGGAACTGCTTATACGTCCGGTCGCCAACGGTCATCTTCACTCCGCCGCCATGCTTCACCTGGTTGGTGGGCTTCAGCAGAATCAGGCTCTTCTCCGGCGCCTTGAGATCGATCAGATCGTTTTCCAGCAGGTGATCGAGCGTCCCTTGTGGATCGCCCAGCTTAATCCAGGAGACCTGCTCGCCGTGCTCCTTGACTTGCTTCTGGTTGCGGTCCGGCGAATGACAGTGGGCGCAGCGGCCCACTTCCGACCAGAAATTGTCGATGAACGATGCCAGCACCCGGTCGGCGCGGGCGTGACGAATGACTTCGTCAGGTAGCTGCGGGCCGAGCTTGCTGTCGCCCGTTTTTGCCGCGGCCAGCTTGGGATCCTGAACTGCCGCGGCAATCCACGCCCGAAAGGCCTCGTACTCCTGCTGGCGGACCTTGTCGCTGACCAGACTTGCCCTTTCGGGTTTGCGGGCGATGAACGTCAGAATCTTCGAGGCGTCCGGATTCTTGACGTCGATCAGACCGGCATCGCGAAGCCCAGCGAACGTCTCTTCCTGCGTGCCGCCGATGTAGTTCTTCAGATCGACGCCGCTGAGATGGCATTCGCTGCAGCTCGAAGGATTCTTCGCGCTCAGGATGGGGGTGATTCGTTGGCGGAAGATCGCCAGGGCATCCTCGGCCCGTGCGACCGAGCAGCAGAGAATTGCTGCCAGCAGGCTGGCGGCCAGCCTGCGACCGCACCGCACTGGCTCTCGACTGGCGGCGTTCATGAGCCGATCCTCTACTTTGCCTTGGCGGACTTCATCAGGTGGACCAGCCGGGCCTTGGTGCGGGCCGATTTGTTGGGATGGATGATCCGCTTGGAGCCGGCACGGTCCATTTTAGTTGCCGCAATTCGAAACTCCGTTTCCGCCTTGGCCAGGTCGCCGGCGGCAATGGCTGCGCGGACCTTCTTCACCTGGGATTTGATGTCTGAGGTCACGGCCCGGTTTTTCGCTCTCCGCTCGAGGCTCTGGCGATGTCGTTTCTTGGCGCTTTTGGTGTGCGGCATGACTGCTGGTAACTTGTGATGAGGATATCGTTTAGGTGGATCCGGTGAGTGACGTAAGAACTGCCGGCTAGTGCGGGTGCATCGCCGGCTGCGGCAATCGAATCGAGCATTTTGACACAGGGGTGGCGGGTTGTCCAGCGTGACGGTCGTGCGGAGGAAAGTGCAACCCGCGGCTTTCGAACCGCGAAATCGCGTACCCCGGCGCGGAGCCAAAGGCGACACGTCGCCAACGGTGCGTGCTCTCGACGCCGACCGCACCGAAGTGCAGTCACCGCACGTGGAAATTGATTTACACCGCCGGTGCTGGCTTGTATACTCCGCTACTTCACTCGCCGCTAACCAATCCCAAGTCGGTGTGCAATGAGCAAAGCTGTGTCTACTCCGGATACCCTGGCCCCGAATGCTTATCGATTGCTGTGGGGCGGATTCATGGCCATTTTGGCCGCGGGGGTGGGGTTCGCGATTCGCGGCGGCTTCCTTGACAACTGGGGGGCTGAATTTGGCTTTACGAGCAAGGAATTAGGCGACATTAGCGGCATGGGGTTCACCGGGTTCTGCTTCGGCATCATTATCGGCGGAGTAATTTGCGACAAGATCGGTTACGGCAAGCTGGTGATTGCTGCGTTTCTACTCCATATTCTGTCGGCGGTCATCACCTTCGCCCCCGTGCCGGGAATGAGCAAATCGACGGTCTATTTGCTGCTGGCCAGTGGATCCTTTTTGTTTGCCTTCGCCAACGGGACGCTGGAAGCCGTGGCGAATCCACTGATCGCCACTCTCTTCTTTCATAACCGCACCCACTATTTGAATATCTTGCACGCAAGCTGGCCGGCGGGACTGGTGCTCGGCAGCGCGTGCGGTTGGCTGCTCGACGATTTCTTTCCCGCGCGTTTCGGAATCCCTGTCCACTGGAAACTGCAATTTGCCTTGTTCTTGGTGCCAACCGTTCTCTATGGGCTGATGTTCTTCGCTCAGCACTTCCCCAAATCGGAAGCATCACAAAAGGGCCTGAGCCTGGGCGAGATGTTCAAGGACGTGGGCATTCTCGGCTCGCTGGTCGTTGGATTCTTGCTAGCCATGTTTTTCGGCGACATGCTGCTCGCGCCGCTATTGACCCCCGCCAATGCCAGCCCTGAAGTGGCTGCCAGCCGAGCGCAAATTGCGAGCATCATCGGTTACGTCATCGGCGGCCTGTTTATTGTCGCGGTGGCGATGATCACGAGATTCTCGATCGGTTCAATACTGCTGTTCATCTTGTTCATAGCACACGCGCTAGTCGGAGCCGTGGAGTTGGGAACCGACAACTGGATCCAGAACATCACTGGGAACATCTTAACGTCAGAGCAAGGGAAAGGGTTATTTGTTTTTACGTCGCTCACCATGTTCGTCCTGCGGTTCTGCGCCGACTTCATCGAGAAAAAGATCGGGCTCTCGCCGGTGGGAATTCTCCTCACTTGCGCAATCCTCGCCTGTCTAGGGCTCAACCTGACCAGTTACGTCACGACGTTTGGCGGCGCGCTTCTTGCGCTCACCGTCTATGGCATCGGCAAGACATTCTTCTGGCCAACCATGCTTGCGGTGGCGTCGGATCGTTTTCCACGCACCGGAGCCATCGCCATTTCGATCATGGGCGGCATTGGAATGATGTCCGCGGGTCTGATCGGCGCGCCTGGGCTAGGTTACGCCAAGGACCGGTTCGCTGGCGAAGCGCTGGAAAAAGCTGATCCCGCAGCTTTTGCCCAATACAAGGCGGAGAAACCGAGCGAGTTTCAACCTTGGACGAAGTTGTTGCCCAATGTGGTTCCCCCGAAGACCGGCTTGGATGGCAAGAAGTTTGGGGAGGTGCAGGACAAGCTGAAAAAGCTGGCAGATCAAGGAAAGAAGGATCCCAAAGCAGCGATGAATGACTTGGCGCCCTCTGAACGAGCTGTGCTGGAAGCGAGCATTGCCGGCGACCGCAAGACGCTTGTGGCAGACTCGTTCATACCTGGCGCGATGGCCGTGATCTATCTCGGCCTGCTCGCCTACTTCGCCGCCATCGGCGGTTACAAACCTGTGCACATTGGCGAAGTGAAAAATTCCGGCGGGCATTAGGCCCGCGCGCGCCTACGGAAATCGAAGTTCACTCAGGGCGGGTGAGTCGCAACACGCCCCCCTGTTTTTCGGCTCGAATGCCGCCGGGGAACATTTGCGCCGGCGCCGCGGGGCCGTTGGCGCCCAAGCAGGCCAGCGCGCGGAGTTGCTCCCACTTTTCAAAGCTCATGTCGGCCAGCGGCCAGCCTTGCTCCTGCCACAAATGGATCAGCAGGTAGCGCTCGATGAGTTCTCCTCCTCCGCCGAATGATTTGGTGAATATCTCCACGCCGCCGGCAATCGGCCGGCTAATCTGCCGCGCCAGGTGCAAAGCGTGCCGGCGAAAATGCTCGTCGGCCTCGTCCGCAATGCGTGCCAGCCGCAGCAGGGCCGCGCGGACGTGCGGACTATAGTCCCGCTCTAGGAGCGGCAATAGCTCGTGACGGATGCGGTTCCGCGTCAAGTCGAGGAGGCGGTTAGTCGAATCTTCGCGATAGGTCTTGCCAAGCAGCTTCAAGTAGTCGAGCACCTCTTCGCGGGTCACATCCAGCAGCGGGCGGATCAGCGTGGCCGCCTCGGTGAGCTGCCGCGTGCGGGGGATTCCGGCCAGACCGGCCAGGGCAGTGCCGCGGAGAATGTGGTGCAGGATCGTCTCGACCTGGTCGTCAGCGGTGTGGGCGGTGGCCACGTAGCGAGCGCCGCATTGATTTGCCGCCCGTGCCAGAAACTCGTATCGCGCCTGCCGGGCGACCCCCTCCAGCCCCTGGCCGCCGTGGGCAGCGCCCAGATCACCGTCCGCTGCGCCAACGATGCACTCGACGCCGACTTCGCGGGCCAGGTCCTCGACAAAGGCCTGGTCCTGTTCCGACTCGCTGCCGCGGAGCTTGTGGTTGAAATGGGCGGCCACGAGCCGGCCTGAGCTGGCGACGCGAAGCTGCGACAGCCCCAAGAGCAGGGCCACGCTATCTGCCCCGCCCGATACCGCCACCAGCACCGTCACGTCGGCCCAGCGCTTCGGCGGCCAGGAGTGGCTAAGTTTGGTGAGGAAATCGCTCATCGAGTGTCGTAGGACGGGCTTCCCGGACCGTCCAAACATGAGACGCGCAACGAAGCCCGTCCTACAGAACGACCACCGCGCCGAATGGTTGCAGTATCATCCGTCTCTGCTAACATACACCTGTCGGGGCCGGCAATGTCGCCCCCCCGCTTAACGAGTACAACTGGAATTCAAAGGTTGGTTGTGCCGGCGGATGTTTGCAGCCGGCAGCAGAAATGGCCTGATGCACGTTGACGACACCGCTCGCTGCTCGCCCGCTCGCGGGCAAGCGGCAGGCGGAAGTGGTAGTCAGCTGGTTGGAACCCGGAGAATCGGATCGATGCACCTGATCCTGTGGATCCTGCGGTTATTGTTTGGCCTGCACCTGGACGGTTCTGCCCGTCCGCTGCCAGTGGCGGTCCGCCCCGATGGCCGGACTGAATGCCATCACGGCGCGGAATGGCTGTGGAACTGGCTGAGGGGGTGTGCCGACTGGCTGAGAATACGATTCTGGCGGCCGCGCCCCAGGGGCTGGGTCCAAAGGCCAGGGGGCGGACTGGTCCGCGGCACCGCACCCCCCGGTACCGATTGAACCGCGGGGGACGCGCTAGTCGTATTTCTTGCTGGCCACGATTGAGTCGATCCTTCAGGCTGCCGGGCTCAGCCCGCGACGGCCGTTCTGCTGTTTGCCCTGGTCGCTTGTCCGGATGGTTTGACGCCGGGCCGAGTGACGAATTATGGGCCGCTGCCGCTTCGCTGCCACGACTGCCGGACTGATCAAGGAACGCAGCCGTGATGGTGCCGATCTGGCTTTTGGTGGTGTGTATGGTGGTCACCTTTGCGCTGACGGTAGGTGGCCTGAAGCTGCTGGACCGCTTGCGCAAGATCGACGCGGAGACGCAGGCCCGGGAGATTGTCCACAAAGCGGATCAGGAAGCGGCCGCCAAGTCCAAGGAAGCGGAGCTGGCCATCAAGGAGCGCGACCTCGCACAAAAGTCGGACGCCGAACGGCAGTTCAATGTCATCCGCGAGGAGCTGCGCGAGCGCGAACGGACACTCGACAAGCGGCAGGAGACGCTCGAGCAGCAGGCCGACGACATTCGCAAGCAGGAGCGGATCGTGGAATCGACTCAGCGGCGGCTGGCCGACCGCCTCGAGGACACCAACCGCCGCAACGAAGAGCTGGGAAAACTTCTCGACATGCAGCGGCAGACGCTCCACAGCCTGTCGGGGCTCTCGCCCGGCGAGGCGACCAAGCGGCTGCTCGATTCGCTCGAGCAGGAGCTTCAGCAGGAAATGGGCTCGATCGTCATGCGACACGAAAAGCGGATGGGCGAAGTCGTCGAACAGAAGTCGCGGGACATGCTGCTTACGGCCCTCCAGCGGTATGCCGCCACGCACACGGCCGAGAGCACGACCAGCACGGTGGACATCCCCAACGACGAGATGAAAGGACGGATCATCGGCCGCGAGGGACGCAATATCCGCACATTCGAGAAAGTCACCGGTGTGGATGTGATCATCGACGATACGCCGGGCGTGGTGATCGTCAGCGGTTTCGACCCAGTCCGACGCGAGGTCGCCCGCCAGACTCTCAACAAGCTGATTGCCGACGGCCGAATTCACCCCACGCGGATCGAGGAAATCTTCAATTCAACGCAGAAGGAAATCGAAGCCTTCATCCAGAAGAAAGGGGAGGAAGCGGCGCAGGAAGTGGACATCCACGGCATCAATCCGAAGGTGCTGTACATGCTGGGGCGGTTGCACTTCCGGACTAGCTACAGTCAAAACGTGCTGCGGCACAGCATCGAAGTGGCATTTCTGTCGGGGCTGATGGCGGAGATGGTGAGTTTGAATGGCGACATCGCGCGCCGCAGCGGCCTGCTGCATGACATCGGCAAGGCGGCCGATCACGAGCTGGAAGGGGGGCATCCCAAGATCGGCGCCGACATCCTCAAGCGGCATGGCGAGCGGCCGGAAATTGTCCACGCGGCGCTCGGCCACCACGACGAGATCATCACCGAGTATCCCTACACGATGCTCGTGGCGACCGCCGATGCGTGCAGCGCGTCGCGGCCGGGCGCCCGCCGCGAATCGCTAGAGCGATATATCAAGCGCATGGAGGAGCTGGAGACGATCGCCTGCGGCTTTCCTGGTGTGGAACAGGCGTTTGCGATCCAGGCGGGCCGCGAGCTGCGAGTGATCGCCAGCGCCAAGGACACCGACGACGCCAAGGCGGCCAAGATCTGCCGCGATATTGCCAAGGCTTTCGAGGAGCAGCTCACATATCCAGGCGAGATCAAGGTGACCGTCGTGCGCGAATCGCGGTTTACGGACGTGGCGAGGTGACAAGTAGCAGGCACACTCCGAGTGCCGTCCGGCAAGCTAACGGCACACGGAGTGTGCCTACTACCTATTTGGGGGACTGCGGTGCGAATCCTGCTCATCGGCGACATTGTCGGCAAGCCCGGCGTGAAGATCGTCACCGAGTCGCTGGCCGCGATGCGGCAGAGGGAGCGCATCGACCTGGTGATTGCCAACGGGGAAAACTCGGCCGACGGCTCGGGAATCAGCCCCAGCATCCATAAGAAGCTGATTGCCGCCGGGGTCGATTGCATCACCCTGGGGGACCACATCTATCGCCGCAGCGAAATCGCGCCGGTGCTGGAGAGCGAAGCGAACATCCTGCGGCCGGCCAATTATCCTGCGGCCGCGCCGGGCCACGGCTGGACGGTGGTAAAGGCTTCCGATGGCACGTCGGTGGCCGTGATTAGTTTGCTCGGCCGCGTCTTCATGCGGCCGGTCGATTGCCCGTGGTCTGCGGTTGATCGGGTGCTGGCGGAAATTCCCGCAGAGGTAAAAGTTCGCATCGTCGATTTTCACGGCGAAGCTACCAGCGACAAGCAGCTCATGGGGCGCTATCTCGACGGCAAGGTGACTGCCGTCCTGGGAACGCACACGCACGTGACCACAGCCGACGAGCAAATTCTTCCCGGTGGCACGGCCTTTCAGTGCGACGTCGGGATGACAGGCCCGCACGAGAGCATCCTCGGCCGCCGCATCGACCGCGTCATGGAGACGACGCTCACCTTCCAGCCGACGCAGTTTGACGTGGCCACTGGCGACGTGCGACTTTGCGGCACCGTGGTCGATGCCGACCCGCAGTCCGGCCGGGCGACGGGGATTCGGCGACTGAAAGTAATGGAGGGAGAGCTGGGAGGCATGCCACCAGCCAGCGAACCGTGACGCTCGGATGTCATGTTCCAACCTGCCCGCCGGTTCGCTGACCATCGGAACTGCCGCCGAACTTGGCCACGAATTCTTCGTCGGTATAGGTGGGCAAAGCCCCTTTGCGGCAGCCGACCAAAAGCAAATCGCCAAATGCAGCCAAAAACGCCACCGTTGCGCAGCCGCAACCAAGCCACAATGGATATCCGCGGAAGATGCGGACTGTCGACGCGGCGCTTTCGCCCTGGCCGAGGGGGTCATGAGTGCTTAGCGACTCATTCACGCTGTCGCGAATCGCCAGGCCGAGCGCCGAACCGATGACCAGGAAGGCCAAGACACACTTGAAGACGATCAGGCGAGTCAACATGGGGCCTGCTCCGGATCAGACACAAGGTGCGGGCGAGGAACTAGCAACTCTAGTTCACGGCCCACTTTCATGAGAGTTTTACCGGTGGACTGCCCGCTGTAGCGGTTGCTGGTACAAGCCGTACAGCCCGCAAGCGCCGCAAGCGAACCCTGCGATGCAGAGAAAAGCGAGCTTGCGCCAGTCGCTGGCAAGGGCTGTCCAAGTCCACGCCCCGTCCTTAAGCGCCGCCCGTCCCAGTTCATAAACGACGGCACGAAGGCGTGCTAGCCACGAGCGCTTGCCGCGCTTAGGATGAAATTTCCATCTTGCCGGAGCCCGCGCCTTGCATTATCCTTCGCCCCCTTCCCTGCCGGAGGCTGTGCGCGCGCCGCCAGGGCACCCCTGGGTGCTCTTGTGGTACGAGCGGGCCGCGCTGCTGGTGGCGGGGGGCGTCCTGGTGACGCTGCTGGGGATTGCCGCGTGGCTGGAGCCCAGTCCGCTGGGCCTGGGGACCCATCAGCAGTTGGGCTTGCCCCCCTGCACGATGCGGTTTTTGTTCCACATTCGGTGCCCGAGCTGCGGCATGACGACGAGCTGGGCGCACCTCATGGAAGGGAACCTGTTGGGCTCGCTCAAAGCCAATGCGGGCGGAACGCTGCTAGGATTGACGGCACTTTTGAGCGGGCCGTGGCTGGTGGCCTCGGGCCTGCGGGGCCGCTGGCTGTGGGGTCCGCCGCACGAGCTGGCGGTGCTCGCCGTGGCCGCCGCGGTGGTGCTGGTGACGCTGGCCGACTGGTGCCTGCGACTGGCGATGGGATGGTAACGAAACGAAGCCCTTTCAAGCAAAGGATTGCTCATGGGCAAGCGGCATTCGCTTCTGGCGGCGCTGGGACTAATGGCAATCGTGGCATCGTCCGGCGGCTGCACGTTTGTGGCGCAGACAATTGGCGCCATCGAAGGGCACGAGATCGTGCCGGCCAAATTCAACGGCCTGGAAGGGAAGCGGGTGGCCGTCGTATGCATCGACGTCAACTCGCTGTACGGCCCGGGCGACGAGGCCGATCTGCTGGCCCGCGGCGTCAGCACCCAGCTCAGTCAGAACGTCAAGAACATCAAGATGGTCAAGCAGTCGGAAATTCACGACTGGATCGACCAGCAGGACCAGGCGCTGGTCGATTTCCGCAACGTCGGCCGCGGCGTCAAGGCGGATATGGTGATCGGCATCGACCTGAACTCGATCAGCACCCGCGACGTGGGGACGCTGCTCCAAGGGAAGGCAAACATCGCCGTCAAGGTGTTCGACATGTCGCGGCCCGACGAGCCAGTGTATGAGAAGCCGCCGACGGTCATGGAATTCCCCGAGCATGGCGGTCGCCACGTGACCGAGAACGAAGCCAACTTCCGAGTCATGTTCCTGCGGATCCTGGCGGACAAGATCACGAAAGACTTCTACGCGCACGACCGCACGCTCGATTTCGGCCGCGACGCGACCTACATCGGCGATTAACGGAGCCGCAACTGCACGCGGCGTGCTACAGCTTGGGCGGCGGCCGCTTGGGCGGCGGCCGGTTGAGCATCGCCTTGCGGTCGTTGGCCGCGGCCGGAACGTTGTTATTCACGGCGGCCACGGCATTCCGCGGCGGATTGAGATCAGTGAACTCTTCTTTCCACTTCCAGCCCAGCGGGTCCTTCAGCTCCCGCTCCGCCAAGAGCGCCCAGGGCGTGCCGGGATGATCCTTGATCACGCGGTTCAAGTACATCTTGGCCCGCTCGGCCATCTTGACCATCTGACTGCCGACCGTGATCTCTTCCGACGGCGCGAGCACCCAGGTGTTGTTCTTGGGCTCTTTGAACTTCAGGCCGCGCTTGGCTGCCGCGAGGATCTGGTTGTACCCTTCCGTGCGGACCTTGACCGCCAGCACCCGGCCCATCGCCAGATCGTAGCCGGCCCGCCAGCGGGGCGTCTCCTCTTTGTCGCGGTCCGCTTCGCCATTCTTGAGAAGCTCAAACAGGGTGTTGATCTTCGGCTCTAGTGCCGCGGCCGACTGCTGGGCCTCGGTCAGCGCGGCGGCAAATTCCCCTTCTTCGCGCTTCACGAACCGCAGCCGCGCCTCGGCCATCTGATCGATCTGCGACCGCGACGCCGCTTCGACAAGCGAGGACCGCGCGGCGTTTTTCTTGACGCGATCGACGTATTCCCGGGCCGAGACATATTCCGGCCGATATGGCCGCATCGTTTCGGGGTCGAAGAAATACTGCAGGTGCGAGGAGAAAGCGTCCACTTCGCCGCGTGTAACTCGCCGACGAACGTCGCGATTGGGATGCACGGCGAAGTAGATCCCGCCGGTTTCGACGCACAACCGCGTCAATGCGTAGGGACCAAAACCTGAATCGATGGCGATCTCGTCCTCCTGCTGGCCGGAGAAACCCAGCTTGATCCGCTCGAGCATCAGCGACTCCGGACCTTGATCAACCACGCCCCACTGTGCCGACTGGTCGTAATTCGGATCGGGATCGACCCATTTCATCATCGTCTCCCGCCGGCCGAAGGGGGCAGGCACGCCGACGACGTACACGGGCATCGTCCAGCGGCGGCACATTTTGACCGTCTCGTCCAGCATCCGCTCGTCGGAGCCGGCTTCATCCGTGAACACTACGATCATCACGTTGCGATCGGGCTCCTGCGATTGCGTCTGGTAGCGATACTCGGCATAAGTCTTGGCAATCTCCCGGACGGCGGAGAACACGTGTTCTTCGCCGCTGTTGTCGTTCGGGATCGACTTGACTGCCTGCTTGAGCTCGTCCAGGCTGTCGGTCGGCTTTTTCGTCATCAATGTCAGGCTTTGGCCGAAGGCCACCACGGAAGACAAGAGCGGCGCGTCTTCATGTTTGGCAAATGCGCTGGCGCCGGACGCTTCGATGATCCCGAGCTCTTCGTAAATCTTGTCGAAACGGTCGTGTATCGCCTGCCGCTGCGGAATCAAGCTGGCGGTCTGATCGAACATCCAGACGACGAGGGTCTTGCGCTCTTCGAGGGAAAGCAGGATTTCGTGCGTCAAGCGGTCGATGGCGCCCGCGGCGCCCGTCGTCCCTTCTCCGGCGGCGCCCTTGACGGCGACGTTCTTGTTGAAGTGCAGACCCGAGGCGACTGCGACAATATTGTTGATTTCAATCTCGGGATTGGGCGTGTCGGTCACGTCGGCGTGCTGCGGCACGACGGAGACTTCCGAAACGATGGGCGCTTCCGACAGCGCCATGGCCTCGCCGCCGACGCTATTGGCCCCCACCTCGATGCTGGGCTGATTGCTGAAATAGAATTCCTCGGGGACGTTGAACTGCTCGACCTTCTCGACCGTCGTCAGGGAACTGACCAGGACGATCGCCGGTTCGGCAGGCGTGAAAGTCGGGAGCAGACCAAGGGCAACCAGCAGCGCCATATGAACGACGAAGCTGATCGCAAACGACCAAGTATCGTGATCGAGCGAATGGACGTCGTCCCCACTTCCCTGATGCCACCAATATCGCAAACTCTGAAAGACGCTCAACGTGGATCTCCTCTCGGTGCTTGCTCTTGGTGCCGAGCGATCCGCCCCCTCAAGTTGGCTCGCTGCCAGCCCCGCTGTTACGGCGCTCCCTGCATTGTCAGTGAATTCAGGGCCAAATGCAACGCTTCGATTCGCCGCCACAAAGCGACGTTATTCCTTCCCTATCGGTCAGCCGCGGCACTTTCTCAGCCGCGCATGAACTCCGGACAATAAGTTCTTCACCAATCCCTACTTAAAGCGAACGAGCCGGCCCATCGTACTCGCCATCAGTGGCGGCGGTGGGGCTTTGGCACCGGCCGGGATGCCGTAGCCGAAGGCCGACCTAAGTGCTTGGAGGCACAGGAGCTTCGTCGCAAAACTTGATTGACGCTTGAGCCCAGCGCATTTAGGATTGAGTCCGGAAGCTGGCGCCAGGGGCGCTCAGACCCCGCCCAAGTTGGACGGAGAAAAGAAGCCTTTACCATGGCCCACGAAATGCTGCCTACCGCTGGCTCAGCCCTGATCACCCGCCGCACCTTGCTGGGAGGAAGCCTGGCGGCCACTGCCGCCGGCGTTCTGGTCCCGTCCGCCTTTGGTCAGGCGAAGAAGGACGAACCGGCGAAGATTCCCGAACCGGAACCCGTCTCGCTTGAAACCAAGGACGGCGTTCAGCTCAAGGCGATGTATTACGGTGGCACGGCAAAGAAAAAATCTGTTCCCATCCTGATGATCCACGGCTGGGGTGGACAGCAGGACGAGTACCGGTTGATGGCCCTCTCTCTGCAAAAGCAGAAGGAGGGATATTCGATTATGACGGTGGACCTGCGCGGTCACGGGGGTAGCACGCGGCAGCGCCAGCCGGACAACGATTTCAAGGAGATTGACCCGGCGAAGATGCGCAACACCGACCTGGACAAGATGGTCCTGGATCTGGAGGCCTGCAAAAAGTTCCTGGTCAAAAAGAACAACGCTGGCGAGCTTAATGTTTCCGCGCTGTGCCTGGTCGCTGCCGAATTCGGTGCGATTATTGCGCTGAAGTGGTCCTTTTTGGACTGGAGCGTAGAGCGGCTTCCCGCGTACAAGCAGGGGCAGGATGTGCGGGGCATTGCCCTGCTCTCGCCCGTCGAGTCGTTCAAGGGATGCACCGCCCGCCCCGCGATCAACAGCCCCGTGATTCGCGAAAAGACGATTTCCAAGATGATCTGCGTCGGCGGCGACGACTCCAAGGCGCTGGCCGAGGCCCGCCGAATGCACACCACGTTCGAAAAATTTCATGGCAAGCCGCCGCCGGCCGAGGACGCAGCTCAGAAGCAGGATCTATTTTTCGTTTCGGTGGAAACCAAGCTTCAGGGGACGCAGCTCTTGGACCGGGCGTTCACGACGCCGCGGGACCTGGCCACGTTCGTCAACCTGCGGCTGGTGGCGAAGATGGACGACTTCCCCTGGGAAGAGCGACGCAACCCGCTGGGGAATTAGCGGCAGGTCGCAGCGGCCGGCGCATTCACTCTCAATTCCCTTTCTCGGGAACGCGGACAAACGTCTCCGTCGGCTCGTGCAGATCGGGAATGACGATCGCGGCCCCCACGGGAAGAATCTCGCGGGCCAGAATCACATCGGCATTGGCTGCCAGCAACTTGTCCGCGTGCTCGCGCGAGCCGAGCATCCGCTCGGCGATGTCTTCCAGCGTGTCGTGCCGGCGAATTCGGTAATAGCGCCTGTCGTGCGGCGGACTTGGCGGGGTGACCGACGAGCGATTCAACTCCGAATCGATCGCCGCAGTTGACGCGGCCTTGGCACGCGACTCGCTGGACTGGGAAGCGTAGCTGGCTGGCAGCCGCGGAAGCGGCCCGGTCTGATCGACCTTGACCAGCTTTCGTCGTGGCACGCCCTGGTCGAGCACGGCAGTCAGCGGTTCCAGGCCGTGCTGGGAACGAACCGATCGCTCAATCGCCGGTGACGACACTTCCGCAGGTTGATCCACGACCTTCGGCGGCGCAGGTCGGTCCGCTAACGTGGCCACTGCCGCGGGGACTACGGAGGCGGGAAAATCGTCCTCCTCCAGCAGGGTCTTGCGAAACGGCCAAGCCGCGCAGAAGCCAGCCGCCATGATGGAAAGACCGCACCAGATGCGCCGATTCCCCACAGGAGTTACCCCCTGAGAGTGTGTGGAAAGCGGCATCCGGTGCCAAGACAATCCTCTACATCGACCATCGGCCCTCAGCGCAGAGAAAGTCCACCGGGACGGGCAAAGGTCGGTTTGGGCGTTTGGCGGTGAGAGGATCGGTGGGGCAAAATCCAGCGGCTGGCAAATGCCAGGCGAGTGGGCTCAGGTCCTGCCGCCGGCTGTGGTCACGGGCTCCTTGATCGCTGCAGCCTTGGCCCGCTGCGGCACGGTTGGGCTGGTTTTCATCAGCCACAGTAGCATCGGAGCGGCGATGAACACGGTGCTGTACGTTCCGGAAACCACGCCGATGAGCATGCAGAAGGCGAAGGTATGGATCCCCTCGCCCCCCCAGATGTAAAGGATGACCACCACCAGAAGCGTCAAGCCGCCAGTCAGCAGCGTGCGGCTCAGAGTCTGATTGATGGCGTCGTTGATCATCTGGGCAGAGATGAGCGTGCTCTTGCCGCGGATCTCGCGAATGCGGTCAAAGATCACGATCGTGTCGTTGATCGAGTAACCGATCAGCGTCAGGAATCCGGCCACGACCGTCAGGCTGATCTTGAATTCCTCAATTCCCAAGAATCCGAGGGCCGAGGCGACGTAGTAACTGGCGCCGATGCCCGCCAGCATCACCAGCGTGTCGTGCGCGAGCGAAGCGATTGCGGCAATGCCCCAGCTCAGTTTCTGGAAGCGGAACCAGATGTAGGCGGCAATGCCGAGTAGGCTCACGAGGACGGCTGAGAGGGCCTTGAGCTGCATGTCGAGCGTCACTTGTCCGGAGACGCTGCTGGAGTTCTGCCAGACTGGCGTGGCATCCATCGATTTCTTGAGTTCCGTCAGCACCGCTTTGGCAGCCTCCTCGCCCAGCGGCAGGGTCGTCTTCCACGTTTCAAAGGGTGCGTTGTCGCGGCCATCCCACTGCGGGTTGGCAACCTCGACGAACGGGTGCTGCGCGATTGCCCTTTCGGAGGCCTGGCGGATGTGCTCCAGCAGTGCGTAGGCGCTGATCCGGTTATCAGGGAAGCGGATTTCGACAACGGTCTTTTGTGTGCTCGGCGCGGCCGGTTTGGTCTCTGCGGCGGGAGGCGTGGCGGCGGACGACTCGGGCGCGGCGGGAGGAGCTTTTGTCCCTTCAGCCTTCGCAGGTGCAGCTTTTTCATCGACTGGCGAATCCTTGGCCTTTTCAACCTCCGACTTTGCTGCTTTATCCTCCTGGCCGCAGTCCGACGACTTCTCGCCGGCTGTTTTTTCTTTTTCCCCGGCAGCGGCGCCCTTCTCCTCGGGTTGCACCGGCGGCGCAGCGCTTTCCGCAGCACCGGCGGCCGGGGCAGCTCCGGTCGTCTCGAGGATCTTGTACTCCATGTGGTACGTGCGGATGCGATCCGCACCCGTCTTGGGATCCTTTAGCGCCTGTTGGACGTGTTTTTCCAGATCGGCCACCTTCTCCAGCGAGGAGTCGATTTTATGCACCGTGCCCGGCGCCTCTCCCGCAATCGAGATTTCGTAGACCTGATAGTCCACCGAGGAGTTGGTCTTGGGGTCCTTCACGTCGTCAAACTGGTCCCGCATCGCCAGACGGACTTTGTCGGCGCTCATGGCTTGCCGCAGCATCGGAATCACCGAGGACCCGCCTTTGAGATCGATGTCGAAAATGCCGGCCCCGCGCGACACGGTTGCGACCAGACCGATGAAGATCAGCAAGCACGATGCGATCGTCATCGGTGGGAACAGCTTCACCCAGTCCACATTGGGATGGGTGAGAAACTTCGTCATCGACATCGAGGTGAGCCAGCGCGTCCGCTCGCCAGCGTCGAAGATCACGCGGGCACAAAAGATGGCGGTGAACATACTGATCACGTTCCCCAGCATCAGCGTAATGCCGAAACCGCGGAGCTGATCGGTGCCGATCACATAAAGTACGAGGGCGGTCAGAAACGTCGTCAGGTTGCCGTCGATAATGGCGGACAAAGCCCGATCGAAACCGTTGCGAAGGGCCATTCGCAGGGCGGCGCCACGCTCCGTTTCCTCGCGGATACGCTCGAAAATCAGCACGTTGGCGTCGATCGACATGCCCACCGTGAGCACCAGGCCCGCCAGCCCCGGCAGCGTAAACGGGGCCTGGATGATGATCATGATCGCCACGGTCAGCAGCAGGTTCAGCACCAGGGCCAGCGCAGCGGTAATCCCGGCAAACCGGTAGTACAACGCCACCAGGACCAGCACCACCAGCAGAGAAATCGCCAGCGACCAGCTCCCTTTGATGATCGTGTCCAATCCCAGGATCGAGCCGATCAGGTTCTCGGCGATCGGGGTTGGAAACAGGACGACCGGCATGCTGCCGGACTTGAGCAGCTCCGACATGAAGCGGACTTCCGGCTCGGTAAAGCGGCCGTGAATGTAGCCTTGCTCCGTGATCTGCCCTTCGATCGTGGGAGCCGAGATCAACTCGCTGTCAAACACGACGGCAAGCTGCCGCCTGGGGGGCGGGAGATTCTGACCCGTCAGCGCCCCCATCTTGCCGATCCCTTCCCCCTTCATCGTGAAGTTGATGCGATAGCCATCGGCTTCCAGCGACGGCCAGGCGTAGGCCAGATCCTCTCCCCGCACGTCCAGGTCGTCGCTGTCGGGCGCCCGCAGCAGGACCTCGATATCGGGAATCTCGCGGGCGGCCAACACGCGGGCTGCGCCTTGGCCGCTGTGGTCGAATTGTGCGATCTCGTCAGGCGTGAACGTGAGGATTTCACCCGTCGCGGAGTTGCGGACCATGTCGCCACCTGCCGGCGAATAACGCAGCGGCGAATTGGGCTTGGTCCGGTCCTCGCGGGCGACTTTCGTCCAGATGCCGATCGTCTTTTCGACCTTTTCGGGGCTGTCGTCGCTGACGTTGACGGTATACGACTTTTTGCGGACAGGATCCTTTTCCTGCTCTAGGGCCGCTTCGCGGATCTGGGCGTCGTTGCTCTCGTTGTCAGCGACGATGAGGAACCGCAGCGAGCCGGTGGCGGTGACCCGGGCCTTGATGTCGTCGATCTGGGCCTTGTCCACCTCGGAGACGATGATCTCGATTTGCTTGGGACCGGCCTTGCGGATGACCAGATCCTTGACGCCGCTGGGATTGAGCCGCTGCCGCAGCACTCCAATAACGGAATTGAGGTCGTAATCACCCTTTCCATGAGGGTTGAGCAGAGCCGTCCGCGCTTCATCCACCTCGTAGACCAGATTCACGCCCCCCCGCAGGTCGGCGCCGAGCTTGAACACACCGAATACGATGATGGCGATCGAGAAGGCCCAGGAAGCCAGGATCAGACTGAATTTCCAGCCAAAGCCTTTCAGCCGCATGGAACTGGCCAGTAAGTACCCCAGCGCAATGCTCACCAAAATGGCGGCCAGAGATACGTAGAGGACGGGCGGAATGCCGAAAAAGGTAATCGACTGCTTGAAACTGGGTTCGAGCAGTTGATCGATGGCCGCAACCAGCGGCAGTAGACTGTCAGACAACATGGCAAAACGTTCCTTGGCCTGGACCAGTAGATTCTCCAGCCGATTACGAACCTAGAAATTCCTGAGCGGCGCTAAGAGCGTCAAGTCGATTCCTTGGCGTCGGAGGTTTCCTCTTCCGGACTTCCGACGCGGGAAATGGCGCTGCGCAACACTTTAATCTTGGTGTTGTTTCCGTCGTCCACCCGCAAGGTCACCACTGCCGATCCGGGCGCGGCATTGACCACCGTTCCGCAGATCCCGCCAATCGTGACCACCTGATCGTTTTTCTTGATATTCGCCAACAGCTGCTCCATCTCCTTGCGCTTGCGCCGCTCGGGCGCAATCAGCATGAAGTAAAAGAGCACCCCGATGATCAGAAACGGCCAGAGCTGAAACCACA
>Ga0075428_100002132_pt1 | contig 21361 bp, 15 predicted proteins | sample RhiMetdeltSRZDD2_FD_75291 | JGI IMG/M metagenome (GOLD analysis project Ga0075428, IMG submission 75291) | Populus rhizosphere microbial communities from Tennessee, USA - Rhizosphere MetaG P. deltoides SRZDD2 | ecosystem: Host-associated > Plants > Roots > Rhizosphere > Soil | place: USA... | reverse complement strand
GTAGCTGAACGCGCCGCTGGCACTCAGCTTGTCTGGGATGAGCGCCCCGGATGCGTTGGCGCGGGCCTCGAACGCGGAGTAGTTGCCGAACGGGATCGACGCTGTCCCGGTCCATTTCGAGAACGAGGGACGTGCGCTCGTCACGTTGACCAGCCCGCCCAGCGTATTTCGGCCGAAGAGCGCGCTCTGTGGACCACGCACGAACTCGATCTGTTCGACGTCGAGCAGGTCGATGCTCGACGAATTGGCGTTGAGCTGCGGAACACCGTCGATGAACGTGGTAATTGCCGGGTTACTGGGGCTCGCCCCAATCCCGCGGAATCGGGCATTGCTGAGCTTCCTCGCAGAGAACTCGGTGAAGTACGTGTTGGGCGAAAGGATCGCGGCGTCGCTGACGATGCGGACGCCCATGCTGTCGATCATTTCCTTCGTGACTGCAGTAACACTCAACGGCAGCTTGAAGATGTCCTCGGGCTCCTTCTGAGCGGTGACGGTGACGGGCGGCAGGGCAACCCGCAGCAATGGATCGCTCGGCGCTTGCGGTGGTTGTGCCGTCTGCCCGAAAGCCGGGACCGAGTTGATCAGGAGCGCAAAGGCGCCCAGGAATTTCACGGTGTGCTTCATCATCGGTTTCATCTTGCGGCTATTAGACGCCGTGGTCCGCTCCATCGTTTCCTTTCGCGGACCCACAATCCGTGGATCATATGCCACGGGTCGCTTTCCGCATAAGATCGCGCAATCCTGATGAAGCATCTCCCTCTCGCACTCGTTCTCTGTTCGCTCGCGTCAGTTGCCTGCGCGGTCAACCCACCCCTGCAACCCGGTGTTGCGGCCAACTCGCCAATCACTGAGAGCGCCGTTCGCGGGCACATGAATTTTCTTGCGAGCGATGCCCTCAACGGCCGCGGCAGCGGTACGCGCGACGAATGGATCGCGGCGTCGTACCTGGGCGCGCAGATGCAGGCGTGGGGCCTCGAGCCGCTCGGTGACAACGGCGGATTCGTTCAGCAGGTTGCCATCGAGCGATCCGAAACGGTGTCGCCGCCAAAACTCTCCGCCGGAGGAAAGACCTACACGCACGGCAAGGAGATTCGCGTTGTGGCGCTGAGCGGTCCGCGCGTCTCGGGACCGCTGCAGATCTACTCCGCCGGTGCGGAAACGAAACCCGGCGCCGTCGTGGTGCTTCCACCAGGCTTGTCGCCAGGCGCCGGTGGTCGAGGTCCCGGAGCAGCTGCGGCGGCAGCGACGTCGTCGGCAGCGGCTGTGCTGACGATGGAGAATGCGAGCGCACCACGTCCGCCGTCCGGCGCGAGGCTGCCAGCGCCTCCGGCGCGCATCCTCGGTGTGACGAGCGCCGCACCGCCACGCCCAACAACCGTCGCGCTCACCTCGGACACCTACGATGCCATCGTCGCGCTTGGTGACGGCGCGCTCGTCACCATCGAGGCCGACATCAAATCGGGTGCCGCGACCAACACGTGGAATGCGGTCGGCCGTTTGAGCGGGAGCGATCCTGTCGCGGCGAAGGAAGTGATCCTGCTCTCGGCGCATCTCGATCACGTCGGGACGAGGACCCCCGCGGCGGGCGCATCGTCGACCACCGACACGATCTACAACGGGGCCGACGATGACGCGTCGGGAACGGTGGCGGTGCTGGAGCTGGCCCGCGCGCTGTCGATGGGGCCACAGCCGAAGCGCACGATTGTGTTCGCCTTCTTTGGTAGCGAGGAGGCCGGTGGCTTTGGCTCGCGGTTCTTCGCCGACAAGCCAGTGGTACCGCTCACCGACATCGTCGCCAACCTGCAGTTCGAGATGATTGGCCGGCCGGATGGCAAAGTGCCGCCGCACACGTTGTGGTTGACCGGCTATGAGCGATCGACGCTCGGGCCCGCGCTGGCGAAGCAGGGCGCGAAGCTCGTTCAGGATCCGCATCCCGAACAGAGTTTTTTCACGCGTTCCGACAATATCCAGTTCGCGCGACGCGGCGTGATCGCGCATACCGTCTCGAGCTTCGGCCTGCACAAGGAATATCACCAACCATCGGATGAAGTCCGGCTCATCGACTTCGCCCACATGACTGCTTCGATTCGTTCGATGCTGGAGCCGATCCGCTGGCTGGCCAACTCGGGGTTCAAACCTGAGTGGTTACCCGGCATGAAGCCGTAATGCGACTTGTTCGCGTTCTGTTGACCGCGCTCGTACTGATCGCAGCGGTTCGGCTTGTCGTACTCTTTTCAGCGCTTGTATTCGGCAGCCTCGGTGTTGCGAGACATCACGTCGAGGCCACTGCGACAGTCTTTGCCATACTGGCTGTCGCACTCAAGTTTCTCCGGACTTCCCCCGCTCCATCGGATCCCAGCCCTTCTCCTGTTTCGTCTGTTCTGGCTTGGCTGACGTTCTGCGTGCTCGCGATCGCCCTGTACTGGCCCTCGCTTTGGATAGGGTTGCTCTCGGACGACTACGTGCTGATGAAGCACGCCAGCGAGATGAACTTCTCGGCCGTGACCTCCACGTTGTTTCGACCAATTCCGCTGATGCTGTGGGCGGCAGTCCTCGGAGCTGGCGGTGGACCGGTAACGCTACATCTTCTCAACGTGGTTCTTCATGGAACCAATGCGTATCTTGGATCGGTCATTTTCAGTGCCTGGATACCGGGCCGGCAGTCGGCCCTTGCTGGTGGCGTTTTGCTCCTCAGCGCGCCGCTCGCGCCTGAGGCTGTGGCCTGGTGTTCAGGGATCTTCGACGTGTCCGCTACCACCTGCATCTTGTCCGCGGTGCTAGTCGCGACGAGGTACGCCACGGTCCGCCCATTGCTTCTTATGCGATTCTCACTTGCTGGCCTTTGCCTTGCGGCCGTGTTGAGTAAGGAAACGGCAGCGATCGCCCCGTTGCTGATTTTTCTTTACGCCTGGTCGAGCGGCCGTCTGTCACGCACGTTGCTGATCGATCTGGGGATCGTGATGACGGTGATTGCCGTGTACGGTGGGCTCCGTGTCGCAGCGCATCCGGAATCCGCAGTATTCACATTTACCAAATACGCCGTTCAGCGAGCTCTCTTCACGGCGTTCGGCAGCCTTGCGGTCCCGTATCACGACGACCTGCGAACCAATGCGCCATGGATCTTAATCGTCGGAACTGTGGCGCTCGTCTATCTCTGGACCCAGTTCAGCATCCGTCGCGGCCCGAGACGAGATCTCACTCTCGCGCTCACCGGCTTTGCGTGGATCCTGATGGCCGTGCTTCCAGCGTGGCCGATATTGGTCGTCCCAGGTGATCTTCAAGCGTCCCGCTTCTTGTATTTGGCTGCGACCGGATGGTCGTTGGCGCTGGTGGTTGCTGCCTCTAGCGGCGAGAGGAGTTCAAGAGCCGTGGACAGACGGACGGCCGTCAACACCGCCATGATTCTGATCATCGTGCTGATCAGCTTCACTGCCGTTCGGGTGCACCTCAGGCCGTGGGTGGAAGCCGGGCAGCTCAGAGATCACGTTTTGAGCGCCGCTGCGAACAACCAGCAAATGAATTCCTGCGCGAGCGTGAGGATCGTTGACCTGCCCGACAATGTTCGTGGCGCGTATGTTTTCAGAAATGGCGTGGCGGAGGCATTGCTCACGAGCCGGGGAATCACAGTCGTCGGTCCGGAGGCGAAACCGTCGTGCCATTTTCGCTGGACCGCCGACCATGCGTTTGTTCCGATCTCCAACTGACGCGCGGCCGTCTCACTCCCCGCGTATGGTCAACTCCTCCTTCATCCAGATCGACGCGGGGTAAACGCGTACGTACCGTCCCTTCTCTCCGGGGAGCGTGATGCGTATCGGTGCCAAACGCGGGTTGGCAAGCGTTGCTTCGAGGGCAAGCCCGCCTGTCCAGCCGATCCACGCCTCACGCCAGGCCTCGCCATCGTCTGAGACTTCGACGCGCAGTCTTGCCGCGAGGTCTGCGTAACGCTGTCGCAGCGGGAATTCGATCGCGCCAAGACGACGAACGTCGCCGAGATCGAATTCGAGCAGGAAGCGCCCGGCGTCACGAGCTTGTGCCGGCAGGACAGGTCCGACCGGCGGCACACGCGGCACGGCCTGCGGCGGCAAGAGAAATGTCGACCCGCCAGCTGTCACGCCGAGTGATTGGATCGCGGGAATGCCCTCGATCATCTGACGGTAGCCGTGGCCTGGATCGAGATTGTCGTTGACGACGATGATCTGAGGGCGCTGTCGGGCAAGAAAGATCAGGCCGGACGTGTCGCCGCGCGCGAGCGAGAGCGCCAGCACGTTGTAGTGCGGCGGAAAGTGACCGGAGTATCCGTTCACGACCGGGTGTTGATGAAAGATGCCACGGTACATTGCCGCAACGCTGACGTAGATGTTATCGAGCGGCAGCTCCACGACGGCGGGTTGATTCACTGTCGGCAGTGCCATTCGACCTGGCGGTGAGAGGACTGGAACAGGTTCCGTCGCTCCATCAACGAGGAGGCCGGCCATCGCAAGCGCGCCAACGAGCGCTCGCCAACGTCCGGTCAGCTGTTCGAGTCGTGCAACGCCGAATCCCGCGGTGACCGCAAGACAGAGCATGGCAAGCATCGCAAACCGCGCCGATACGCGGATGCCGTCATATCCGGGCAGCCACAGCAGCCAACTGAACGGCCGGAGGAGCGATGCCGGCTCGTCGCCTGAACCGCCAGGGCCCAGCGTGAGCGCGCAAATCAGGAGCGTTGCCGCAGCGTAGAAGAAGATCGTCGATCGATCGGAGTCCGCGGCGCTTCGCCGGATAGCCATGAGCACGATCGCAGCGAGCGCCAGAACGACAACTGTCAGACCCGGAAACAAGAACAGCTCGAAGTTCGCCGCCATCCCTTCCGGCCAGAACCTCAGGAGCGGCGCTGGATGCAGAAACGAGGCTGGCGCGGCAGCGAACTCGCGAATCTCCGGCACCGTGCGCCTGAGCCCGAGCGCATGATGGACGGTGTAGTACTTGAGGAGCACCGGCGCAAGCGGAATCGAGGACAACACCCATGCGCCAACCAGCGCCAGTCCACGCCGCGGCGCGCGCCTCCAGTCAACAAACCACAGTAGCCACAGCGCGATCAGGACCGGAAAGAACAGCAGGTAGTACCCATTCGAGAGTGCCTGCAGGAGCCACGCGGCGCCGAACACCACCAACCACCAACGACCGCCGGTGCGAAGGTAGCCGTGCATTCCGAGCAGCGCCAGCGGCATCCACTGCGCCGCGAGCACCTGGATGTGCGAGAGCTGGCCGGCTCGGTACGGTGAGAAGCCAAACGCGAGTCCTGCACAGACGCCGGCGAGCATCGAGCCTGTGAGATAGCGGACGAGAAGGAATGCGAAGAACCCGGACAGCGCGTAGGTCAGCAGCAGCCAAACGTTATACGCTGTAATCGCGTTCGCACCCGCGAGCTGCAGCGGCGTAGCCAGCACGCTCAACCCCAGCAGATGTTCCGAGAGCGCCATCGCACCCGGCATCGGCCACATCATCGTCGGATTCCACCAGCGTTCGGTTAACGGCGGCGCTTGCGCGTTCCACCAGAGAATCCAGATGTTGAGAACGGGATCGCCGGCGTCGTGAGGAATGCGCGTCGTGAGATTCGCGCCGACCGGCCAGGTCCAGAGGATGGAGAGGAGGAGGAAACCCGCGAGGATGTAAGCGGCTCGCGGTTCGCGGCTCGCGGCTCGCGGCTGCTGTGCCTGGGTACTCACCTGCAACAGCCTACCCTGAGCCGCGAACGGCGAACTGCGAACCGCGAGTAGCGAACCGCGAGCGGCGAGCCGCGACCCGCGGACCCCGGAACTACTGTCCCGACCCCGTTCCGCGTCCGCCCGGTTGGGGCTTCGGCAGCGGCTTGCGTGGCAGGAGCTGATCGCGATTTGCGGCGTGATACACGAACGACGCCACGATCACCGCGTTTTTCCGCATGTCCTCTTCCTGGATCCGCTCGTAGACGTCCATGTTGGAGTGGTGCGTGCGCGACGAGTACTCGACGGGGTCCTGCACGAACTGGAAGCCGGGAAGCCCGACAGCGTCGAAGGCCAGATGGTCGGTACCACCCGTATCGCGGATTGTCAGCGTCCTCATGCCGATGTTGTGGAACGGCTTCATCCACGCCTCGAAGATCGGCGCGACCGCTTCGTTGCCCTGCAGATACACGCCGCGGATGGCGCCGGTCCCGTTGTCGACGTTGAAGTAGCCGGCGACCTTCGCGTGAGCCGGCTTCAGCGCCATCGTCGTTCGATCCGCGAACATCTCGGTGACGTACTGGCGTGAGCCGAGGAGGCCTTGCTCTTCACCGCCCCACAGGCCGATTCGCACGGTCCGGCGCAAGGGAAGTCCCGTCTGCTTGAGTATTCGCATCGCTTCCATCATCACGGCTGAACCAGCCGCGTTGTCGGTAGCGCCCGTGCCGCTGTGCCACGAATCGAAGTGCGCGCCGAGCATCACGATTTCGCTCGTTTTGTCAGTCCCGGCAATCTCGCCGACGACGTTGAACGACGTGGTGTCGTCGTAGAACGAGTTCTTGAGATCGAGTTCGAGGGTGACCTTCTGCTTCTTTTGCAGCGCGCGAAGGATGCGCCCGTAGTGCTCGACCGCGATCGTGACGGCTGGAACGGTTGGCGGTGCGTTCGCTTCACGCGAGCCGCCCCCGCCGACGAACACGGTGCCGCCTGTTCCGCGTCCTGGCGTCAACACCGCGAGCACGCCTTCGTCTTTGAGAAACTGCGCGCGGGTCTGGTTGAACGCCGCAGCGCCACGCCCGCCGCCTGGACCGCCGGCGCGACCCGGGCCGCCCGCACGGCCGCCGCGGCCGATGCCGCGCCCAGCATCCGTGTCCGACTCCAACGCGCGCAACTCATCGTCGGTGTAGCGCTGCGCCTGCGGATCGAAGAGTGGCAGCACGTCGGGCATTGCTGTCGCGAGGACGACCTTGCCCTGCAGTTTGCCCTTCTGCGTCGCGAGATCTTCTGGCGTGTCGAGCGTTACGTACACGGCTTCGCCAGAGACTTGACCGTTGGTGCCGGACGTCCACGCTTGCGGATAACCAATCACCGCGAAGCTTCCGCCTGGCATCGTGGCCATCACGTAGTACTTGTCATTGGACCAACCGCGGCCGAACGGACCGAATGGCTGCAGCTTGACGTTCGTGAGCCCCCACGACGTCATTTCTTTCACCGCCCAGTCGCCTGCTTTGCGAAATCCTGGCGAGTTGGTGAGGCGCGGGCCGTAGACGTCGGTCAGCCAACTCATGATCTCCATGACCTTCGAGCGGGCGAAGCCTTCGTCTTTGATTTTGTAGATGGCGTCGAGATCGACACGCTCCGCTTGTTGTGCGGAGAGTGGCGCGAATGCGATCGCGAGCGCCAGCGCGGCGCCCACGAGTGCCGGACGCTGCCGGATACGAAATCTCATCTTCTCCTCCCAGGCAACGCCGACATTGTCAGGCGTGCCTACAAAAATATACCGGCGCCAGCATATTCGGGATAAGCGGCTGATTTCCAGTTACAAAACCGAATGTCACCCGACAGCCTCGTAAGTGGGTGTGCCCCCACGTGCACACTCGAACGCTCGCTGAGCGCTTCAGTTCCAACGACTTGCGCGCGATTCCAGTTTTCGTGTGCGCGGTGGTCCGCCGGTTGCACAGCCGACAGCCCTGGAGCTCCATGACTACCGTACCCTTATCAAGCGACCGGCCTGAAGCGCCACTGTTCTGCGATGGTCTCGGTGAACGCGTCGTCGCGGCCGACGGTGCGACTGGCGAGCTCCTGCAGATCCTTCGCATTCGTCCAGCGCTGACGGCAGTGCCGTCGTTCGAATTTGCGCTGCGCGAACGCGCTGCACGCCTGGCGAACTTCCGACACGCCTACTATGCGCGCGTCCGCCGCATCGATCGTGTCGCGGTGCCGGGTCCTGGTCTGTCAATTGTGTCCGATCATGTCGAGGGCACACGGCTTTCTGACATCCTTCGCGTTGCGCACGAGCGAAATCTGCAACTCGATATCAATACTGCGCTGTGCCTCATCCGTCAGCTCGTGCCCGCGGTGGCGCTGCTGCACGAGAACGCGCGAGAGGTCGCACACGGACTCCTCGCACCCGAGCGGCTGATCGTCACGCCGCACGCTCGTCTCGTCATCGTCGAGCACGTGCTGGCCGCGGCGGTCGAGCAGCTGCAGTTCGGCCGCGAGCGGCTCTGGCAGGAATTCCGTATTTCCATGCCGTCGAGCGCCGGCCTGCCGCGATTCGATCATCGCGCTGACGTCACCGGCGTCGGCCTCGTCGCGCTCGCCCTCGTTCTGGGCCGCCCGATCGAGATCTCTGAATATCCGAGCCAGCTGCCCGCGCTCCTCAACGAGGCGCGTGAGCGCACGGCTCTTGGCGAAGAGCAGCCGCTGTCCCCGCCACTTCGCGATTGGCTCGCCCGAGCGCTGCAGCTCGATCCGCGACGCGCGTTCTCATCCGCCCCCGAGGCGCTCGCGTCGCTCGAGGAAATCGTCGCTGACGATTCCATGTATGTGGCGGCTCCGGTCGCGCTCGAGACCTTCATGTCGCGGTACATTGCCGCGCTGCTCGAGCTTCCGACGGATCCCGTGCCGGCTGTGCAGCCGGCGGTGTTCGTTCCGCCAACCCCGGCGGTTCCGCCAACACCCGCAGTTTCCGTCAAGCCGACGGCGCCTCCGCCGCCGGCGCCACCGGCGGCCAGCAAGCCGGCCGCTTCAACACTCCCGCCCGCGCCTGCGGCGCCGGCCGGGACGACGTCCACATCCGGCGTGAGCGGTTACAGCAGCTCACTCGGCACTCCGGCTGCGTCGGCACAGGCTTCTTCGTATCTGGATACCCTGCTGTCGCCTCAGCACGACCAGTCGTTCGCGCCGTCCCGAGCCGACGCGACACCTTCAGCGGGCTCAGGCAATACGGTGCACGATTTGACGGATCTGATTCCTGCGGCCGATCTGAAGGCCAAGCACGACATTCCCGATGCCAGCAAACCGTTGTTCGATCCGGAGGCGCCATTCACGCTTCCGACAGCGGCTGCGGCAAGCGCAGCGCCCCACAGCTCGTCGAAGTCGAAAAAGCGCTCCGGTCTGCGTCTCTCGCGGAAGTCGTTGTTCGTCGCGGCGGCGGTCGTCCTGCTTGGTGGCGGCGGCGTGTTCGCGTCCCGCTATTGGACAGGCGTATCGCCGGGTGGACCCTCGACTGGCACGCTCGTCGTCCAGTCAAACCCGGCCGGCGTGCAAGTGTTCGTGGACGGCGTCGATCGCGGGCAGACACCCGCGCGCGTGTCCGTTTCGCCCGGCGCACACACCCTCGAACTTCGAGGACGCGGCGCCCCGCGCGTGATCCCGTTCAACGTCACGGCGGGCGCTGAGGTTTCGCATCACCTGGAATTCGCAAGTACCCCGGAGACAGGCAGCTTACGTATCGAGTCGCAGCCGGCGGGCGCCAAGGTTCTGGTCGACGGAACCGATCGCGGCGTCGCGCCGGTCACGATCACGGATCTCGCACCGGGCGATCACGAAGTCGTCCTGCAGACACCGATCGCGTCGGTTCGCCATGTGGTCAGCGTTCAGGCGGGCGGCACTGCGTCGCTCGTCGCCCCGGTCGCGGCGGCGGCAACGACGCCGTCCGGGCCGGTGTCTGGCTGGGTCGCAGTGAACTCGCCGTTCTCGCTCGAGATTCGCGAGGACGGACGATTGATTGGTACGTCGGCGGCCGATCGCCTGATGCTTGCGGCCGGACGTCACGACCTCCAGCTCGTGAGCGAGACGATGGGTTACAGAGTGAATCGCGTCGTCACGGTCATACCCGGCAAGACGGAAACGATCAAGGTCGAATTGCCCAACGGCATCGTCAATCTGAATGCCACGCCGTGGGCGGAAGTTTTTGTAGATGGTCAGCGCGTTGGTGAAACGCCGATTGGGAATCTATCTGTGCCGATCGGTCCGCACGAGGTCGTGTTCCGTCACCCGCAGTTTGGCGAGAAGCGCCACGCGATCTCGGTGACGTTGACCGGCCCGGTTCGCGTCAGCGTCGACATGAAGTAAGGCGTCAGGGCAGCAGATTGGAGCTTCAGGATTCTATGTTGACGTTCTTGACCGTTCTCACGGCCGGCATGGTGATGACGCTCGTGGCGCAGATGCTGCGCCAGGATGCGCCGCCGGCGCCGGCCCCGACGCGCGCGAAGAGAGTCGGTTCCCGCCTTCGATCGACAAGGTAGATGGTCATGGCACATCGATTCGCGAAAGCGCTCGTCACCGCCGCTCTCGGATTCGCACTGGTTGCGCCAGCTCACGCCCAGGACGGGCCACTGGCTACCGCGCGCGACCTGTACTCATCAGCACGATATGACGAAGCGCTCGCGATGCTGAACGGCCTCCGTCCGCAGGAGAGCAACAACCCCGCGAACCTGAGAACGATCGAGCAGTATCGGTCGTTGTGCCTGCTCGCATTGGGGCGTACCGCGGAAGCAGAAGTCGCGATCGCCGCGGTCGTCGCGTCGGATCCGATGTATCTGCCGACCGAGACCGAGGCGGCGCCGCGCGTGCGGACGGCGTTTTCAGAAGTCCGGCAGCGGCAGTTGCCCGACATCGCGCGCTCGCGATATGCCACGGCCAAGGCCGCGTTCGATCGCAAGGAGTTTGCGTCGGCCGAGCAGCAGTTCCGCGAACTGCTGCGGTTGATTGACGATCCCGACATGGGAGGCCGCTTGAGCGATCTCCGGATGCTCGTCTCAGGCTTCGTGGATCTGTCGACGGCATCGGTCCCTCCGCCGCCGCCCGAGCCCAGGGCCGAGCAGCCGCGCCGCGACGAGGTGGCGTCCTTGCCAACCGTCCCAATGCCCGACCAGCAGCGTGTCTTTACGTCGGACGACGAGGGAGTGACGCAGGCAATGTCGATTCGACAGGATGTGCCGCGCGTGCCCGTGCAGGTCGCGAGCCAGACGCGCGACAAAGGCATGCTCGAGATCACGATCGACGAACAAGGCCGCGTGATCCTGGCGAAGATCCGCATGTCGCTGCATCCGCTCTACGACTCGCTGCTGCTCGCTGCGGCACGCGACTGGAGATATCAGCCGGCCATGCTGAACGGCCGCCCCGTCAAGTTCCGCAAGGTCATTCAGATCACCGTGACGAAATAAAGTCATTTAGGCTAGACTGCGGCCTCATGCTCCGACAGGCCACCCTTGCAGTCGCGAGCGCGCTGCTCGTCACAGCCTGTGCTCACGAAGCGCCGCGCCCCGTAATCGAGCGGCGCACCGACGTCGTTCTCCCTGTTGAAACGCAGATCATTGAGGCGATCGTGCCGCGCCGTGCGACGCTCGAGACGCTGCTGGCCGAGCACGAGATGCCCGATCGGCTGATTCACGCGGCGATCGAGTCGGCGCGCGCCGTGTTCAATCCCCGCCAGCTGAGGGCCGAGCGTCCCTACCGGCTCGTGCTGTCGATGGACGGATTCCTCAGAGAGTTCGAATATCAGATTGATGCCGATCGGTTTCTGAGGATCGTCAGCCGCGATCGTTCAGCGCCTGAAAAGCTCGAGGCGGAAGTGCTCGCCTACGACAAAGACCTGGAGGTCGTTGCGATCCGCGGCCGGATCGACGCCGATCATCCATCCCTCATCGCGGCCATGGACGAAACAGGCGAGCGCGTCCAGTTGGCGATCTCGCTGGCGGAGATCTTTGGCGGGTCGATCGACTTCGAGAACGATCTGCAGCCGGGCGACGCGTTCGAGGTGCTCTTCGAATCCACCAAGTATCAAGGCGAGTTCGCTGGATACGGCGCGATCCTCGGCGCACAAATCATCAACGATGGCAAGCAGCATCAGGCGTATCGCTGGACGAACCCGGCGACGCAGAAGGCGGGGTACTACGACGAGCAAGGACGATCGCTGAAACGGTTCGTGCTGGCCTCGCCACTGCGCTTCACGCCGCGCGTCACATCAGGATTCTCACGACGCCGACTGCACCCAGTCCATCGAACGGTCCGGCCGCACCTCGGTGTCGACTACGCCGCGGCCACCGGGACCCCCGTCGTGGCCGTCGCCAGCGGCGTCGTCGTTTCAGCCGGATGGGCGGGCGGTGGTGGACGTCAGGTACGCATCAGGCACGCGGGCAGCCTCGAGAGCTACTACCTGCATTTGTCGGCGTTTGGTAAGGGCATTCAGGCGGGCGCGCACGTGGATCAGGGGCAGCTCATTGGACGCGTCGGCTCGACCGGCACAGCCACGGGTCCGCATCTCGACTATCGATTGCGCAAGCACGGCATCTTCGTCGATCCTCGCCGCGAGCACGCCCGTCAACCTCCCGGCGAACCAATTCCCGCGGGGTACCTGCCAGACTTCGCGACAGCACGCACGCAAATGCAGGAGCAACTCGCGGCGAAGCTGCCCGGGCGCCCGCGGCAGGAGCGGCAGCCGTCCCAGCATCCGCGCCGCGGTAATCCTTCACGAGGACCGTTCAGCTAGAATAACCGGATGGCCACATTGCATCCGTTCCGGGCGTTACGACCGGCGCCCGCCACGGCGGCTTCCGTCTCCTCGGTGCCCTATGATGTCGTGAGCACAGACGAAGCGCGGCAGCTCGCGTCAGGCAATCCTCTGAGTTTTTTGCGCGTCACGCGATCCGAAATCGATCTTCCACCCGGTACCGACCCCTACGCGCACCAGGTGTACGACCAGGCGCGTCAGAACCTCGAAGCCCTTCGCAAGAATGCGCCGCTGGTCGTCGATGATGAGCCGTCGATCTATGTGTACCGGTTGCGCATGGGGAACCACGAGCAGACGGGTATTGCCGGCTGCTTCTCGGTGGACGAGTACGAACAGGACGTCATCAAGCGGCACGAGCGCACCCGCCGCGACAAGGAAGACGATCGCACGCGGCACATCGTGGAATTGCGTGCGCAGACAGGCGTCGTGTTCCTCACCTATCCCGCCACAGATGCCGTCGACGCGGTCGTCACAGCCACGACCGCCGGCACACCACTCTACGACTTCACTGCAGCGGATGGTGTTCAGCACATCATCTGGCGTGCAGATCCCGGGCAGGTTCGCAGTTTGGTCGGCGCGTTTCGATCGATCCCAGCGCTGTATATCGCGGACGGGCACCATCGTGCCGCCAGCGCGGCGCGCGCGCGAGCGGCGCTGCAGACGAACGTCGGCACGTCGTCGGACGCGGAAACGTTCATTGCTGTCGCATTTCCGCACGACCAAGTCCAGATCCTTCCCTATAACCGCATCGTCACCGATCTTGCCGGCCGAACGCCGTCGCAATTTCTCGACGAGCTGCGAGGGACAGTGAAGGTCGCGAAGGGACCGGCGTCGCCGAAGAAACAGCGGGACGTCTCGATGTATCTCGACGGCGAGTGGCAAACGCTCGATCTCTCGCGGCTCGCGCCGCAAGATGGGTCGCGCGCAAGCACGCTCGACGTCGCGTTGCTCCAGCACCACGTGCTCGAACCGCTGCTCGGCGTCGGCGATATCAGGACCGACAAGCGCATCGATTTCGTCGGCGGCGCGCGCGGGACCTCATCGCTCGAGGAGGCCGTCAAATCCGGCCGCGCCGCGGTGGCGTTCGCGATGTATCCGGTCACGATCCAGGATCTGATGGCCATTTCCGACGCCGGCGGCATCATGCCGCCGAAGTCCACATGGTTCGAGCCCAAGCTGAGGGATGGGTTACTGACGCACCTGATTTGAGATTGCAGATTGCAGATTGCAGATTGCAGATTGTGGATTGTGGATTGCAGATTGCGGATTGACTTATTGTGGATTGAGGATTGGGGATTGAGGATTGGGCTCTGATTAACGTCAGTCAACAACCCACAATTCCCAATCGACAATCAACAACAAAGCAATCTGCAGTCTGCAATCAGCAATCTGCAATCAGCAATCTGCAATCAGCAATCTGCAATCAGCAATCAGCAATCTGCAATCTTCAATCTGCAATCTGCAATCTTCAATCTGCAATCTGCAATCGACACGCTCATGCTCGTACTCGTCGCCGATAAGTTCGAATCGTCTGGTCTGAGTGGTCTGCGCTCCGCCGGCTGTGAGGTTCTGTACGAGCCGGAGCTGAAAGACGACGCGCTGACGGAAGCGATTGGCAAGAGCAATGCTGACGTGCTCGTCGTCCGCAGCACCAAGGTGACGGCCGCGATGTTCGATGCCGGGCGGCTTGCGCTCGTTGTTCGCGCCGGCGCCGGCTACAACACGATCGACGTCGCGGCAGCGTCGACACGCGGCATCTACGTCTCGAATTGTCCGGGCAAGAACGCGATTGCTGTCGCGGAGCTGGCGATGGCGTTGATGTTGGCGCTCGACCGGCGCGTGCCGGACAACGTCGCCGACCTGCGCGCCGGCAAGTGGAACAAGAAGGAGTACTCGAAGGCGCAAGGCCTTCACGGCCGCACGCTCGGTTTGCTCGGCATCGGCAGCATCGGCCGCGAGGTCATCAAGCGTGCCGCCGGCTTTGGTCTCGATATTGTCGTGTGGAGCCGGCGATTTGCCGGAGAAGATCGGCCGCTGTCCGAAGCCGAAGCGCGCGAGCTTGGGCTGGAATCCGCGCTGCACCAGGTCGCCATCGATCTCGCGCCCACGCCAGACGCTGTTGCCTCACGCGCTGACATCCTGAGCGTGCACCTCGCGCTTGGCGACGGCAGCAAGGGATTGGTGAGCGAGTCGCTGTTGAAGCACCTCAAGCCCGGCGCCTTTTTCATCAACACCGCGCGCGGCGAAGTGGTCGATCATGCGGCACTCGCGGCTGCGGTACGCGATAAAGCGCTTCGCGTCGGGCTGGATGTGTTCGCGAACGAGCCGGCCGCCGCGACCGGTGAGTTCAATGACGACCTGGTGAAGATGCCCCAGGTCTACGCGACGCATCACATCGGTGCCTCGACCGATCAGGCGCAAGAAGCCATCGCCACCGAAACCGTGCGCATCGTCCGCACCTTCAAGGAAACCGGCAAGGTGCCGAACGTCGTGAACCTGGCGAAGCGCACGCCGGCCACGCACATGCTCGTCGTCCGGCACCGCGATCGGCCTGGTGTGCTCGCCCACGTCTTCGATCATCTCCGTGAGGCCAACCTCAACGTGCAGGAGACGGAGAACGTCGTGTTCGAAGGCGCCGAGGCCGCCGTAGCCAGAATCAACTTGGACGGTTCGCCGGCGGCCGCGTTGTGCGACAAGATCAAGCGTGGTCATCCGGACGTGTTGGATCTTCAGGTCGTGAAGCTCGGCGAGACGATCTGACCGCTGCAAATCTGATAAAAAGGGTTCTTATGGCTACCACTACTACCGCTCGCATTTTCAACTTTTCCGCCGGTCCGGCGGTGCTGCCCGTCGACGTGCTCGAAGAGGCGCAGCGCGATCTGATTTCGCTGCCTGGCGTCGGCATGTCGATCCTCGAGATTAGTCATCGATCGAAGACGTTCGACGAGATCATCGAGGGCTGCGAGGCCGATCTGCGAACGCTCGCCAGCATCCCGTCGAACTACCACGTGCTGTTCCTGCAAGGCGGTGCGAGCCTGCAGTTCTCGATGGTGCCGATGAATCTGCTCCCGGCATCCGGGTCGGCGGACTATATCGTGACCGGGTCGTGGTCGCAGAAAGCGGTCAAGGAAGCGAAGCGCGTCGGCGGCGTCAAGATCGCCGGGTCGACGGAATCCGAAAACTTCACGCGCGTACCAAAGCAAAGCGAGTTGACGCTCGATCCCGCCGCAGCGTACGTGCACTTGACGACGAACAACACGATCTTCGGCACGGAGTGGCACGCGCTTCCTGATGTCGGCAACGTTCCGCTCGTCGCCGATACCTCATCGAACATGTACAGCCGCCCGGTCGACGTCTCGAAGCACGGGCTGATCTACGCTGGCGCGCAGAAAAATCTCGGGCCGTCGGGTGTCACGCTGGTGATCATCCGTGAGGATCTGCTGGCTCGCACACCCACGACGCTGCCGACGATGCTGCAGTACGGAGTGCATGTGGAGAACAAGTCGATGTACAACACTCCGCCGGTGTTTGGCGTGTACATCATGCGGCTCGTGCTGAAGTGGGTGCTGAAACAGGGAGGTCTTGCAGCGGTCGAGCAGCGCAACGTGCGCAAGGCCGACAAGCTGTATGCGGAAATCGATCGTACCGGGTTCTACCGCGGCCACGCGCAGAAGGATTCGCGCTCGCGGATGAACGTGACCTTCCGGCTGCCGAGCGAGGATCTGGAGAAGAAGTTCGCCAAGGAATCGACGGCCGCGGGCCTCGACGGCCTCAAAGGTCATCGATCGGTCGGTGGCATGCGCGCATCCATCTACAACGCGTTCACCGAAGAGGGCGTCGACGCGCTGGTGAGCTTCATGCGCGAATTCGAACGTACCAACGGCTAGGTCAACGGCAGGCTAAATGCCTGCCGTCCTGCAAGTTGCGGGAGTACAGAAGTCTTACAAAGCGTCCGGCTGGAAGCTGCTACTGTGGCGTGTCATCCCCCTTACCCGAGGAGTCACGTGGCGAGCACCGTAGAGACGTCCAGACCTGATTATTCCGTTAGCACCCTCAACATCATCACCGCCTCCTTCATGGTGGTGTTTCACGTTCTCGCGGTACTTGCGCTCTTTCAGTTCACGTGGACAAACCTGCTCGTGGCGTTCGGGCTGCACTGGCTGGCGGTGGGCTTCGGAATAAGTCTTGGGTACCACCGGCTGCACACGCATCGTGGCTTCAAAACGTCGAAGGCGTTCGAGTACTTCCTGGCGGTGTGCGGCACGTTGACGCTCGAAGGCGGCCCCATTTTCTGGGTGGCGACGCACCGCGTCCACCATCAGCATTCCGACAAGGACGGCGATCCGCACTCGCCTCGTGAGGGCGGTTTCTGGGCCCACATGGGATGGATCCTCTTTGGCGACACGCACCACAACAACACGGAGTTGATGTCGCGCTACTCACCGGATCTCGGCGCGGTGCCCTTCTACCGCTGGCTCAACACCTATCACTACGTTCCGCTCACGCTTCTCGGCTTCATCCTCCTGGCGATTGGTGGATGGTCGATGGTGTTGTGGGGCATCTTCCTGCGCGTCGTGGTTGGCCTGCACGCGACCTGGCTCGTGAACTCGGCCACGCACATGTGGGGCAGCCGCCGGTTTGCGACCCGCGACGATTCAAAGAATAGCTGGTGGGTCGCGCTCCTGACGTTCGGCGAGGGCTGGCACAACAACCATCACGCGCACCCCGTCTCGGCCCGTCACGGGCTTGTCTGGTACGAGTTCGACATCAGCTGGATCACGCTCAAGCTCCTGAGCACCCTCGGCATTGTCCGCGACCTGAAGGTTGCCAAGGTCACTAAGCTGCCGGTGACAGAAGCAGCTTAGTAAGGCAGAAGGCAGAAGGCAGAAGGCAGACGGCGGAAGGCAAAACGCCCGTGTTGGGCCGCTTTGCCTTCTGCCCTCTGCCTTCTGCTTTATTCTGTTCGCATGATTAGCGGCCGGCGCCGGTCGGTCATCTTCTTTACCGTCCTCGGCATCTGCCTCGTGATCCTTGCGGTCACGTTGAACGTCAGCTGGATCGTGCTGAACTGGCGGCGAGGCATCCTTGTCGTCCTGGGGCTGGTGTTCTTCATCCCGATCATTGCGGGGATGGTCCTGAATACGATTTTTCTGGTGCGCGAAATACGGCGCAACGAACAGCACGATTCCTTCATCAACGCCGTCACGCACGAACTGAAGACGCCGGTGGCGTCGATCCGCCTGTATCTGCAGACGCTGCAGACGCGCGATCTCGACGAGGTGAAGCGCCGCGAGTTCTATCGCATCATGCTCGAGGACAGCGATCGGCTGCTGCAGACCATCGAGCAGGTGCTGCAGGCGGGCAGTTCAGGTTCGCGCTGGCGCCGTATCGCCCGCACGCGTGTTGACCTGGGCGAGATCGCGAGTGAGTGCGTGGAGCTCGCGCGAACGCGGTTTCATCTCGGCGCCGATGCTTTGATCTACGACTCGCTCGTCCCGTCGGGGCGCCCTGTGGTGATTGGCGATCCGGACGAGCTGAAGGCCGCCATCTGGAACCTGATTGACAACGCCGTGAAGTACTCCTCGGGAGAGGTCAAGGTCCGCGTCGAGCTGCTGGAGATTGAGGGCGAACGGTTCGCTGTGCGCGTATCCGATAGCGGCGTGGGCATCTCACCGGCGGAGCTGAAGCGAATCTTCCGCCGCTTCTATCGCATCCCGGCAAGCGTGGCAATGCGCGCCAAGGGCAGCGGGCTCGGACTGTTCATCGTTCGTTCAGTGGCCAAGAAGCACGGCGGGCGCGCGTTTGCCGAAAGTCGAGGTCAAGGTCACGGCGCGACCTTCACCCTGCTTCTGCCAAAAGCGACCGAGGCGTAACGGGTGAGCTCCACGAATCACGCGAATAAGCGCGTGCTCATCGTCGAAGACGAGCAGCATCTTGCCGATGGCCTGCGGTTCAATCTCGAGGCCGAAGGTTACGACGCAGAGGTCGTCGACACCGGCGAAGCGGCGCTGCGGCAGCTGCTCGGTCCCGACGATCAGCGTTTCGACCTCGTCGTGCTCGACGTGATGCTGCCCGGCAAGGACGGCTTCGCGGTTGTGAGCGAGCTGCGCGCGGCCAAGCAGTTCGTGCCGGTACTGATCCTGACAGCGCGTGGCCGCCCGGAGGACGTGCTGAGAGGATTCGGCGCCGGCGCCGACGACTACCTGCCCAAGCCAACCGAGCTGGCCATCCTCCTGGCCCGTATTCAAGGACTCCTCCGCCGCTCCGAATGGTCGCGGCGTGGCCCCGACCGCTACACGTTTGCCGGCCGGACGATCGATTTCGACACGCTCGAGATCCGCGTCGGGGATCGCACGCTGCCGCTGACCCTGATGGAAGCCAGCCTTCTCCGCTTCCTGATCGGCAGACAGGGCGCGGCCGTGTCGCGAAAAGCGATGCTGGAGGAAGTCTGGGGATTGCGCGAGGACACCGACACGCGGGCGATCGACAACTTCATCGTGCGGTTGCGCCGCTACATCGAAGCCGACCCGTCGCGGCCGAAGCACCTGCTGACGGTGCGGGGCGTGGGCTATCGGTTCGTGGCCGAGCCGTAGTTGCGGCGCCGTCGCCGGCGGCGCCGCCGCCGGTGGAACGGTCCTTCCGCGTCCTGTGCGGGCTGCGGTGGCTCTTGCGAGGCGTTGGTTTTCAGCTCGCGCCAGTGCGCCACGATATCGGGACGATCGCCGTGCACGTCCAGCCAGGTCAGCGCTTCGTCGATGACCGCGCGGTGTAGCAGCGATTTCTGCGCCCGCGCCGGCGCGTGCACGTCGAGCAGCCGCGGCTGCATGGCGACGATCTGGCGCAAGCGTTCGACGTCGCGCCGTGGAACTGGCAACATGCCGAGCTCGATTCGTCGCTCCAGCGCATCAGCGGAAAAGCGCTGACGCCTGAGAAGTCCCAGCGGCTGCAGCAACGTTCCAGCAAGGATTGCGTTCGTCAGCGTCTCCGGCGCGGACGTAAACCGGCTGCGATAGCGATCGAGTGCTGCTACTGATGTCCCGAGCGCGTCGGGCGCCGTCGCCAGCTCGGTCGTGATGGCCTTCATCAAGCCGGTGGCGCGCAGCTGCCGAAACGCTTCTGCCGCGTGCCCAGAGCGAAGGATCTTGTAGAACTCTTCCATCAGCCGCGCCGGTGCGCTGCGCGCGATCTCGTGGCGATGCGTCCTGATCGCCTCGAGGATCGGTTCGTCGATCGTGAACTCCAGGCGGGCCGCGAGCACGACGGCGCGCAGCATACGGACGGGATCTTCCAGGAATCGAACGTCCGGATCGCCAATGCAGCGGATCAATCGCCGTTCGAGGTCGGCAAGGCCGCCCACGTAATCAATGATGGCGAACGTGCCGATGTCGTAGAAGAGCGCGTTGACCGTGAAGTCACGACGGAACGCGTCCTCCTCCGGAGTTCCGTACGTGTTGTCCCGATGAATGAGGCGCGATTTGCCGTGTCCGCGGTCCGCGCCGCGCTCGTCCTGCTCAGGCGGTAACGCCTCGGATGGCGGAACGATGTCGGCAGGCGTTACGGCAGCCGCCTCGATCTCCGGCGTCAGTTCCTCTGGGTCCACCTGTCGACGGAACGTGGCGACTTCGATGGTCTTGGGACCGAACTTGACGTGCGCCAGACGAAAGCGGCGACCGATGATCCAGCAGTTGCGAAAGAGCTTCTTGACTTGGTGAGGATGGGCGGAGGTCCCGATGTCGAAGTCCTTCGGGTGCCGGCCGAGCAGGAGATCGCGGACACTTCCGCCGACGAGGTAGGCGATGTACCCGTGTTCGTGCAGCTGATAAAGGACCTTGAGCGCCGCCGGATCGATGTCCCGGCGCGAAATCGAGTGTGCAGTCCGCGGCACGATGGTCGGCTCCACCATCGCTTACGGATTATAGCATCGAGGTTTGATGAGCAGCGATTAAGTTGCTGAAAAACTTGGGGTTAGGGCGAGCTCTAGGGTGTGCTACCATCCCACGATGCGTTCGTGTGCCGTCGCGCTGATCCTGCTGGTGCTGAGCGGGACACTCAGTGCTACCGATCAGCTGGCGGAGGCTCGCCGCCTGTACAACCTCGGCCAGTACGAGATGGCCGAGCGCCTCGCCCGCGAAGCCGCCGCGCTTCCAGCCAAGAGCGACGCCGCGCGCGTCGTCCTCGGACGCATCCAGCTCGAGCGTTACCGGCAGTCGTCTGACCCGAAAGATCTCGTCACGGCGCGCGAGTCCCTGAAGCTGGTCGATCCAGGTCACCTCGATGCGTCCGAGCGTGTCGAGCTGGCCATTGGCCTCGCCGAAGCTCTCTATCTCGAGGGCCACTATGGGGCCGCCGCCTCCATGTTCGAGTCGGTCCGTCAACGCTCCGCGATCCTTGGCGGACCAGCACACGAGCGTGTCCTCGACTGGTGGGCAACATCGGTGGATCGATACGCGCAGAAGCTACCGTCCGACGAGCGCACGGCGATCTACCAGATGGTTCTCAGGCGGATGGAAGAGGAGATTGCAGAGTACCCGGGATCCACCGCCGCGGGCTATTGGCTTGCCGCTGCCGCTCGCGCCAGCGGAAATCTCGAGCGCGCCTGGCATGAAGCGATGGCCAGTTGGTTGCGCGCCACGCTTGCGGAAGACCGCGGCGCCGCGCTGCGGTCCGATCTCGATCGGCTCGTCACCCAGGCGATCATTGCCGAGCGCGCTGCAAAGACGGCCTCAACAGCGACGCCGCGTACCGATCCAAAGGAAGCGCAGGCTGCAATGCTGCAGGACTGGGAAGCGTTCAAGCGCCAATGGGCCAAGCGGTGACGCGGATCAGCACGGGACGCAGATCACGCGGATCACCACGGGACGCGGATCACGCCGATCAC
>Ga0075428_100002130_pt1 | contig 21364 bp, 12 predicted proteins | sample RhiMetdeltSRZDD2_FD_75291 | JGI IMG/M metagenome (GOLD analysis project Ga0075428, IMG submission 75291) | Populus rhizosphere microbial communities from Tennessee, USA - Rhizosphere MetaG P. deltoides SRZDD2 | ecosystem: Host-associated > Plants > Roots > Rhizosphere > Soil | place: USA... | reverse complement strand
GCCGTGCCTGTTCTTGACCCAGAACGCCTTTGCGCAGGTCTCAGTTTTTCCGTGCCCTGAGAACGAGATCGCGCGCTACACGGCTCATCGGGTCAGGGAAGCCGTTAACATCGATGGGCGTCTCGACGAAGGTGTCTGGAAAGCCGCGCCGTTCTCGCCGCGATTTGTGGACATCCTCACTGGCGGGCCGACGATTCATGACACGCGCGCGGCCGTGGTTTGGGACAACGAGAATCTTTACATTGCTTTTCGTGTGGAGGAGCCGTTCGTCCACGCAAAGTACACCAATCGCAACGATCCGATTTACTACGACAATGACCTGGAGGTGTTCATTGGCGGGCGCGATGCGTATTACGAGTTCGAGGTCAACCCGTTCAACACGACCTACGAGGTTTTCTTTATTTGGAAAGAGGCTTATGAGAAAGGCGGGTTTTCGAGCGCGCCGGAATTCGCGCTCAAGAAGGTCAAGCCTTTCAACGGCGTGGGGTTCACGAATCATCCGCGGGGCGGGCGCCTGGGGCAGTTCGACTGGAGTTTTCCGGGCAAGCGAACGGCGGTGGCAATCGATGGCACCGTGAACAACGACAAGGACCGGGACCGCGGCTGGACCGTGGAACTCGCTTTTCCTTGGAAGGGGATGGAGTGGCTGGCGAAGGCAGACAACCGCGCGCTACCGCCGAAGGAAGGAGATGTTTGGCGGATGGATTTCTCGCGCTTCAACACTTACAAGGAAGCCCCGCCGGCTAAAGATTCCGGAGGCTGGGTGTGGACGCGCCACGGGATTTGGGATTCGCACATTCCGGAATGCTTCGCGCACATTCGTTTCACGACGAATCACGTGAGCACGGCGAAGTGAATAAGTCCGCGCGCGGACGTTCTTGTCCGCAGCAAATGCACGCACCGCGGGGCCTTCAATTCCGCGTCGAATTCCCGAGCAACTTTTTGATGGCTCCCATTAACACTCCCTCGACTTCCGGGGCCACATTCGAGGACTGTGGCTGCGTTTCGTAACCGCCCTCCTCGTACGCCACGGCCGTGCCGATGTACCACGGCGCGTAGTCGCCATACGCCGCCATCGCCACGAACAAGTCGGGCCGATGCGCCTTCGCGGCGAGTTGATATTCCACGAACAGTTCGCCCGGCATGTGCAGAATGCGCGCGCGTCCAAGTTTCAGGCACGCGACTTCAATCTTGTGTCCGGCTCGACACCGCCGCAGCCACGCAACCCGTGAAGCATCCCATTGGGTTTCGAACGCGCTCTTCGATTCGAGCGTCTTGAGGTGTTTCGACGGCGGGAGCGCTACCGTCTCGAGCGTCCAATCGACCGCCGTCGTGTCTAGCGGTTCACGTTTCGTGTCCTCCCATGCTTTCCTCATTCCTTCGGAGAGCCTCTGGGCGAGTGACAGCCGGTTCGTCGGTGCGCCGTCGTTGTACTTGCCCGCGCCGATGTTCCCGCCCGCTCCGTTGAAATGGACGTGCAGCGCGGGCACGGCAAGGTCACGCTGAAAACGCGCGAGCCCTGGAAAATCCGGATTCGGAATGCCCGTGCGATAGTAACTCTGCGGGTGCGTCGCGTAATAACTCAAGACCACGAGCGGCTTCTCTCCATTCCAAAAACTGACCGCAGACACGATCGGGTCAATCGTTCCTTCGGGCGCGGCGCGCAGTTCCGGATCGTTGCACGCCGTGTACCGCACGCAGCAAACCTTTCCATCCGTGCCGAAGACCCGCCGATTGGAGGCCACTCTTTCGACGGCCGACTTGCCCAGGCCAAGATGCGTGACCGGTTGCGCTCGCGATAGTGACTCTCGCACCGCAGTCACGAGGTTCGAGAGCGTCTGCCGATGAAACGTACCCTCATATTGTCGCGGATCCATGGCGGCCGCCTTCAGCATTCGTTCCGCCGAAAAATCGCAGTCCGGCGCGTCGTGCTGATGCAAAGTGTGCACCGCCACGCGCTCTTTCCGTGTTCCTGCCGCGGCCGCGAGCGCTCCGCGAAATGCGTCGTGCCCTTCGTTCGCGATGCCGATCCAGTCAATCGCGCAAAGCACAATCGGCTCGCCCGCGCCCAGAAGCACCACACCCCGCGCCCGCAACCCGAGGTCCCACTTGTTTGTGACGGGGTCATAGGCCATGTGGCTCCCCACCGGCGGCGTCGCGTCGATGTCAAATGTGGCGAGACGCAGTTCTCCAGCGGCTGCACCCTGAACACTGCAGCACGCAAGCAGGAACAGCGCAAAAACTGTTGGGAGTCGCCGAATGTATTTCATAAGCGCGCTAGTCGCCGCGTTCGAGCACGTCGAGGATTCCTACGTCGATGTACTGGCCGCCGGTGGTCTGCCGGCAGTGGACGGCCAGCGTGTTCTTGCCAGGTTTTAACGCTTCGGCAGCTTGTTTTTCCAGCGGCGTGGTTTCGTACGCACTCGTGTAGCGCCGGAACGTCGCAATCTGTTTACCGTTCAGGTAAACTTCCGCGTCCTCGTCGTGGTGAATCTGGAGGTTCAACGTGTTGGCTTTGAAGTTCGCCGGCACCTCGAATTCGCGGCGCAGCCAAATTTCTTTTGTCTTCCACGGCGTGCGGACGACAGTGTTGGGCGTGCTCCGTTCGCCGAAGCCGGCCTCGCCTTTGGCCCAGGCCGAATCGTCGAATTCGGGCTTGAACCAACCTTCCGGGGGCGCGTTGGTCGTGTAGCGCCACTCCACTGCCTGCTCCTGCGCCGCGGGACTCAAGGTGCGAACAATGGGCGGCGGAGGCGCGGGCAAATACATTTTGCGATTAGCGGCCGCGATGACTTTGCGATCCATCTTCATCACTTCGCGGTCGTAGGTGAGCAGTCCGTTTACTTCGATCTCGACATCAGTGGTTTGCGTGTAGACGGCGGCCGCCAGACCCTGGTCGCCGGTCATCGGGCGCATCTTCTTAATCAGGTTGACGTAGGCGCGCGTGAGATCCTGCGCGTTGGTGAAGCTGCGGTAGCCCCAGTTCCTTTCGTCCTGCCAGGTGTGGCCGCGCACCGGCAGGCCGAGCCCGCCGTATTCGCCGAGCACGCCCGCGCGCTTCGGTTCCACCTTCGGCACGCCGGGGCCGGGGTAGACGTGGATGTCGTGCACGTCGCCGACGCTGCGATCTGCCCAGCCGCTCGTGCTGCTGACGAGACGGGTCGGGTCGTAGCTCTTGATCCAGTCCGTGACCTTTGCCGTTTCGAACTGACCCCAGCCCTCGTTGAACGGTACCCAGAACACGATGCAAGGGTGATTGGCCTTTTGGTCAATCATGGCTTTGAGCTCGGCGTAGAATTGTTTGGAGGATTCCTTGGTGCGTTCAATGTCCGGGTCGCGCGGGCTGATATACTTGTCGCCGCTGGGCATGTCCTGCCACACAAGCAGGCCAAGTTTGTCGCACCAATAGTACCAGCGGTCCGGCTCCACTTTCACGTGCTTGCGCGCCATGTTGAAACCGAGTTCCTTCGTCACTTCGATGTCGTAGTGCAACGCTTCATCACTCGGCGCGGTGTAGAGACCATCGGGCCAGAAGCCCTGATCGAGCGGGCCGAACTGGAACAGCGGTTTGTTGTTGAGGAAAAGGCGGTTGATTCCTTTCTCGTCTTGGCCAAGGGCGATCTTGCGCATGCCGAAATAAGACTTCACTTCGTCGACGACTTTGTTGCCGACGCGCACGCGTAACGTGAGGTTGTAGAGGAACGGCGAGTCCGGAGACCAAAGTTTCGCGTTGGGAAGAGACAGGCTCAATTCACTCCCGGCCTTGCCACTTGCGAACGCAGCGCGTCGTCGCCCGTCAAAAGCCGTGGCTTCGATACTGGCCTCGGCCGGCGAGAGCAGGCGCGTGGTCACCTTCAACACACCGGCGTCAATGTCGGGGACGAGCTTCAACGACTCGACGCCGTTTGCGGACACCGGTTCAAGCCACGGCGTCTGCCAAATGCCGGTGGTGGGCGTGTACCAAATTGCGTGCGGGTTCCGAATTTGCTTGCCGCGCGGCTGCGGTCCGGCGTCCGTGGGGTCCCAAACGGCTACGACCAATTCCTGTTCTTCGGAGGGCTTGAGCGCGTCGGTGATGTCGAGGCTGAAGCCGTCGTAACCGCCGCGGTGACTTCCGACTTCCTTGCCGTTGACGTGCACGGTCGCTTCCCAATCGACTGCGCCAAAATGTAGCAACACGCGGTCGCGTCGCCAGGCCTTCGGCATCGTGAAGGCGCGGCGATACCAGAGACGGTTCGTGTCGCCAACGCGTCTCATCACGCCGGAGAGGGCCGACTCGATCGGAAATGGCACGAGGATCTTGCCTTGGAAATTCTGCGGTTGCTCGGCGGTTTTCGGAGCGATGGCGTAATCCCAAAGGCCGTTCAGGTTTTGCCATTCCTCGCGCACAAGCTGCGGACGCGGATATTCCTGATGCACGTTGCGTGGCGAAACATCTTTTGCCCAGCGCGTCATGAGCGACCCCTTCGCGGGCTGCCACTCGGCGCATTCGGCAGGCTCGGTCAGTTCAAGACAAACCCCGGCGGCAACGGTGGCGATCAGACGTCGTGTTTTGGAGTTCATGGGCGCAGAGAATAGCAAGTCGCGTGAATGAATTCCACGGTTCCTTTACAGGAGCGCGGGCGCCGCATTAAATAGGCGGCCTGGTTATGCGCTGGTTGTGTCTTGGGGCGGTCCTGCTCTTGCCGATCGTGGTGCGCGGCGCGGATGTGCCGGGGCTTGGCGTCACGTTCAAGAATGGTGAAAGCGTCCGTGACGTCACCACCTTGCCCAACCTTGCTCTCTACGTCGAAACCGGCAAACCAGCGTCGCCGTTCATTCCCGAAGCAAAGTTTTTGGCCATTTGGGACGGGAACATTGTTGCGGATTTGCGGAGCGAGTTCTCGTTTGCCGCGGACCTTAACGGGACGCTGAAGCTCGAGATCAACGGCACGCCGGTGCTCGAAGGAAGCGGGCCACGCAGAGTGCTTAGCAAACCGGTGCGATTGAACAAGGGGCCGAACCCCGTCCGGGCGATTTTCAGCAGTCCCGCGCAGGGCGACGCGTTCGTGCGAGTTGGCTGGACGGAGAAGGGCACGAACACAAGTCCGATTCCGTCGGCTGTTTTGACGCACAACGAAACTGACGACGCCAGAAAAGGTGCCCAACTCCGACGTGGCCGCGAACTGTTTCTGGAACATCGCTGCATCAAGTGTCATGGCGACCAACGGGATCTGACGCGAGGCGCACCGGAGTTGGCGATGGACGCGCCGGCATTCGACGGCATGGGCGCGCGTCGCAATTACGAGTGGATGGCAAAATGGATTCTCGATCCCAGGGCGGAGCGCGCCTCGGCGCGAATGCCGCAAGTGTTTCGCGGGGCCAGGGCGAAGGAGAATTCCGAAGCAGTCGCAGCGTACTTGGCCTCGTTGAAGACCGGCGGCGAAGTCAAAGTGCCCGAGTACAAAGACGTCGTGCGCGAAGGCGACGCTCCGACGGAGCCGCTGTTCGAGCGGCTGCACTGCACAGCTTGCCACGTTGCACCGGGCGGGACTGTCGAAACGAACAAGGTTTCGTTGGATCACGTCGCGGCAAAGTTTCCGCAGGAGAAGCTGATCGAGTTTCTGCGGCAGCCGAACGCGCATTACACGTGGATTCGCATGCCTGACTTCCGACTGTCGGCCAAAGAGGCGAAGGAATTGGCAGAGTTTTTGACGAAGGAGGGGAAGTCTGCGGCGCCGGTTAAGCCTGATGACGCTTTGATCGAGAAAGGCAAAACGCTGGTGCAAAACTCCGGTTGCGTGAACTGTCATTCCGCGAAGCTCGACAACAAATTCAGCGCACCGCAGTTGTCGGCAACGACGGTATGGGATCGTGGCTGCCTGGCCGAAACGCCATCTGAGAAAGCGCCGCACTTCAACTTCACCGCTACAGAGCGCGCGGATCTGCAGGCATTCGGACGAACGGGACGTGAGTCGCTCTTTCGCGATTCGACGGCAGAGTTCGCGGAGCGGCAAACGCGGCTGTTGAACTGCAACGGTTGTCACGGGCAGTTCGAAGGATTTCCGGCGCTGGAAATCCTCGGGGGCAAGCTCAAGCCGGAGTGGTCCGCAAAATTCATCGCGGGCGAGATCGCTTACAAGCCGCGGCCGGAGACGCACCCAAGAGGCGAGCCGTGGCTTGAGGCCCGCATGCCGGGGTTCAAAGCGCGCGCGCAATGGCTCGCCGAAGGGCTCGCCGCTTTGCACGGGTACGGTCCGAAGACTCAGCCCGAGCCCGCGATCGACAACGAACTCGCGAAGCTCGGGCAAAAGCTGGTTGGTAAAGACGGTGGATTCTCGTGCGTGTCGTGTCACAGCGTGGCGGGACTCGCCGCGACGGACGTGTTTGAAAGCGAAGGGATCAATCTGGCTTATTCGTACGAGCGGCTCCTGCGGGATTATTATTATCGCTGGATGCGGAATCCGCTGGCGATCGATCCCCAAACCAAGATGCCCGTGTACTTCGAGGAGGGGAAAAGTCCGCTTACCGAAATTCTTGATGGCGATGCTGAGAAGCAGATCGGCGCGATGTGGCACTACCTGAGGCTCGGACAGAAGATGCCGGCGCCGAACGTCGGCGAAGCTCCGTGAGAAAACGGGTAGCGCGTGCATATATTTTTCCCCGCTAGGAGTGGATGGCGCGGCCATCGACGGCCAGGGCCGCTTCTTTGAAGGCTTCGGCGAGGGTTGGGTGCGCGTGCGAGGTGCGGGCGATGTCTTCGCTGCTGGCGCCGAAGGCCATGGCGCTGGCGGCTTCGGCGATCAGATCGCCGGCGCGCGGGCCGATGATGTGGACCCCGAGCAAGCGGTCCGTTTCGGCATGGGCGAGGACTTTGACTTTGCCGTCGATTTGGCCGAGGGACTGCGCGCGGCCATTGGCGCGGAAAAAGAAGGCACCTTTGCGATACGGCACGTTCTCTTTTTTCAAATCGTCTTCGCTTTTGCCGACGGTTGCGATTTCAGGGTGGGTGTAAACGACGCCGGGGATCGTGTTGTAATCGACGTGGCCGTAGCCTTTGACGATGAGTTCAGCGCACGCGATCCCTTCTTCTTCGGCTTTGTGCGCGAGCATGGGGCCGCGGATCACGTCGCCAATCGCGAAAATGCCGGGAGCGCTCGTGGCGAATTTGTCGTCAACGTTGATGCGGCCTTTCTCGTCGAGTTTGACACCGACGCTCTCGAGACCGAGCCGCTCGGTATTGGGAACGCGCCCGGCGGCGAGGAGCACGCGGTCGCACGCGATGGGCTCGGCGCCCTTGCATTCAACGATGCATTGATCGCCCTTCCTGCGCGCCGAAAGAACTTTGGTGCCGAGCCGGAATTCGAAACCCTGGCGCGTGAAAAGTTTTTGAGCTTCAGCGGCGATTTCGGAGTCCATGCCAGGGAGAATGCGATCAAAGTATTCGAGCACGGTGACTTTCGCGCCGAGCCTGCGCCAGACCGAGCCGAGCTCCATGCCGATGTAGCCAGCGCCGATGACGACGAGATGGCCCGGCACTTCGGGGTACGACAACGCTTCAGTGCTTGTGCCGATGCGGTCGCCGTCGAGTTCGATCCCGGCAAGCGCGGCGGGTTTGCTGCCCGTGCCGATGATAATGTTCTTCGCGGTGAGTTCGGTTTTTTCGGCGCCCTCGACCAACACTTTGCCGCCGGGCTGGAGGGTGGCATGGCCGGCGTAGCGCGTGACCTTGTTTTTCTTGAAGAGGGAATCGACGCCGCGCGTGAGGGTGGTGACGATTTTATCTTTGCGCTCGAGCATTGCTTTCAAGTCGGCGGAAACGCCGCTGACGCGGATTCCGTGCGAGGCGAAACTGGTTTGCGCTTCGTGGAAGAGTTCGGTCGATTCGAGCAACGCCTTGCTCGGGATGCAGCCGATGCGAAGGCACGTGCCACCGAGCGCGGTTTCTTTCTCGATGCAGCCGACGTTCATGCCGAGTTGCGCGGCGCGGATGGCCGCGACGTAGCCGCCCGGGCCGGCGCCGATGACGATCAAGTCGTGCTGGATGGTGGGCATCGTCAAATTTCCAAAAGCATGCGAGCGGGGTTTTCGACGAAGTCTTTGATGTGGCGAAGGAAGGTGACGGCTTCGCGGCCATCGACGATGCGGTGATCGTAGGTGAGGGCGACGTACATCATGGGGCGGATGACGACATTGCCCTCGCGCGCGACGGGGCGGTCCTGGATAGAGTGCATGCCGAGGATGCCGCTCTGCGGCGGATTGATGATGGGCGTGGACATGAGCGAGCCGTAGACGCCGCCGTTGCTGATGGTGAAAGTGCCGCCCTGGAGTTCGTCGGGCTTGAGTTTGTTTTCCTTCGCGCGCTTGGCGAAGTCGCCAATGGCGATTTCGATTTCGGCGAAGCTCAGGCGCTCGGTGTTGCGGAGCACGGGAACGACGAGACCTTTGCCGCCGCCGATGGCGACGCCGATGTCGTAGTAATTGTGGTAAACGATGTTGCTCTCGCGCACCTCAGCGTTCACGACGGGCACCTGCTTGAGAGCTTCGACGGTGGCCTTCACGAAGAAAGACATGAAGCCGAGCTTGACGTTGTGCTTTTTGAGGAAGGCCTCGCCGAATTCGGTACGCAGGGCCATGACCGCGGACATGTCGACTTCGTTGAAGGTGGTGAGCAGGGCAGCGGTTTGTTGAATTTGGACGAGTCGCTCCGCAACCGTGCGGCGCAGGCGGCTCATCGGCACGACTTCCTCCTGGCGCTCCGCGGTCGAATGCGGGGCAGGAGGCTGGGGCGCCACAGGTTTCGATGCCTCAGGCGCGGTGGTCTTTGCTTCCGGCGCGGTGCGCAAAACATCTTCTTTCAACATGCGGCCGCCGGGGCCGGTGGGTTTAACGGCCTCGGGTTGAATGCGGGTTTCGGCCAAAGCGCGCGCCGCCGCGGGCATGACGTGAGGGGCCTTCGACTCAGTCGGCGGCGGTGCGGTCTTCGTCTCGGCGGGCTTTGGCTGCGCCTGGCCGTTGTGCTCGATGATGGCGATCACTTCGCCAACTTTCGCGATGTCGCCTTTTTTCTTGAGGACTTCGGTGACGGTGCCTGCGGCCGGGGCAGGAAGTTCGACGGTGGCTTTGTCGCTCTCGAGCGTGACGACCGGTTCGTCTTTTTGGACGGTCTCGCCCTTGCGTTTGAGCCAATCGCCAATCTCAACTTCGGAGATCGATTCGCCGACTTCGGGCACTTTGAGTTCGATAGGCATAATTATTTGAAAGCGGTTTCGATGAGTTCTGACTGTTCGATCTTGTGCGCGGTCGCGGAGCCCGTGGCGGGGCTCGCGGAGGCGGGACGGTAAACACCGGAGAAAGGCCGATCGAGTTCGAGGCCGAACTTCACGAGCATGTAACGCCATGCGCCCATGTTCTCAGGTTCCTCCTGCACCCAGGTTACGGGTGTGTCTTTCGGATAAACGGCCAAGACATCTTTGAGTGCCTGGACCTTGAGTGGATAAAGTTGCTCGATGCGAACGATGGCGACGTCGGTGCGTTTGTTCTCTTCGCGGAACTTGTCGAGTTCGTAATAGATTTTTCCGGTGCAAAGGAGAACGCGTTTCGCGTTTTGAGCGGTCGTGTCGGGCAGGATTCGTTGGAACTTGCCGGCGACACAGTCTGCGAGCGACGAGACGACTTTGGGGTGACGCAAGAGGCTCTTGGGCGTCATGACGACGAGCGGCTTGCGCCATGGGCGAATGACCTGGCGCCGGAGCACGTGGAAGTATTGCGCGGGCGTGGATGGGTTGACGACCTGAATATTTTCCTCGGCGGCCATGGCGAGAAAGCGCTCGAGACGCGCGCTGGAATGTTCGGGTCCCTGGCCTTCGAAGCCATGCGGCAAGAGCATGACGAGGCCGCTAAGGCGACGCCATTTGTCTTCGGCACTCGCCATGAACTGGTCGACGATAACCTGCGCGGCGTTCCAGAAATCGCCGAACTGCGCTTCCCATGCGACGAGGGCGTCCGGATAATCGAGGCTGTAGCCGTATTCGAAGCCGAGCACGCCGGGCTCCGAGAGGGGACTGTTTTTGATTTCGATTTGCGCCTGTCCTTGCTGCAGGTGTTCGAGGGGCGTGTAAGGATGGCCGTCCTTGTAGTCGTAAAGGGTGGCGTGGCGCTGGCTGAAAGTGCCGCGGGCGGTGTCCTGGCCGGTGAGCCGGACGCGAGAGCCTTCGCAAACGAGGCTGGCAAATGCGAGCGCCTCGGCGGCGGACCAATCGAGCGGCTGCTCGCCGCGCGCCATTTGCAGGCGGCCCTCGAGCCACTTTTTAATTTTGGGATGCGGGCGAAAATCGTCGGGCACGACGGTGAGCGCTTCGAGCCAGCGCGCGAGTTTCGCGCTTTCGACACTGGTCTCGGGCTCCTGTTCCGGTTCAGCGCCGCCGGTGTAGGAGGCCCACACGCCGGTGCGCTTGTCTTCCGAGGGCGTCAGCTTTTCGCGCGAGCGCGAGAGTTCCTTTTCGAGCAATTCGTGGCGACGCGTGGCGATTTCGTCCGCTTCGGCCTGGGTGATGCCGTTGAGTTTGAGAAGGTGCTCGACGTAGGCTTCGCGGACGGGCTTGCGTTTTTTGATGGCGTCGTAAAGGACCGGTTGCGTGAAGGCGGGTTCGTCACTTTCGTTGTGACCGAGGCGGCGATAACCGTGCATGTCGATGACAACATCGCGCCGGAAGGTTTGGCGAAAATCCATCGCGAGTTTTACGACCTGCGCGACGGCTTCGGGGTCTTCGCCATTCACGTGGAAGATCGGAATCTGGAGCATCTTCGCGACGTCGGTTGCGTAAGCGGTGGAGCGGCCTTCCTCCGGGCCGGTGGTGAAACCGATTTGATTGTTGACGATGACGTGGAGCGCGCCACCGACGGCATAGGGAACAAGCTGGCTGAGGTTGAGGATTTCCTGGACGACGCCCTGGCCGGCGAAGGCGGCGTCGCCGTGAATCATCAACGCGAGGCCGAGCCTGCGGTCGTGATCGGCGAAGTGGTCCTGCTTGGCGCGCACGCGCCCAAGCACGACCGGGTTGACGAATTCAAGATGGCTGGGATTGAAACAAAGCGAGAGATGAACTTTTTGGCCAGCGGCGGTTTGCCAATCGCTGCTGTGGCCGAGGTGATATTTCACGTCGCCACCGCCGGTGAAGAGTTTGGCGTCAGTGTCGGCGAATTCGCGGAAAATGCGGCGAGGGCTTTTGCCCATGATGTTGGCGAGAACGTTTAAGCGGCCACGATGAGCCATGCCGAGGACGACCTCGCGCACGCCTTGTTCGCCGGCGCGCTCGATGGCGAGATCGAGGAGCGGGATGAGGCTTTCGGAGCCTTCGAGGGAAAAACTTTTTGCGCCGACGAATTTTTTGCGGAGGAATTCTTCGAATGAGGCGGCGTCGTTGAGGCGCGTGAGGATGCGGAGCTGCTCTTCGCGGCTGAGTTGGAGGCGATTCTGCGTCCACTCCATGCGTTCCTGGAGCCATTGGCGGACGGCGGGCACGTCGATGTGCATGTATTCGACGCCAATGGAGCGGCAGTAAGTATTCCAGAGGCGGTCGAGGATTTCCGCGAGAGTGAGGCGGCCTTCGGGCGCGAGGCCCTTGCAGGAGAAAACCTGGTCCATGTCCGCGGGGGGCAAGCCGTAAAACTTCGGGTCGAGCTCGGGCGGATAACTGCGCGGAAAGCCCAGCGGGTTGATGCGGGCGATCATGTGGCCCTGGAAGCGGTAGGCGCGGATGAGTTGATCGACGCGCTCCTGGCGGGCTTCGGAGACGCCGTCGAGGACGGCCCCGCGAGCCGGGGGATTGAAGAGACTAAAGGGACGGAAGGACGGGCCGGTGGCATGGCCGTTGCCGGAGCGATCGCCATTGGCGAGTTGGTCGAAGTAGTCGCGCCATTCGGGCAGGACGGAATTGCGGTCGCGGAGGTAGTCGTCGTAGAGCCCTTCCACGAAGGAAAGGTTGAGAGAGCCTGGCAAAGATTGTTCCCGCGGTTCCCGCATAAATGCCATGGGCAAGCTATCGCTGCTGGGTTGAAAGTTCAAAGGAGTTCATGGGTAAGGAGGTGGCGGAAAAATCGGAAAATCCGAAAACTGGAATTCCGGAAATGGTCGAAAACAGGCTGAAAACGAGAATTTGGAATCGGAATTCTGGAAAATTCCGGTTTTTTCCGGTTTTCGTATGGACCAAACGTGCGGCGAACGCGCCACAATCGGAAAGGTCGTTTAGTATAGTAGGCCCCTGGCATTTTTGGTCAGAAACGGTCAGTTTTGGTCAGTTTTGGATTCATAGCCGGAGGCAGGAAAGAAAGTGACACGAATTCCACGAATGGACACGAATTCACACGGGCGGATTCCGATCCGTCCGAACTGCCAGCGTGCGCTACCAAGCAACACTTCTCGCTCATGCACGTATTATATCATGGGTTTTTGGCGGCTCGGCGGGAGGGCGGTTTTGAATGTGACAGGAGAGGACACGAGCGGACATGAGTGGACACCAGAGGACATTTTTTCGTAAAGATTGGGCTTGACGGAATTTCCCTGAAACGAGGGGTAAATAAGTGAATAAGTTAAATGGTTAAATCGGCTATTGGTGCCGGTTTTGGTGGAGGTTTAGGGCGGCGCGGAAGAGGGCGGCGCTCGGGGCGAGGAAGGCCGCGATGAAGACGATGGCGTGGTCAAAGACGGGGATGTTGGTCCAGACGCGGGATGCGGTCCCGATAATGCAGGCAACTACGACAAGCCAGAGGGTGGCGAGTGCGAGGCGCTGGCGCGGGGAATATAGGGGTTTTGCGCGTTTGAACGCGACGAGGGTTGTGGTGATTTTCCAGGCGATGAGCAGCGCTGAGGCCCAGGGCAGGGATGAGACGATGAGTTGGAGTCCGCCGGGGCGTTTTGCGAGGAGCGAGAGGAGAATCAACGCGGTGATGAAAAGGCTGACGCGAACTACGACTTGAATGACGACGAGTTTTTGGCCACGCAAACCGAGAGCGAGGCCGCTGGCGATGGAACTCCAGGTGACCACAAAGGCGGTGAGCAGGACCAGCGGATGGCTGACGTGGAGGAGCAGTTGCGGGTTCTGAGATTTGAATTGGGACCAGGATGGCCAATTCATGTCAGGATCGCTGAGCCAGTGACCGACATTGAAGCAGGGTATTGCGAGCGCGATGAACAGGAGGCTCGCGAGGGCGATGATGAGGGCGGCGGCTTTGAGTTTGGCGAGGGCGATGTCGCCATCGGTGAGCGGGCGTGCAGTGATGAAGGAGGAGAGTTGGGGTTCGCGATTCCAGTAGTCGGTCTTGGCGAGTGTCATGCCGAGGCACCAAGCCATGATCAAGGCGAGGAGAGGCACGTTGGCGCAAGCGGTGGCGCGCATGGGGCCGTCGAAGTGCAGCACCGTCGGCAGAGGGCAGGCCATGACGCTGATGGCCACGGGCAACGCGAGCACGGCTGAGAGAAAGAGGGCTTTGCCGCGCCATTCGAACCAGACCTGGGCATCGGCGCCCGATGAAAAAGGTTTGCGCCTGCGCGGCAGGAGGAGAGCGAGGCGATCGATGAATCTTTGAGTCCAATCCTGCCATTCGCCGCGGCGGTCACGGGAGACGCCGGCGACGGCGGCGACGAAAGCGATGACATTGACGAGACCGAGGAGGCCGACGACAGAGGATTCGCTCATGTTGCGAAAGTCTTTGCCGGGAGCAGCGAGTCCGAGCATGCCGATGCCAGCCAAGGTGAGAGAAATGAGAACAAGACGAATCCAGGGAAAACGGTAGAGCGACCAAACGATCGCCTGGAGGGAGAGGAGCATCGCGGCGAACATGAGGAGGTGAATGCGCAGCCACGAGGCGGGCACGGTCACTTCCCACGCAGTAAAGATTAGTTGTGTCCAGAGCCAGTAAACGAGGCCGAGGACCAGAGCGCCACCGAGCATGGGGACCGAGAGGAGGGCGAGAGTTTGGATGGGCAAAGTGAACATGCGGGGTGGAAATCCGCCGTTGCGACCGCGAGCGTCGGGTTCGATGCAGCAGAAGGTCCAGAAGAGTGTGGTGATGGAGAAAAAGAAGAAAAGGATTTCGACGGCGCGGAACCATTCGCCGATCCAGGAGGAGTTAATGAGGGCGAGGAACGGGAGGGCGACGGCGACGGTAGTGGTGGCCCAGCGGTTGCGGGACCAGAGTTCCCAGGCGATGGCGGTGGTGGGGTTCATGGCGCGGAAAATGGAAAATGAAAAATGCAAAATGAAAAATGCAAAGTGGACGAGGACGTCGAGGGTCCGATGCGTTGCGGAACTGCGAAAGCGCCGGAGGACCGGCGCACTTCAGGACGCTTCGCGAGGTTCGAGAGGGAGTTCATGTTAATTCTTGCGGCGGACGGGGAAGAGAGCCGCGGTCATTTTGACGGTCATTTTGCTGCGCTCGAAGTGGTCGCGCAGGGATTGCGCGAATTCGCCGGATTGTTCGGGCGGCAGGATGGATTGCGCGCGCTGAATGATGCGGTCGTTGAGTTGTTCCATTTCGCGCATGAATTGCTCGAGGCTGGACTCAGCGAAAATTTCCGGCAGGCGGTCCATGTCGAAGGTGTCGGGGTTGTGAAAGTCGTGGGTGAAGGAGGTGGCGAGGCGCTCGTCATACATTGCGCGGAGCAGGACGTCTTCCTGCTCAGGGGTCAACGAAGCGCCGGCGTCGGTGAGTTTCGCGCGGAAGTCGTTTATGCGCGAGCGTTCGGGCTCTGAGTTTTCCTGCCAGGCGTAAACGGAATAGCGGTCTTCGCCGAGGAAGGCGCGAATTTCTGCGTCGGCAGCGTTGCGTTGGTCGCGCATGTTGCGACCAGCCTGTGCGAGTTCGGCGTCGGAGAGTTCGGTGTTCATCAAGGCCATGGTCATCTCCATGCCGGGAGCGTGCTTCTTGCGGACGAGTTCGCGGAGACTGGCGGCCTGTTCGTCGGTGAGTTGGAGTTGCGCGACGAGGTTTGAGTTGACGAGGTGTTTGGCGGTGCGCTCGACAGCTTTTTCATGCTCCTTTTTCATCACGGCGCGCATCTCGGGGTCGCGGAAGAGGCGGGCGGCGGGGTGCTCGGTTTTCGGAGCGGTGGAGTTGGTGGAGGAGGTCGTTGCACGCGGGCGCAGGAGTTCCTCGGCCTGGATTTTCAGCAATTCGCGTTTGAATTTGTCGCTGCGCACGTCAGCGTCAGCCGCCCGAGCGGAGGCGTCCTGCGCTGCTGATTCGGCGGCCTGGAGGCGGTGGAGTTGTTCGCGCTGCTGCGAGCGGAAGTAGAACAGGCCAACGGTAATTGCGAGGGCGGTGAGGAGAAGAAAAATGCGTGTCATAAGAGGCCTATTTGGTTGAGGCGTGAGCGACGAAGATTTCGTCCAGCGAAGGCGGATGTTCCGAAACGATTCTGCCGCCCAGGCGCGAGGCTGAGGCGGTGACGTTGCCGAGACCGTTGCAAATGATGGTCCATTCGTGCGCGGCGCCGGTGACGGACAGCGCGCCTTCGAGCGCGGGAGGTTGCGTGAGCGGAGAGTCGAAGCGAATAACGATGCGGCGGTAAGAGTGTTTGACGTCTTCGAGCGCGCCGCAGAGGACGAGCCTGCCATGGTGCATCATGGCAAGGCGGTCGGAGACGCGCTCGACTTCTTCGAGGAGGTGGGAGGAAAACAGGACGGTGCGGCCTTCTTCGGCAACGGTGCGAATGATCGCTTCGAGGATGTCGCGGCGCACGACGGGATCAAGGCCAGAGCTGGGCTCATCGAGGACGAGCAGGGGAGGGCGATGGGAGAGAGCCAGCAACAAACCGGCGCGAGCGGTTTCGCCGCGAGATAGATTTTTGACGCGGGCGGAATTTTGAAGGCCAAATTGGGCGCGGAGGTCTTCGGCGTATTGGGCATCCCAGGTTTTGTAAAAGGCGCTGGTGTAGCGGAGGAGTTCGTCGATGCGCATCCAGCCGGGGAGGTCACGGTTTTCGGAAAGGTAGCCGATTTGTGAGAGGACCTGGGCGGGCTGGTCGACGGGATCGAGGCCGAAGACGCGCACGGAGCCGCTTTGGGCGCGAAGCAAGCCGAGGATGTGTTTGATGAGGGTGGTCTTACCGGCACCATTTTCGCCGACGAGGCCGAAGACAACTCCACGAGGGACTGCGAGCGAGATGTTGTCGAGGGCGCGTTTGCTGGCGAACTGACGCGTGACGCCCTCAATCTGGATGGCGGGTTGGGTGGTGTTCATGATGGTTCCTTGTTCAGGAGTTTGCGGCGCTGCTTGAGCAAATCGATGACGCTGTCGAGATCGACGTTGAGGTGGTGGGCCTCTGCCAGGAGCGCGTCGGCTCGCTCGCTGAGGATTTTCATGCGCTCCTTGCGGGCAAGAGGCGAACCGGCGTCGGAGACGTAGGTGCCGGAGCCGTGGCGCTTGCTGACGATGCCATCGCGCTCGAGCTCCATGTAGGCGCGGGCGATGGTGTTGGGGTTGACCAGGAGTTGCTCGGCGAGGACGCGGATGGGCGGCAGTTCTTCGCCGGGGGCGAGGCGGCCACAGGCAACGAGATATTTGACCTGGTTGACGATCTGGAGGTAGATCGGCACGCCGTCGTTGGTTGAGATGTGTATTTGCACCGGTCAGCCAAAGTGTATTAGTGTAATAATACACTTGACGTCAAATGTCAAGAGGAAGTTTGGGTATTGAAGAGTGGGCTTAGCGGGGTTTGGGAAACAGCCCTTATGTTGGGCAGTCCCAGGAGACTTCGTAGATTTTGATGGCTTCGCGAATGCCGCGCACGGCCGCGGCCGGGAGTTCGATACAGAGTGAGGCGAGGTCCGGGGCGTGTTTTTCCAAGTGTCGAAAGGTGCTCTCGCCGATCAGGATGCGATTGCCTTCGGCCAGTTTTTCGAGGCGGCTGGCCACGTTCACGTCGCGGCCAAAAATGGTGTAGTTGCCCGCGTCCCGGGAACCCATGAGACCGGCGTCAACGGTACCAGTATTGATGCCGATGCCGACAGCAAGGACTTCCAGCAAACGGATGCGCTGGGGAGGCTGGCCGAGGGCCGTGCGCTCGAAGTTGGCGCGTTCGCGGCGGGCGTTTTCCTCGCGGCGATGTTCATTCAGTTGCCGGATGGCGCGCTGGGCTTCGATGGCGCTCTGGACGCAGGCCGCGGCGTGACGATCGTTGTCGGTGGGCGCGCCCCAGAAAGCCATGACGCAATCGCCGATATATTTATCGAGCGTGCCGTCATTCTTCTTGATGGTGTCGGCGATGGCGCTCAGGTACTGGTTCACAGTGCCGAGGACTTCCTCGGATTCGCTGTCGAAAATCTTTTGCGCTTCGTCGCCTTCGATTTTTTCCTGCCGAACGATTTGTTCGGCGCGCTCCTGGCTGTCATCGGTCATGGCGGTAAATCCGCGAATGTCGGCGAACATGACTGTGACGCAGCGGCGCTTGCCGACGAGGGCGAGGTCCGGTGCCTTTAAGAGTTCCTCGACGACGCTCGGGGAAACGACGCGTGAAAAGACCTGTCGGACGCGGCGTTTCTCGGTTCGCTCGAAGAGGGCCTGGTAGGTGACGAGGGCGGCGTAAGAGAGAGCCAAAGCAATGAGAGGCATCACGAGCGGAACCCAGGAGCGCGCGAAAATAAAGGCAGCGGACGCGGCGGCGATATAGATCAGAGCGAGGAGGGCGGCGCCGGCGGCGGCGCGCTGGGGAGAGATTTTGCAGCTCAGAACGCTTCCGGCCGCGGTGAGGACGCCGATCAGGAGCCAGTCAGCCCAAAGCGGCAGTGGACGGACAAAGCGCGCGGAGATGACGGAGTTTGCGACGTTCCAATAAGTACTGGTGAGAAATGTTTTATTGTCCAGAGGCGTTGCACCGAGGTCGCTAAGTTCATGGGCGAGCGCGGTCGATCCGACGATAACCAACTTGTTCTTAAAGCGCGGGGAAACGTTGGAGCCGAGTTGCCGCAAAATCCCGTAGTTGATGACGCTCTCGAAAGCATCTTGTGTGAGGCGGGGATCGTTAACTCGCATTGTCCAGTCGATCAAAAACCGTCCGTCGCGATCGACGGGCAGGACACGGTTTGGCCCGTTGGTAGAGGGCAGGGTAATTGTGCCATGCGCAAGATTTACCTCGGCTTTCGCGAGATTGAGACCCAACTCGACTGCGGCGAGGACGATACCGAGGTGCCAGACCCGAACGTCGTCGTAGGCGCGTTCGAGGCGGACAAAGCCGCCTGGCGGTTTGCCGCCGATCAAATCGTAGGGATTGAATAAGTGGTCCTCGGTGAGGGTGAGTTTGTTGGTGGCCGTGCGGGACGGGAGCACGAGTTCGTTTGAAATGACATGGGCGCGATCGAGATCCCAACCGGTGAGCCGGGCCTCGTCGCGGATGCGCTGATCCCAGAGGCGATGGTACTCAAACGCTTTGACGCGTCGAAGCACACCGTCGGAATCGCGGACAGTGGAGATATGTCCCAACGCCAAGGCCGGCTTGCGGAATTTTTCGTGCGGGATAACGTTTGGCGTTGTGCCCAACACGACATTGGAAGCTTTGGAAATTGCCTGGGCGAGATAATCGTCGGAGGCGATGCCATGGTCAGGCCGTAGTTCTGGAAAGAGAACGTCGAGGCCGATGGCTTTCGCGCCCTGGGCGGTGAGTTCCTGGACGAGCCGGCCATAAATGTGGCGAGGCCAGTAGAGACCGAATTGGAAATTGGTGCCGAGTTGTCCACGGCTGAAAAGGTCGATGGTGTCGTCGCTAATAAAGACGAAGCCGAAAGGAGAGTCGAGGGTCGAGGGCCGAGAGTCCAGGGTGGGAAGGGTGGCCATGCGCATGCGCCAGTCGTAAGTAATCCATTCGATGCGTTGGAGGAAATCGAAGCGTCGAATTTTGCGAGAGGCGAGGTCGAGAGAGAGGACGAGACCGAGAACGACGAGGCCGATCAGAAGGGGAGGTGATCTCAAGGTGCGGAGTGTCACACTATTGCAGGAAGTCGAGGTGTCGAGGGTCGAGGGCCGGAGGCATGGCCAAAGATCCGTCGCGGAGAAGCGAAAAACCCAGAGCAACTTTCGTCGCTCTGGGTTTGGAAAGGATCAACAGAATGTTTACGGCACGACAGCCCCTGGCCGGGTATCACCCTGCAAGCCGCCCAGCACCGGAGAAATAAAAGGATCGGGTTGGGGCGGGATGACGGGTTCGCCCTGGACGCTGAGGTAGCCACCGGGACCGAACTGGTTGCGGACTTCGACGACGAGGTCTTCAGGCGCGGGCTTCACGCCTTCGAGGGGCGAGAAGTAAACCGCCGGCGGACCCACGAGCGTGTAAGGAGTGGGCTGGCCACCTGGCGGGACGTAAACGAAAACGACGGTGCCATCGAGGACGACGGTGTAGCCCGTGGAGCTAATACGATAGCGAGTGCCACGAATACCGGCGACGCCATTGGGAACCTTGACTTCGTATTTGGAAGCGGCGGAAAGTTTGCCGACGTTGCCGAGGATGGTGCCCTCGGGGAGGTTCAGTTGGACTTCGACGACGGTGTCAGCCCCGGTGTCGGTGAGGGTCATCTTGTCGAGGCCCAGGGTGGTGTTTTCGGTAAGGCGCACGACGCCGGCGCTGTTGCCCAGGAAAAGATCGACCATGGAACCGGCGGCGGTCTTGACGACGGTGCCGGCGGGAAGAATGGTGCCGACCTTAAGCGGCTGGGAAGGGCCGCCCGCCACGGTATAAGTGGCCTGGCCCTTGACGGCACGGACTTCGGCCTTGCTGGGCTGAGTTTGAGCCTGAGTGATGAAGGAAAGGGCGAAAACCCCGGCAAGAGATGCCACCAGTTTAAGCGCCTGGCTGTGAGTCGATTTCATAGATGTTTGGCTTCTGAATTGATTTACCAAAATTTAAAGATTCCCAGTCCATTGTCAACCGCATAATAAGTCCAGTGTGACCACACGAAAATGGGCAGTTTCCCGGAGCATTTCAACGGCCAACAGGGGTTAGACCGCGGTGGCTGCAAAACATTTGATCTTTTTTGGCGCGTGTTGAGTTATGGGACACGTGGTTCCCGGAGGCGAGCTTCTGCAATAAAGATGTATTGCCAGGCGACGGTATTGGCGGGGTCGCCGCGCATTTGGAGGGAGCGGTTCATCCATTCCAGGACTTTGGGCCAGTCGGCGAGTTGAGCGTAGTGCCAGCCCATGTGGGCGCGGGTGTAGTAGCTGTTGGGGTCAAGTTTCAGGGCGCGCTCGTAATAGTGGAGGGCGTTGTCGTGTTGGCCAAGCCAGTCGAGGCACATGGCGTAACGCATGGGGGGATAGGGATCGTATGGGTTGAGCGCCATGGCGCGCTGGAACCATTGCATGGCGTTGGTGGTGAGTGACTGGTGGCCTTCGAGGCCGCGCCATGCGTGGAGGCGATGGTTTTCGGCGATGTTGTAGGCGGCGTCGAAGTTGGTGGGTTCGAGGGAGAAAGCACGTTCGTACGCTTCTGTTTGGGCGGTGGATGCGGGCCGGAGTGTTTGGGCTTTTACCAGGTGGCGGAGTTCGCTGGTGCGACGCCATGCTTGATGGCCGAGGTAAGCGAGACCGGCGAGGAGGATGAGGAGGACGGGGATGCGCAAGGGCCATCGGACGGTGTGCCAGTGGGATTCGGTGGCGAAGCGGAAGTGTCCGGCGACAAGGGCCAGGAGCGTGACGGCGAGGATGGCGTTGGCCGGGATGTGCATGTTGAAGTCGACGAAGGAGTGAAGCAAGATCGCGAGGAGGCCGACGCTGCCGCCAAGAACAAAGGCGGTGCGATTGCTGCGTTTGGTGGTGAGATCGTTCTGGGCGCGCTGGACGTATTTCCAACTGCGCAGGACGCCCCACCCGAAGAGCGCCCAGGCGCCAGCGACGAGGGCGAAACCAACTACACCCCAATCCACCAGGGTGTTTAGGTAATCATTATGCACGCGGTCTGGCCGGCCCTGAACATAGCCGCTGGGGGGGCGGTAGGCACGAAAGCGGTAGTCGAAGTGAGCGGGGCCGACGCCGGTGAGGGGATGGTCCTGCCACATTTTGGTGGCGGCGATCCAGATAAGGGAGCGGGTGTCCTGTTCGAGGTTCAAAGTTGCGAGGGCTTCTTTTCTGTTTTTGGAGAGATGAGCGCGGTTAACGGCGAAGAAGCCAATGCCAATGAGCACGACAGCGATCCCGAGCACGGGCAACTTGTAGCCGCGCTGCCGGAAAAGGACGGCACACAGGGCAACCAGCGAGACGCCCGTGGCAATCCATGCCCCGCGGGAAACGCTGACCGCAATGCCGGTGACCATGACCAGCGAAGCGTAGCCGGTCAGGGTTCTCGTCAAGGGACTTAACCTGCCCAGCAGTGTGTAAGCGATGCCTAGAGGCAGGA
>Ga0075428_100002129_pt1 | contig 21365 bp, 19 predicted proteins | sample RhiMetdeltSRZDD2_FD_75291 | JGI IMG/M metagenome (GOLD analysis project Ga0075428, IMG submission 75291) | Populus rhizosphere microbial communities from Tennessee, USA - Rhizosphere MetaG P. deltoides SRZDD2 | ecosystem: Host-associated > Plants > Roots > Rhizosphere > Soil | place: USA... | reverse complement strand
TAGGAGGTAGGAGGTAGGAGGTAGGAGGTAGGAGGTAGGAAGTAGGAAGTAGGAAGTAGGAGGAGAGGTAGGGGGCCTTCCTACCTCCTACGTCCTACCTCCTACTCCCTGTGGATCACGGAACGGGATGCAGCTGAACGGAGACCTTCTTCTGCTGGAGGTCGTCGACGTGGATGGTTCGTTCTGCCGCCGCGTAGCCCTCGCGACTGACGCGCACTTTCTTGTCGCCGGGAGGAATATACCGGATGGTGACAGGTGTCGTTCCCCACCCGATTCCGTTGACCGTTACCCGTGCCCCGGACGGCTCCGAAGTGACGATGAGCTGGCTTCCTGATTCCGCCGGCTGCGAGGTCGCTGCCGCCTGGGGAGCCGCCGATTGGTCCGCGATCGGGTCGGCAGGGCGCGCCGGCGCAGGTGCTGCCTGTGGCGCCGCGGGCGCGGTTTCCACTCTGACCGCCGGCGCCACGTCTGTCACCGCGGGCGAAGGTGACGAACCGCGCAGGGACGTGGCCACGACGGCATCGGTGGCGACCGGTGCGACCCGTGTCGGACGACGCTCCGAAGACGTGGTGACGCTGCGCGCTGCGGGGGCCGTAGCGTGCGCGGGTCCGCGCCGTCCCAGCACATGCCCGACCAGCGCCGCCGTCAGCAGGATGCCGATGCCGATGATGACCCGGTTGCGTGGCATCACGACGGCGTCCCTTCTTGGGGGACGCTCGGGAGCGGATGGGACGGGCGCCGCGATCTTCATGTCGCGCTCGAGGCGCTCGATCGCGAGCCTGGGATCGATCCGGACGACGCGCGCGTAGGCGCGGACCTGCGCACGCCGGTAGAGGCCATTCGGGAGCGCATCGAGGTTGTTTCGCTCGAGCGCTTCGAGATATCGAAGGGGAATCTTCGTCTCGTCCGACACCTGCTGAAGAGTCAGCCGCCGCCGTTCGCGGGCGCTCCGCAGCAGCTCGCCGAGATCGGCGGCCTTGCGCTCGGGCGGGGCAGGCTGAGGAACAGGGTCGGGGGAGGGGAACGAGAGATGCGTTGCCATTGCCGTGTACCGCGTGACTCCAGCTGTAAGTGCGTTTCGCGATCTGCTGAGGCAATAGGCATTCCAGTGACGCACAGGCTTTTCGCCTCGAAATCCGCGCTGCGTCGGCGCCGATTCATCTGGAACCGTGGACATGGCGCACGGCTGCCCGTTCGGAGGCGGCAAATAGTCTCTGAAAAAGCGAACAACTCAGCCGCGCCTCTTCGCAGAACCGAGCTTCAGCTCGGTTGGCCGAGTTTGACAGCCGTCCACCGCCCGTCGCGGGCGGTCGCGCGCCCGGTGCGGTTCAGAGCGGGGAAGGACCCCGGGGTCGCCGGGCTCGAGGCTGGGTTGAGGCTCACCCTCCTGGAGGGGAAAAGTACCGGGCTAGCCGCGCGATCGCTTCGCGAAGGTCGTCGAGGCTGGCGTAACCATATGACAACCGGAGAAACCCTTCGCCGGCCGACCCGAACGCCGAGCCCGGAATGCTCACGATATGCGTGCGCTCGAGGAGCTCGTGTGAGAGCGCTGTCGAATCCGTGCAGCCGATCACCCGTGTGAACGCGAACAGACCGCCCCGCGTCGGCGTCCACCGAAGCGCGGGGATCGAGGCGAGGCCTTCCCTCATGATGCCCCGCCGCTCACGGAAGCTGTCGTGGAAGCAGCGGGCATACGTCCAGTCGCTGCGCACGCTGCCCTCGACCGCCATCTGCGAGATCACCGGCGCGCAGATGATCATCGCGTCCTGAATCTTCACCGCCTGTTCGCACACGGCGGCGTCGGCGAGCATGTACCCGACCCGCCATCCCATCATCCCGAACGCCTTGGAGAACGTGCCGATGGTGACGACGTTCTCGCGCCATCCGGGCGCCGAGGCGGCGCTCCAGGCGTCGCCCTCGAACACGAAGTGCATGTAGGTTTCGTCGCTGATGACGACGAGTCCGCGCGCGGCAAGCTCTGCGACGATGCGCGCGCCTTCGCTCGCGTCGATGGTGGCGCCGGTGGGGTTGCTCGGCGTGCACAGGACGACGGCGCGGGTGCGGCTTGTGAGGTGGCGCTCGATGTCGGACCAGCGAACGGCAAACGTCTCGCGATCGGCGACCGGCGCTTCGACCGCCGTCGCGCCGAGCGCGCACACCGCCATCTGATGGTTCGTGAAGTAGGGCGAGGGGAGCAGCACCTCATCTCCGGGGTTGACCAGTGTCGTCAACGCCAGCGTGAAGGCGTGATTGGCGCCGGCGGTGATGACGAGGTCGGCCGCGGTGATGCGGCCGCTCGTGACCTCTGACAGTCGATCGGCGAGGGCGGTGCGAAGACTCGGGAGCCCCGGGTCGGTCGAGTAGCGGTGGACGTCGGGTCGCTCGAGCGCTTCCCTGGCGGCGATGAGCGCCGAGGCTGGTGGCGGGAAGAAGGGCAGCGCCTGGCCGAGCGAGATGACATGGTTCCCGGCGGCGCGAAGCTCGGCGGCGCGGAGGTTCAACGGGTCGAACGGTGGGAGCTCGATATTCCTGATGCGATCCGGGATCGGACTGGGAGGCACAGCCGCATCGTAGTCCGCCTTCAGACGGACTGCAGCCCTTTGCCCTCGACGCAGGTGTACGCCTTGCCCGTCTCCACGCTCTTGAACTCATCGGTCCGGCCGCTGGGCCACGCGATGACGACGCGATCCACCCGGTCCCGGCGGCCGACGCCGAACGTGACCGGCAACTCCGACTGCGAGAGGTAGCTGGAGCCGCTCTTCACCATCCGCGACTGCGTCGTTCCGCCGTGAACGATTCGCACCGACGCACCGATCGCGTCGCGGTTCGACTTCGTGCCGATCAGGCGCAGCCGCAGGCTGCGATTGCCCGGTCCCACATCGTTGCGAAACAGCGCCGCCGGTCCGTTGTTCGTGGTCATCAGCAGGTCGAGATCGCCGTCGCCATCGAAGTCGCCGCAGGCGAGTCCCCGTCCGACGCGCGGACGTGCGAAGCCGGCGCCGGCGTCGGCCGCCACGTCGCGAAACGCGCCGCCGCCCTGGTTGAGGAACAGATGGGGGGCCTGAGCGTGACCGACGTTGCCGCGGATGTTCCTGACGGTCTCGTCGATATGGCCGTTGGCCACCGCGAGGTCGAGGCTGCCGTCGAGATCGAAGTCGGCGAACACGCACCCGAAGCCGAGACTGTTCAGCGAGGCGTAGCCGACGCCCGAACGGACCGCCGTATCGCGGAAGAGCGACGCTCCGGACGGACGATAGAGCCCGATCATCTCGTTGTCGAAGTTGGTCACCACGATGCCGGCGCTGCCACTGCCGTCGAAGTCACCGGCATCCGCGCCCATGCCGGCGCGCGCCTTGCCATCTTCGCTCAGCGCGACGCCCGCCTCGAGCGCCACGTCGCGGAAGCGTCCGTTCCGCAGGTTGCGATAGAGCTTGTTCGGTTGGGTGTCGTTGGCGACGAACAGATCCGGCCACCCGTCCTGGTCCAGATCGAGCATCGCCACGCCGAGCGCTTTGGAGCTCGAATCGAAGATGCCGCACCTGGCGGTCACGTCCTCGAACCGGCCATTGCCCAGGTTGCGATACAGCCAGCACGTCTCTCCCCGATAGGCTTCGGGCGTGCAGTACGACTTCTGCTTCCCATCCAGGCTGCAATACACATCGTCGGCGGCCGACCAGCGCACGTAGTTGCAGACGAACAGGTCGAGGAGTCCGTCGCGATCGAAATCAAACCAGAGCGCCGACGTACTGAACGCCTGACGCCGGTCGAGCCCGCTTCCGCGGGTGGCGTCGACGAACGTGCCCTTGCCGGTGTTGCGGAAGAGGCGATTCTGCCCGACGCAGGTCACGAGGAGGTCGGGGAAGCCGTCGTTGTTGGAGTCGCCGACCGCCACGCCCATCCCGTACAGCTCGACGTCGAGGCCCGCGTTTTTCGTGACGTCGGTGAAGGTACCGTTCCTGTTGTTGTGGAACAGCCGCAGGGTGGACCGCTGACGTTTGTGCCCTGGCCAGTCCATCCCGTTGACGAGCAGGATGTCCTGCCAGCCGTCAGCGTCGTAGTCGACGAAGGCGCAGCCCGCGCCCAGCGTTTCGGGCAGGAGCTTTTCTCCATACGCTCCGCTGTTGTGGCTGAAGTTGAGCCCGGCGGACGAGGTGACGTCGACCAGGCGGAAGCCTGGAGCCGGGGATCCCCGCTGCTGCGAGCCTGCAACCGATGCCGGGTCAGCGCCCAGCATCAGCGCCAGGCCGGCCAGGGACTTGAAGTGTTGCCGCCGGCTCTGCGTGCTCATCTCTGCGTCGACGTGGCCCTACGGCAGCGGATTCACGAGACCGTGCTGCAGAGCGTACACCACGAGCTCCGCCGTCTTGTGCACGCCGAGCGCGTTCATGATGTTGGCGCGGTGCACGGCCACGGTGTTGACGCTGAGATCGAGTGTGCTGGCGATTGCCCGGTTCGAGAGGCCTTTGCAGATCAGCTGCAGCACCTCGAGCTCGCGCGGCGTCAGGCCTCGCGTGTCCGCGGCCGCCGATCCTGCGGCGCGCTGAAGCGCGGGGTCTACCACGGTTTCGCCCGCAGCCACCTTCTTCACGGCAGCGGCGAGATCGAGCTCCAGCGCGTTCTTGAGGACGTATCCTCGTGCTCCGGCATCCATCGCCTGCCGCACGAGCGTGTCTTCCGAGTGCATGCTGAGCATGAGCACGGCCGTGCCAGGCACGCACGCGACGATCGTCCGGGTCGCCACCAGCCCGTTGCCTCCCGGCATGGCGCAATCCATGACGACCACGTCGGGCTTGAGGTCCAGCGTCAGCCGGACGGCCTCTTCGACATTGCTGGCCTCGCCAACGACCTTGATCGATGGATCGTCTTCGAGCAGGCGCCTGAAGCCGCGCCGGACCAGCGCGTGATCGTCCACGAGCAGAACGGACGTCGTCTCAGTCATGTCGCGGCGACCGCCTTGGCCGGAACCTTCAGCCGCACGAGCGTGCCGCCGCCAGCCGGTCGAAGAATCTCGAGCATTCCGCCCAGCAGGTCCGCGCGCTCGCGCATGGCGACCAGCCCGAGGCCCGAGGCGCGACGATCGTCGCTCGCCGTGAATCCGCGACCGTGATCCTCGACCTCGAGCGTCAGTGTATCGGCTTCGAAGCGCAGATGCACCCGCGCTTCCGCGGCGCCGGAATGGCGCGCCACGTTGCTGAGCGCCTCCTGCAGGACGCGGTAGACGTGAATGGCGGTATTGTCGTCGACCGGCACCGCCTCGCCGTGACGCTCGTAGGCCACGCGCAGCCCAAGCTGCCGCTCGGCGGTGGAGAGATACGACACGATGGCGCTGTCGAGCCCCAGCTCCTCGAGAATCGACGGGTGCAGCGTCTGCGAGAGGCCGCGCACGTTCTCGAGCGCGGCCTGCGCCACCTCGCCGATCTCGCGCAGTTCGTCGCGAAGCGGCGAATCCGCCGGCGTCTGTCTGCCGGCGCGGCCGAGCATGGACCCCATGGCCGTCAGCAGCTGGCCGAATTCGTCGTGCAGCTCGCGCGCGATCTCCTTGAGCGTCGACTCGCGTGTGGCAATAAGCGTTCGCGCCAGCTCGCGACGCTCGTCCGAGAGCGCGGCCAGACCCGCGAACAGCCGCCGGTTTGCGCGGATCAGATAGAGGCTCGTGGCCACGATCGCCGCCAGCGTTGCGGCGAGGAACCAGTACACCTGCCGCTGCACGTCGCGGTAGATCTCCTGCACGCGCAACGCCGTCTCGGCCTCGCTCGTATTGTTCTGGACGAGCAGCTGCGCCACGGACGCGTTCAGCGCCGCCTGCCTGGCCCGCAGCGAGACGCGAATCTGCGTACGCGCCTCGCCATCGCGCCCGGCCTCCGCCGCGGCAAACATCCGGTCCACGGCATCCCAGAACTGCGAGAGCGCGCTCGTCAACAGCCGCGTCTGCTCGGGGGTTCGTCGTGTGGCGGCTACTTCCTCTTGCCGTCGCAGCGCGTCGGTGAGGTCGGCTCGTATGCGCTCGAATTGCGCCGACCAGGCTGAGAGGGGATAGCGCTGATCGGCGTCGAGCATGTCGCGCATCGCCAGCCCCAGCTCATTCAGATCGTTCTGAATGCGGAGCAGCTGCAGCGAGTCGCGGCGGTTCCGATCCGTGAGGTCAGTCTGCAGCTGGCGCAGCCGCGAGATCTGGCCGGAGATGTACCAGGAATAGCCGACGACGGTGGCCAGTGTGAGGATGAGACCGACGAGCAGCGCCGGCGTTGGCGATCGATGGCGGACGACTTGCTCGCTCACGATTCGCCAGCCGCCCCCCGGCGCACGGCGGGCGATCCAGGTGGGACTGCCCGGCGTCGCCGGACGAGCACCGCGGTCCAGAGCAGGCCGACGAGGACGAAGGGCATCAGGTAGACAAGGATCATGAGTGGCGGCGGCCGCAGATCGTACGTCGCGGCGACCTCCGAGTCGACCGTCGCGCGACCGAGCGGGCCGTCAACGGTGATCTCCACCCGGAAACGCCCCTCGTGATCGAGCACGACCGCTGCGAATTGCGTCGACGGATCGCCGCGGACGGGAGTCGCCGCCGCCGACGTGGGCTCCCCGGCACTGTCGAGCGGCGTTGCGAGAACCGTGGCGCGGGTGCTCGCTGGCATCGCCGCCGCCCGCGTCAACGGCGCGATCATGACCCAGAACTGGCCGCCGGCCGAGCCGTTGTCGGTCGTATCCGGATCCGTCCAGATCGAGATCGAATAGGCGCCGATGGCCCGGTCGGAGACGATCGGAAACGGCGGACCGCTGTGCGCGTTCGCAGGCAGCGGCAGGAGCGCGGCCACCATGAAACCAAGCCAGGCGGTGACCGTGCGTCCGCTCATCCGAGCAACCCGACTGCCCGCATCTCCATCGGCTGCGACAGCACCCACGTAGCCGCAGCTGCCAGCAGGACGATGACCATCATCCACGGGAGCGACGCCACAACGGGTCGCCGAGGGTGAGCGCGGGCTGACATCCCGAGCGTGACTGCCAGGCTGCCGAGCATTCCGGTGAGCACGCAGCCCAGCTGGATCACAAAGACCGAGCCTGGGCGCATCCCGGCGAGCGTCCAGAACGGCTCGCCGAGCAGCCGGCGTCCCGCGAAATCGATGGCCGCGCTCTGAGTAACCGGCACGATGGTCAGCGCTCCGGTCAGCAGGTGAAAGAGGTAGTGGCCCGTCCACACGCCGAGCCCCAGCGGCACAAGGGCGAATGCGTACCGCAGTGCGACCGTGCGTGCACTGTCGCCGCCGAGCGTTCCGGCCATCCGCGCCAGCAACGCAGCGCCGCCGAGCGTCGCAATTGGAAGCACGACGAGCGCAATGGCAAACACCGCAGCGAGGACGCCCGTTTCCGAGCGAATGCCGAGCGCGCCGGCAATCCACGTTTCGGCGACGTGCGCCGGGCCGGTCATGGCGAACGCATTGACCATCGCGCCGAACACGAAGAGCACGCACAACACGGCGAGGTCCGGCCGATGGCTCAATCGTCCGATGCCCGACCGGCGTCCAGTCTCCATGAGCTCTTCACCGGGAACGCGGGTGGCGAGGGCGATGTTGTCGTGCGGACAGGCGTGCACGCAATCCAGGCACAGGGTGCAATCCAGGTTGCCGACCTTGGCGGGCAGGAACAGATTGAGCTCGCAGCCGCGTTGGACCACGGCACGTCTCCGTACCGCCGTAACTGCCGCGGTGGCCGCTTCAGGTGCGAGACGACCTTTGATGCAGTCGACCGTCCGGCAGGTGCGGCAGGTGTCGAGGCGGCGTACTCGCAACTCGGTAGGAGAGAGCGTCGCGGAGACGAAGTTGAACTGGCCGATCGGACAGACGTATTTGCAGAAGCTGGCACCCGCGAACAGCACGTCCACCACGAGTGCACCGGCGAAGTACGCCAGCACTAGCCACGCCGTGGCACGCGGCAGGCTCCAGAGATCGAAGCGCTCGTAGGCGAAGAGCACCGCAGCAAACAAGACGATGGCGGGCCATTTGGTGCGAAGCGCGCGCGGCCAGCGCCATCCGGGGTGGACGATGCGTCGAGCAGCGTCGCGGACGAGGATCATGGGGCAGGCGGTGCAGAACAGGTTCCCGACCGCGAGGAGCGCGATCACGAGCAGACCGCGATAGTGCACCCAGGTCAGAACCGTCGCCACGTTTCGCGGCGCGATCTGCGGTCCAAACAGTCCGTGCGCGACGAGGACGACGGCGATGGCGAGGAGCGGCAGCTGCAGGATGAGCCGCGCCCGGGTATGCCGCGCGAATCGTCCGACCAGGGGCCAGCGCAGCAGGTCGCTCATCGACTCAGCGTACGACGACGCCGTCGAGGGTGCGGGTGATGACGGTGCCGTCGGCGAGCTCGCCTGATGCCACCAAGGTCCAGTCTCCAGCCATGGTCAGATCCAGGCGCGCCGCGTAGACGCCATCGGCCTGCTCGCGCGCCTCGGCAAGCACCGGTGCCATCCCCGGGTGGGACATGTGGGCCTCGACACGGAGGCGCGCACCCCGAACCGGGCGCCCCGAGGTGTCTCGCAGGGTGAGTTGCAAGCGGGTCTCCTCGTGGCTGGCAGGAGACGTCGGATCGAGGCGCCATGTCGCCGCCACTGGCGCGGGTGTCCCGCAGCCGACGGTCCAGCAGGCGAGGACGGCGGTGGCGGCGCCACGGAGCAGCACCTTCGTTACCGTGCGGTCGGTCGACATCACGCACGGACCGCAGCGAGCGGGACGGTCTCGACAGCAGTCAGCTCATCGGAGCAGCGGTCTCGTTCCTCGACAGACACGTCGTGCAGAAATGGTAATACGGCTGCCTCAGGTGGGATCGCTCTGCCCGGAGGCGGCGTCTCAACCGTGAGAGCGGCGCAGTATAATCCGCTTTTTCGCAGGTCTCAGCCAGCCGTCCGGTCCAGCACGAGCCGATCAGCGCGGCAGCGGTACTGTGGGTGTGTCGGCCCGAACGCGGGCGCGACGCTCTCTATCAACGAAGAGGAAGACGATGACTGTCACAATGACGAACGGGCCGCTCCCCATTGGAACGACGGCGCCTGACTTCGAGGCGATCACCACTGAAGGTCCGATCAAGTTTCACGAATGGCTGGGCGACTCATGGGGCGTCCTGTTCTCGCACCCGAAGGATTTCACGCCGGTCTGCACGACCGAGCTCGGGGCCATGGCGAGCATCAAGGCCGACTTCGATCGCCGCAACGTCAAGATCATGGCGATCAGCGTGGATCCGGTCGAGAGTCACAAGGGCTGGTCCAAGGACATCGAGGAAACGACCGGCACGGCGCCGAACTACCCGATGATCGCCGATTCCGAGCTGCGGATTTCGAAGCTGTACGGGATGCTCCCCGCCGATGCCGGCGAGACGTCTGCCGGACGGACCGCTGCGGACAACATGACTGTCAGGAACGTCTACGTGATCGGGCCCGACAAGAAGATCAAGCTGCTCATCTCCTACCCGATGAGCACCGGCCGCAACTTCGACGAAGTGCTGCGCGTGATCGACTCGCTGCAGTTGACGGCGAAGCACAAGGTCGCGACGCCGGCGAACTGGAAGGATGGGGACCAGGTCATCATCCTTCCGGCGGTGTCAGACGCCGAGGCGAAGGAGAAGTACCCGCAGGGTTGGAAGGCACCGAAGCCGTACCTCCGGTACGTACCCCAGCCGAAGTAGGTGAAAGCTCCCCAAAAATACGAAAGGCCGGCTGCTGCCGGCCTTTCGCGTCTACAGTGGGAGCGTCAGCGACGACTCCCCGGGGTGTTTGCCATAGATGCACCTCCCGGCCGCGACCGTTTAGCCCTGATCGCCTCAACGTCGAGGCTCAGCGCTGGGTGCCCTCCGAAGCTCAAGAGGACGTGATCGCTCGAAGCCTTTTTTTGGCGTCGCTTCGCGCGCGACGGTATAGCCACGATAACACACCGAAGCTGGACGGAGATTCGTGAAAAGAACTGCTCCGCGCCGGATACCGGCGCGAAGCAGTCGGGCGCTGGGGGAGAGCCATCCGCTGCCCAGGCAGGTGGCGGGTCAGGAGCTATCGCGATTTGGCGATGAGCGCTGACTGCCCACTGTCTCTCGCAACTCGTGTTCCATCGGGCCGGCTTCTCCTGACGAAGATTTCGGGCGCGCTCCCCACCGGGGTCGCGCGTAAACGCGAACTTTGTTCGCCTTTGGATCCAACCCGTTGGTTCCTGGCGGGGCGGGAACCACCGTTGAATGCGATTCGTCGGTACCTCAGGTATCCGGCCGACGAAGGAGGTCTGAATGTTCCGTTTCTTCTTCCGCCTCGTGGTGCTCGCCGTGATTCTCGGCATCGTGGCTGCCTGGTACTACGGTTACCGATGGGGTGGCGGCGGTTCGAGCCGGGGCGCAGAGGTCGAGGCCAGCGGGTCCTCTCTTGAAACCGGCGCCAGGCGCGCCGGCGCCGAGATCGCCGGCAAGGTGGCCGAAGGCGCCAACCTGGCCGAGAAGGCGCTGCAGGAAGCCAGGCTGACCACGAAGATCAAGTCGAAGATGGCGCTCGACGACACGATCGACGCCAGTCAGCTCGACGTCGACACGGCTGGAACCGTGGTGACCATCAGAGGATCTGTGACGTCGGGAGCGCAACGCCAGCGTGTCCTGCAGCTGGCGGGCGAAACCAAAGGCGTGAGCAAGGTCGAGGACAAAATCGAAATCAAGGGTCGCTGACGAACAAATCCCCTCGACGCACGTATAGGGTGGTAGCAATCACCCCATTCGCAAGGAGAGATCTGATGAGGCTTGGTGTGCTCGTTCTCGGGCTGTTGCTGTTCACGGCCCTGCCCGCTGTGGCTGCCGACGTCGATGGCAAGTGGTCCGGAACCATTACGACACCGAACGGCGACGTTCCGGTTGGCTTCACGTTCAAGGCCGATGGAGCCATGCTGACCGGCACGACCACCGGGCCTGACGGCGCGGACGTTCCGATCAAGAACGGCAAGGTCGAGGGCAGCAACATCTCCTTCGTCGTCTCTCTGGACTTCGGGGGCATGCCCTTGGAGCTCTCCTACAAGGGAGTGGTTTCCCCGGCGGAAATCAAGCTGACCATCGACTTCATGGGCATGCCCTTCGACCTCGTCGTGAAGAAGGCCAAGTAGCGGGGCCAGGGAACCCGAGTCGGTCGCCCCGTGCGGGTGCTACGCTAGTAGGTGCGTGAGCCACGCACCTGATCCGGTCACGACGCGTCCTGGGCGGCGGCCGTCGCCCGTCATGGCGCTCGCCGTGACGGCGGCGGTGATCCTGTGTACGGTTCTGAGCGCTCAGTCCCAGCGCCGCGACGCATACGCCGCGTCTCGGGACCACCCGGCCATCCAGTACAGCACGGCGCCGGTGTCAGACCCGGTCGCGCGTCTGAACGAGGGCCTTCGCGATGGGAAGGCTACGCTGGCGTTCGACTCCGGAACGGGCTATCTCGCCTCGGTGCTGCGCAGCTTCAACATCCCGATCGAGTCGCAGGCGCTCGTCTTCTCGCCGACGAGTTTTCAATCGGATCGGATCAACATGCGCAATCCGCGTGCGGTGTTCTTCAGCGACACCGTTGCGGTCGGCTGGGTGCGGGGCGGTTCCGTGCTCGAGGTGGCGGCGCTCGATCCGCATCAGGGCGTGATCTTCTACGCGCTCGACCAGAAGAGCACGTCCACTCCGCAGTTCGCCCGCAACGACATGTGCCTATCCTGTCACCTGTCGTGGGACACGCTCGGGGTGCCCGGCTTGATGACAACGAGCATGTACCCCTTGCCGGACGACCCGAACGCCTACGCGAACGGTTTCACGACCGTGCAGGGCAGCCCGCTCGAGCAGCGGTGGGGGGGCTGGTGGGTGACCGGGAGTCCTGGCGGAGCGCGGCACATGGGGAACGTGCCGGTGATGCCCGCCGATGCGAAAAAGAAGCCGAATGTGCCGCCGGGCGACCTGAAGTCGCTCGACGGTCTGTTCGATCTCTCCGGTTATCCAACGCCGTACAGCGACCTCGTGGCGCAGCTCGTGCTGGCGCACCAGACCCGGATGACCAACCTGATCACCCGCGTGGGGTGGGAAGCGCGACTGGCCGCCGCCGTCCAGAGCGCAGACGCCGCTTCACGCGTGCGCGAGGCAGCCGCCGACCTGGTGGACTACATGCTCTTCGTCGACGAGGCCCCGCTCACTCGTCCGGTGAGCGGCACATCCGGTTTTGCGGAGCGGTTCGCGCGCAACGGCCCGCGCGACAGCAAGGGGAGATCGCTGCGTGACCTGGATCTGCAGCGCCGTCTCGTTCGTTACCCGTGCAGTTACATGATCTACACGGACGCGTTCGACGAGCTTCCGCAGAACGCCCGCGACGCCGTCTACGCGCGTCTCATCCAGGTGCTCGCCGGACGCGACCAGGCGCCCCGCTACAAGGCGCTGTCGCCTGCCGATCGCCGTGCCGTCATCGACATCCTCCGTGAGACGAAGAAGGGGCTGCCGGCCGCGTTTGCGTCGCTGTGAAGGGCTTCGTCCTTCCGCGTCCGCGCCCCCTCCTGCTAAAGTTACCCTGCTGCATGGCACACCGCCGGTTCACGTTTCCAGGAAATAGGCGCGCGTTCGCGCGGCTGTGCCTCGTGCTTGTGGCTGCTGGTTGCCTCGCGTCCTTCACCCATGCGCCCATCGAGGCGCAAGGCCAGCACGCCTGGTTGAACCCGTACCGCCGGGATGCCGGCCGGCTGATCAAGGCGGCCACCTCCGACGACTTTGCCTGGCAGCGGCTCGCGGAGCTCACCGACACTTTCGGCGCACGACTGAGCGGCTCGGACCATCTGGCCGGCGCCATCGCGTGGGCTGCTGCGCAGATGAAGCTGGACGGCCTCGAGAATGTCCGGACAGAGCCGGTCATGGTGCCCCGCTGGATACGGGGACGCGAGAGCGCCGAAATCGTCGACACCCTGCGACACGCGGTCGCGATTCTCGGTCTCGGCGGAAGCGTTGCCACGCCGCCGGGCGGTCTCGAAGCGGAGGTGCTCATGGTGAGCAGCTTCGAGGAGCTCGCGTCGAAGGGTGCTGAAGCGCGCGGCCGCATCGTGCTCTTCAACATCCCCTTCACCAACTATTCCGATACGGTCGCGTACCGTACCGGCGGCGCCCGCGCCGCCGCGCAGCACGGCGCCGTTGCGGCGCTCGTTCGCGCGGTGGGACCGATCGGCCTGCGCACGGTTCACACGGGCAGTGTGCAGTACCCGCCGGGGACGGCCGGAATTCCAGCGGCAGCGATTGCGGCAGAGGACGCGAACCGCATCGCACGGCTGACCGCCGGCGGCCGGCGCGTGCGGTTGCGTCTCGTGATGGAGGGCCGATTCGAGTCCGATGTAGAGTCCGCGAACGTCGTGGCCGAGCTTCGAGGTCGCGAGAAGCCTGACGAGATCGTGCTGCTCGGCGGGCACATCGATTCGTGGGACGTCGGCGCCGGCGCCTCAGACGACGGCGTCGGGTGCATCGTCACGTGGGAGGCCCTTCGGCTCATGAAGGCGCTTGGCATCAGGCCTCGCCGGACGGTGCGTCTGGTGCTGTGGACCAACGAGGAGAACGGCTTCAACGGCGCCAACGCCTACGCGGCTCGCTATGCGTCGACCGCCGACCGTCACGTCTTCGCCCTGGAATCCGATTCGGGTGTGTTCGCCCCGGCGACCATCGGTTTCTCGGGTGACTCGGCCGCGCGGACCACCGTGGCGCAGATCGCGACGCTGCTGGCGCCCCTCGGGGTTTCGGGCCTCGGGCCGAGCGGCGGCGGTGCCGACATCGGTCCGATCGCAGAGGCCGGCAAGGTGCCGACGATGGCGTATCTCGGCGACGCCAGCAAATACTTCGTGATTCACCACACGGCGGCCGACACCATCGAGCGGATCGCACCCGACGAAGTGTCGAAGGCGGCCGCGACGATTGCCGTGATGACATACGTGATCGCGGAGATGCCCGAGCGTCTTCCACGCTGAGCTCCGTCTTCGCACCTTCCACCCTCGCACCCTCGCACCTTCCACCCTCGCACCTTCGCACCTTCCACCCTCGCACCTTCGCACCCTCGCCACCTTATAATGCGACCCGTGTGACCCGTTCCCTGGAAAGCGGCGCAGGCGAGCACATGTTCGTCGTGCCCGCCTGCGGGCGGCCGGCCTGGATCGAGCGCTGCCTCGACTCGCTCGAACGCCAGACGCATCCGTCGGCCGTTCTGATCACGACATCGACGCCAAACGGATACCTGTCCGACATCGCCCGCCGCCGCGGCGTCGCTCTGGAGGTCAATCCCTCGGCCGGCGGCATCGCGTCCGATTGGAATTTCGCGTTGTCGCGCGCCACGCGGCCGTGGGTTACGCTGGCGCATCAGGACGATTCGTACGCGCCGGACTACGTGGAGTCCTGCCTCGGGGCAGCGGCACGAACCGGTGAGCCGCTGCTCGTGTTCACCCGAGCGATCGAGGAGTTCAGGAATGGCCGGCAGTGGTCACCGAACACGGTCATCAAACAGCTGATGTGCGACGGCGTGTTCCTCGGTCGAACGTCGATTCATGCGCCCTCGCAAAAGCTTCTGTTGCTTCGCTTCGGCGATCCCATCCCCTGTTCGACGGTCATGATCAACCGCCGTCGCGTGCCCGACTTTGCGTTTGCCGAGGGGTGGCGATGCAGCCTCGACTGGTGGGCATGGCTCGCGCTGGCGCGCACGCCCGGGGCGTTTGCCTATGTGCGGCGCCCGCTCGTGCGCCGGGCGGTCCACGCCGAGGGGGCGACCGTCGCCTGGCTCGACCACCGGGCCGCCGAGGACGAGCGGATCCTACGCGAGCTGTGGCCGCGTCCCATCGCGATCGCGCTGAGCGCGCTCTACTCGCTCGGCCGCCGGCGTTACGAGCAGCTTGCCGAAGCTCCTGAGGTCGACGCACCGTGAGCGAGGGTCGCCGTCACGACGGCGCCGCCGCTCGCACTACTGGTGGAGGCGATTTCACGCCGAGCGCGGACGCGCAACAGATGGCCGACGCGCTTCGTTCCAGCCTCGCCGTGAGACATCGCCTCGCGGCGGAGAGCGAGGGCGACGACGGGGCGCGGTTACGCGACCTGGGCGACCTCGAGGGCTTGCCGGCAGTGGCAAAGCCGGGGATCGCCGCGCCTGCCGTGAGGTTCGCGCGAAAGGTCCTGCAGATGTTCATGCGCCCGTGGCTCGCGGCGCAGACCATCTTCAACCGCGAAGTGGCCCGGCGATTTCAATCGATACGCACGGTCGTGCACGATCTGGAGCGCCGGACGCCACATCTCGAGTCTGGCCTCCACCATCTGGAGGATCGGATCCTGGCGCTCGAACGCGAGCTGAATCCCGAGCGCGGCGCGCGGGGCGAAATGCGACGCGAGGTCGGGACGAACGGAATCGAGCGCATGTTCGTCCACAGCCGCCTGCCGGCGCCGCCCGCACGTGTCCTGCTGCTTGGCTCGAGTGCGTCGGCGATCGCACCCGAGCTGAGAAGCTTCGGCTTCGAGGTCGCCGCGATCGACGCGGAATCCGAACCTGTCCCGGGAAACGGTCCGCTGCCGTTCGGCGAATCCGAGTTCGACGTCGCCGTCTGTCTCATGGCATCCTCTTCCGCGCGCAGCCAGCCCGAGCGCGGCGAACGCCTGGCAGTGGAGGCCGGCCGGGTGTTGCGGGCCGGCGGACGACTGCTGCTGACGCTCCGCAGCGCACGAAACGCGTCTTCGACGGGGGAGTCCGCCGTCGTTTCAACCGAGGCGGAAGGTCCGCTTCTACAGCTCCGGCCACTCGAGATCGCCGAGATGCTGGCGCAGTCCGACGCCAACTCCTCGCTCGAGGTGATCGTGCCCGCTCAGGGGTCCCCCGAACCCATTCCGCCGCGAGGAGCCTGGTTCATCGATGCCCGGCGAGTAGATGCACCTCGTCATTGACGCGCAGCCGCTGCAAGCGATCGATCTGCGGCAGCGAGGGATCGGTCGTTACGTGCGGGAGCTGATTAGGGGGCTGGCAACGGGGGTCCCGCAGTGGCGAGTCGAGGCTGTGGTGAACACCACGCTGCCGCCGCCGGATGCCGATGCGATCGCCCCCGGCGTCCTCGTGCAGCGATTCGAGCCGTTGCTTCCGACCGGTCCCCTCAGCAGGGAAGCCAACGAACGGTACTTCGGTGACTGGTTGAGCGCTCGCCGACCGGATGCGGTGCTGGCGACGAACTTTTTCGTGGGCGACGTCCTCGTCCCGCGGTTCACCCCGCCACGCCCGCTGTTCGTCGGTGTGGCCTACGACCTGATTCCGCTGATCTTTCACGAACACTATCTGGCTGATGGCTCTGCGCGCGCTGCGTATGGCGCTCGACTCCGTCAGTTCGCCGCGACCGACCTGGTTCTGGCGATCTCCGAGTCCACTCGGTCCGACGTCGTTCGGGTGCTGCGGTGGCCGGAGTCGCGTGTGGCGACGATCCTCGGCGGCGCAGATCACGAGGAAACCGACTCGCTGCCAACGGTGGCGCTCGATCAATCCCTCGCGGACCTGCAGCTGGATCGCCCCTTCATCCTGTATGTCGGGGGCGTCGACCGTCGAAAGAATCTCTCGGGAGCGCTCGAAGCCTTTGCCGCGCTGCCGGCGGACGTTCGCGACGCACACCTGTTGGTCATCGTGTGCGCCCTGAGCGTGGATCAGGCTGTGGAGCTTGGCCGTGAGGCCGCCCGCCTCGATATCCATCGCAGCCTGCGGTTGACGAGCTACGTGCACGACAAGGTTCTTCGCGAGCTCTATCGCACCTGCCGTCTGATGCTCTTCCCGTCGCACTATGAAGGCCTCGGACTGCCGATCCTCGAAGCGCTCCTCGCGGGCGCCCCGATCGTGGCGGCGAACCGCTCATCGATCCCGGAATTTGCCGGACCGGCCTCGCTCCTGGTCGACCCGTCGTCGCCGTCCGAGATGACGGCAGCGATACGGCGCATGCTCGAGGAGCCGCGTGAGGTCCGGGGCTCAGCAGGCCCCGCGTTTGCGGAGACCTTCCGGTGGTCGGAGACCGCGCGTCGTGCGATGGCGGCCATCGACGGCGCGGTGCAGGCCCGTCGCATGTGCAATCGGTCTCGCGCTCGCGTCGCGTGGGTCTCGCCGCTGCCTCCTACGCGATCGGGGATCAGCGACTACTCTGCCGAGCTGCTCGGCCGTTTGCCGGGAGACTTCGAGATCGAGCTCGTGGTGAGCGAGCAGGCGACGACCGTTCCGCCTCTGGCCGCGCAGTATCCAGTGCTGCGCCCGGCCGACGCGCTGGAGCGTCACCAGCAAGCGCCGTTCGACCTGTTCGTGTACCACGTCGGGAACAGCGACCTCCACGTGTACATGCTCGATCTCTTGCGCGTGCAGCCTGGTCTCTTGGTCCTGCACGATATTCACCTCGGCGGCCTGGCGTTGCGCGCTCGTGACGTTGGCGCCTGGCCGGGAGATCTGGCCGCCGATCTCGAGCGCGAGGGGGCAGGGGAGCTGGCCGATCGGCTGAGCCGCGGCGAAGGCGATCACAGAAGCATCGCCACCGAGTTCAGCCTGAGCCGGAACCTCGTTGCCGCCAGCGAGGCCGTCGTCGTCCACAGTGGCTGGAGCTGGAACCAGGTACAGCCTCACAGCCGCGTGCCAGTGTTCCGTATTCCGATGGGAGTGCCGCGGATCCCGGAGGAAGACCCTGCCGGTGTACGCGAGCGGCTCGGCCTGCCGCTCGATGCGTTCGTGGTGGCAACGCTCGGCGAAGTGACGCCGGCGAAACGGGTCGATCGGCTGATTCAGGCGAGCCGGGCGCTACCGGATTCGGTTCGCGGCCGGCTCTGCCTCTGCGTCGTGGGACAGGTGTTGCCGAAGTTGGCCGCGGAGCTGATCGAACTGGCGCGCGAGGTCGGAATCGGCGACCGGATTCGCTTTACCGGACGCGTCCCGATGGATCGCCTGACGGCGTTCGGCCGCGCTGCCGACGCCTGCGTTCAGCTCCGCTACCCGACCCGTGGCGAAACGTCTGCAGCCTTGCTCCGCGCGTTGGCTGCCGGCAGTGCCTGCATCATCTCCGATGCCGGCAGCTTTGCCGAGGTGCCTGGGGATGTCGCGCTCAGCGTGCCGGCGCCGCATGGTGAAGTGGAGGCTTTGGCGTCTGCGCTCGTCCGGCTGCACGACGATCGCGGCCTGCGCGAGTCGCTTCGCGTGCGGGCGCGCCACTTCGCCGGCACCGCACACGATTTGGGCGCGGCGGCACAGGCCTATGGCGCGGCCATCGGCCTCACGATCGCGCGGCGCTCCGGACGTGATGGAGAGTGGATCGACGGCGTGGCTGCGGCGCTTGCAGCTGCCGGCCAGACTGTGTCGATCGGCGACGATCAGCTCGCGCGATGGACGAACACGCGACTGGCGGGGCTCGGCGGGCCGGTCAGCGAAGCTCGGTGACCGACACGTTCAGCACGCGGGTTCTCTGGGGCGCGTGCTGCCACTGAACGAGGATCGGGCTCTGATACGTGCCTTCCACGATGTGCGACTGGCCGTTCTCGCCCTCGGAGACCAGGAGGTCGATCGAGCGCTGCATGCGGAAGAAGCGTGCGGCCGGCACTGCCAGCGTGCGCGCCAATACTTTCTCGACGAGCGAGCCGCGCAGGCCGAACGTGTCGAGCCCCTTGTTCAGCACCCGTACGAAGTCGTACTTCGCGTAGCCGAGGGTCTTGGCGGGAACCGCGCGCGGGTTGGCAAGCGCGTTGCGGTATTGCTCGGCGACGAAGCGGAGCGGGTCGCCCAGCACTTCCGCGAGGTCGTACTTCATGAGCAGCGTTTCGTACTCGTTCACCGTGAGCGCCGTGTGCCGCTCGGTCGGATCGAGCGCCACCCGCAGGCGCCCGCGGGGAATCGCCGCCAGCTTCACGAACTCCGCCAGCTGCTGATCGATCCCGAGACGCGGATCCTTGAGGTTGACCGAGTCGATCGGATGCGCCGACACCGGGACCTCGATTCGCGTGCTGCGCACCAGGCGCTCGCTGTTGAAAGCGATGAGGCGGGCCCGGCGGCGCCGCGGCCGACCCTGAATCACGCCGTCGAGATCGACGAAAAAGACCGGTTCCCCCGGTTTGTTGGGATGCGTGACGCAGGTGCGCAGGCCGCCGGCCATGAAGGCCAGGTGCGAATCCGCGTTACGCGGCTCGAGCGCCCGCTGGTTCGGGTTCAGGTCCTCTCGACGGTCGAGCCGGTCGTGCTCGTACCCTGCGCCCTCGGGGAAGACCGTCCGCAACACGTCGACATACCCCGGAATCTGCTCGGGGCTGAGGCGCAACGTCAGGCTGCGGCCCAGGAATCCTGCGGTTGTGTGGAAGGACCAGTAGAGACAGCGCCGGAATGGACTGAGGGCGGCGTGTTCTTCCGCGAACTGCGCTCTGAGATCGACGACGTCGAAACGCGCCTTCGGGGCGAGCTCGAGCGTGAGGTCGAGCGGGCGGGCGGTCATTGAGGTCGAGTGAGGCACTCGGCTGAAAGCTAGGGTAGCACACTGCTCAGCGCTAAGCACCTGATAACTACGCGCTTACCGATGTTGGCCACGCGCCGATTCGAAATCGAATTTGGGCCTCAGCCGTCACTCGACATACGATGGCCCACGCGCGTTCCGGGAGCGCGGCGAAGGAGGCGGCTGCATGCGTGGGAATTCCAAGGTGATCGCTCAACTCAACACGGCGCTTCGAGAAGAGCTGACGGCCATCAACCAGTACTTCCTCCATGCGGAGATGTGCCACAACTGGGGCTACCACCGCCTCGGCGCGTACATCAGGAAGCAGTCGATCGACGAGATGAAGCACGCCGAGAAGCTGATCGAGCGGCTGCTGTTCCTGGATGCCACGCCGAAGATGGAATACATGGAGCTCAAGGTCGGGCAGAACGTCAAAGGGCAGCTCGAAGCCGACCTCAAGCTCGAAACGAATGCCGTCGAGATGTACAACAAGGCGATTCAGATCTCGCGTGAGGCCGGCGACGACGCGTCGCGGGAGCTCTTCTCGCTGCTCCTCAAGGACGAGGAAGAGCACGTGGACTGGCTCGAGGCGCAGATGCACCAGATCAAGGAAATGGGGTACGAGCGCTACCTCTCCAACCAGGCGGAAGGCGATAAAGACTGAGGGCGCCGGCTAGACGGCCTGCGCCTCCACGCTGATTGCCACCGATCCGCGCAGAGCGTTGGAGATCGGGCATCCCTTTTCCGCGTTCGTGGCGAGTTCCTGTATCGTCGAGCGCTCGATTCCCTGGAGGCCCTCGACCGTCGCCTTGAGATGCGATGCGGTCACCTTGATGCCGGCGTCGCTCTTGTCCGCCGTGATCGTGGCCGTGACCCGCACGCGCGTCGCCTTGCCACCCTGTTTGCCGATGGTGTTCGTCAAGACCATGGCGTAGCACACGGCGTGCGACGCGGCCATGAGCTCCTCGGGCGTCGTCTTACCATCCGCGCGTTCGGCGATTCGGCTCGGAAAGGTGACGGGGAGCGAGAACGCTCCGCTGCCGGCTTTTGCGGTGCCCGTGCCGTCGAGCAAGCCGCCTGTCCAGTCCACATCCGCGTGTCGTGCAAACGTCGCCATTCGTGTCCCCCAATCGTCGCAGCGCCGACCTTCAGGTTGCCGGATCCGCCGCAGCGCCGAGCTTCAGCTCGGCGAGCGTGAAAACCGATGATACCTGACGTCAACTTGACCCTTGGCGGGTTGCTGCTCGACATGGCCCTGCTGGCCGGAGACAACAAGCGTGGACTGGGGTATACGCGCGCCGCCAAAGCCGTGCTCCGCCTCGACCGTCACATCACGCCGCTCCTCGAGTCCAACACATTCCGCGCGATTCCCGGCATCGGCCCGACGACGGACCGCATCGCGCGCGAGCTCGTGTACGACGGCACGTCGGCGTTCGTGACTCGCGCCATCGAAGAAGCTGGACAGGCGGAGAGCGTTGCGCGTCAGCGCGCGCTCAGAGAGCACTTCCTCAGCAACGCCGCTGTGCAGGAGATTCTCGGGCGACGTGGCGTGCCCTCGCGGTCACGGTATCGCGGTGATTTTCAGATGCATTCGACGTGGAGCGACGGGGCCGAGAGCGTGGAAGCGATGGCCGAGGCATGCGTGGCGCGCGGCTATCGCTCCGCCGGGATGACCGATCACTCGTATGGGCTGCCGATCGCGGGAGGCATGTCGATGGCGGCGGTGACGGATCAGCACGCGGCGATAGACGCGGTCAACACGAAACACGCGGGACGGTTCCGGCTGTTCAAGGGCATCGAGGCCAACATCCGGCAGGACGGCACGGTGGACATGGAAGAGCACGAACTCCGTCTGTTCGAGTTCGTCGTCGCGTCGCCGCACTCGCTGCTGCGCAAGACCGTCGATCAGAC
>Ga0075428_100002127_pt1 | contig 21387 bp, 17 predicted proteins | sample RhiMetdeltSRZDD2_FD_75291 | JGI IMG/M metagenome (GOLD analysis project Ga0075428, IMG submission 75291) | Populus rhizosphere microbial communities from Tennessee, USA - Rhizosphere MetaG P. deltoides SRZDD2 | ecosystem: Host-associated > Plants > Roots > Rhizosphere > Soil | place: USA... | reverse complement strand
GAGTGCTGAGTGGTGAGTGGCGAGATAAGACTAAACCGGTGGCGAATCTTACGCGTCACTCGCCACTTGTCACTCGTCACTGTATTCGGATAGGAGGGGCTATGCCATATCGCGTCATTCATCTCATTGATTCCGAGGCCGGGAACTATCAGTGGCCATTCAAGCTGGGTCAGTGGGTTTGGTCGAAGACCCACCGCATTGCCGCGACTGTTGTTGGTGGATGGTTTGAATTACGCTCATTTGGACGGCGGCAGCAGGCAGTCCCGGAAGCAGATGGCGTTCAGGTGTTTTACAGGGTTGAGACACCGGATGGGCGTGAATTCACCGAACCGGCTCAGGATTTGGAACCCCGTTCGAGCACGAATTCTTAGCAGGATCGTATAGGTCCGTTGAATTCTCCCGCGTTGGGGGCGAGGGGAGCCGATGTCCGCGACACTGGCTGTATCAGACAAGACCGCAGAGGTGTCACCATAATTTGCAATCCTCAGTAGAACTTCAGCCAATGGTCTCCGCTTCTTCGACGGCATCCTTAACCGCCTGTTTGACTCCCTCTTTGACCGCCTCCTTGACGGCTTCTTTCACGGTTTCTCTGACCTCACTGGGGTTCAGGGTGTTCCCCGGAGAGTCCACGGCCTGCTGAACGGCTTCCTTGACCACATCCGACAAAGGAGGGAGATCTTTGACCAGCGCCTTGACAGCTTTTTTTAACTTCTTTGACGAAGCGAGGTGCCTGTCGATCGGTTCTGGGGATACCTTCTCCAGTGCAGAATCCCAGTCCGCGTTAAAGGTTGCGCGTAAAGCATCCGCTGTCACCGAGTCGGAGACGATGATGCCAACCTCGCGCCGCTTATCCAATTCTTCTTCACGCAGGCTCTGACTTCCGATAAAAACGTCCAAGCCATCTCGAACCATCGCGCGGCAATGGAGACGCATCGGAAGTTTTCGCACATCCAAGCCGCTGCCCGCCTTGCCCATACGCCCAATCACCCGCAACTTGACACCCTTTGCGCTTTGCTGCTTCAGGAGACGAATCATCTGCGCATCTGAGACTTTTGGGTCATAGATCAACAATTCCTCGCGGGCTCCTTCAATGAAGTCGGCCAGCCGCCGCCGTGCGTTGACAGGGCTCACGACCAGAGAATCCGTCTGTGGAGTAAAAGGTTGCCGCGTGCAATCCGCTTCGAACAAATGCCCCGCCTCGCGTACGATGCGTGGATCATCGGAAACCAATGCGAAGCTTCGACTGTGATCCATGTCGATTGCAGTGAAATTGAATGCCAGGAGGAAAAACTCTTGCCGGTCCTTGATCAGGAACTTGTCATGATACCGGAGCAGATCATCGGACGTCCGCGCCACCGTAACACCGGCCTCCAATAGCCGCATTTCGAGCTTTCGCAAACTCTTCTCGCCACCTCGATTCCGGTAAGTGACAAGCGCATGAACAAACACGCCTCGCGCCGCGGCTGCCTTCAGCGCCGCTTCAATCTCACGACGGTCGAACCGGAAAATGACTATTTCGATGGTTTTAGCCGCGCTATTGATCGCATCAACAACATCCGTCGAGCCAGCTCCAGGTTGAATAAGCAGTTTCATGAGAGTCCTTTCCGGACGAGCATTCGGGGCAGCGTATGGGTTTTGATTCTTGGCGTCAAGGAAGGTTGTCCCGGCGGAGCGTGTTCAATATTGAACAGCACCTTTACGGCGTTTCACGCCATCCTAGCAATGGAAAGGTAAGGAGGGAATCGTGAAAATCCTGCTTGCCATTGACGGATCGGACCATTCGGCACGAACAGTCGACGCACTTGGATCTCATCCCTGGCCGACTGGCTCAACGGTGCGAGTACTTTCAGTCGTTGATCAAGTCGTAACCGCCACTCCCGAAGTCGCCATTTTCTCCGGCGAAGCTATTGAAGCGGAGCGTCAACAACTCATCAACGTCGCTGATGAATTGACTACTCGTTTTGCCAACTGGCTCTGCTCCAGCGGCCTGACCGCCGAGAAGCAGGTTCGGAGGGGCGATCCGAAGTCGGTGATCATTGACGAAGCCGAAGAGTGGGGCGCCGATCTCATAGTCGTAGGCTCCCACGGACATACCGGAATCAAAAAGTGGTTGCTCGGGAGCGTTGCCCAGTCCGTTGTGAGTCATGCGCCCTGTTCGGTGTATGTCGTGCGAGAACGGAGCCACGAAGCTGAGAAAACCAAAACTGCGAGCACCGCAGAACGGTTCGCGAAACAAGTCTCTGCCTAAGGCGCGGTTATTCGCGACACCGTCCAGACCAATCTTCAGCTCACCCGTAAGCAAGCACACAATGCAGACAGCGATCGCTCGTGCGGCTTGTAGTCCAGGGCGCTCGGTGGCGAGCACCCTGAATACACGCATGAAAGCCGGGAGCTCGGCCCGTTGTCGCTGCAAATAGAATTCTCGATGGGTCGAATCTCCCGAATCTCTCATCGCACCGTGCCGATCTGGCATTCGTTTCAGAATAGCCGATTGAGCAGCAAGCGGTAGTGACGCAGCGTCTGGCGAAGATCCTCAGTCGGAAGGTTGCCATTTCGTTGCATGTGGCCGCGTTTCTCGTCGAATACCGCTCTCAGCTGGTTCAGCGCTTCGTCAATCAATGCGCCAGCCTCCTCGACGGAGCGACGAGGGTCATCGACAAATCCACTCTGGATCAGCTCCCAACGAGAACGAAACCGGGTTGCAGCATCATCCGGCAGCAACGAGATCGCTTCGGTCGCACTGGCGCTGATCGGCACGTCAGATGGGGCCTCTACGGACTGCGCCACCGGCGCTGGGCGCGCCGGGGGCTTGGCCGGCAACTCCTCTGCGGGGACACTAGCCGGCACGATTGTTTCGGGGATTGGAGTCTGTCTCGGGTCCGCTCTCATGATCTCACCTCCGTGAGCACAGGTGCTGGGGCATCGAGTAGCTCTTCAAAGAGCAGACGATAATAGACCAGACCCTGACGCAAGGTTTCCGTGGTTGTGCTTTGATCGTCCCTGGCCCGGACCGCGATGTCATGTGCAGCTCGGTAATTGCTGACAACCTGTGGATGGTCTACTGAAACGTCGGCAGCTTCCTGCTCAAAGTCGCCGATCGGATATCCTCGAGCTCGCATCACGCGATGCACCAACCAGTCGGCGTCGGTGACGGCTGTCTTCGGATCGTCGACAAAGCGACCCTGAATACTCTGCCATTCCTTCAAAAATCGTTCCTGATCTTCCGCTGCTAATGGACGCAAGCGTAACATTTCCACGCGCTGCTCGCGCTCTTTGAGGATTTTTTCTGCCTTGTGACGATTACCCTCTTCTTGCAAAGCCCGGTCGTATTCTTTTCCGAAACGACCCCGCAATTGCTGAGTGCACCGTCGTTGCGTGTAGATCCATGCAGCGGCACCTATTGCGATGACCACGCCCACAAGGACCAGCACAGTTGGCCAATTCATGGTTAGCCTCCTCGTAAAACCGTTTCAACCTAATTGACAGTTTGAAAGGCTTCCAAGCGGATGTCCGTTCAATATTGTCCACTGCCTCCCTGGTGCCTTTCATCGGGCTTGGCATCGATCGTGCATTTCGTAGGGTAGTTCTGCTCGCTTCGGCTCCTGAAGACTCAGTTCTTAAGGGAGGAGTACTTATGTCTAAGCTGATAGTCTATGGACTCTTTGTGCTTTTAAACTGCCCTGTACTGGTGGGAGCGGGCAAGAATGACGCAAACGAGAAGAAAGTTCGCCACGATAAAGAACCTGTGTTGTGGAGGGTTCCACAGAATATTGCATCTATAGATCTTTTTTATGGGCCCGGAGGTAGAGAACACGAACCTCAAGCGCCGTTCGTGTTTCTCAAGGAGGAGACCAGCGGATCAAACCCGAAATTTGAGGTACGAGATGCCAGAGGAATCACCTGGCGCGTGAAGTTGGGTGAGGAGTCTCGCCCTGAGACAGCGGCGACGCGTTTGATTTGGGCGGTCGGCTACTTCGCGGACGAAACCTATCTTGTCCCGAAACTCGTGGTCCAAGGTCTCACGGACTTGAGCCGTGGAAAGGACTTGATCTTGCCCGGAGGAGTTGTCCAGTCGGCACGATTGGAGAGAAAGATCCCAGATCAAAAGAAGGTCGGCGAATGGGATTGGAAGAAAAACCCATTTGTCGGCAAGCGCGAATTGGATGGACTGCGGGTTTTAATGGCGTTGATTAATAACTGGGATCTCAAACCCAGTAACAATGCCATTTATGAAGTGAATGGCGAACAGCGCTATCTGGTCAGCGACCTGGGTGGAACGTTTGGCAAATCGGGCAGCAATTTTACCCGATCCAAAGGCGACATAGGCGACTACACTGAATCGAAGTTTGTCAAGCGGGTTTCCGGGAAGGGCGTTGATTTCTATCTGGCCAGTCGGCCGTTCTTCTTGTCTGCGGTGTACTGGCCCTACTATCAAGATCGAGCGTCGATGGAAGGCATCGTGAAGCATGTTCCTCTGCCGCATGTCGAGTGGATTCAGTTGTACCTGAATCAGCTGTCACGCCGGCAACTCGAATCCGCGTTTCGCGCAGCCGGCTACTCTGACCAGGAAATCACGGCCTTTGCGTCCGCACTGCAGCGGAGAATCCGCGAACTTGGTACGATTCGAGAGGGCGGCCCGGAGCGAACCGTCGAACAGACCACGAAAGTGATCAGGCAACCGGCCAGGTAATCTTGTCGGCGCTCAATGCTTCCTGATAACAGCAGAATATCTTGGCGAAGCGACGGGAGGCCGTCCTTTTTGCGCTGTTGGTGCTCTAGCACTTTGCTGAAAAACTCGGTAAATCTTGTAGCGGCGGTTCTGTGAACCGCCCAGCGGCTGTCTGTGACCGCCGAAATTCAATCACTTGCAGGGAGGCGGCGCTCGCAGAGCGTCCGCTACATCACCCCCGCCACGCTGGGCTATCTGAGGAGGTGGCTTCGATGCGGTCGCCACGATTAGTGCGACCTGCGGACTCCACAGCGACGTCTGTCAAACTCCCACCCGAGCTTCATCCTGGCCAAACTGAGTCTCGTACAGTTCAGCATAGAGTCCGCCCTCGGCCAGAAGTTGCTCGTGCTTGCCCTGCTCGACAATCGTTCCTTCGTTCAAGACGAAAATGATATCGGCCCGTTGGATGGTTGAAAGTCTGTGAGCAATGACGACGCACGTTTTCTTCTGCATCAGGCGCTCCAAGGCTTCGAAAACAAGCTGCTCGGAGTTTGCATCCAGCCCGGAAGAAGGCTCATCGAGAATCAGGATGGGAGCATCGCGCACAATGGCGCGGGCAATAGCGATGCGTTGCCGCTGTCCACCTGAAAGGGTGGCGCCTCGCTCTCCCACGACCGTGTCGTAGCCTTCCGGCATTTGCTCAATGAACTCGTGAGCGTTCGCGAGCTTGGCTGCCCGCACAATGTCGTCGCGTCTGGCCTCAGGTCTCCCATAGGCGATGTTCTGCCAAACCGTCGTGTGAAATAGCAGCGTGTCCTGGAGAACGAAACTGATGCGCTGGCGCAAAGAGCGTTGTTTGAAGTTCCGAATATCCTTGCCGTCGATCCGGACACATCCCCGCACCGGATCGTAGAAACGAGCGATCAATCCAACCAAAGTTGTCTTTCCCGCGCCCGATGGCCCCACCAATGCAGCGACTTGCCCGGGTTCGATCTTCAAGCGAATGTCCTTCAAAATTTCCTGATCCGGCCCGTAGCTGAAGTCCACGTCCTCAAATTCGATTCCTCCCTGGAACCGCGGGGCCAGCTGTGCACCTCGTTTGTCAGGCACCTGACTCTCGGTTTCCAGCACTTCCTGGATCCGCTCCCATCCAACAACCGCCTTGGAGAATGTGTCAGTCATTTTGGAAAGCTCCCGCATGGGTTTATACATCTTCCCCAGATAGAGCAAAAAGACCAGCAAGGAGCCCGGAGTCAGGCTTCCGGCCAGCACCAGGCGGGATCCATACCAGACTGCCACCGCAGTTCCGCAGGCGACAATGACCTCCACCAAAGGAGCCAGCTTTGCTTTGATGCTTCTGGCCTGGAGTGAAATCTCGACGCTTTCCAGACTCTCTTGCTCCAGCCGCTTCTGCTCGTAATCCTCACGCGCAAATGCCTTCACGACTCGCATCGAGGAGAGGACTTCGGCAATCACGGAAACGATCTCGCCTTCTTTCTTGCGCACCTCCCGCGACGCTTGCTTAATGCGCCGCGTAAAGGTGTACGCCACCACAAACAGGACGGGAGCCACGCAAAGTGCGACGAGGGTGAATTTCCAGCTCAGGTAGAGCATGACGCCGAGCATGCCAATCAGGGTCAGCGAATTGATCAACGTGCCGAGCAAGGCCGAGCTCACCAGATTCTGGATGGCGTCAATATCGCTCGTCACCCGGCTGATCAAATCGCCGGTGCTCTTTTCGTCATGATAAGAGAGTGACAGCCGCTGGATGTGGGAATACAGGGTACGCCGGAGATCGTGCACCACCCATTGCCCCACACTCGAGGTCAGATACTTTTCAGAATAGGAGCTGAGAGCGCTGAGTAGCGCAACAACGATCAGTGCGATCGCAGCAAAGTTGAGCAGGGAAACCTTGTCGTTGGTCCCGAAGGTCGATGCAATGGGAATCAACCATTCCGGCAGAGGCTTGGATTTCAGCAGATAGTCGAAGACTAGTTTCAGAGGCCAGGGCTCGAGCAAGTCTGTCAGCGTCACGCCCAAAACGGCAACGAATGCGAGGCTGAGTGACTTCCAGTGAGGACGCAGCAAATCAATGAGCTTGAAACGTTGTCTGCGAGAGGCCTTAGACATAAGGGGTCCTGTGCATAGAGTCCTCAGATCCGAAGCAGAAAAGTGACGCACACGATTAGACCGACGGGAAGGTTGGCCTCGTCTGTCGCAGCGAACCTTGCCTCTCTCACTTTGCTGCGGCCGCACTCACGGCCTTGTTCTCCCCCTGGAGGGAAACAATGCCTGAGTCGATAGTGGCCCCGGGACGACTGATCGTTTGATAGAAAAGAGTATCGCCGTCAATCTCCATCAGCATGAAGTGATTGTCCTGATCGAATCCTTTGGCAGTCAAGTTCGTTCGAGCTATGTTGTCGCGCCGCAATTTCGCGGAGCCACCGCTGATGAAATAGTAAATACCTTTTTGAGGCTTGAGGCGTTCATAAAAGTGTTCGTGGCCGGCCAAAACTACTTTCACGCCATACTCCAGAAACAACGGCTCGAGAAAGCGTCTCAGGTCGACGTCGGAACCATGTTGCTTCCCTGACGAGTATAGGGGATGGTGGAAGAAACAGATCTTCCAGGGACTGTTCGAGCCCTTAAGTTCGCTCGCCAGCCAATTCAGTTGTTGTGGATCCATGTAGTTGCTGTCCAATACAAAAAATCGCACCCGGTCGTTTGCCTTAAAGGTGTAGTAACGCTGTCCATTCATGTTGAACGGTTTGTAAAAGCGCTGCTTGGGATCATCATGATTGCCCAGGGTCGCGTAGAATTTCACCCCGGCTGCCAGCAGGTCTTTATACGGCTCTTCAAACTTCGCTTTGAAGTCCTGAGGCGATTCGCCTCCGTAAAGATTGTCGCCCAGCATCAAGACCATGGCGAAAGGGAACTTGGCGCGAAACGCGACCATTTGACGCGCTACCTCATATTCATTCCTGTCGCCAGTCCCACTGTCGCCGATGACTGCAAAATGCAGGGAATCCTTCTTATTCGGCAAGAACAGATCCTGCGCTGCGGCTGTTGACAAGAAAAGGATCAGAGATAGCAAGACTCGCACGGATTAAGACCTCAGGTTCAGGATTATTTCAGAAGACAAATGTATGCCTTAGCGGCGAACAACCCGCAGGCTGGTGGGTGCTTTGAGCCTGCCTGTCTGGACTTCGCCTCCTGTGACTTTTGGGACTACATCCTGCAAGTAGTCCACAATCAGATTCGACATCGAGTCCAGCAGAATAAGATTCCGACCCAGGAAACGGTACTCCAACCCCTTTGGCAGCTCTGGCAGACTGAGCAAGATAGTTGCAGGAACCGAAGACCGGGGAGCTTTGTCCGGGTAAGGCGCATTCACCGCCAAGACAATCTTGGCGATGCCCGCTTCCTCCTCTGCCGGGTTTCCAGTCTTTACCGCTTTTCGGGTGGCCGCTCCATGCTTTCCCTGAAGTTCCTTACGAATGATTTCGCGGAATTCTTGGGCTACTCCTGGGAAGAAGAGATCACCCTGTTTCGCATTCGCCCGCCTTTGTTGAATGCCACTGGCTAGCGCTTGGGTACGAACTGCAATTTTGGCCGGATCCACCTCGGTTGTGGCGAGGGGCGGGACCTTGGAACTGACCTGTTTCTGAAGTTCCATATAGTTTTTGACCCGCGCGCTAAATTGCTTGGCGTTGTCGGTGTCCGTTAGGATTACTCCCAGAAACGGTACAAGAACAAGTCCGAGGACGAGTTTCAGCACGACAAAGCGTTGACGTTGTCTTCTCATAGGTTGACCTCATTCCTACCCTAGCATTTGGCTCACTCTCTCTCCGTGCAGTTTTGCTCAGAACCTCGTCCATTGACCCTGAACTCAGTGCAATTTTGCACACTCGCGAGGGACACGGAGCTAAAGGTAGGGCTGGTGAACCACTACGACGAAAGCCGGATCAGAGGCTGGTAATTCAGAATTTCAGAATATAAGTGACGATGGACTTCGTCCCTCGAAGAAGTTAATAGAGTTCGGCTCCCCTCGCCCCAACGCGGGAGAGGGGCCGGGGGGTGAGGGGGATACATCCCTGCTGATTCAGTTCCCGAAACTCAGCTCCGGATCGCGGTCTCGGGCAATGCGACAACGTTCAGGTACGTTGGCCCCCTCACCCCTGACGCCTCGCCCGCGTTGGGGCGAGGGGAGCCGATGTCCGCGACTGTGGGTGTATCGGACAAGACCGCAGAGGTGTCACTATAATTTGCAATCCGCAGTAATTGAATGGGGTTTGCGATTACAGGTGTGACGGATCTTCGGAGAGAAGCTCGGCTGGGTCTTTGGCTCAGTCACAGGCTTTGCAGCTCTGTAGAGGACCCTCTCAGGCACGGTGAGTTAAAAAAGCGCAAATGCACCACCCACGAGGATACCAAGGGCGGCAGCGCTTTTGAGGGTTAGAGAGAATCTCTAGCCCATCAAGTTGAGAGAACATCTGAAGACGGTGACAGCAGTAGCCAGAGCTCTTCACGGCTCAAGGTTTCTTTGCGCATAAGTTCAGCGGCGATTCTGCCTAGTTCCTCACGCCGGATCAGCAGCACACTCCTGACGCGATCATAAGTTTCATCCACAATACGGCGCACTTCGGCGTCTATGGCTTCGGCAGTTTGTTCGCTGTAGTTGCGATCTTCGGCGCGCAGAGATGGAGACAAGAACTGAGAAGTCTGGGCTTTGCCGAAGGTCATTGGTCCCAGAAGGGCGCTCATTCCGTAATGGGTTACCATTTGACGGGCGAGTTCGGAGGCCCGTTCCAGATCGTTGTTTGCCCCCGTGGAAATCACACCGTCATAGACGATGTCCTCGGCCACCCGCCCCCCAAGCATGACGGCCAGCCGGTCTTCAAGTTCGGGTTGCGTGAGGAGGAACTTCTCCTGGGTGGGGAGCTGCAGCACATGCCCCAGAGCGCCGATGGAGCGGGGAATAATCGACACACGATGCACAGGATCTGCATGCCGCATCGAAAGAGCTACCAGTGCATGCCCTGTCTCGTGATAAGCGACTCGCTCCTTCTCATGCTCATCCATAACCCGTGTCTTTTTCTCCAATCCAAGCATCACCCGATCGATGGCCTCTTCCACATCACGCATTTCTACCTGTGGTGCGGCGCGCCGGGCGGCGAGCAACGCTGCTTCATTCATGATATTTGCCAGATCGGCCCCAACCATACCGGGAGTTCTGGCTGCGATAGTCTGCAAGCCCACATCGTTGCTGAGCCGGAGGTGGCGGGAATGGATACGCAGCACAGCCTCGCGCCCACGCAGGTCTGGCCGGTCAATCAACACCTGGCGGTCAAAGCGGCCAGTGCGCACCAGGGCGGGGTCCAAAACCTCCGGCGTGTTCGTAGCTGCAATGACAATCAGTCCCTTGGTCGGATCGAACCCGTCCATCTCCACGAGCAGCTGGTTCAACGTCTGTTCCCGTTCGTCGTGGCTGCCGCTGTGCCGCCGATCGGAACGCGACTTGCCGATGGCATCGAGTTCGTCGATGAACACGATGCAAGGGGCCTTGCGTTTGGCGCGTTCGAAGAGATGCCTCACTCGTGCTGCGCCAACGCCGACGAACATTTCAATAAACTCAGAGGCCGAGATGGAGAAGAAAGACACAGCGGCCTCGCCAGCGACCGCTTTGGCGAGCAACGTTTTGCCCGTTCCTGGGGGACCCACTAACAAGACGCCTTTGGGAATTCTTCCACCGAGCTGTTGGTATTTTTGGGGGTTTTTGAGGAAATCGACGATCTCGACGAGTTCGGCTTTGGACTCATCGACTCCAGCCACGTCGTCGAAGGTCACTTTGGAAGCGCTTGATCGGTCATAGATTTTGCCATGACTGTTTCCGGCGAAGAGCAATCCACCCGCGCTGTGACGGGTTCGCCAAAATACGAGGGCCCCGATCGAGAACAGGAGCAGCGCCGGAAACAACCAATTGACCGCAGCAGCCCATGCCGCTCCGTCCTTCGCTGCGGCAACGGGAATGCGGGCCTTTTCCAGTTCCTTCAAAAACTCGGAAAGCTCCACACCCGGCAGGCGCCGCGCAACCATTTCGGGTACTGCAGGGCTGTCCTTTTCAGGCCGCACCAGCCCCACCAGGTCAGTCTCGCCAATCTGGACTTCCGCCAGATGGCCGTCCCGGGCTTCTGCCAGAAATTGGCTGTAAGTGACATGACGTATGGATTTGTGAAAATGGAGACGATAGACCAACGCCCCAACGGTCAGCATCACTGCGATCAGCGCCAGCCATTGGAATCTCTTGCGAAGGGCCATGATTATTCGATTAGAACGGTGTGCGAACGCGATGCTGGGGTTGTTGGTGAGACGTGAACTGAGGGCCGTCTAGGCTCTGCCCGCTCTTCTCCTTCTTGCGGGGGCTAAATTCGTTGCCTGTGATGCATTGGCTTCAATCGCCTGCACGTTGATTTGCTGCGCCAATTCAGTCAAGGTTTTATCCGTCATTGTTTCCTCATCCAGACTCAACTGTAACAGTTCCGAACCATCGCTGTCACCGACTAACCTGGCATAAGTTCGCACACACCCATACGCGGCAATCTCGTAGTGCTCAATGCGTTGAGCCGCTCCGATGATCGCGACGTCCAGCAGGTCTCCGGGTGGCTCGGCCAAGACTTCCTCTCCCTCTTCCAGAATTGCGTGCATTCCCTTGCATTTCCGAATTTTGGGCCGACCTCCCATGTCATCAAAGAGTTGATCTAAACGTTCCAAATGCGTTTTCGTTTCTTCGAGATGCTGGGTGAGAGCTTTGCGCAATCCCACACTGGACACTCGCTGAATGAATCGAGGCAACGCCTTGAGAAGTTGGGCCTCACAATCATAGAGGGTATTCAGCTCGACGATGTACAGGTTCTTGAAAGAGATCAGGTTTAAAGGCATGGTACGGCTCCGGAATCATCCACAGTCATCGTGACGTTCAAAGAAGGCGAAATCTGTTCAATATTGCTCGAACGCTGGAGGCACCGCAGGCCCGCAACGGTTGGTCGGCGCAGCACCGACGGGCCCGTTACCTCGCGGGGTTCATTGGACAACTTCTGAGTATCGAGGGTTAGGGAGATCCTCGGGGTAGTTTGTGCTTGCGGCGTGAGAAATGGGATTGATATCTTGCAAGCCAAAGATCGAAGATTGAGCTCATTTCTCGATCAGCTTACTCCTGACGGTGAGTACGATGGCTCAGAACTCAGCGTTTGCGAAAACTGTGATGAGCAACAGAAAGCCAAAGAAGAAAGTTCTTCGTTCCAAACAGCTGTTGTCTGTCCGTCCGAAATCGGTTCAGAAATCTGTTCCTTCCAGAGTGTCACAGCCGACCTTCTGCATCGCCGGGATCGGTGCGTCCGCTGGAGGCCTGGAAGCTTTTGAACAGTTCTTCACTGCTATGCCTCCGGACAGCAATGTCGGGTTTGTTCTCGTACCTCACTTGGATCCAAGCCACACCAGCATGCTGCCTGAGCTGCTGCAGCGTTTCACCAAGATGAACGTCGTTCAGGCACGGCACGGAATGAAGGTTGCTCCCAATCGGATTCATGTTGTGCCGCCCAACAAAGACATGGAGATCCTTCAAGGCACCTTGTGCCTATCCGATCCCTCAACCCGCCAGGGTTTCCGGCTGCCCATCGATTTGTTTTTGCGCTCGCTGGCAGCTGACCAAAGAGAAAAGGGAATAGGTATTGTACTTTCTGGGAGCGGCACGGACGGGACGTTGGGACTCAAAGCGATCAAGTCGGAGTTTGGCCTGGCGATGGTGCAGGCCCCGGAAACAGCCAAGTTTCGCGGCATGCCGACAAGCGCCATTGACACGGGTATCGCGGACTTCACTCTTCCGCCTGCCAAGATGCCGGCTCAATTGCTTGCCTATACGGCTCATTGCACCCGCAAGGTTGTCGGGGGAGCAACGACCTGGGTGGAACGCGCTGGCAATGCCCTCAATCCCATTTTTCTCCTGCTTCGCTCGCAAACGGGTCACGACTTCTCTTGCTACAAAAGAAATACGATTGGCCGCCGGATTGAAAGGCGCATGAACATTCATCAGATCCGGGACGTGGCTCAGTACACGCATTACCTGCAGCAGAATCCGCAGGAAGTGGAAATGCTCTTCAAGGAACTCCTGATTGGCGTGACGAGCTTCTTTCGCGATCCCGAGGCTTTTGGGTTGTTGCGCAACAAATTCATCACAGAGATCCTCGCGAACAAATCGAGTGAGTCTGTAGTGCGATTGTGGGTGCCAGGCTGCTCCACCGGTGAGGAGGTCTACTCCCTGGCCATCGTTCTGCGCGAAGCGATGGATGAGGCGCAAGCCAATCCCAAAGTTCAGATCTTCGGCACCGACATCGATACGGAGGCAATCGATGCGGCGCGGAACGGACGCTATCCGGTAAATCTCACGGCTGGCTTGTCGCCGGAGCGGCTAAAACGATTCTTCGTCAGAGAAGGCAACATGGTTCGCGTCAAGAAAGAAATTCGCGAAATGGCCTTGTTTGCGATCCAGAACGTGATCAAAGACCCACCCTTCACCAAGCTCGATCTGATTTGTTGCCGGAACCTGCTGATTTATCTGGACGGCGATCTTCAAAAACGCCTGGTTCCTCTTTTCCACTACGTTCTGAACCCCAGAGGACTGCTATTGTTGGGATCTTCCGAGACCATTGGCCGTCATGGAGATCTGTTCTCGCTGGTGGACAAGAAATGGAAGCTATTTCGGCGTAAGGATACCGGCATCAGCCAGCAGACATGGGAGTTTGATTCTGCCGCATCGGAAGACGGAACACGAACTGACGTCGACGTTCGGGGGGGCCGTCGCATCAGCGTTACTGAAGTGGCTGAAAGAGCTCTGCTGGACAAGTTCGCACCGCCCTGTGTCATCGTCAACCACAAAGGCGATATTCTCTACACGCACGGTCGTACTGGAAAGTTCCTGGAACTCGCCTCGGGCACCGCCAGCTTGAATGTCTATGAAATGGCTCGTGAGGGGTTGCGTCTGGAACTGAACTCAGCGGTGCGTCGATGCAGCCAGCAAAAGAAAACCATCACTTTGGAAGGCCTCCGGGTGAAAACCAATGGAGGTTATCAGCCGGTCAATCTCACCGTTCGTCCATTGCGCGAACGCGACGACCAGCTCGGGACGCTGATTCTAGTGGCTTTTCATGAGCTAACAGGGGAGAAGGCCAACAAGGAACGCAAGGTGGCTCGTCCCGGTAAAGCCAGCTTGAAGCGCATCACCGAACTGGAACAAGAGCTCAGATTTACGCAGGAGTCGCTTCAGACAAACATTGAAGAAATGGAGACTTCCAATGAAGAACTGAAGTCGATGAATGAAGAGCTGCAATCGACCAATGAGGAGCTGCAGAGTACCAACGAAGAGCTGGAAACTTCGAAAGAAGAGATGCAATCCTTGAATGAAGAACTCGTCACTGTGAACTCCGAGCTGCACGGGAAGATTGAAGAAATGTCGCAGCTCAACAACGATATCAAGAACCTTCTCGATAGCACGCATATCGCCACAGTGTTTCTGGATAAGCAGCTGCGGATCCAGCGATTCACTCCCGACGCAACCAAGATCGTGAACCTCATTCCTTCAGACGCCGGCCGGCCGCTGAGCCACATTGTCTCGAATCTTCAAAGAGAGGATCTCGCCCTTGATGCCCAGACTGTAATGGACACTTTGCTTCCGAAAGAGGTCGTCGTCAAGACCTCGGACCTGCGGGCGTTCCTGATGCGCATGATGCCTTACCGGACAGTGGACAACCACATTGAGGGCGTCGTCATGACTTTTACCGACATTGGAGCACCGCATCTCTTGGAGGCAGCCCGCGATTTTGCGCAAGGCGTTCTGGAAACCGTACAGCAGCCGCTTGTCGTGCTGGATGCGCAGATGAGAGTCCTGCAGGCCAGTCATGCCTTCTATGAGATGTTTGCCGTCGATTTGCAGGCTACGGAAAAGTGCGTCTTTTTCGAGTTGGGTAATGGTCAGTGGAACATTCCCCAATTGCGACAACTCCTGGAAAAGGTCCTGCACGAAAATTTGCGGATTGAAAACTTTGAAGTGAACCATGCCTTTCCGGAAATTGGACAACGAACCATGCGGGTGAGTGCCCGGCGCATCTTCCATCTCGGTATCGGGACCGATACTGTTTTGCTGGCGATTGATGATGTTTCGCAAGCTAGGTCGCGGGCGGGCAGTAACAAGCAAAGAAGATGAGGCTCCCGGCCGGGAGTTCAGCTAAAAGCAAACGTTGGCTCCGCTCTCCCCAACGTGGGAGAGGGGCCTGGGGGTGAGAAGGATAGCTCTCCGCCGGGTCAACCGAAATTCGGCTCTGGATCAGCGTTCGGAAGGTTTGGGAAGTCCAGCGGTGTGCTCGCCTCGCCCCTAACCCCGCATCGGGACGAGGAGACCGAAGTTTATAACCTAATAAGCGAGCTCGAAGAGCTTCGTCACGATGTTTGTAAGTCCCGATAGGTCGGGTTTTAGATCGGACATGGTGAAGCTCGATGTGAGCCAGACACTAGAAATCCATGCGACCCATCAAGCAAAGAGGAATTGCAGCGCCAGCGCGAAACCGCGCGGGAGCATCGCTTCCGCTCAACGCCATGACAAAGGGGGCAGGGAACGCAAAATCTCTGGAAATGCTGATCCAGAATCTGGAGACTCACCAGATCGAACTCCAGACCCAGAATGAAGAGTTGCGGCGCAGCCAGATCGAAACGGAAGAGGCACGGCATAGATACTCTGACTTATACGATTTCGCCCCTATCGGTTACTTCACTTTGAATGCTGAGGGAGTGATTCTCGAAGCGAACCTGACGGCTGCAGCTTTGCTGGGAGTGAACCGGCGGGGACTCGTTCAGCGTGGGCTCAGGCGCTTCGTGAGAGGGGAGGATCAAAAAAAATTCATGAATTTCTGCCGGCAGGTCCTGGAACAGGTGAAAGTGCAGACCTGCGAGCTGAAACTGTGGACAAGCAGCGGTGAGAGTCTCGACGCCAGGCTCACCGGGATTGCCTTGGAAGACGTGGCGGGTCAACGGCTGTGCCAGGTTGCCGTCAGCGATGTTTCAGATTGGAAGGAAGCTCAGCGGGCCATTGAACAGGCCCAGAGAGAACTCGAGAGGAGAATGCAGGAGCGTACACTTGTCCTCGCTCGCATGGAGGAACAGTCCGCGGCGCTGAAGCAGGCCAACAACTTGTTGCACGTGCAAATGCAGGAGCGCAGGCGTGCCGAAGAGCAAGCGTCGCGGCAGAGTAAACAGATGGAAGGATTGTCGCGCCGGTTGCTCAAGCTCCAGGAAGTGGAACGCCACCAGTTGGCCCTCGATCTCCACGACCAGCTTGGTCAGGTCCTGACCGGCATCCGCCTCCATTTGCAGCGAGTTCAACGCGAGCGGGATTCGGCCAAAGCAGGCGCACGGCTGACGGAAGCCATCGTTATGCTCGACGGAGCGTTGGGCCAGGTCCGCCAGTGGTCCTTTGATTTGAGGCCTCCCCTACTGGACGATCTCGGTCTCGTGTCGGCCTTGCGATGGTATTTGGACGAGCGGATTCGAGAGTTTGTGATTCCGCATTTTAAGGCTCCGCGTCACGAGAGACGCTTCCCCACGGAGGTCGAAACCACGTTCTTCCGCGTAGCGCAGGAGGCGCTCACCAATGTGGTGCGCCATGCCAAAGCAGAGAATGTCTGGATCGAATTCCGTCAACACAAGAGTGGGCTGCAGTTGGGGATTCGAGATGACGGTGTGGGCTTTGACGTTGGCGCGGCTCAGAACCGTGCCATTGGAGGCGGTTCGCTGGGTCTGCTGGGCATGCACGAACGCGTCAAGCTATGCGGAGGCAGTGTGGAGATTTCCTCGGCAAATTCTGGGACAAGTGTTCTTGCGACGATTCCGTGGGTTGATAGCGACGGTAAGAAGATTGGAGTCAAGGAACGGCGGGAGACGTCACGAGAGCGCAGAAGCCGAGAAAGCGACCGCATTCGAGAGTGACCGCTCACGCAGGTCTTCCAAAAGTGACGACCTGCCTTCACTCTCGCGAGCGGAGTGATGGAGTACGGACGATGAAACGAACGCGCGTTCTATTGGTTGAAGATCATGGCCTCGTGAGAGCCGGGTTTCGAGCCCTCCTGGACGGGATTAGCGGAGTCTACGTCGTAGGAGAAGCTGCCGATGGCAGCTCGGGACTGAGCATGATTCGCTTAAAGAAACCCAACGTGGTCTTGATGGACATTGCTCTACCCGGGTTGAATGGCCTTGAAGTTCTGGAGCGTGTTGTGAAGGAGCAGCCAAGGGTGCGCGTGGTTATGCTCTCGATGCACGCCAATGAGGAGTATGTGTCGCGGGCGATCCGCTCAGGAGCGCGCGGATACATTTTGAAAGATGCCGACATCTCTGAATTGGAGCTGGCTTTGCGCGCCGTCACCGAAGGCAACATCTACTTGAGCCCGGCGGTATCGAAGAGCATGGTCGATGATTATATGCGACGAGTACGGTCGCAGAGCTCACCGTTCGCCCTGACAGAAAGACAGCAGGAAGTCTTGCGGCAAGTAGCCCATGGCAAGAATACGAAAGAGATTGCCCATGGTCTTAAACTCAGCGTCAAGACCATCGAGTCGCATCGAGCCCAACTCATGAAGCGGCTCAACATTCACGACGTGGCAGGGTTAGTCCGCTACGCCATCCGTGCTGGTCTTGTGACTCCGGAAGAGTAGAAGTCAGACACATCCTCGACCTCAGTACAACCCCTAGAAGAATCTACGGCTTTCCCTCATTGCCTCCGGCGCCGAGGAACTGTCATGGTTGCGGCTCTGAATGCTTGATTGACCGCAACCCTTTAGGAAAGACATGCAAAGCGTCAAGCAATCGTGCCGGCTTTGTGCAGGCAAGGGGAAGGTGGGCCAGAAGCTCTGTTCCCGTTGCGACGGGACCGGAACGGTAACGGTGTTGTTGCCTGCTGGAACCTGCCCGCGCTGCCAGGGCAGCGGACGAAGATACTCAAGCCAACGCGACAGCTGGGACGATTGTGAAACCTGCCTGGGCACAGGCTGGGTCGGTCCCGGCCGCGTTGCAAGCTGAAGGGCCCTGCACCCACAGGTACTCGTGACTGCCGGGCCCTTGGTTTCATTTTTTGGCTGTTCGGGCGGAGCGGCGCGTGGCAGACCTCCGCACATCCGTCACGTCGTCATCCCCCGTGCCTGCGTGGGCTGCCTCCAGGTTGACCTCATTCCGGGCCAGCTCGGAGAGTTTGGCGTCGGTGGCCTTCTCTTCCTGCAGAGTCTGCTCGAGTAACGCAGCGGTTTTGTCGTCCCCCAGGAGCTCGGCATAGGTACGTACCGAGCCGTAGCTGGCGATTTCGTAATGTTCCACCTTTTGCGCCGCTGCGATCAGCCCCGCATCCAATACGTCAGGATCGACGTCCTGTTTCAGTAGTTCACCGCCCTCCTCCAGAATGCCTTCAACGCCTTTGCACTTCTTGCGGCTTGCAGCCACCTGGCGGTTTTGGAAGATCTGGTCCAGACGCTCCACATGTTTCCTGGTTTGTTCCAAATGCTGCTGGAAGCCCTTTTGTAGTTTCGGAGAGGAAGCAGCGTCTACCATCTTAGGCAGCTCTTTCAGAATTTGCTTCTCAGCATCGTACAGGTCTTTGAGCTCGTTCGTGAATAGCTCTTGCAGGCTTGCGAGTTGCATGCGTTTGCCCTCCATTCTTAATTAGGGTGTATTGATTGCTGGCGCCGTCATGACAACGTTGTGCGTTGCTCATCTTGTTACCGGCGCCGCGATGATGCGAGCGTTGGAACATGAAGACTGTTCCGATTTGCTCAATCGCAAAACTTCTTTTCCCATTGTTCACTGAAGGAAGGGGGCCCTCAGGACCCCTGATACAGAGTTCTCCTGAGGGATGGTTTCGACGAGTGTTTTGGGCTGGAATGTCACTTTCCTTTGAGATCGCTCACCTTGTTGCGGAACAAAGTCAGCGCGATTCGCCCACGGTTCGGCTGACCCTTGGCGAGCGACTCGGCCATATGCAGCGCTTGCTTGGTAGAAACGCGTGCCGGCATCGGCGGCTCAAATGGATCGACCACGGCTTCAACGATGGAAGGAAGTCCTGAGTTGAGAGCGCCAAGCAGAGCAGGACTTACCTCATCCGGCGTTGCGCAACGAAAGCCCGCGCCACCACAAGCTTGGGCAAACTGGACAAAGTCGATTGGATGCAGTTCCACGCCATATTCCGGATTCCCAAGGAAAACCATTTGCTCCCACTTGATCATTCCAAGAGTGTTGTTCTTGATGACAACAACCGTAATGGGCAATGCGTATTTGACGGCGGTCGCAAAATCAGCCATGAGCATACTGAAGCCGCCGTCGCCCACAAACGCTACACACTGGCGGTCGGGGAAAGCAAGTTGGGCAGCGATTGCGTAAGGTAGTCCAGCCCCCATGGTAGCGAGTGTTCCCGAGCAGGAAAATTGCTGGCCTCGTTGGATTTTGATATGGCGAGCCACCCAGGTCGTGACCGTTCCGGCATCGGTGCTGATAATGGCGTCTTTGGCAAGCAGTTGATTCAAGTGATGAGCGACGACCTGGGGTTTGAGAGGCATATCATCGCGTGCTTCTCGCGCTTCCATTAACTTGTCCCATTCTTTCATCCGTGATTGGGCTTTTTCCAAGAAGGATCGGTCTGTCCGCCGTTGCAGTTTTGGCAGCAGCGCTCTCAGTGTTGCTTTGGCATCGCCGGTCAAGCCAATGTTGATCGGAAACCGAAGCCCGATACGGGTTGGGTCGGAATCGATCTGAACTGCGTCCGCTTGATCGGAGCGCGGATAGTACTCCAGATACGGGAAACTGGTGCCCACCATCAGCAGGCTGTCACATTCCTCCATGGCAAGCTCTGAAGGTAGAGTTCCCAAGAGGCCAATACCTCCAGTTGTGTAGGGGGAATCGTCCGGAATGGCTGCCTTACCTAACAGGGGTTTGACGACTGGAGCTGCCAGCCGGTCGGCACACAGCTCAACTTCCTCTCCGGCCTTCAGTGCTCCTTGCCCGGCCAGGATTACTGTTTTCTTTCCAGCGTTCAGAAGTGAAGCTGCGGCCTCGAGGTCGTAATCCTGCGGAATAACAATTGGAGGAGTCCATGCCGAAGAAGTATGATTCGCCACCTTCTTCGCGGAAGGTTCATCCTGTGACAGCGACTGCTCCTGCAGGTCAACCGGGCAGGTGAGGTGTGCCACACCCCGGCATCCCAGCGCTGCGCGGCATCCAGCATCCACGAGAGCCTCGGCTTGTCCCGAGCTCAGCAGTTGTTGGTTATAGACAGAGACATCCTTGAATAAAGACAGCAGGTCAACCTCTTGCTGATAACGCGTGCCCACGAGGTCATGGTACGTTTGCCCGGTTAGAGCTAGCACGGGAGCGCCGTCGAGCTTCGCATCGTAGAGTCCATTCAACAGATGAATGGCCCCTGGCCCTGAGGTGGCGAGGCAGACGCCAAGCCGCCCTGTGTACTTGGCATACCCGCAAGCCATCAAGGCTGCGGCTTCCTCGTGTCTCACCTGAATGAACCGAATGTCTTTTTGGCGAGCGCGGAGAGCCTCGATAAAACCATTGATGCCATCCCCGGGCATTCCAAACACCATCGAGACGCCCCAATCCTTTAGACGTTCGAAAACGAGATCTGCGGTCTTCATTTGATTCTCCTTCTGGTGCCACTCCTTCAAGTTTGATCCTCAATTAACTTCAGGGGCTGTCGCCGTTTTTGGGAGCTCGAGGGGCTGTGGAGACGGGAGAGGCTGCGAAGACGCCAGGATCTCTCCCCTCAATTGTTAGTAGCACTTGTTTGAGATTCTTGAGCCTATCAGTGGCTTTGTGCCGTTCGTCTCGACCCATTTCAACACTTGCCAGTTGCTTCTGAGCTGCATGCAATTTCTTCTGCGCATCCTTAGCGGCCCGCCTCGCCTGGTCCGTATTCCCGGCAGTGTAAGAAGTAAGCGCCACTGCAACAAAGGTGAAGCCAAGGTCGATATCCGATTTCAAAAGTTCGACTCTTTTATCGATCACCCTGATCCCTCCAGAACCTGAGCGTCCTTGAACGGTCCGTTTTCTCGGCACGATCCCTCCTCAGAGCGCCTCGATCGGCGGGTATCGTTCCTCCAATTTCTCTGCGTGCCTCTTGCCACGCTCGTATCCCAAACGGAAGGCCGATTGCTCACAGAGATCGTTGGAATAACGCTTGCGAAGGTAGGGAAGGGCACCTTCGAAGTTCTTTCCAGAAACCGGCCCGAGCTGGGCGGCTTCAAATCCCTGTCGGTAGCTGCTCTCCAATGACGCAAAATCCTCGCCGCCCTTATACTCGGCTTCCTCGGCGTCCCGCAGACCGATCCACCAACTTTCTCGCGCCGCATCCAGGCTTTCGGCTCCGGACGCGAACAGGATCGCTCCAATCTGGTCCGCTTGCTGCTCGCTGTCGACCGGAACAACCAATACGCTGCGACCCTTCCTGAGAGCATCCTTGTAAAGATAAAGCTCGTCAGTCGGGAGGCCGTTAGTCGCAGACTCATCGAAGTAGTCGCCCAGCGCCGCTCCGCCCGCCGCTCCGCCAGCCCCGGCCAGGACGGCGGCCGCAGTACCAATCGCGAGAACCGGTCCCACTCCGGGAACTATCAAGCTGGCAACTGCAGCGC
>Ga0075428_100002124_pt1 | contig 21393 bp, 18 predicted proteins | sample RhiMetdeltSRZDD2_FD_75291 | JGI IMG/M metagenome (GOLD analysis project Ga0075428, IMG submission 75291) | Populus rhizosphere microbial communities from Tennessee, USA - Rhizosphere MetaG P. deltoides SRZDD2 | ecosystem: Host-associated > Plants > Roots > Rhizosphere > Soil | place: USA... | reverse complement strand
GTTGTCGGCCGGCGATCGTGAACTGCTCACGACCTTCGACATTCGCCCCGAAGACCGCGCGACGTTCGAGAGCGTGCTCGAACGCGGCAAAGGCGGGTTGATGGTGACCGGTCACTACGGGTGCTGGGAGATTGGCGGCCTGCTGATGCGCGTGCTGAATCTCCCGCTCACCGTCGTGGCGATGGCCGAGGCGGATCCGGAGGTGAATCGCCTGCGCCGCGAGACCCGGGCGCGGATGGGCGTCGACACACTCGAAGTGCGGCAGTCTCTCGAAACCGCCCTCCAGATCCGGCGGATGCTCGGCCAGAACCGCCTGGTCGCGATGTTGATCGATCGCCATCTTGGGCGAGATCGCGTTCCAGTTACGCACCTTGGAAGGCCTGCGTATTTCCTGCAGACTCCGGCGCTGCTGGCCTACCTGAGCGGCGCGCCGCTGATTCCCTGTTTTCTCGAGCGGATCGGGCGGGGACGCTTTAGAACGTTTGCCAGCGCGCCCGTCTACGTCGATCCGCAGTTGCCGCGCGACGCAGCCATTCAGCAGGCGACGCAGCGGGTCGCCGACGCGATCGAGTCTCGCGTACGGCTCTACCCGCACGCGTGGTACCACTTTTATCGCTACTGGGACGCGCAGCGCGGCGTCCTTCACGGCCTGGACTGACGGCCTGCCGATTGTCACACCGGCCTGGTGAGCTTGAAGAGCACGTTGGCGAAGGGGGTGCCGTGGCCCATCGGCCACGACTCGACGGTCCAGCCCGAATCAGTAAACAACATCGTCCATTCGGTTGCCGAGCGGAAGTGGAATGGTGAGCGGAAGTGGCCGCTGGCGATGTGCTTCAGCCGGTTGCTGATGCGTACTGCGTGGAACCCGAAACCGGCCGCGGCGTCAACATCCCGCACGAGCACCGTGCCCCGGGGCTCGATTCGCGCGAGGATCTCGTTCATCAACCGCTCCTGATCGGTCGGCCGCATCAGATGCAGGACGTCGAACACGAGCACGGCCGTCATCTGTGGCGGCAGACCATGCGGGGCGGCGTCGTGGACAATCTCGACGCCGGCGCCGAGAGCGCGACGAGCGACCGTGGCGACGCGACCCCGTAGTTCGATGCCCATGAGCCGATCGAAGTGTGGGGGTGGCGGGCGGTCGGCGGGCCAGTTGCCTTCAGAAACTGCTGCCGCGGCCTCGACCAGAACCGCGAGCGACAGCCCCCGGCCGCAGCCGACGTCGACGAGCGTGGCGCCCGAGCGCGGTAACGCAGTCAGCGCCGCGGCGTAAATCGGGTCGCGCCGCAGCTTCGCCCGCGCGAACTCCCAGGCGGTGACGCCGACATCGAGAAATCGACCGGCGGCCGCATCGAACAGCCGCGTGAGATGAGGCGCCAGCGGAGGCGCGTGCGCGACGCTGGCCCACGTGAGCGCCGCGATGCCGAGCCCGAGCGCCGTGCCCACTATTACTGATCCGACCGCGAGATCGATGCCGTACACCCACGGCTCGGTGGCGCGGATTGCCTGGAGCGTCACATTGTGGAGCTCGCGGCGCCGCACCCAGGCCCCGGTTTGAACCTCCGCCAGGATGAGCGCGGGCGCGAACAGCGGATTTGAAATATTGGCCGCCACGTACATCCGCAGGCGGTTGAGGCGAAGCACCCGCCCGACAGCAACCACGAGCAGCAGGTGAGCGCCATAGACCGGCAGGCATCCGATGAAGGCGCCGACGCCCAGCGCCGCCGCCTCCCTGCCGCGGCCAGCGCCTTCCAGCCGGAGATCGTGAAACAGCTGCTTCGCGTATCGACCAGAAGCGCGAAGCGGCAGGGCGCGCATCGAGTCAGCGCGGCTCGGCAAGCGTCAGACCGCCGGTAGCGACGACCCGTCCGTCCGCGGTGACCTGTCCTTCAATCTTGAACAATCCTCCGACGCGGCCGGTCACGCGCGCGGAGGCTTCGAGCAGCTCTCCCGGGCTCGCCGCATCGCGGAACTTGCACGGTCCGATGGCGGCTACCCGCAACTGAATCGGCGGATGCGTCTCGCCCTCGGCCGGTGCGCCCGCCGCCAGGCCACCGGTCTGGGCGAGCAGTTCGATGAGTACCACGGCGGGAACGATCGGATGGCCTGGAAAGTGCCCCTGGAAGAACCAATCGTCCCGGCGCGCCAGACGACGGCAGCGAGCACTCACACCGGGCACCAGTTCGACGATCTCCTCGACGAGACGCATCGGCGGCGCATGGGGCAGGAGATCGACGCTGGCCGGCACGGCTGGAGTATAACAATCGGCGCCGACGTCGCGACCATCCGAAGACAGATGACACGGGTAATCGTCGAGGCCTTCAAGAACATCGAACGTGATCAGCCGGCGCGGCCCCTGATCTATCTGCCGGCGTCGAACCGTGCGCTGACCGCCGCAGATGTCGCGTTGCTGGCACGCACAATCGGCGCCGGCCTTGACACTGCGGGGGTCGCGCCAGGGAGCGTGATCGCCGCCGCGATCGGCAATCGGCCGGCCGCCATAGCGGCATTCCTGGCATGCGCCGAACGCGGCCACCCGTGGCTGCCGATCGACAGTGGCACCTCCGCAGTCGAGATCGCACACATCGCGCGTCGCTTCGATGCGGCGGGCGTCATGGTCGTGGCGCCTGAACCGGTGGCCGGGTTTGCGAACCGGCATCCGCTTGCGCACGAGGTCTGGCTGGTGGTGGCGGACCGGCCCCCCTCGGGGCGCGCACTCGATGCCGCGGTGCTGAAATTGACGTCCGGAACGACTGGCGTGCCGCGTGCGACGCTGACGACGGAGGCGGCGCTGGTCGGCGACAGCCGCGCGCTGATGGAGGCGTTCGGTATCGGCGCCGACCACACTCAAGTCGCCGCGATCCCCCTCTCGCACGCGTACGGGTTCGGCAACGTGCTCGTCCCCTTGCTGCTGCAAGGCACGGCCGTCGTCATGCGGGAGGCGTTCGTGCCGGAGCGGCTGCCTGAAGACGCGCGCGCAGCGGGCGCACGGGCGTTCCCCGGGGTGCCGTTCATGTTCGATTTCCTGGCGGGGCATCCGCCGCGCGATGGCTGGCCGCCAACGCTCACGACACTGCTGTCAGCGGGGGCTCCTCTCGAGCGGGCGTGCGCCGACCGGTTTCGTGCCCGATTCGGGATCAAGATCCATTCGTTCTACGGCACGACCGAAACCGGCGGGATCTGCTATGACCAGGGCGACGACGAGGTCGCCGAGGGTACCGTGGGGCGGCCGTTGAAGAGCGTGCGGGTCTCGCTTTTACCCCACGAAGACGCCCCACCGGGCGGCGGCCGCGTGTTCGTCCGCGGACCCAATGTCGCGAAGGCTTACGCCGACGGCGGGGATTCAGAGGTGTTCGCCGATGGCGGCTTTCTCACCGGCGACCTTGGTGCGTTCGACGCCCAGGGACGGCTCGTGCTGTCGGGCCGAGTCTCGCCGTTTGTGAACGTCGCCGGTCGCAAGGTCCAGCCGGCCGAAGTGGAGCAGGTGTTGCGGGAGCTCGCCGGGGTGGTGGACGTGCGCGTGATCGGGATCGCCGACGCGCGCCGGGGCGAGCAGCTTGCGGCTTTCCTGGTGATGCGCGCCACACAGCCGTCGATCGTCGAGCTGCGGCGGTTCTGCGCCTCACGCCTGGCCTCGTACAAGATTCCGCGGCTCTTTCTCTTTCCTGACAGGATTCCACTGACGCCCCGGGGAAAAACCGATCGCGCCGCGCTGCATGCGGCGGCCCTGAGCGCCATCACCGGTATGTTATAGTCCCCGGCGTCGCAGGGAGGCCGCCGCGATCAATGCGCACATGGGAGCACAACGGATGAATGTGTGGAGACCGGTTGAGCATGCGCTCGCGGGTGCCGCGCGCATTGCATGGCCTCTCTTCCAGGCAATCAATCGTCGAATCCCATCCAAGACATTCCAGCCCGCCTGGGCACCAGGACCGCTTCTCAAGAGCACCGAGCGATCAAAACCCACGCTTGGTTGGCCCCGGACCACCGACTCACTCTGTCCGACTTGCGTCAAGGAAACACGGCAGCGGATCCTGAGCGGCGTGCTATCGGTTGAAGAGCTCGTCGCCGGGCATGACGGCGAAATCCGGGCGCACATCTTCGAGCGCGACGGATCGGTCGTCATCGAGAAGACGTGCCCGACGCACGGTACGTTCACCGACACGCTCGCGATCGACAGCGCCTTTCTCCACCGGATCGAGAGCCTGTTTCCTGGCCGCGATTTCCGCGCCATCGCCCCCGGGCTTCGCGATCACGGCACCTCCTCGATTCAGCACGGTCGCGGCGCGGTGCTCACCATCGACCTGACCAACCGCTGCAACATGATGTGCGACCCGTGCTTCATGGACGCCAACCAGGTGGGCTACGTCCACGAACTGACGTTGGCCGAGATCAAGGAACTGCTCGACGACGCCATCACGATCAAGCCGCGGCGGCAGATGACGGTGCAGTTTTCCGGCGGTGAGCCGACGATCTCGCCGATTTTCCTGGATGCGATCCGCTACGCCCGCGAAGTCGGTTACTTCAGCGTCCAGGCCGCGACCAACGGCATCCGGTTCGCGCAGGAGCCGGGATTCGCGCGTCAGGCGCGCGAGGCCGGTCTTCGCATCGCCTACCTGCAGTTCGACGGCGTCAGCGAGGAGGCCAACGCGCACCGCAGGGTGGGCAACCTCTTCGAGGTGAAGCTGCGCGCGATCGAGGCGCTGCACGAAGCCGGCATCGACGTGTGCCTGGTGGTGACCGTCGTCAACGGCGTCAACAACGACCAGGTCGGGCAGATCATCAAGTTTGCGCTGCAGAACTGCGACAAGATCAGCTTCGTCTCGTTTCAACCGGTCTCGTTCACGGGCCGTGACGAAGACATCAGCGATGCCGACCGCCACGCACGTCGCTACACCCTGTCCCACCTCGCCCACGACGTGAAGGCGCAGACCGGCGTGACCGAGCCGCTGCGCGACTGGTTTCCGCTGTCGGCGTCCAGCGTCGTGTCTGACGTGACGGACCTGCTGCAGGGCCCGGGCGCCGATTGGGGCACGCTCAAATGCGGCTGCCATCCCGACTGCGGAATCGGCACGGCCTTCATGGTCAGCAAGAAGACCAGGGAATGGGCCCCGGTATCGAGCTTCATCAACATCGAACGCTTCTTCGACGACGCCCGGATCATTGCCGACGCCGGGCGGGGACCGGTGTTGACGAAGGCGCAGACGGCGATGAGCCTGCTGCGCAACTACTCACCCGGCCGTGTGCCGCGCGGGTTTTCGCTGAAAGCGCTGGTGCACAAGTTCGACAAGCAGAGCGGCGGCCAGCTCGGGGGCAGGCTCAGCGGAGCCGAGTTGCAGGACCGCAAGTCGGACGAATGGCTGGTGCTGTTCGTCGCCGGCATGTGGTTTCAGGATCTGTGGACCTACGACTTCCGCCGGACAGAGATGTGCATCATCCCGTATGCCACGCAGATGGGTGAGATCTCGTTCTGTGCCTATAACACTGGCGTGGGCTGGCGGCAGATCGTCGAGAAAATGCACCAGAACGCCACCGTCGCGGAGTGGTACCGCGAGCACGGCAAGCACCCGGTCTACGCCAACCCCCGCCACAAGGTGCCGTTGCCCGCGGAGGTGACGCCCCTGACGCTCAAGATCTCCCGCGACGGGAGACTCGTGGACTGGCCACACAGTCCCAGTCAAACGCTGGCGTGAGAGGGAAAAGCCCAAGAGCGTAACAGCCGATAACGCCGTAGACGTGACACCACTGGGCTACGGCGAGATTTTTCTCCGGCTGGCGGCCGCGGTTGGGGCTGGAGCACTGATCGGTCTCGATCGGGAGCTTCGGCGCAAGCCAGCCGGGCTTCGCACACTGGCGCTGGTGTCGCTCGGGTCGGCGCTGTTCGTGCTCGAGACCATTTCCAGCGCGGGTGCGTACACCGACACGACCTCCCGGGTCATTCAGGGGGTGGTGACCGGCGTCGGTTTCCTGGGCGCGGGTTCGATCATCCGGGGGCACGACGAAGAATCGGTGCGGGGATTGACCACGGCCGCGTCAATCTGGCTCGGGGCGGCGACGGGCATCGCCTGCGGCCTGGGGAACTGGCCGCTGGTCCTCGGCGCGTGCCTGCTTGGACTGCTCGTGCTGACGATCACGCCGGTCGAGCGCGTCCTTCACAATCGGCGCAAGAGCGATCCGAAAGACCCGCTCCCCTGACGAGATTTACGGTTCTTCCGCTTTTCCCGCGAACAGCTGCTTTCCGGTGCTGACCAGCGTCACGGTCATCGCCATCCCGTGATTGCTGCCGTCGCGGGCGTGAATCCCTTCGACGGTGACCATGTCCCCCATCCTCATCGAGTTCCGCGTCCAGCCTGCCCGCATCAGCTGGTTCGGACTTGGCAACTCCCAACTCCAGTTGGCGACCTTGCCACCGTCGCCGGCGACGTCGATGAAGAAGATGATGTGCGGATTCAGCCAGTTCAGCCTGGTGAGCGCACCGGTGATCTTGATGCGTTTGGTCGCGTCGAATTCAGCGGAGGCCGAATGATGGCCGCCTGCGGGCACCGGCGTCGAGAGCATCCAGAGGGCAAAAGCGGCGAAACCCAACTTCGTTCTCATCGGCGTGGCTCCTTACTCGCGCGGGCTCGGTGGTTCCGGCGGCGGCGGATCGTCGCGGAAATGCTGCGCGATCGCCTGCTGGTTGTCGCAGAAGGCTTCAAGCAGTTCGGTGTCAGGCCGGAGGGTCATCGGGATCGTGTTCGTCCACGGCTTCACGAACGCTTTTCGATCGTTGATGGTGACGGAAATCTCCATGTGGCCGAAGTCCCGGCGTCTGAATCGTTCAGTGACGTGGAGGGCGTCGCTGTGCGGGTGGGCCTCCCGCGTGCTGAGCCAGCCGCCGTCGCGAAGCCCGGTCGTCTCCACCACGAACGTGTCGCCCTCCCATCGCCCGACCGAGTACCCCAGCCACGTCGGCTCGCTGTCAAGCGCGTTGGGCAACTGGCGTCCATCGGTGAACACCTGCCGGAACATCATGCCGACATAGGTCTCGTAGAGAAGGATCGTCAGCATCGGCGTCTGCACGATCTTGAACTCGCTGCGAAAGTTGATCCGCGGCACGCCGAGCGGAAGGCAGAAGGCGTACGGATCGTCGATGTGGTCGCGATCCATGCGCTGCTTGCGAACGCCGGCCGCCCAGGGCGTCAGCTGCACGTCTCCCGGCTTCAAGCCGGCGGTCAGGTCCATGTAGTAATCGAGCGTCCCGGCGCTCCAGATCCCTGACAGGTCAGGATGGCCGTCCGCGGTTCGGGCGACCGGGGCCGAGAGATTGGGCTTGCCGTCAGGCAGGCGCGGCGTGCCTGGAGTGGGCTGGTTCAACCACTGCGCGCTGCTCGACGCCGACACCAGCAGCGCCGCGAGGGCGGCGATGGCCGTGCAATGTGCCCGCATCTCTACTCCATCAGTGTGTCGTCCTGCGCTCGGACGAGGCGCCATTCTACTGCGGGACGGCCGGCCGTGCTCCGCTGAAGCCGCATGTTGACAGTCCCGGCCGAAGATGTTATTTATCTAGCCACGTGCTATAAAAATAACATCATGACAGCACCGACACTATGAAACCGACACTTTCCAAACAGACGCCTGCTCACGCGCTCAGCCGCCGCGAACGCCAGATCATGGACATTCTCTACCGCCGGGGCCATGCCACGGCGGCGGAAGTGAACGAGGACCTGTCGGGCGAGCCGCACTATTCGACGGTCCGCACCCAGCTGCGGGTGCTGGAAGAGAAGGGACACGTCCGGCACGCGGAGGAGGGTCTCCGCTACGTCTATATGCCCGCCGTGCCGCGGCGCGCCGCGCGCAAGTCGGCGCTCAAACATCTCGTCGATACCTTCTTCGACGGCTCAGCGGAGAACGCCGTGGCGGCGCTGCTCGGTGGCGAAGGCGCGCGGCTCTCGGAGGCTGAACTGGATCGCATCGCCGAGCTGATTGCCAAGGCGAAAAAGGAGAAGGCATGACCGCCCTCCTGTTCGACACCGCCCTCAGAGTTTCAGTCGTGACCGCGGTCGCACTTGTCGCCGTGCTGCTCCTTCGGCGGCGGTCCGCGGCGATTCGCCACTGGGTGCTGGCGTCGGCCACTGCCTGTGCGCTCGTGCTTCCCGCGCTGCAGCCGCTGCTGCCCTCATTAGCGGTGCCGGTCACGGTGCCGGCTCCAATCGCTCGGGCCGTGACTGCCGTACCCACGGCGCTCACGCCGATCGGCGGTGGAGCCTCGCCGCGTGTGCCCGAACCCACGGGTGGGTGGAGTGTTGCTGCGGTGCTCGGCTGGATCTGGCTTGGCGGCACCGCGCTCCTCCTGGCTGCGCTGTCCGCCGGCCTCGCGCGGCTGGCCTGGCTCGCGTCGCGCGCAACGCCCGTCACGACTGGCAGCTGGCAGCAGCAGCTGGGTGAGCTGTCGCTGCGGTACGGACTCACGCGATCTGTGCGGCTGCTGCAAAGCAGTCATCCGGCGCTGCTCGTCACGTGGGGCATCCGGTCGCCGAAGATCCTGCTTCCAGTCGCTGCGAACGCGTGGCCGGATCAGCGCATCCGCGTCGTCCTGGCGCACGAGCTCGCGCACGTCCGGCGCCACGACTGGCTGTCGCAGCTCGCGGCGGAGCTGCTGCGCGCCCTCTACTGGTTCAATCCGCTGGTGTGGCTGGCGAGCCGCCAGCTGCGCGAAGAGAGCGAACGCGCCTGCGACGACGCCGTCCTCGAGACGGGCGTGGACGCGCCAGCATATGCCACGCATCTGCTCGAAGTGGCGAAGGGATTCTCGGCCTACCGGCGCGCCTGGTCGCCCGCGCCCGCGATCGCATCACCGTCTCACCTCGAAAGGAGAGTCAGGGCCATGCTCAACGCTCGTCTCAACCGTCGTCCGCTCACGCGGCTCACGCGGGTCGCCATCGTGATCGCCGTCGTTGGCATCACCCTACCGATTGCCGCACTGGCCCAGGCCTCGTTCTCGACCTTCTCCGGCTCGGTGCTGGATCCGATGAACGGCTTGCTTCCGAAAACGACGCTTGTCCTGACGAATACGCGGACACAGGCCAAGTACGAGGTCCGCTCCGACGCCTCGGGCCGGTTCGAGTTCGTCGGCCTTCCGCCGTCCGACTACATCCTCGAGGCCGCCCTTCCAGGGTTCGCCACGCTGCGTGGCAACGTCACCATCACCGGGCAGGACGTCTCCCAGGAAATCCGGTTGAACGTCGGTGAACTGGAAGAGACGATCACCGTCACCGACGGCGCTGCTCCCAACCGCAGTACCGAACGGGACACGGCACGCAAACGGCCGCTGCCGGTCTGTCCCGACGCGCTCGCCGGCGGCATCGGCGGACGCATCCGGCCGCCGGTCAAGGTGCGAGACGTGCGGCCGATCTATCCGCAGGGCGCGAACGATGCGAAAGCCGAGGAGTTCGTGCTGCTCAACGCGGTGATTGCCACGAACGGTTCGGTCAAGGAAGTCCAGGTCGTGCCGCCGGCGCATCCGGCGTTTGCTGCGGCCGCCGTGGAAGGCGTACGCCAGTGGGAGTTCGATGAAACCCTTCTCAACTGCGCGCCGACCGAAGTCTCGATGCGCGTGAACGTGACGTTCCGCAAGGAGTAGGGTATAAACCGGGCCCATGACGCAAAGGGCCCGCCTGACGATGTTTCTCACCTGCGCGGTGGCTGTCGCCGCCGCGCTCGAGACCGCCGGTGGCCAGGAAGGCCCCGGCGCGCCAATCAGACAGCTTGCGTATCTCAAGGCGTCGAACAGCGACGCCTTCGACCATTTCGCGTGCGGCGGCTCGCTGCCGGGCCACATCGGCAACGCGCTGGCCGTGAGCGGCGACGGCAACACGATCGCCGTCGGCGCCCCGCACGAAAGCAGCGCGGCGCGCGGCATCAACGGCAACCAGGACGATGACTCGCTCTATAACTCGGGCGCCGTTTACGTCTACGTGCGGCGGGGCGACGCCTGGACACAGCAGGCCTACCTCAAGGCGTCGAACGCAGGCCAAAGCGACCAGTTCGGCCTCAGCCTTTCGCTCAGCCGCGACGGAAATACGCTGGCGGTTGCGGCGCCGTGGGAAGCGAGCGCCGCGACCGGCGTGAACGGTATTCAGCAGGACGATTCGATCCCGCAGGCAGGCGCCGTGTACGTCTTCACGCGCGCCGGAAGCACCTGGTCGCAACACTCCTACATCAAGGCGTCGAATACCGGTCGGAAGGGTGTGGGCGACGACGTCGAGGGCGACCAGTTCGGCTTTTCCATTTCAATAAGCGGCGACGGCAACACGCTGGCCGTCGGCGCCGTCGGAGAAGACAGCAACGCCACTGGCATCGATGGCGTCCAGACCGACGACTCCGCCGCAGGCTCGGGCGCCGTGTACGTGTTCACGAAGACCGGCAACACCTGGGCGCAGCAGGCGTACCTCAAGAGCAGCAACAGCGAGGCCGCCGATCTTTTCGGATACGGAGTCGGCCTGAGCGATGACGGCAATGCGCTGGCGGTGGCGGGGTACGACGAGGACGGCTCCGGCAAAGGCATTAATCCGCCGAACGACAACGGCGGGAACGGCACCGGGGCGATCTACGCGTTCGATCGCCGCGGCGGCGCGTGGCGGCAGACCGGCTACTTCAAGGGGTCGCGCTCGCAGCGGAACGATGCGCTCGGTTATGCCGTGGCCATCAGCGCCGACGGCAACACCATTGCGGCCGGCACGGGCGAAGAGAGCTGCCTGAACGGCGGCATCAATCCGGCGGGCTGCGACGTCGATACATTTCCTCCACAACTGGCGGCCGGGTCAGTCGGGGCCGCGTATGTCTGGGGACGCCGCGGTGACACCTGGGTCGAACAGGCGTTCATCAAGGCCTCGAATCCGGACCTCGAGGACTGGTTTTCCGTCCGTCTCGCACTCAGTCGGGACGGCAGTCGGCTGTTCGTGGGCGCCGCGATGGAAGACAGTGCGGCAAAGGGCATCAACGGCGCGCAGGATGACGATTCTGCGGAGGATTCCGGCGCGGCGTACCTCTACGAACGCAGTGGCACGACCTGGCGTCAGCTTGCCTACATCAAGGCGTCGAATACCGAGGCGTACGACGAGTTCGGCGGTTCCGTCGCGATCAGCGGCGACGGCCGGACCATTCTGGCCGGCGCGCGAATGAAGGATGAAGGAGCTGGCGCCGCGTACCTGTTTGCGACCAGGTAAATTCACCGATCGCGATTAGCGATTCACCTTCCGGTAGCCTTCCTCGTATCCCTGCCGAAAGCCTGCTCTATAGTTCGACTTGTATGCGTCACGGGATCCGTACGACGCGGCATAGCCGGGATCGCCGTCGCGATACTCGCGGCTCGCGACCGGGTCGTAGCGTTCGCCCTTGGCCGCGTCGGCCTGGCCGCGCTCGCGTCCCGCCTCGAAGCCGCGCGCGAACGCGGGCTCCTCGTACTTCTGGGGAATGACGCGTCCCGGCATGCTCCAACGCGGAGTCTCCCGGTCAGTCGCCTGGGCCTTGTTCTCTTTCTTCTCTGCTCCCCGTCCGCGCCCCTGCGCCGACAGCGGTACCTGGACGGCGCATGTGGTCAGCACTGCGGTCGTCGCGGCCGCAGTCAAAAGCCTCTTCCAGTTCTGCATAACCCCCGAGCCCGGCTGGCGCAGGCTAAGGGTGCAAGTGATGAGCCAGTCAGGCGCTCTGGAGATGTTCGCGGGCGAGTCGTTCGAGCAGGGCGCTGAGCCGCTCGCCGTCTAGAGCGAAGGTCGAGGCGTCGCCTGACCAGGACAGTTTGTAGCTGCGCGAGCGCGCCGACACCCAGACCTGGCGGACTGGGGCATTGGGACTGACCACGAACTTGGCGGGAGTGGGATCTTCAAAGATGAGCTGAAGCACGCCGTTCTGCAGCTCGACCTCGAATCCTTCCTCGTCGGCCAGCGGCAGCAGCGCGTGCTGCGCCTGCTCGAGCGCGCGGTCGGCTTCCAGCCGGAAATCCTGTTCGGTGAGCGTCGCGCTCGTCATCGCGATTCGGTCAGCCGTTCCGGCGACGCGACGTAGGTGCGCCGCGCCCGCGCCGTCATGCCCGGCTGCCTCATCCGGACCTGCAGCTTGTGCTCTTTACCGTCAAGCGTTGCCGGCGTGAAGCCGAGCGTGTACTGGCTGTGCAGCTCCTGTGCGACGCGTGTGAAAGTGGGAGCCAGTTCGTCCGTTTTCTTCAGCTCGAAGTAGCCTCCGCCAGTCTCTTCCGCCAGCCGCCGCAGCCCGCGGTCGGGACGCGTCCGGACCATGCGCTGGCCGTTGAAATACTCGGACTCCATGCCGATCGCATAGATCATCGCTTCTTCGTCGCGCGCGCGATCCAGGACGTCGCCCATCCCGACGCGGCTGGCGGTGTCGTCGCCGTCGGTGAACGCGAGCACGACCTTGCGGCCCTCGACGCCGCGCAGCATCCCCAGGCTTTCGTTGATCGCGTCGTACAGGCGCGTCGGGTTGCCGAACTGCAGGTCCTTGAGCGCGAAGATCAGATCGTCTCGGTCGTTCGTGAATGTACCGCTGAATTGAATTTTGTCGCTGAACGCGCCGACCTGCCCTTTGTCCTGCGGCAGCATGCGGAGGAGGAATTGTTCCGCCGCGGCCGCAAGCCGATCAAGGTTGGCGGTCATGCTCGCGGAATAGTCCAGCATGACGACGACCGTGAACGGCTGGACGTCGTTCTGGAAGAACGAGATGTCCTGTGGCCTCCCGTTGTCGAGAATCGTGAATTCCTCGCGCTCGAGCATCGGGACGAGACGCCCCTGCATGTCGGTCACCGTGGTGACGACCGGGACGATTCGAGTGCTCGACCGGAATGTGGGCTCCTGCCCAGCGAGGGAGACAGCCAGTGCACCGACCACGACGGGTATCAGGAAACCGCGCATACTGGCGAGCTTAGCAACGATTGTTCCGCGGAGTAAACCCGCCATCACGCTTCGTCGCTACGGCGAGGCAGGCCGGTTTGTCGTAACATGCCCGCCATGCCAGCTACTGTGCACGTCGTGGCGCGATACGTCGCGAAGCCCGGGAAGGAAGAGGAATTAAAGGCGATCCTTGTCACGCTCGTCGCCCCCTCGCGGCGCGAAATCGGCTGCTACCAGTACGATCTGCTTCGAAATCCGACCGATCCGCGTGACTTCTGCTTTGTTGAGCGCTGGGACACCGAGAAAGCCCTCGATGAGCACGCCGCATCCGCTCATCTCAAGGCCGCCCGGGCGCTGGTCGAAGACCTGGTGGAGGGCCCGCCGGACGTGCGCCGATACCACATTCTATGACCGCCCGATCCCGTATGATTTTCGTCATGAGATTTTTTGCCACCTCCGTGATTCTGCTGGCGCTCGCCTGTTCCACCCCTGCTCAGCAGCAGGCCGCGGCCCCCGCGGTTCCCACCGGCTCTGACGTCGCGGCCCGTGTCGGCACGCGCACGATTACGGTAAAAGAGCTCGACGACCGGTGGCGCACCGATTCGCCCTCGGAGCAGGCGCAAGCCGTCCAGCAGCTCTACGACGGCCGCAAGGCCGCGCTCGACGCGATCGTCGCCGACATGCTGATCGAGCAGGCGGCCAAGGCCAAGGGTCAGACCCCGGCGCAATATCGCGACGCGGAAGTGGCGCGTCGCGTGACCCCGGTGACCGATGGGCAGATCGCGGCCTTCTACGCTCAGAACCAGGGGCAGATGCAGGGGCGCCCGCTCGAGCAGATGAGTACGGCCATCCGGCAGTACCTCGACGAGCAGCAGCGCGCGGGCGCGTTCCAGGCGATGGTGGCCGAGCTGCGCAAGGGCGGGCCGGCGGTGAACGTTGTGCTCGATGCGCCTCGCTACACGGTCAATGTGGCCGCTGACGATCCGGTCCTGGGCGGTGCCGCCGCCCCGGTGACGCTCGTCGAGTTCTCGGACTTCCAGTGCCCGTTCTGCGCACGTGTGATGCCGACGCTGAAAAAAGTGAAGGAGACGTACGGCGATCGGGTGCGGATTGTCTGGAAGGATTTTCCGCTGACGTCAATTCACCCGCAGGCGTTCAGGGCTGCGGAGGCCGGTCAGTGCGCGCGCGAGCAGGGCAAGTTCTGGGAGCTGCACGATGTGCTGTTCGCCAACCAGGCGGCGCTGCAGCCGGACGAACTCAAGAAGCATGCGGCGGCCGTCGGTCTGGACGCGACGAAGTTCAACGCCTGCTTCGATGCGTCGAAGTATGGAGAGCGCGTGCAGCAGCAGATGCAGACGGGCACGCAGCTCGGCGTCGGCTCGACGCCAAGCATCTTCATCAACGGGCGCCTGGTGGCCGGCGCGCAGCCCTATGAGGTGTTCGCCGGAATCATCGACGAAGAACTGGCGCGGGCCGGGACCAAGTAACGAGACCCGGTAGCCGGAGGCCTTCCGCCTTCGCATAAAGCTTCGGCGGAGGTGGTCAGGCCTCCGGTATCAACACAATCTTCCCGTAAGCTCCGGACTCCATCACCGCGCCGTGCGACTGCACGGCCTGCGCGAGCGGCATCTCGCGCCCAATCACCGGCTTGAGCGTCCCGTTTTCGAGGCCCGCCACGATCGCGGCGTGCATCATCCGCAGGTCCTCCGGCGTGGCATTGAACATCGTCATCCCGAGGATCGTGCCGTCTTTGCCCATCATCTTCCGCGGGTCGATTTCCACGCGTCCGCGGTTGCCGACGACCATCACCCGTCCGCGAAGCGCGAGCACTTCCAGGTCGCGATCGAGGTTCACGTTCGCCAGCATCTCGAGCACGACATCGACGCCGCGCCCGCCGGTGAACGCCATCACCTTCGACATGTAGTCGGCCTCGGTGTGGTTGAGCACCTCGTGCGCGCCCTGCGCGCGGGCGAGCGCGAGCCCCTTCTCGGTGCCCGCCGTGCCGATGACCCGCATCCCGTGGGCGCGTGCGAGCTGCGTCGCGGCGACGCCGACACCGCCGCTGGCGCCGTGAATGAGGAGCGTTTCGCCGGGGCGGCCCTGCGCGCGCGAGAACAACGCCCGCCACGCGGTGCCGTAAGGAACGCCCAGCGCGGCGCCTTGAGCGAATGACACTTTGTCAGGCAGCGGATGCACCTGCGCGTCGTCGCACAGGATCAGCTCGGCGTAAGCGCCAGAGCCCGCCGCGGCGCCGTGCGTGTAGACGCGGTCGCCCTTCTTGACGCTCTTCACATCCGATCCAACAGCCTCGACGATGCCGGCGGCGTCGCTCCCGGGTGTATAGGGCAGGTTCGGCTTTCTCGCGTACGTGCCCGAACGGATGTAGACCTCGACTGGGTTCACGCCGACGGCTTTTGCCCGGACGACGACCTGCCCCGGTCCGGGCGCAGGATTTGGCACCTCCTCGAGCTTCATGACTTCGGCTGGACCAAACTCGCGAACAACGACTGCCTTCATACCACTCCTATGTCGGTGCAATTGTACTGAGGATTCTCGGTGCGAGGCTGCTCACGTTTGTCGGTGCGAGCCTTCTTACGATGATCGGTGCGGGAACAGACGCTCGAAATTGCCGCCGAATATCAGCGCCTTGTCTTCATCATTCACGCGCAGTCGGTCGAGGGCGGCTCTCTGATCCGCGTAAATCCCGCGCTGCCAGCCGCGCGGAAAGTTCGACGAGTCGGTGCCGAAAAGCAGCCGCGTTGCGCCCGCCGCCGCAAGCGCGGATGCGAAGACGCGAGCGAGATCGAGACCGGGCACGTCACGAATCCAGCTGTTCGAGCTCGACGTGTCGAGATGCACATTGGGGCAGGCGCCGGCCGCCGCGAGCACGTCGGCGAACCGTCCCGCCCCGAAGTGCGGAACGATGAACGGCACGTCCGGGAAGGCCGCCGCCACGCGCGACAGGGCGATGGGATCGCCGAGCGCGAAATCGAAGCGGCTTGGCAGCCCGAGCTTGTCCCGCACGCCCACTGACAGGCGTCCACAATGCACAAACACGACAGCCCCCGGGCATCCGGACGCCGCCTGAACGACCCGCAGGCTGCGCTCGTCCTCCAGCGGCACGTGGTGCATGGCAGGGAACAGACAGACTCCGGTCAGCCCCTGGTCGGAGAGCGCGTGTTTCGTGCGCGCCGGCGCGTCTGCGCGCGCGGGATCGACCATGAAAAATCCGACGATCCGTCCAGGATGCCGTGCGACGGCCGCGGCCACAGAAGACTCGTCGCCGGGGACGCTGGCAATGAGCGCCGCGCGGCCCACGCCGTTCGCGTCCATCTCGCGTATCCAGCGGTCCGCGAGCCGCTCAGAGTCGCCGGGATCGTCCCACTGGAGCCGGCGATAGACGCTTGAAGGGTCCTTGTCGAGAGCCTGAAAGAAACAGGGCGAGAAGAAGTGACAGTGGGCGTCGTTGATCAAAAAGTCAGCCGGAATCCTATTTGTCCGACACGCTGTTCGGGCTGCTGGGCGTCACCCGCGAACGCGGTCGGCTGCATGAAGGAGGTAAGCGGGACGCCCGCAGGCGAGACACGCTGCGTCGAGAGCGGGATGAACGGACTCTTCGCGTTGAAGAGGTTGAAGACTTCGGCAATCAACTCGACCCGCGAGACGCGCCAGAAGGGGAACTCGCGGCTGACCCTCAGGTTCAGCTGCGAGAACGGCGCCCGCCGGCTGCAGTTCACCGTCTCGCACGGCCCCATCTCCTCGAACGTTGCCACCCCCGAGTCATTCAGCCCCGTATAGCGGTAGGCGCTGGCCGTGATGTCGTTCACGTTGCCGTCGGCGTTGGTGTCACGCCCTTCAAAAGTGTGGACCGGCAGCGCCGAGCGGTAGAAGAAGATCGGCGCCAACCGCACGCTCCATGGCAGTTCAACGACAGCGCTGAGCGTGACGCGGTGGCGCGCGTCGGTGCGTGTGGACGGGCCGTTCTGCACCTCCGCGAACGGCGCTGAGATGTCCTGGATCAGGTTCTGGACGATTTCGTCGTAGGCGGTACCGACGTCGCTCGTCGCCTTTGCCAGCGTGTAGGAGGCGTTCAGATCGAGCCGGCCCGACAGGCGGCGCTGCACCGCCGTGATCAGCGCGTCGTAGCGGCTTCTACCTTTGCTGAGCGCCGTGCGGAAGCTGATCGCGTTCGGCTGGATCGCCAGGTCGCCGAGGTATCGGCGCCCGCCCACGAGCGTGTTCGGCCGCAGGCGAAGGTTCAGATCGCGGCCGTCGACACGGATGTAGTCCACGCTGAGCGACGTCGAGGGATCGATCTCACGCGCCCATCCGACGTTTGCCTGGATCGTATAGGGCTGCTCGAGCAGCGGCGAGACCACCTCGCCGGCGAGCGACGGGATGTTGGGGTTGACCTGGTTCTGGGCGGCAATGAGGGACAACGGATCGGAGACCTGGAAAAACGTTCCGTCAGGCCGGCGAATCCCTGTCGGATTCGTTGCCACGAAGATCGGGCCGCTGCCGCCGGCGGCGTCGATCGCCGCGGTCAACACGTTCGAATTGGTGTAGCCGAAGTCAGTGTAAAGGCCCCAGCCGCCGCGGATGATTTCGCGGCCGGTGCCGCGCAGGTCGTAGACGAATCCGATGCGCGGTTGGACGTTATCCGTGTCGCCGCGCGTCTCCTGGCCGAAATCGTCGAGGATGGTTCCGGCGAAGCGTCCGGCGCGGCCGGCTGCCTGCAGCACCTGGAAGTTGGAATTCCGATCCTGGCTGAATGGAAGCCCGGCGACGTAATCCCACCGCACCCCGAGGTTCACCGTCAGCCGGTTGTTCACGCGCCAGTCGTCCTGCGCGAACAGCGCGTAAGCGTCGATCGGGATGTTCAACTCGGTGTTTCCCCCGATCAGGAGGATTGAGACGACCGGCCCATTCACGGCATTGGCGCCCATCATGAAGATGCCGCTCGTCCCCTGGCCGACCGACACGAACAGGTGCGGCTCGTGGACGATGTTGACGCCCGCCTTCATCACATGGCCGAGCCCGCCGAACCCGGTCTTGGTCCAGGAGAAGTCGTCGCGGAACTGCCACTTGCGCTGTTCGGTACCCTGGGGCGCCAGTGGACTGGTACCCGCCGTGACGCCGTTCGGGAAGCGCACGTGCGGTCCCGTGTCGGTGGCCGGCACCTCGTTGACGTAGTTCGAGAACTGGAAGACGAACTCGTTCAAGGACGAGCCGCCCACCACCCAGTTGTGATTGGCGTTCACCGAATGGTAGGTGTTCAGCGTCGTCGCCCACGACGAGGGGGCCGCGCGCAGGTTTGCGCCGGCCGGCTGCGAGTTGCCGTCGCGTGCGTAGCGAAGGGCGACGTAATGCGCGGGCCGGGGGCTGGCCGTCACTTTGGCGGTGAACAGATCCTCGCGGAACGGAATGTCGAAGACGCCGTCTTCGGCCGGGAAGAGGCCGAGTGTATTGACTACCTGCCGCGTGTCCTGCTGCGTGCGTTCGTAGGCGGCAAAGAAGTGAGCGCGGTCCTGGACGATCGGGCCGCCGACGCTGCCGCCGAACTGGTAGCGGCGGTAGTCCTGCTTGTCGAACCGGTTGATTCGCTCGCTGAACGTCCGGGAGTTGAGCCCCTTGTCGCGGACGAGCGTGAACCAGCTGCCGCGCAGATCGTTGGTGCCGCTCTTGGTCACCACGTTCAGCACCGCGCCGCCGCGTCCGTACTCGGCGTCGAACCGCTGCGTGAGGACGTTGAACTCCTGGATCGCTTCGAGCGGAAAGAGCTGCAGCAGGCCGCCGACGGTGTCGTCGTTGTTGTCGCCGCCGTCGACGACATAGCTCACGTTTCGCCCGTTGCCGCCGCTGATCTGCGGGGTGTACTGCGTGCTCTTCGCCGGCTCCGAATGAAAGCCGAGGCCGACGCCGGGAACCGTGGCCGCGAGGTTCGCGAACTGCCGTCCGTTGAGCGGCAGACGCTCGATGCGCGCCACGTCGACCACCTGGCCCACGGCCGACGAGGTGACGGGAAGGACCGGGAGCTCCGCGGTCACGGTAATCGTTTCCGCCAGCGCAGCCAGGCGCAGAATGATGTCGAGATCGCGCGTCTGTCCGATATTGACGACGATGTCGGCGCGCTCGAAACGCGCGAAGCTCGTCTGGCTGGCGGCGACGGTGTAGGCGCCAACCGGCAGCGCGGCGAGGCGGTAGAGACCGTTTTCATCCGAGGTGGCCTCGCGGACGAGACCGGTGACCGGGCTCGTCGCGGTGACGACGGCGCCGGGAAGGGCCGCGTCCTGATCGTCGACGACGCGTCCGGCAATCGTTCCGGTCGTTTGTTGTGCGAGGGCCGGAACGGGCAGGATCAGCGCGCATGCGAGGAAGATCCTCGCGACCTTGTTCATGGACTCTCCGGCAAAGTGGAGCTCTGAACCCCGGTCAGTGTAGCAGGTAAGATGCGCGCGTGAACGTTTCGGGAGTTGGGATCTGGGATGTGGGATTGGCGATCTATGTCGCTGGAGTCGTGTGGGGTCTGCTGAAGATCGATGCCGGACCCGCGACGAAGATCGCGCTCGCGATCCTCTGGCCGCTGGGACCAATCGCTTTTGCCGTGACGATTACGATTCTGCTCGCCGCTTCGCTGATCGCGTTTCCACTGTGGGGCGCCGCAGTCATGATTGCTGCTGCCGCGGCGTGGTGGTGGCTCTCCTGAACGATCCGAACGACCCGAACGATCCGAACGATCCGAACGATCCGAACGGATCTAGTCGGACTGCGTGTCGGAGTAGTGCTTCAGCAGGAAGTCCTGGGCGTTGAAGGGGCCCGCCGCCGGATCGGGGCGCGAGTAGCGGCCCGACGAATCCAGCACCATCGCGCGGTTGGTGTCACGCAGGTACGACGCCAGAACGATGTCGCGCAGGTGATCGACGATCTCCGGGTCCCGGATCGGCGTCAGCGACTCGACCCGCCGATCGAGATTGCGCTCCATCAGGTCGGCGCTGCCGATGTACATCTCCTCGTGCCCACCGTTCAGGAAATAGTAGATACGGGTGTGCTCGAGGAAACGGCCGACGATTGACCTGACGCGAATGTTGTCGCTCACGCCGGGAATCCCGGGCCGCAGGCTGCAGATGCCCCGTACCAGCAAATCCATCGACACCCCGGCCTGCGACGCCTTGTAGAGCACGCGGATCATCTGGTCGTCGGTAATCGAATTGATCTTGATGATGATGCGCGACTCGCGCCCCGCGCGCGCGTGCTCGGCCTCCCGCGCGACCAGCTCCGTCAGGCGCGTGCGCAGCTGCACCGGCGCCACCAGCAGGCTGCGGAACTCCTTCTGGTTCGAGTAGCCGGTCAGGTAATTGAAGATCTCCGATACGTCGGCCACGATGTCCCGGTCAGCGGTAAACAGACCGAAGTCGGTGTAGACCTTGGCCGTCTCCGGGTTGTAGTTGCCTGTCGCCGTGTGCACGTACATCTGGATCCCGTCGGGCTCCTGCCGGACGATCAGGCACAGCTTCGCGTGCGTCTTGATCTCCGGGAACCCGTAGACCACGTGGACGCCGTGCGATTCGAGCTGCTTCGCCCAGATGATGTTATTGCGCTCGTCGAACCGCGCCTTCAGCTCCACCAGGACCGCCACCTGCTTGCCGGATTCGGCCGCTTCGATCAGCAGGTTGATCAACGGCGAGTTCGCGCCGATTCGGTAGAGCGTCATCTTGATGGCGACGACGTGCGGATCCTTGACGGCGGCGCGCAGGAACGCCTCCACCGACGAGAACGACTGGTACGGGTGGTGGACGAGCTGATCCTGATATCGCAGCTGGTCGAAGATGATCTCCGGGTCCTCGTCCGAGCGCCACAGCGCGATCGGCGAGAAGGGCGGATCTTTCAGCTCGGGCCGGTGGATCTTCGTGAGCTGCATCCAGTCACCGAAGCCAAGCCGATCGATCGTCCGCACGACGACGTCGTCGTCGATGCCGAAGTTCTCGACCAGGATGTTGAGCACGCGCGCCGGCGTATCGGCGCCCACCTCCAGCAGTGCGATCGCCCCGTGCCGGAGCTGTTTCAGGCTCGTCTCGACGGTCTCGAGCAGGTCGTCGGCTTCAGCCTGTTCGATTTCAAGGTCGGCGTCGCGGATGATTCGGAACAGGTGGATGCCCTTGACCTGCGTTCCCGGGAAGAGCTCGTGGATGTTGGCGCGAATCACGTCCTCGAGGAAGACGAATGTCAGTCCTTTGGACGGGCTCAATGCCTCGGGAATCGCGATGAACCGCGGCAGCACGTCGGGCACTTTGACGCGCGCGAATTTCGTGCGCCCGCCGTGGCGGACGACCACCGCGAAGTTCTTGCTCAGGTTCGAGATCAGCGGAAACGGGTGGCCCGGGTCGAACGCGAGCGGCGTCAGGACCGGGCAGATCTCGCGCGAGAAATAACTGTTCAAGTGCTCGCGGATTGCCGACGTCCACTGGTCCGTTTCCAGGAACGTGATGCGCTGCGCAGCCAGCTCGCGCCG
>Ga0075428_100002121_pt1 | contig 21402 bp, 16 predicted proteins | sample RhiMetdeltSRZDD2_FD_75291 | JGI IMG/M metagenome (GOLD analysis project Ga0075428, IMG submission 75291) | Populus rhizosphere microbial communities from Tennessee, USA - Rhizosphere MetaG P. deltoides SRZDD2 | ecosystem: Host-associated > Plants > Roots > Rhizosphere > Soil | place: USA... | reverse complement strand
CCCTGACCCATTCGCTCAGCGGTGCTTGCGCTTCTTTCCGATCGACCGGGCCGGCGCGCCGCTCGCCTTCACCGGTACGACAGCCAGGCCCAGCGCTCCCAGTGCAGCGACTTGATCCCACGGCGTGAGGAACGTGCCCGAGACGAAGCCGCGGTAGTAGGCCAGCGCCCCGAGGCCGAGCAGGGCAAGCGCCGGCAGCAACGACAACCCGATGCTGAAGCCGCGGCGCGGCGCGAGCGGGAGGAGGTTCGGGAGCAGCAACGCGAACAGCGAGGGTACCGGGTTTCGGTAGAGGAGGAACCCGAACAGAAGCGCGTGCACGAGACGCGCCGTTCGAACACGGCCGCCCGCGCGCAGCGCGAGCCGGATTCCCGGGACGATCGAAGCGACGCCGATCAGCACCAGCGTCGTCGCGCCGATCATGACCCCGAAGGCCGAGAACCAGTGCGGCTCCGCCGGTCCGCCACGAGGCGCCTCCTCCAGCGCGCGCACCGCGCCCACCACGGCTCGGCCCATGCGCTCGAGGGCTGCCGGATCCAACTGATCGGCGATGTCCGTCGCCTGGTGGTACTCAGGATAGAAGCGCGTGAACGACGAGTCGGTCACGAACACGGCCGGCAGTCGAGCCTGGAGGAAGGCCAGGTCGTCGCCGTAGAGGCTGGCTCGCCAGATGCGCACGGCGGCCTGATGCAGCCACGGGATCAACGGGTCGCCGAAGACGAATGGAACGCCCGCGCTTCGGGCGCCGCGCGCCGCGGCCTCCACCAGCCAGCGCGGCGCGATCAAGCTGCCGTCCTTGCGCAGCGGATCCGCGTACGCGAGGGCCTGGAATGCGGGAGTCCCGCCCGGCCAGCCGCACATCTCGATGACGAAGGCGCCGACCAGGTCGCGCGCCTGCGGACCCAACTCCTTCACGTAGGCGCGTGACCCGGCCACGGTCGTCCTGCCCGTCGCCTCCTCGCCGTCGAAGGAAACGAAGACGACCGTCCGGGTGCGCAGTATGTCCGTTGCCAGCACGCGCGCGGTCTCGATCAGCACGCCAACGCCGCCCCCGTCGTCGTACGCGCCTGGCGCCTCCGGAGCGGTATCGTGGTGAGCGGCCACCACGATGAACTCCGTTCCGGGGCCGCGCAGCACGCCCAGCACGTTCGCGCCGGTCACGCCGAAGCTCTCGAAGGCCTGCCGGCGGACCTCCTGGAGGCCGGCCTCGCGGAACTGCGACTCCACGTAGCTCGCCGCCAGGCCGACGCGGGGCGAGCCCAACGGGTGCGGGCCCAGGGCGGCGAGGCGTGACGCGTGCCGGAGCGCCGCCTCGCCGGAGACGCTCGCGGCGAGCAACAGCGCGGCCTGGAGCATGCGGGAGCGCGATTATAGCGTGCTAGAATCCCGGGGTTTTCCACGACCATGAAGGAGACTCGTGCGCGCGCTCCTCGCCCTGGCGCTCCTCGCGCCTAGCTCTTCCGCCGCCCTGGCCGGCACCATCTCCGGGAGCGTGGCCGTCACCGACAAGGGCGGGCGGCCCGCGTCCGACCTCCAGGAGACGGTCGTGTATCTCGAGGGCGTCAAGGCGAAGCCGAAGCCGTTCACGGCGAGCATCGTGATGCGCGGCAAGGCGTTCCAGCCGCACCTGGTCGTGGTCCCCGTGGGCAGCAGCGTGGCCTTCCCGAACGAGGACCCCATCCTCCACAACGCGTTCTCGGTCTCCGGCGAGAACCGCTTCGATCTCGAGCTGTACAAGCGCCCGCAATCGAAGTCGCAGACGTTCCAGAAACCGGGCGTCGTGCGCGTCTACTGCAACATCCACCCGCAGATGAGCGCGATCGTGCTGGTCGCCGATTCGGCCTACTTCGCGAAAGCTGGCGCGGACGGCGCCTTCAGCATCGAGGACGTGCCCGCGGGCAGCTACGTGCTCCGCGCGTGGCACGAGCGAGGCGGAGAGGCCTCCAAGGAGCTGACGGTGCCGGCCGAAGGCGTGGTGCGCGCCCAGCTCGCGCTCGACGCGTCGGCCTTCAAGCGCGTCCAACACAAGAACAAGTTCGGCAAGGACTACAGCGCCTCGGGGGACAAGTACTGAATGGGCCTTACCCAGAAGGTCCTGGTCTTCATCAGCCTGATCGTCGTTGCGCTCGCCGCGACCACCCTGATCTACACGACGCGCCAGGCCGACGCGCTGGCCCACAGGACCGTCCAGGCCGGTCTCGTCGAGACCCGGGACGTGTGGGACACGTTCCAAAAGGACCGCTACAGCAAGCTCACGCTGGGTGTCCGCGCGCTCGCCAACGATCCATACTTCAAGCCGCTCGTCGAGACACGCGATCAGGACTCGGTGGCCGACACGCTCAAGGAACGCGGCCAGGACATCAAGGCCGACTTCTTCATCGCCACCGATCCCGCGGGCGTGGTGATCGCGCGCAGCGACCGTCCGGGGAGTGGCGAGGACCTGTCGCAGGACCCCGTGGTCATGAAGCCGCTCGAGGGCGAGGAGTCGGCGACGGTCTGGCGCCAGGGCGACCGGCTCTACCACGCGGTCGCCGTTCCGATGGTCACGGGCAACGACCTGAAGGGCGTCTTGATCGCCGGCTACGGCATCAACGAGGCGCTGGCCGGCGACATTCGCAAGCTGACCCACAGCGAGATCGCGTACCTCGTCCAGGAGAAGGGCAAGCCCCCGACGCTCTCGGTCTCGTCGCTTGGCCCGAAGGAGAGCGCGCTTCGGGGCGCCCTGGACCGGCCGGAGTTCGCGAGCGCCGCGGCCGAGCCGTTCGAGGTCGAGTTGGCCGGCGAGCCACACATCGGCGTCGTGGTGCCGCTCCTGTCCGCGGCCGGCGAGGCCGTCGGCGCCGTCGTCGCGCTGCGCAGCCTGGCGACCGAGATGGCCTCCTTCCGCCAGTTCCGGAGCAGCCTCATCCAGGTGTCCCTGGTCGTGATGGCGGCGGCCCTGGTCCTCGCCTACCTCGCGGCGCGGCGCATCACCGACCCCGTGCGCACGCTGGTGAGCCTCGTGGAGAAGGCCCGCGATGGATCGTACTCGGGCGCGGTCTCGGTGAGCACCGCCGACGAGATCGGGGTGCTCGCCCGCGCCTTCAACAGCCTGCTCGCCGACCTTCGCGAGAAGGAGCAGATGATCGGCTTTCTGCGCGAGGGCATGACGACCATGCTCAAGAAGGGCGGGACGCTGCCGCAGGCTGCGAGCAGCATGACCAGCGCCGAGACGGCTTCACTCTCCAGCATGCCCACCGCGGTCAAGATGGACACCGGCTCTCTCTTCGCCGGTCGCTACGAGATCCTGTCCATGCTCGGCAAGGGTGGGATGGGCGTCGTGTACAAGGCCCACGACCGACAGCTCGACGACGATGTCGCGCTCAAGGTGCTGCGCCCCGACGTCGTGAAGGACGACCCGACGCTGCTCGAGCGCTTCAAGCAGGAGATCAAGCTCGCCCGCAGGATCACCCACCGCTGCGTGCTGCGCACCCACGACTTCGGCGAGGCCGGCGGCACGCCTTACATCTCGATGGAGTTCCTCGAGGGCGTCACGCTCAAGGATCTGCTCCGCAACAAAGGCGCGTTGCCGATGGGCGTGGGCCTGCGCATCGCGAAGCAGATGTGCCAGGGCCTCGATGCCGCCCATCGCCAGGGCGTGGTCCACCGCGACATCAAGCCGCAGAACATGCTGATCCTGCCCGAGACCGGCGAGCTGAAGATCATGGACTTCGGGATCGCCCGCGCGGCGACGCTCAAGCAGGGAGAGTCTGGGCTCACCACGGCCGGGACCGTCATGGGCACGCCCGACTACATGCCGCCGGAACAGGCCCAGGGAGCGGCGGCCGACTTCCGCTCGGACGTCTACTCGCTGGGCGTGGTGCTCTTCGAGGTGTTCACGGGGCGGCTACCATTCGGCGGCGACACCGCGATGAAGGTCGTCATGGCCCACATTCAGCAGCCGGTGCCAGCGCCGCGCGGGCTCAACCCGCGCCTGCCCGGGGAGCTCGAGGCCGTGATCGTGCGCTGCCTGGCGAAGAACCCCGACCAGCGCCCAGACCGCGTCGCGGACGTGCTGAAGGACCTGACCGCCGTCTCGTCGCAGGCCGAGGCAGGCGCGAGCGCAGCCTAGCCGCGTTCAGGGTCCGTCGACCGAGACCACCCGGATCACAGGGTTCAGGTTGAACAGCCCCGCGGCGCCGCCCTCGAGGAAGGACTTCTCGCCGTCGAAGTCGAGTGTGACCGTGGTCCGGGTGTTCTCGCGAACCTCGAACTCGCGATCGAGCGTCACCACGGCCGAGGGAACGTTGACGGCCCGGTCTCGACCGCCGGGATTGTGTCGGGTGGCCCGACACGCCGGCAGGGGGGTGTCGCCCTCGAAGAACAGCGTCGCGTCTGCGATGACGAGACGGATCTGCGTGTAGCGGCCCTCGGGCGGCGAGCCAGACGCGAGGACCTCGTTGTGGCCGTCCTCGAGCCGCTTCAAGTCACAGGTACGGCTTCCACCGCCTTCGAAGGCCAGTCCCTCCATGTCGCCGCCGTCGCTGCGGACGCTGACGTCTGAGAACGTGACGAGCACCGCCTGCGCGTCGTTGAAGGGCGCGTCGTGCATCTGGATGACCAGTGTGCCGCCTCCGTCGGGCGCCGTTCCGGAGTCCCCGCCGCACGAGAGCGCCACCACTGCCGTCACGACCGGTCCAAGAGTGCGTAATGACCGCAAAGGAGTCATGAAAGTACCCCTCCCATACTTAGACCATAGGCCGGGCGGCACGTCCCGGGTGTGCGTCACGTCACGCCCGGAGGCGAGCGTCTGGCGCGGACCTTGGCTCGGCCGTTCAGGCCGAGGCGGTGACCCCAAGCCGCTGCGCCAGCTTGTCGAGCGACTCGCTCAGCTCTGCGGGCAGGCGCCCGCCGAATCGGTCGAAGAACGCGCGGATCTCGGGAACCTCCTCCGCCCACTCGTCCCGGTCCACACGCAACAGTTCCTCGAGAGTCGCCGCGGGCAGATCGAGGCCCTCCGTATTGAGCGAGTCGGTCGTCGGCACGAGCCCGACCGGGGTCTCAACCGCCTTCGCCTTTCCCTGGATGCGGTCGATCATCCAGAGCAGCACGCGCAGGTTCTGCCCGAACCCGGGCCACAGGAAGCGGCCTGCCGAGTCCTGCCGGAACCAGTTCACGTGGAAGACGGCCGGGGGCCGCGGCACGGCGCGTCCCATCCTCAGCCAGTGGCCGAAGTAGTCCGCCATGTTGTAGCCGCAGAACGGCAGCATCGCCATGGGATCGCGGCGCACGACGCCCACCTTGCCGGTGGCCGCCGCGGTCGTCTCCGAGCCCATCGTCGATGCCACGAACACGCCGTGCTCCCAGTCGAAAGCCTGGAAGACGAGGGGCGCGACCCGGGCACGACGCCCGCCGAAGACGATGGCCGAGATCGGCACACCCTGTGCGTCCTCCCATTTCGGCGACATGCTCGGACACTGACGCGCCGCGACGGTGAAACGCGAGTTCGGGTGCGCCGCCTTGCCCTGGCGATTCCAAGGCTTGCCCTGCCAGTCGAGCAGGTTCTCGGGGGGACTCTTGTCCTTGCCTTCCCACCAGGGCACGCCATCGGTGGTGACGGCCACGTTCGTGAAGATGGTGTCGTGGGAGATGGTCGCCATCGCGTTCGGGTTCGTGTCGGGTCCGGTGCCGGGTACGACGCCGAAGAAGCCGGCCTCGGGGTTCACGGCCCAGAGGCGGCCGTCGGGCCCCGGCCGCAGCCACGCGATGTCGTCGCCGATCGTGCGCACCTTGTAACCGAGATGCTCGAGCGGCGAGACCAGCATCGCCAGGTTCGTCTTGCCGCACGCAGACGGGAAGGCCGCCGCGATGTAGTGGGCCTCGCCCGTCGGCAGGCTCAGCTCCAGGATCAGCATGTGCTCCGCCATCCACCCCTGATGGCGGGCCATGGTCGAGGCGATGCGCAGCGCGAAGCACTTCTTGCCCAGGAGCGCGTTGCCGCCGTAGCCGGAGCCCACGCTCCAGATCAGCCGCTCTTCGGGGAAGTGCAGGATGTAGCGGCGCTCCGGCGACAGGTCGCCGATCGAGTGCAGGCCCGGCACGAACTCGTCGCCGCCGCCCAGCTGGTCGAGCGCCGCCTTCCCCATCCGCGTCATGATCCGCATGTTGGCGACGACGTAGGGGCTGTCCGTCACCTCGACGCCGACCTTGCTGAACGGGGAGCCGAGGGGTCCCATCACGTATGGAACCACATACATGGTGCGGCCCTTCATCGTGCCGTCGAAGAGCGGCGTCACCTTGGCCTTCCCCTCGTCGGGCGACATCCAGTTGTTGGTGGGCCCGGCGTCGTCCCTGGTGCTCGAGCAGATGAACGTCAGGTGCTCGGTCCGGGCCACGTCGGAAGGGTGGCTGCGATGCAGGTAGCTTCCCGGCGCAGCCTCGGCGTGGAGCTTCTGGAGGGTTCCGTCGGCCAGCATCCCGGCGGTCAGACGCTGGTTCTCAGCGTCGGACCCGTCGCACCAGACGACCTTGTCCGGCCGGGTCGTCTTCGCCACCTCCTCCACCCAACGTTCCGCTGGCGTCATAGAGAGGGGATTCTAGAGAAACGCTTCGTCGCGGGTCAAACCACGCGCTATAGTGCGCGCCATCCGTGACCATCAAGTGCCGAGGACTCATCGCTTTGCTCGCGGCGCTCTGCGATGGCTGGGCCGCCGCCGATGAGCCGCGCGTGGCTCTGCACGCGAACGTGGCGCTCGCCGTTGGCGAGCTGAGCTTCGGAACGACGCGAACGCTGTCCGTGCTCTCGCGCGATGTATTGGTGAGGGCGAACTACGCGCTCGATGCCGCATTGGGCTTCGACCTCGGGCTGCAGGTCGCGCTGACGAGCAACGTGGCCCTGCGGGCGAGCTTCAGCCGCGTCACCCGCGAGGGCAACGGCGTCCTCCACGCCGAATTGCCATCGCTGCCCTTCGGCCTTCCCCGGGACGTCGACGCGACGCTTCCCGACGGCCGCGTTGAGGAGAGCGCGGGCCACCTCGACCTCGTTCTCGGAGGCGGCAAGGGTCCGGTGCGCGGGTCCGCGTTCGGAGGGCTCACGCTCTTCGATCTCGACGCGCGGCTCCTCGGCCCCGCAGCGATCATGGTGCCTGGATTGCCGCCGATACCGATCGGCACCTCGACGGTGCTCGAGACCTCCGACTCGCCCACCGGCTGGAACGCGGGCCTCGGCCTGGACGTCCGCCTCTCGGCGCGCCTGGCCCTCGGCGCATTCCTGCGCTATGCCCACGCCCGGGCGACGCTGGATCCCCCGGGGTTCGAACCGATCGAGGTCGACGCCGGAGGCGCGCACGCGGCGGCCGGCGTCCGCGTGTCCTTCTAAGAACGTGTCCTTCTAAGAAGAGGAGGGGATGATGATGCTCCCGCTGCTGCTCGGCGCTGCGGTCACGGTCGTCCAGGCGGGCGTTCTGATCGACGGCACCGGCGCACCGCCGAAGCGGCGACAGGCGATCGTCATCGAAGGTGGGCGCATCAAGGCCGTCGGGGACTCAGCCGGCGTCGCCATCGCCCCCGGCGCCACAGTCGTCGATTTGTCGGGCTACACCGTGCTGCCGGGCCTGATCGACTCCCATACCCACGTCTTCCTCCAGGGCGAGGACCCGGCCGAGGGCGGGTACGATGCCAACATCCTCCAGCACGGGCTCGCCTACCGTGCCGCGCGGGCCACGGTCGCGGTTCGGCGTGCCCTCGAGCAGGGCTTCACGACGCTGCGCGACCTGGGCACCGAAGGCGCAGGCTACGGCGACGTCGGCATCAAGCAGGCGGTGGAGCGGGGCCACATCCCCGGACCGCGGATGTTCGTGGCCACGCTCGCGATCGGCGCAACCGGCGGCTACCCGCTCTCCGGCTACGCACCCGAGCTGGCCATGCCGAAGGGCGTCGCCACCGCCGACGGCGTGCTCGAGGCCCGCCGCGTCGTCCGCGAGCAGATCGACAAGGGCGCCGATTGGATCAAGGTCTACATGACCTACAAGTCGCGCGTCGATCGCGAGGATCGCCTCGTCTCGGATGCGACGTACACGGTCGAGGAGCTGCGAGCCATGGTCGAGGAGGCGCACGCGCGCTTCCGGAAAGTGGCGTGCCACGCCTACGGCGGCGAGGGGCTGCGGCGAGCCATCGAGGGCGGCTGTGATTCGATCGAGCACGGGCTCGACCTCGACGACGCCGCGGTGCAGCGCATGGTCAAGCAAGGCACCTGGTACTGCCCCACGCTGGGCATCTACTACGGGGACTGGGCGGCGGAGGACACGGCTGCGGGGCGCCGTGATCGCGCGCGCGTGAGGGCGCACGAGCCCTCCTTCAAGAAGGCGCTGGCGGCGGGCGTGAAGATCGTCTTCGGCACCGACGCCGGGGGCTCGCCTTGGACACAGCCGATGGCCCCGGAGTTCGAACAGATGACGCGCCTCGGCATGACCCCGATGGACGCCATCGTGTCGGCCACGTCGCGCCCCGCCGAGATGCTCGGCGCGAAGGGCGAGCTGGGCGTGATCGCGGCCGGTGCGCTGGCCGACGTGATCGCGGTCGAAGCGGATCCGCTCGCGGACGTGACGGCACTCGGCCGCGTGGCCTTCGTGATGAAGGACGGCGCGGTGTTCAAGGAGGTGCGACATTGACAGGCCGGCGCGACTGAGCCTAACGTCGCGCTTTCGGAAGCGTGCGGAGGTCACCCATGCGCTGCTCCCTTCGACTTGCCACGCTCGTCCTCTGCAGCGTGGCTTCGTCCGTCGTGGCACAGGTGAAGGAGCGTCGCGTCGCGACGAGCGGCGCTGCGGAAGCCGCCGAGTGGGCCGCTCGCCTGCAGGCGCTCGCCGACGCCGGCGAGGTCCGATTGACGCGCGTGCGCGCGGACATGCTGCTGCCCGACCGGCGTCATCAGCGCTATGCCCAGCTCCATCGCGGCGTCCCGGTCTGGGGCGGCGAGCTCGTCGTGCAGACCGGCGGCCAGGGCATCGTTTCAGTGTTCGGCACTCTGTACGAGGGCATCGACCTCGACGCGACGCCGGCTCTCTCCCCCGAGGCGGCGGTGGCCGCGCTCCGGGGCCCCGGGGCGGAGCCCTTCGGCCGCGAGGGACGCCCCGAGCTCGTGGTGCTGCCGCTCGACGGCCGCTACGCGCTGGCGTTCAAGATCCGCGCACGTCGAACGGGCTTCGACATCCGCCTCTACTTCGTCGACGCGAGGAGCGGAGCGATCGTGATGGACTTGAACGACGTCCAGACGCAGGCCGTCGTGGGCACCGGCACCGGCGTGCTCGGCGATCGGAAGAAGGTGAGCGCGCGTCCGGCCGGCGGCGATTTCGTGGCCGAGGATCAGCTGCGGCCGCCGCGCATCGCCACCTTCGACTTCCGGGGCGACCTCGCCCACTTCTTCGCGGTGTCGGACTTGTTCAATCAGGATCTCGCGCGGGACGACAACAACACCTGGACGGACGCTGCCAACGTCGATGCCCACAGCCACGCTGGCTACGTGTACGACTACTTCTTCAAGCGTTTCGGGCGGCGCGGCCTGGACAACGCGAACATCGCCATTCGCAGCATCACGCACCCCGTCAACCGGGAGGATTTCTTCTCCTACCCCGACGACATCAAGGGTCTGTTCTTCCTGAACGCGGGCTACCTCGGCGACGGCGTGATGTTCTACGGCGAGGGCCTGCCCGAGCATCTCACCTTTCGCGGCCAGCATTGGAACTTCACTTCGGGCGGCCTCGACATCGTGGCCCACGAGCTGACACACGGCGTGACGGACTATTCGTCCAGGCTCATCTATCAGAACGAGTCGGGCGCGCTCAACGAGGCCTTCTCGGACATCATGGGCACCTCGGTCGAGTTCTTCTTCCAACCGGCGGGCGACGGCCCGCTGCACGCCGACTACCTCCTCGGCGAGGACGTCATCACGCCGGGCGGTCTTCGCTCGATGCAGAACCCGCTGGCCTACGGCGACCCGGACCATTACGCGATCCGCTTCCTCGGCAGCGCCGACAACGGCGGCGTCCACACCAACTCGGGCATCGCGAACAACGCTTTCTTCCTGGCCATCGAGGGCGGCACCAACCGCCACTCGCGCCTGCCCGTGACCGGGGTCGGCGGCGTGAATCGCGAGCAGATCGAGAAGGTCTTCTACCGCGCTTTCACCGAGATGCTTCCGGCCAGCGCCAACTTCAGCACGGCTCGCGCGGCCACGATCCAGGCGGCCCGCAACCTCTACGGCGCGGGAGGTGCCGTCGAAGCGGCCGTGACCCAGGCCTGGAACGCCGTAGGAGTGAACTGATGCGGGCCGCGACGGCGCTGGTGCTGTTCTGCAGCGCGGCACCAGCTTTCGGCGTGGACGATCCGTATCGCGTGAAGCTGCTGCTGGGCGGCGGCTACGAGGTGGGAACCCGATCCTTCAGCCAGACGGTGAGCTTCGAGCAGTTCGCGGAGGCTGCGACCATCACGACCGCCTACGAGGCCGAGGCATCGCCCGGATTCGACGTGGCGGTGCAGTTCAACGCGTTCAAGCGCGTCGGCTTTTCGCTGGCCGGAACGCTCTACGAGCGCGACCTGGGCGGAAGCTTCGAGGCGTCGTTCCCCCACCCGCTGTTCTTCGACCAGCCGCGCGCCGCGGTCGGGTCGCTCACCGGAAAGCTGCAGGAGCGTGCGGGGCATGCCAGCGTCGTGGTCTTCGGCCACAGCGGCTCGCTCGACTTCTCGGGCTGGGCCGGCGTCAGCTTGTTCAAGGTGGAAGCGGATCTGCTCACGAACGTCACCTATTCCCACGCCTATCCCTACGACAGCGTCACGGTGACATCCACCCCGGTGACCACCGTGAGCGACCAGCCGGTCGGATTCAACGTCGGAGGGAACCTGGACTATCGCTTCTCCAGGACTGTCGGGTTCGGGATCCAAGCGCGCTTCTCCCAGGCAAAGGCGAAGCTGACCGGTCCGAACGCAGCGGAGACCGAGCTGGACGTCGGCGGCTTCCAGGCCGGCGGCGGGATCCGTCTGTACTTCTAGCCGTGGGGCCGGATCCTCAGCCTCCCACGATCCTGGAAAGCACCACCGATCTGAGCCGACCCTCGCTGAAGCCGTAGCGCCGGGGCGCCAGCTCGTAAAGCGGTTCCGCCGCGTCGTCCTCTTCGACAAAGTACAGGTCGTCGTCGAGCAGCATCTGGTTCAAGGACCGGCGCGCCTGGCGGCGACGCTTCCGGATCTCTTGTCGGCGGATGCGGCGGGAGCTGGGCATGAGGTACCTCCCGATAGAGCTCCGGAGGAGCAGCGCCACCCAGTGGACCCCGTCGGAGCTTCGTTGCCTCGCGCTCGAAGCACACGGTATGCCAGCGACGTGCGCGCGTCGCAAACCCTTGATTCGCACCGTGGTGCGCGCTGACGATGCCCTGTCCGAATCGGAAGGAGAGGCGAGAACGCAACGCACCGTTATGAAATCCTCAACATCACCGACCTGCGTTCAGGCCGGGCAGGTCTGAAGGTACTTGCTTGGGAGCGTGTGGCCGAGCCGGGGCTGCAGCGCCTGCGAGGCGGCGACGACCCGTTCGAGGGCGACGCCCGTCTCGATTCCCATGCCGTGCAGCATGTAGAGGAGGTCCTCGGTCGCCAGGTTCCCACTGGCCCCCGGGGCATAAGGACATCCTCCCAAGCCGCCGGCCGAGCTGTCGACGATCGCGATGCCTTCATACAGGGCCGCCAAGACGTTGGCCAGGGCCGTGCCGCGCGTGTCGTGGAGGTGGACGGCGAGCCGCTCGGGAGCGATGACCTCGCGCAGGCTGCCCATCACGTCGCGCACCTGCGTCGGCACCGCGACGCCGATCGTGTCGCCGATCGAGACCTCGTCGCAGCCGGCCTCGACGAGTCGGCGGGCGACCTCGAGCACCTTCTCGGGCGCCACTCTTCCCTCGTAGGGGCAGCCGAAGCAGGTGGAGACATAGCCCCGCACCCAGGCGCCCTCACGGCGCGCGTCGGGCACGAACTCCGCGAAGCGGGCGAAGCTCTCCTCGATCGAGGCGTTGATGTTCCTGCGGTTGAAGGTCTCGCTGGCCGCGGTGAAGACCGCGATCTCGCGGCAGCCGGCCGCGCGGGCCGCGTCGTAGCCCCTCCGGTTCGGAACGAGAACGGGAGTGCGCGCGCCGGCGCGCTTCCTCACGCGCCGGAAGACCTCGTCGGAGCCGGCCATCTGCGGCACCCAGTCGGGCGAGACGAAGGCCCCGACCTCCACCACCACCAGCCCGGCGTCGAGCAGCGCATCGCAGAAGGCGACACGGTCGTCCACCGACACACGGGCGGCCTCGTTCTGCAGGCCGTCGCGCGGACCGACCTCGACGACCCTCACTCGGGCCGGCAGGCTCACCTGTTCGCGACTATACCTTGCGCTCGCGAGACACGGGAGCCAGACTTGGCGGCCCGACGGTCATCACTCGATGGCAACGGCTCCCACTCGTCTCCCGCTCGCGCTCCTGCTCATGGTGGCCGCGCCGGTTGCATTCGCGCGGTCCGCGCCCAGCCCCCCACGCGCCGATCCGCGCCGAGTCGAGGCGCGCATCCTCGCGCTGGCGCGCTTCGGAGCGAACCCCGAGGGCGGAGTGAGCCGCGTCGCCTTCAGCGCTGCCGACGTCGCGGGGCGCGAGTACGTCGCCTCCCTCATGAGGGCGGCCGGCCTCGGCGTCCGCATCGACGCCGCCGGCAACATCGTCGGTCGGCGCGAAGGCCGCGAGCCGCGGCTTCCCGTGATCCTGTTCGGCTCTCACATCGATTCCGTGCCGGGAGGCGGAAACTACGACGGCGACGTCGGAGTGATCGGCGCCATCGAGTGCATCGAGCTGTTGAATGCCGCCTCGCTGCGAACGCGCCATCCCCTCGAAGTGGTGGTCTTCTCGGACGAGGAAGGGAGCCTGGTGGGCAGCCGCGCCATGGCGGGCGAGCCATTGACGGGCGCACTGGACGAGGTGAGCCACACCGGGCGCAGCGCACGCGAAGGCATCCGAGCCATCGGCGGCGACCCGGACCGGCTCTCCTCGGCGCGCCGGGCCCCGACGGAGCTGCGCGCGTTCCTCGAGCTGCACATCGAGCAGGGCGGGATCCTGGAGGAAAAGGGACTCGACATCGGGGTGGTCGAAGGCATCGTCGGCATCAACTGGTGGGACGTGGTGGTCGAGGGTGTCGCCAACCACGCGGGAACCACGCCCATGGACCGGCGCCACGACGCGCTCGTGGCCGCCGCTCAGCTCGTGCTCGGTGTCAATCGCGTCGTCACGAGCGTCCCCGGACGCCAGGTCGGGACCGTCGGGCGCATCGCGGCCGCTCCTGGCGCGCCGAACGTGATCCCAGGCCGGGTGGAGATGAGCCTGGAGCTGCGCGACCTGTCGGCCGAGAAGATCCAGTCGCTCTTCGCGAGCATCGCAGGCGAAGCACGGGCCATCGAGGCCAGCACCGGCACGCGCATCTCGTTCCGCGCGATCAATGCCACGGCCGTGCCCGCGCTCACCGACGAGCGCATTCGCCGCTCGATCGCGGTCGCGGCCGACGCGCTCGGCCTCGAGCACATGTCGATGCCCAGCGGAGCTGGCCACGACGCCCAGGACATGGCGCGGCTGACGCCCACCGGCATGATCTTCGTCCCGAGCGCGGGCGGGATCAGCCACTCCCCGAAGGAGTTCACGTCGCCCGACCAGATGGCGCGGGGCGTCGACGTGCTACTCCGCACGATCCTGGCGATCGATGCGGGGACGCTCGAGTGAGTCTAAGGTAATGGCGTGGTCTCGCGGGCGCCAAGGGGGATACGCTCGCTCCCGTGGCGTCCCCGGGACCTCGCTGCGCTGCAACGCGGGGAGGCGCAGCGTGAACGCTGGGGGCGCCCGGCATCGTCCCCACGTATAGACCGGCGGAATGGAACTGGGCGACCTGTGCCAGTTGCGGCCGCCGGTCGGAGTCCCAGACGATGGGCTCGGTCGCGCACCGAGATGGAGATCGCGACGTGTCCTCGCGCGTGTCGTGCCGTAATCCTCACCGGCGGGACCTGCTTCTCGGCCGTGACCCGCGCTACGTAGCGCGGTATTTGCTCCAGCGGTCTTCGCTTCCCGTGCTCCGGCAGTATAGCCTCGGCCCGCCGGTCATCAGTCGCGTGGCATAATCGCTCGGCTCCGCGTCAGCTGACATGCACCTGGGAGTCGCTCTCGCGTTCGGCTCCGCACTCGGGGGGACGCTCGTCGCCCTGCTAACGCTCCTGCGGGTCCCCCGCGCGGGCTGGCGCTATCCCCTCGCGTGCGGAATGCTTTCGATCGCCGGCGAGCTGGCGGCTCAGGCGTTCGGGATGCGGAGCCCGGATCCCGATGCGACGATGCGCTGGTGGCGGATCGCCGTCTCGTGCAGCGGTCTGGTACCGGGCGCTTGGATCGCCTTCAGCCTGAGCTTCGCCCGGGCCGAGGCCTGGGGTCTGCTCTGGCGGTCGCGCTACCTGCTCGCGGCGTCCTTGGCGCTGCCGCTCGCGCTCGTGACGCTCCTCCGCGAGCAGCTCTTTGCGGCAGCCACGGTCCTCCCGGTCTGGGGACCCTACCTGCCACTCGGCTGGGCGGGTTACGCGCTCCAGCTCGCACAGCTCCTCGCCGCGGTGGTCGTCCTGGCGAACCTGGAGCGGACCCTGCACGCCGCCACGGGCAGTCGACGATGGCTGATCAAGTTCGTCGTCATCGGCGTCGGCACGCTCTTCGCCCTCCGCATCTACGTCGCGAGCCAGAGCCTGCTGTTCCGGGCGCTCGACACGAGGCTCTTGACAGTGAGCGCCGCGGCCTTTGCCCTGGCGCAGTTGTCGATCCTGGTCGCGTACATCCGGACGCGCCTCCGCCCGATCGACGTCTACCTTTCCTCTACCGCCCTCTACGGGTCGTTCACGACTCTGCTCGTGGCGGGCTATCTCCTCGTCGTCGGCCTGATCGCCGCGGCTGCGGCCCGCCTGGGAGGCGGCGCGGCCCTGCCACTCGCGTCACTCGTGCTGCTCGGGGCATTGTGGCTGCTCTCCGTCCTGCTGCTCTCCGACGAGCTTCGCCATCGCCTGCGCCTCTTGATCAGTCGCCACTTCCGGCGTCCGCTCTACGACTACCGGCTCGAGTGGAGGCGGTTCACCGAGGGAACGGGTGCCACCCTCGACGTGCGGCAGCTGTGCTCGAGTATCGCTGCCTGGATCGCCGAGACGCTCAAGCTGCCGGCCGTCAGCGTCTGGCTGGTCGACGAGTCGGGTGCCGTCGCCCTGGGCGGCTCCACGCTGCGGACTGAGCGCGCGCCCGAAGACACCGAACGCTCGGCCCGCATAACGGGAGCGATCCTTCGGGCCCTCGGCGAGCGGACAGAGCCCGTCGACCTGTCCCCGTTGCAACTCCCGGAGCTGGTGCGAGAGCCGGCCGAGGACATGCGGTTCGCGATGGCCCTGCGGGCCGGCCGGCAGACGGTGGGTCTGATCACGCACTCCGCGCGCGCGACGGGCGATGCCCTGACGGCGGAGGACCTCGAGCTGCTCAGGACCGTCGGCGACCAAGCCGCGTCGCGGCTCCTCGGCGTGCGCCTGTCGGACCAACTGGCGCGCGCTCGGCAGATGGAGGCGTTCCAAACACTCTCGGCCTTCTTCGTGCACGATCTCAAGAACCTGGCCTCGCGGCTCTCCCTGAGCCTGCACAACCTGCCGGAGCGCATCGAAGACCCGGCGTTCCGAGCCGACTTCGTCGCGACGCTATCGCGGAGCGTCGCGCGCATGGACGAGATGTGCACCCGGCTCTCGCCGCTCGCGCGACGGCTCGAGCTGCGACTGGAGCCGCAAGACCTGGCCGGGGTCGTGACCGAGACCCTCGCGGGGCTGGAGACGACCCTGAGCGGCCGCCTCAAGCGACGGTTCGAGGCCGTGCCGCTGGTGTCGTGCGACCGCGAGCAGCTCCAGAAGGTTGTGACGAACCTGGTCCTGAACGCCGACGAGGCCGCCAACGGCCACGGTAACATCACGGTCGGCACCGAATTCGTCGAGGGTGCGGCGGTGCTCACGGTGAGCGACGATGGCGCAGGGATGTCGCGCGAGTTCATCCAAAAGTCACTCTTCCAGCCGTTCCGGAGCACGAAACCCAAGGGGCTGGGCATCGGGCTCTATCAGACGCGCCGGATCGTCGAGGCGCACGGTGGGCGGATCGACGTGGACAGCGAGCCGGGTCGGGGCACGACCTTCAAGGTCCTGCTGCCGTGCCCGCGGGCCTGACTCCGAGAAGGGAAGCATGGATAGACCGAAGCTCCTGGTCGTGGACGACGACGAGGACCTGCGCGTGCAGATGCGTTGGGCGCTCCACGCCGAATACGAGGTGCTGCTCGCGTCGGACCGAAGCGAAGCCGTCCGGGTGATGGAGACCGAGCGCCCTGGCCTCGTCACCTTGGACCTCGGCTTGCCGCCCCAAGCCCAGAGCGTCGAAGAGGGCTTCCGGGCGCTCGAGGCGGTCCAGGCCCTCGATCCCGCGGTGAAGATCGTGGTCATCACGGGGCGGGCCGAGCGCGAGCACGCGCTCACGGCCGTCGCGAAGGGCGCCTACGACTACTTCTGGAAGCCGATCGACGTCGCAGAGCTGAAGATCGTCCTGCGCCGGGCGCTGCATCTGCGCCAGCTCGAGCTGGAGAACCGGGACCTGCAGCGCCGCGTCGGCGAGGAGGGACTCGAGGATATCCTCGGGTCCCACGCGGCCATGCAGCAAGTCTTCGCCGCCGTGCGCAAGGTCGCGACCGTGGACGTCCCCGTCCTCGTGAACGGCGAGAGCGGCACGGGCAAGGAGCTCGTGGCCCGCGCCATCCACAACCTCGGCACGCGCCGCCGCGAGCCCTTCGTCCCCATCAACTGCGGCGCGATCCCCGAGAACCTCCTGGAGAGCGAACTGTTCGGCCACGAGAAGGGGGCCTTCACCGGCGCCCACGTCCAGCGCAAGGGGCGGATCGAGTCCGCCCAGGGGGGGACGCTGTTCCTGGACGAGATCGGTGAGCTGCCCGCGGCCCTGCAGGTCAAACTGCTGCGCTTCCTGCAGGACCACAACCTCGAGCGGGTCGGCGGCCGCCAGCCGATCGCGGTCGACGCGCGCGTCATCTCCGCGAGCAACACCGACCTGAGGCGCCTCATGCAGGAAGGGCGCTTCCGCGAGGACGTCTTCTTCCGGATCGGCGTCGTCGAGATCAAGCTGCCGCCGCTCCGGGAGCGGGGCGACGACGTCATGGTGCTCGCCCATGCCTTCCTGCGCCGCTATGCCGCGGAGAGCCGCATGACCCTGAAGGGGTTCACGGCGGAGGCGTCCCACGCGCTCGCGGCCCACGAATGGCCCGGGAACGTGCGCGAGTTGGAGAACCGCGTGCGCCGCGCGGTGGTGATGGCGGAGGGCCACCGCGTGACCGCGGCCGACCTCGACCTCGCGGAAGTCGGCGCCCCCCCGCGCCTGCGCGAGCTGCGGACGAGCCTCGAGCGCGACGTCGTCAGCCAGGCCCTGGCACGAAACGACGGCAACATCTCGCAGACGGCGGCGGAGCTGGGCATCAGCCGCCCGACCCTCTACGACCTCTTGGACAGGCTCAAGATCCCACGCAAGCAGTGAGATCTGGGTAGCGGGTGTTCTAAATGGCTCCACACGTTCGAGGACCGCAGCGGCTCTCGTTCCTCACATCCTCACAGTCTGCAGGCCACACCGTGGATTGGATGGTCCTGGTGTGCACGTCCCTGTTCCTCGCCGGCTGTACCGGCCTGGTGAGGAGCGGGGCCAGGCTCGCCGCTGGAATCCTGCCGGCCGCGTACCTCCCGCACGGGATCGCCCTCACCGCGGCGATCTCTGCCGGTGCGGGCCTGGCTGCGATCCTCTTCGCGCTTGCGTCCTCGCGCTTCCGGCTCGGCGGCGGCGATGCCGTTCCGCGCGTCTCAGCGCTGGTGCTGGGCTATCTCACCTTCTGGGTCGTGACCACGTCCGGCTTCGCGGCGCTGCTGACCTTCAACGCATCGTCACTGATGAGCGATCTGCCTGCATGGGGTCCAGGTGCTATTGCATATGTCGCGGCTGGCTTATGGCTCTCGCGCGGGCCACGCCCGGCTGCTGTGGGCAGGCTCAAGGTCGCCGCACTGGCCCTGGTTTTCGTCACGATCGGCGCGACCTTGTGGAGCCATCCGCGGCGGCAGACTCAGGATCTCCGGGCCGGCGGTCCCGCTACTTCCCGACCGCCGGTCATTCTGGTGCTCGTGGACACGCTGCGGCCGGACCACCTTTCTGTCTACGGCTACGACAAGCCGACGAGCCCGGCCGTCGACCGACTCGCGAAGGATGGAGTCACCTTCACACGGGCATTCGCACAGGCGCCTTGGACGCGCCCGTCCTGCGGCGCGCTGTTCACTGCGCGCCTGCCTCCGGAGGTCGGGCTGCGTGGCATCCACGACTCCCTGAGCGCCTCGGCTCGCACCATTCCGCAGTTCCTCAAATCGGAGGCCTACGCGACCGCGGGCATCGTGTCCAGCGTCCACGTGAGCGCGGCCTACGGCTTCGAGCGCGGGTTCGACGACCTGGACATCGGGCCGAGCTACGTCATGTGGACGGGCGTGAGCAAGGCGCTGCGGCGACTGCGCCTGCTCCAGGATCGGGATCGCGAGGGGCTCTACCCCCGTTACGATGCTCGGGAGCTCACCGATCGTGCGATACGTTGGCTGAACCGCCGCGACCCGGAGCGGCCCTTCTTCCTCTATCTGCACTATGCGGATCCCCACCAGCCCTACCGTCCCGCCGAGGATCGCTGGCGCGAGTTCGCTGGCGCCGCTCGCTCGCTGGAACAGCCGCCCGCGGCGCCCCCGCCGCAGGGGACGCCGCTCCCGCCCGACCAGCACGCGGCGCTCCTCGCCCGCTACGACGCCGAGATCGCTTATTTCGATCGTCAGTTCGAGCGGGTCATCGCGACCTTGAAGGCGCTCGGCCTCTACGATTCGTCGATGATCATCCTGACCGCAGATCACGGCGAGGAGTTCTTCGAGCACGGCGGATGGGGGCACGCGCACACGCTCTACAACGAATTGCTCCGCATTCCCCTGATCCTGAAGCTGCCCAGCAGCCGGTCCGAGCCGCGAGGCGTGACCGACCGCCGCCTCGCGTCGTCCATGGACGTGCTGCCGACCGTAAAGCATGTTCTCGGCGCGAATTGGAACGCCGAATGGAGCGCACCGAGCCTCCTGGCTCCCATAGCAAACGACCGCCTCGTTGTGGCTTACAGGCACATCGACCATCCACATCAGCGGACCATCTATACCGCCGACCAAAAGCTCATCGAGACCCTCGGGCCGTCCGGGCAGGTCGTGCGACAGGAGCGTTATTGCCTCGGCACCGATCCCGAGGAGAAGGACGGCGACGGGCGCGGCTGCGGTCCCGGCACTATTGAATGGAGTCAGCTCGAAACGCGTCTCGCCGATGCCGACCGGCGTGGCGTCCCCTCCGACAAAGTCAACATCGATACGGACACCGCGGAAGAGTTGAGGGCCCTGGGCTACATCCGATGAACTCGAGGGGAACCCGGCGCGCGGCGGCCTGGAACCCACGCGAGTCTCGCGGCCGCGAATGGCCGGGAACGTGCGCGAGCTGGAGACCCGTGCGCCGTGGGTGATGGCGGAGGTCAGCGGCAGATCGGCTGATCCTCAGCTGCGGCGTCGCATCGCTGCGATCCGCCTCGCGATCCTGCGCAGTCGCTGCCGGCCGCGCGCGATTCGCCATCGCAATGGCCAGCGAACACTCATGCCGCGGTCGTGAGCTAGGTAGTCTCCCGCACGCTCAAGTTGATTCTGGTGGACGCTCCCTGGCCACGCTGCCTGGCATCTGCGAAAGGCTTCCAGCGCTCGCGTAACGTGGCCCTGATGGGCCAGCAAGCTGACGGCGGAGAGCCGCACCGGCCACGCGCCGGCCGGATCGCCGCCCTCATGAAGCAGCCGAGCCGCCCAGTCGATCGCCGCCAGGGACTCGTCGGTCGAAAGATCCGCCATATGATCCGGAAGGTCTGCCAGCACCGCCTGGGGAATCGTCGCGTCGAGCCGAAACGTGACCGTAGTACTGCCCAGCACATCGTGCACCGGCACGAACCACGCGCGCAGGCGAGCCATGAGGATCGGCACCCAGTAGGTGCTCCAGTACTTGAAATCCTGGCAGACGATCAGTGCTTTTCCCGGCTGCAGCCTGTAGGTCAGTACGCGCAACAAATGGGCCATGCCGCGTACCGATTTCGCGCCGTCGACGAACAGGATCTCGATCCGTGAATCACTTTCGCTCGCAAAGGGAGGAACTGCTTCCTCGCTGCGGGATCGCTTGGCCGCGGCCTCGGCATCGCCCGCGATGGCCTCGTCGGGCAGAGCGCACGTATGGCTTTGAACGACATGGGCGAAACGCTCCACGTTGCGACGGAAGTGGGCCTCGAACGAATCGCCAGGGCGCAGCTCGAGAGGCGCGCGATTGGCCATGAAGTCGCGCCAGATGAAATTGTCGAAAACCTTGAGTCTGCCGGCGACGCGATGACCCGAGTCGCACATCCCTGCAGCCAGGCAGTAGGTGCTGCCGCCCAACCATGGTCCGATCTCGACGATGTCGCCGCTGCCGCTCCAGACGCGGGCAGCCAGCCAGTACAGGTAGCGGCGTTCTTCGTCGGATATCATGGTAGGAATTGCCGATGGCAGTGCGAATGGGACGTCGATCCAGGCCTGGGTCTCCACTCGGCCTCCTGATGGATAGAACCCCTTAAGCATGGCCCTCGGTGCTGAGTCAAGCCCGAGGCCAATCCTGGAGACGCCTCCGCCCTCCAAGCACTACGCGGATCCCCGCGACGCGCTGCTCGACAGCCGCTCTCTCGAGCGCGATATTCGCTGGCACAGTACGCGCAGCGCCGCCACGACGCTCGGGTTTCAGTCGGTGCGGGTGGCGCTGCAACTGACGGGGCTGACGGTTCTCGGCCGACTATTGACGCCGGAAGCCTACGGACTGATGTCGATGGTTACGGCAATCACTGGCTTCGCGGCGCTGTTCAGCGACCTCGGGCTGTCTCTTGCGACGGTCCAGCGCCAGCGTCTGACCCACCGGGAGGTCAACGCGCTGTTCTGGGTGAGCACTGCGATGGGGCTGTTACTGGGACTGGTGGTGGCGGCTTGTGCACCGCTGATCGCGGCACTCTACGGAGAGCCGCGACTGCTGTCGATGACGATGACGCTGGCGTTGGCGTTCCCGGTCAGCGGCCTGCTCGCCCAGCATCGCGCTCTGTTCAATCGCAACATGCGCTTCGGCCGGCTCGGCGCTATCGAGGTCACGGCCATGGCTGTTGGCCTCTTGGTGGGGATCACCGTGGCGCTGCTTGGTGGCGGCGAGTGGGCGC
>Ga0075428_100002120_pt1 | contig 21404 bp, 17 predicted proteins | sample RhiMetdeltSRZDD2_FD_75291 | JGI IMG/M metagenome (GOLD analysis project Ga0075428, IMG submission 75291) | Populus rhizosphere microbial communities from Tennessee, USA - Rhizosphere MetaG P. deltoides SRZDD2 | ecosystem: Host-associated > Plants > Roots > Rhizosphere > Soil | place: USA... | reverse complement strand
GATCGACAGAACAAACGCCCTTGCGCTTTTTCCGCGTCTCGGCACGACGCCGGTACCAATACCGGCAAGGGGACGTGACCGGGCCAAGGCCGCACTCCGACGACAGGCGTTGCGGCTGATGGTGAAAGCCGTCAGCCCGAAGACGGGCTAGCCAGCGTTGAGCCCATATTTCGGGCCGAGGGAGGCAACGCTGTTCTTGAGCTCTTCACCGATGTCGTCGAGACGGTTCGCTTGTGATGCGTCGACGGCTGCACTGATCACTGCGATCAGACTGCCGTCGGGTGCCAGCAGGGGAGTGGCCACGGCGTACGCGTCCGCCAACGTGATACCACGGTTGAAAGCCAATTGGCGCGAACGGATTTCGGGAAGCTCAGTAAGAAACTGCCGGACTTCGCCTGCCTGCTCGGGGCTGACGAGATCGAGGAGACGATACATCTCGTCGTCGGGAACGTTGGCGAGGAGGGTCTTTCCGGCGGCGCTGGTATAGAGGGGGCGACGGGCGTGGGTGCGCGCAACGAACGAAAGGCTGGGTGACTCTTCGCCCACGAAGTCTGTGAAGACGATGGAGTCGCCGACGCGCACCCCAACCAGGACAGTGCAGTCGAGCACCTTGCTCAACTCGGCGACAAATTCATGATTGAGGGAGAGCGCCGCAAGCTTGTTTGCGCGAGCGGCCAGGATGAACGGGCCCGGCCCGAGGTGGAAACGGCGGTCCTCTTCGATGAGATAGCCGCGCGCAAGAAGGCCGTTGGTCAGCTCCTGAACGGAGCTCTTCGCCGCGCCCATAGCAGTTGCCAGTTCGGCCAAAGTGACGCCGCGCTGGCTCAGCGACACGGTTTCGAGGATCTCTACGACTCGGTCGACCGTGCGATGCGGACGGGCAGGCATGCGGCAGACGGTAGCAAGCCCGACAGGCCCCCAGACAGGGACTTGCACCGAGGCGCGGGTCACAGTACAGTCACGCCGTGATCCAGATATCTGGATATACATACGTAAATACGAACAAGGGTTGGATGTATGACCGCAGCTGACGAGGACCAACCGCGCGTAGGTCCGACGACGGGTGGGCCTTATGGGCTGTATCTCCGCGTGATGCGGCGGATCGGCCACTACGGCTGGTTCTCCCTGTTCATGAAGCATGTCGGCTCCCGGGTAGACCGGGTGCTGATCCGCGCCAGCCGAGGCCGATTCTCCATGAGTGGTCCCCGGCTGCCGACAATGCTGCTCACGACGAGAGGCAGAAGAACCGGCAAAGATCGAACGGTTCCGCTGCACTACGTGCGCGATGGTAAGAACCTCGTCGCCGCTTGCGAGAACTTCGGGTTGGAAGCAGCCTCCAGTTGGCCGAAGAACCTGCTCGCCGATCCAAAGGCACGCATCGAGATCGGCGGCACGGCTGCAACTTATCTGTCGCGACCGGCTACAGATGATGAGGTCGCGCGCAACATGCCGAGGCTTATCGAGATGTGGCCGGCGCATGACAGCCACATGGAGCGAAATGGCGTGCGCCAGGTGATTATCTTCGAGCCGTCAGGACACGGTCGCGATCACCAAGTTGCAGAAGGGCGCCCGTCACCATGACCACGCGCGACGAGTCACCGAGCACTGCGACCGATGATCTGCCACAGGTCAATCCGCCCGCAAGTGTCAGCCGCCGGGTCCGCGCCTACGCTGCCTTCCTGCGGACCGGCGTCGGCCGGTGGCTCGCGAAGAGCATCGCGCCAAAGGTCGACCCGTGGCTGCTGCGAGCCACCGGGGGCCGGCTGGCCATGGGACTGATGCTGCCTTCAGCGCTGCTCACCACCACCGGGGCCAAAACCGGTCAACCGCGCACCAACCCAGTCTTCTACTTTCACGACGGCCCGGACGTGATCGTGATCGCCTCCAACTACGGCGCCGACAGACACCCCGCCTGGTACCACAACCTCAGCGCGAATCCCCGCGCGCAGATCGCAACGAACGGCGGCGGACCGGTGCTGACCGCGAGTGCGGTCAGCGACGCCGCCGAACGAAAGCGCATCTGGGCCATGGCCGACCGGGTCTACCCACTCTGGCCTGACTATCGGCGGCGCGCCGCGCGGTGCCATCGCACAATCCCGATCATCCGCCTGCGCGCCGACGCGTGAACCCGACACACGCCATCGCTTGAGCAGCTCAGCGTCGTTGCCGGACGCCACGTAAGCATCACCGGCGGCAAGACCTATCCCCGAATCCGGGGCATGCCTTCACGATTCGCTTGCCGCGTCGTGTGCTGCGAGCCGCCTCCACGTTGCGTGATTCATAGCCCAGGGATGTCTCGAGGGGTGTGGATCATTCGGTCGACTGCGCGATGCGCGTGGGCGTGCGCGAGGCCAGCACGCCCATCAATACAAGTGCGGATCGGCACTTGCAACGAGGCGCGAGTCACAGTACAGTCAGCCATGTGATCCGGATATTCGGATTTCAATCCGTAAATACGTACGATCGAAAGGGTCGAATCATGACCGCACCTGTCTCCCCAGGCATGTTCCGCACCGACAGCGGCGTCCCGCTGCCGTTGGTCGCGTTGCCGCAGGACGACCTCCTGACCGTCAACATCGACCAGATTCCGCTGCTCAAGGACGCTATGGGCCCCGGTATCCACATCCAGCCGCTGCGCCTGGACCCCGAAAAGGGACAGGTGGTCCTCATGGCCAGGATGGCGCCCGGTTGCCTCCTGCCAATCCACTACCACACCGGCACGGCCGAGGTGTACACGTTCTCGGGCTGCTGGAAGTACGCCGAGTACCCGACGCAACCGCAGACCGCTGGGTCCTACCTGTATGAGCCCGGCGGCTCGGTGCACACCTTCTACTGCCCCGAGGACAACACCGAGGACACCGTTGTGCTGCTGTGGATGGAAGGCGCGCAAATCGGATTCAACCAGGACGGCACGCTGGCCCACATCAACGACGCGACCTCCATTCAGCACGTGACCGAAACCGTCTCGGCGGCACAGGGCACCGGGCCGGTGGGCTACATCCACGGCGGCGCCGCCGGCGTCGTCGGCTCGTGATCGGACGGGTCATGCCACAGGCATTTGACGGCATCCGGGTCCTCGAACTGGGGCAGATCTACAACGGCCCGTACTGCGGGCTTCTGCTCGCACAGTTGGGGGCCGACGTGATCAAAATTGAGCCCCCCGGCGGGGAACAGTTGCGCTTCCGCTCGCATCAGCCGGTCGAGTCTCACGAGTTCGTGATGCTCAATTCCAACAAACGCAGCGTGGTATTGAACCTAAAGACCGATGCCGGTCGTCAGGCGCTGCTCGACCTGGTCGAGACGGCCGACGTGCTGATCGAGAACTTCGCGCCGGGCACCATGGAGCGCCTCCAGCTGGGCGCGGCGCGACTTCTCGAGCACAATCCGCGTCTCGTCGTGGCCTGCGGCAAGGGCTACGGGTCTACGGGTCCGTACGCCCACATGTCGGCGATGGACATCACCGTGCAGGCGATGTCGGGCAGCGCCTCGAGCACAGGACAGTCCGACGGGCCGCCGACCAAGTCCGGGGCCGCATTCGTGGACTTCTCCGGCGGCATTCATCTGTTCGGGGCGATCAGCGCGGCCCTGTTCCAGCGCGAGCGCACGGGGCGGGGCCAGATCGTCGAGGTGTCGATGCACGACACCATCTATCCGATGTTGGCGTCGAGTCTCGGTGGGCTGCACAACAATCCCGACCGAGAGTTGCCCGAGCGCACCGGTAACCGCCACTCGGGGATGGCGGTTGCGCCGTACAACATCTACGAGGCGAGCGACGGGTGGTTGGCGATCATCTGCATCTCCGAGCGGCACTGGCGTGGCGTGGCGACCGCGCTGGGCCGGCCCGAGCTGATCGACGATCCCAGATTCCTTACCGAGAAGGACAGGGTCGTCAACATCGATGCGGTCGACGACGAGGTGTCTTCGGTCACCAGCGCCCGGACACGTGCCGAGCTGGTCCGCGACCTGCAGGCCGCAGGTGTGCCGTGTGCGCCGGTCAAGTCGATCCGCGAGGTCGACAGCGACGAGCACCTGATCCAGCGCGGCATGATCCAGTATGTCGAGCATGCGGCGCGGGGACGGGTCCCCGTGCCGGGATGTGCTCTGCGCCTGAGTGATTCGCCGGTCGGCCCATTGCGGGCCGCGCCGCCGCTGGGCCAATCGACAGCGGAGATCTTGGCGGAACTGTCCGGCGAGGAGACCGAGCATGTCGTTCACGCCTGAACCCGGCACACCACTGGCGCAGTACTACACCGAGACGCAGCCACGGATCGGGGCCGTCCTGTCGCGACGCAGTTTGGGCACGCTGGACGCGGTGACCATCGGTCGCTATGCGATGACCATCGGTGCCCTCGACCCGAGTCATTACGACAAGCAGGCCGCGTGGTCGGCCGGGCACGCCGACGTCGTCGCGCCACCCAACCTGCTCGCCGCGATGGTCGAATGGGGGGTCGGTACTCCGGAATCCTGCCTGCAAGCCGACGGAACGCCCGTCGACGGTGAGATTCCACTCGGCGACCTCGGGCTGCGTGTGATGGGCGCCGGCGAGGAAATGGAGTTGGTCAACCCCGTCGTCGCAGGGACTGAGGTGGTGCTGGAGACCACCCTCGAGTCCGTCACGCCGAAGCAGACCCGTTCGGGTACTTGCGTTTTCGTCACGACAACGAACACCTTCATGTCCGTCGACGGCGCCGTTTTCAACCGAAACCGCCGCACCGTGGTGCTGCGCAACCCGGTCCAGGAGGCTTGATGTCCCACATGTTTCGGGTCGGAGATGAGCTTCCGCCGCTCAAGCACACCGCTACCCCGCTTCAGTTGTTCCGCTACAGCGCGGTCACCTGGAACCCGCACCGGATCCACTTCGACGAGCCATATGCGCGTAAAGAGGGTCATGCCGGTATCGCACTGCATTCCCATCTCCGGGCGGCGCTCGCACTGCGTTGCGTCACCGAGGGTCTCGGAACGGGATGGCACGTCACGAAAGTCGCCTACCGCCTGCGCAAGCCGGTCTATGCGCCCGCCGATGTGGCCTATACCGCCAGGGTGACGGCGGCTGACGACGACGGCATGACGCTCGAACTCATCGAGCAGCACCCCTCCGGCGAGGTGGGGTTCGAAGGGACCGTGCGGGTCAGCAAGACCAGAGGAGCGAGACCATGACATCAGCACCAGGACGCGGGCAGCGTCCCATTCGCGTCGGCAACTGCTCCGGCTTCTACGGTGACCGCGCTTCGGCGATGGCCGACATGGCCCGAGCCGGCGGCATCGACGTCCTCACCGGTGACTACCTCGCCGAGGTCACGATGCTGATCCTCGGTAAGGCTCGGGTCAAGGACAGCAGCAAGGGCTATGCCACCACCTTTCTGCACCATCTTGGAGGGGCCCTGGAACATCTTGTCGCGCAGGGTATCCGGCTTGTCGTCAACGCCGGAGGTCTCAACCCCGCCGGGCTGGCCGACGCGACCCGAGCGCTGGTCGCAGGCCGCGGTTACGACCTGCGCGTGTCCTACATCGACGGTGACGATGTGTTCGGTCGCCTCGACGCCCTGCAGCAAGGCGGCCATTCGCTGCCGCACCTGACGAGCGGCGAGCCGCTGTCGTCCTGGCCGCATCAGCCCCTGACGGCCAACGCGTACCTGGGCGGATTCGGCATCGCCCGCGCCCTGGACAACGGTGCCGACATCGTCATCACCGGCCGCGTCGCCGACGCCTCCGTGGTCGTCGGTCCCGCCGCCTGGTGGTGGAGTTGGACCCCAAATGACTACGACGCGCTCGCTGGCGCGGTCGCCGCCGGACATGTCATCGAATGCGGGCCTCAAGCGACTGGCGGCAACTTCTCCGGGTTTCGTACCGTTGCCGACCTCGTGCAGCCCGGGTTCCCGATCGCCGAAATCGACGCCGACGGTTCCTCAGTGATCACCAAGAACCCGGGCACCGGCGGCGCCGTCACTCGAGACACCGTCACGGCTCAACTGCTCTACGAGATCGGTGAACCCGCCTACCTCAACCCCGACGTGATCACTCACCTGGACACCGCCAGAGTGACGGACCTCGGCGACGACCGTGTCCAGATCCGCGGCGTGCGAGGCTCGGCGCCACCAGCGACGACCAAGGTCGCGATCACCGGGGTCGGAGGCTGGGAGAACAGCGTGATCCTCGCGCTCACCGGCAGCGACCTCGACGCGAAGTCCGCGCTCGTCGAGCGATCTGTTCACCGGTACATCGACGCCGTTGACGGGGTTGACGCGGTCACGATCGACCGTATCGGGCAAGCCCAGCACGATCCCGACAGCCAGAATGCCGGAACCGAGCTGCTGAGGATCGCCCTGCAGGGCACGAAAGAGACTGCCGGGCGGGCATTTTCGTCACAGATGATTGAGCTCGCCCTGTCCAGCTATCCCGGGTTGTACTCGCTTGGCCCGCCACAACCCGGGTCAGCGTTCGGTGTGTACTGGCCCGCACTGCTCGACGAAGCAATGGTCGAGCACACGGTCTACCACCATGACGGCACGACCGAGACCATCACACGGGGCAAGGCACTGGACACTCGGCCGGACGTGACTCCGCAGTATGACCCGCCGGTCGCGCAAGCAGCATCGACCGACGAACTCGTCGTCGCCTCACTCGGTGAGATTGTGCATGCCCGCTCCGGCGACAAGGGCGGTGACGCGAATCTCGGCGTCTGGGTTCGCGACCTTCAAGCGTGGGAGTGGCTGAAGTCGAGCCTGACCGTCGACGAACTGCGGCGCCTCCTTCCCGAAACGCACGAATTGGTAATCGAGCGTTACGAATTGCCCAACCTCGGTGCGGTCAACTTTCTCATCCGAGGGCTGCTCGGGACCGGCGCCACCTCATCATTGCGGCTGGACGCGCAGGCCAAAGCGGTCGGTGAATGGCTGCGCGCCCGCAGCACCAAAGTGCCACGCTCGCTTGTCAAACCGTAGGGGGACCTGATGATCGCCACTGAAGAAAGCACCATCGACGTCGTCCGTAGGGCCACCCGAGAGCTGGCCCGCGACTTCGGCTACGCGTACTGGCGGGACAAGGACAAGCGCGGCGAATACCCGTGGGAGTTCGTCAACGCGTTCGCCCAGGGCGGATGGCTCGGCGCCCTCATCCCCGACGAGTACGGCGGGCTGGGGCTCGGTATCGCGGAGTGCGGCGTGATGATGCAGGAAATCTCTGCCTCCGGCGCCGGCGCGAGTGGCGCCTCCGCGGTCCACTTCTACCTGTTCCCACCCGCCCCGATCATCCGCCACGGCTCTGAGGAGATGAAGCAGGAGTTCCTGCCCAAGCTCGCCCGCGGCGAGATCCTCATGGCGTTCGGCGTCACCGAGCCCACCGCCGGGGTGGATACCTCGCGCATCACGACCAGAGCCGAGAAGGTCGACGGCGGCTGGGTCGTCAACGGCCAGAAGGTGTGGATCAGCAACGCGCAGAACGCAAGTAAGATCCTGCTGTTGGCGCGCACGTCTGCCCGTAGCGAGGACAGGCCGTTGGACGGGATGACGCTTTTTTTCACTGACCTGGACCGCGACCGCATCACGGTCAGGGAGATCGAGAAGCTGGGCCGGTCGGCGATCGACTCCAATGAGCTCTTCATCGACAACCTCGAGGTCGGTGACGACGAGGTCGTGGGTCAGGTGGGTCACGGCTTCAAGTACCTCATCGACGGGCTGAACTCCGAGCGCATCGTCGTGGGCTTGGAAGGCGTCGGCATCGGTCAGGCGGCATTGGAGCTGGCGGCGGTATACGCCAACGAGCGTGTGGTTTTCGACCGGCCCATCGGACAGAACCAGGCGGTTGCCCACCCGCTGGCGGACTCATGGATCCGCCTTGAGTCGGCTCGGCTGATGGCGATGCACGCGGCGGGGCTCTACGACGACCACCAGAACTGCGGCATCCAGGCCGCGGCGGCCAAATACCTTGGCGCCGAGGCCGGCTTCGATGCCTGCGACCGCGCGATGTCCACCCACGGTGGCTACGCCTACGCCAAGGAATACCACGTAGAGCGGCTGTGGCGGGAGGCACGATTGCTCCGCAACGCGCCGCTATCGCAGGAGATGGTGCTCAACTACATCTCCACCCAAGCGCTCAAGCTGCCCCGCGCCTACTAACGCGGCGCTAGCCGAGTCCGGCGTCAACCAGCAGGCGCGGTAGCCCCACTTCGGTGCATCGTGCCGAGACGTGCAAGACACCCGCACGAGCTTCCGCCACTCGGCCCGTCGCAGTGAGGGTTTCGATCAGGAGGAGCTCCGCCTGGAGGGCCGCCAAGGGTCTGCGCTGGCCGTCGATTCCCTTGGCAAGATCCGCCGCGCGTCTACATGCCTGCCCCTGATCGTCGGGCGAATCGCTTGCCATCAGCAGGCGCACAGCTGAATCCTCGTCGAGTTCTGCTGTGAGCGTGGCTATTCCATCGTTCTGCGGAATGGTGCGGGTCGAGCGCAATCGGGCGGCAACCACCGGAGGGATCTGGATCCCGAGCCGGATGCGCTCGTTGTTGACGGCGGCCGCGAGCCGTGGCAACCGCAATCGTTGTGCGGCGTCCATGCCGGCGTCAAGGCGCTCGATCGCCGCAGACCGATCCCCGTGTAGTGCTCTTATTCGGGCGCCGATCACAAATCTCGCCGCAAGATAGTCCACTCCGCCGCCTTCGGATCCGAACTGATAGCTCTCCTCCAGCAGGCGCGTGGCCTCGGCCAAGTCGCCGGTCTCGTAGAGAAGTTGGCCAAGAAGCGCTCCGGCGAGCCGGACGGCGTGCGAGTGCGGTCCGACGCCGCTAGCGATCTCGAACGCTTCTCGGAAGTTGGTCAGGGCGGCGGGGATGTCGAGTCGATACCTGTCGGCGATGCCGCCGTAACAGCGGGCGTAGACGGTGGAAAAGGGACCCATCATCTCGTTGTAGGGCGAGGCCCAATCGAGCAGTCGGTGGGCGGTGTCGAAGTCGAATCGGTAGATCGCAGCAAACGCCGCGATATTTCCGGCCACCCCGGGCACCTGCGGATGTAGAGTGTCCGGCCTCGACATCGCTTCTGCGATCAGACCTTCCACGTTCTCGGTGCGGTCGGCGTGTGTTTCCGCGACCGCTTGCAGCACGTCGGCTTCGGCTTTCAAATCAGCGCGTGTCGTCTCCTCGAGGTCTGCGTTGGTCATGCTGGCTTGAAACCGGTTCACCGCAGCTTGCATCGGGCCCTGTCGTTGTAGCAGGAGGTTCGCCCACGCGATGGTGAGTTGAAGCCGTGTCCGCGAAGCCACTATCTGCGGCGGCAGCTTGTTGACGATCCCGAGCAGGGTCGTCATCTTCGACTGCTCGACCAGGTTTGTCTCGTCCTGCTCGACAAGGTCGACCGCTCGGATCGGGTCGTAGGCCAGAGCATGGTCGACGGCCTCGTTGAGGTAGCCGTGATCGGCGAACCATGCCGACGCGATGCGGTGGAGTTGTTCGAGGTGGTCGGGCCGGTCATGCTTCAGTCGACCACGCAGGAACTCGGCGAACATGTGGTGGTACCGATACCAGCCCGGGTCATCATCCATGCGCTGAAGGAACAGTCCGCGTCGCTCGACGTCTTCGAGCATCGCCTGCCCGCGCGTCACCCCAGCCAGCGACGACGCCAGCCCACCGCAGGTCCGCTCGGTGATGGACGTCGCCAGCAGGAACTCGCGTAGCTCAGGTTCCAGAGTGTCGACGACATTTTCTGCCAGGAACTCGCCGACCACATCGCCGGCGCCGGATAGTCGGCCAATCAAGCTGCTGGCGTCGCCGCCGCTACGCAGCGACAGTGCCGCCAGCTGCAGGGCGGCCGCCCACCCGTCTGTGGACGCGGTCAACGCGTCCACGTCACTGCCCGACAGCTGCAATCCACCGACGTCGTTCAGAAATGACCGCGCCTCACTGTCATTGAAACGCATTGACTCGCAGTCTATTTCGACCAATTCGTCTTGGATTCGCAATCGGCTCACCGGCAGTCCGGCGCGCGACCAGCTGGTCACGATGATTTGCATGTGGTGGCATCCGTGCTCGAGCAGGAACCCAAGGGCGGCGGTGGTCGCAGGGTCAGACACGCGGTGCCAATCGTCTATTACCAGCGCAATCCGATCGTCTTTTTCGTGAATCTCATCGATGAGCGTGGTCAGGACGTAGCGGCCGGCGTCGTCGCCGTGCTCCTCGAGCACCTGCCCCAACGACGCGGCCAGAGCTGGACGGACCCGTCGTAGCGATTCCAACAGATGCGCCAGGAACCACACCACGTTGTTGTCGTCGTCATCGATCGTCAGCCAGGCAACCGCGACGCCATCGCGCATGAGCTCTTCTCGCCACTGAGCCGCCAGCGTGCTCTTGCCGAAGCCCGACGGCGCATGGATGAGGACAACACGCCGGCGACCACCCGCACGGAATAGCTCGATGAGCCGGTTGCGGGTCACCAGTGATCTAGTCGGAACCGGAGGTCGGTACTTGGTCACCGGCGTCGGGGGCGTCGGCGTCGGCGTCGGCGTCGCAACGATATCCCGGCGAACCGTTGACGGCGCCAGGGCAGACGTCTGGCGTTCCACGCTCAAGTCGACTGGACGCGCCATCTCGTCGACGGCGACACCGTTGGTGCGCTGAATCTCGCGGAGCTCGTCGCCGAACGCCGCCGCGCTGGCGGGACGAGCCGAGGGATCCAGCGCCATCGCCCGTTCGATCACCGCGGCCACGTCGGCAGGCAGTCCCTGCTCGCGCAGATCCGGTATCGGTTGTGACGTGATCCGGAGGAACTGAGCGACCACCTGCTCGCCGCTGCGACGCTCAAACGCTGCGTGACCGGTCAGTATGCAGAACAGCGTCGCGCCAAGTGAGTACACGTCCGATGCGGACGTCGGGGCTGCACCCGCGAGCACTTCGGGCGCGGTGAACGCCGGTGAACCGATGATTACTCCGGTCCCCGTCTGGAAACCCCCGGCGATCCTGGCGATACCGAAGTCGGTCAACTGCGGTTCGCCGTACTCGGTAAGCAGGACGTTGCCCGGCTTCACGTCCCGGTGCAGTATGCCTGCGCGATGGGCGGCTTCGAGCGCACCCGCCAGCTTCACCCCGATGCGCAGGGTCTCACACCAATCCATCGGACCGTGCTGGCGGATCAGCGCTTCCAGCGAGCCCTTGCGGTGGCAGGGCATGACGATGTACGGCCGCCCCCCGGCTGTGGTGCCGACCTGGAATATGGTCACGATGTGCGGATGCCCGGATAGCCGGCCCATCGCGCGCTGCTCGCGAAGGAATCGGTCGAGATTGTCGGGGTCCAAGTCGCCGGTCAGCACCTTGATGGCGACGTCGCGATCCAGCAACGGCTGAACGCAGCGATAGACCACCCCGAATCCGCCGTGCCCGATTTCCACGACATCATCGAATCCAGAGATGGACAGTTCCGCGGGGATGCCTGTGAGCACATCCCGCTGGGTTGCCTGCGGGTCGGCGTCGGCCATCGACGGTCACTATCCTCAGCCGGGGGGCGTGGCCTCCGTTGCTGTAATGACACGATATCGCCGATCCTGCCCGCCGACGACGCGATCGACGCTCATAGGCTACCAATCACGACGAGCAGTCGCGCTTGCGGCAGCAGGGAGTCACGCCAGCAATGCCCGCGCCATGACGACGCGCTGAATCTGATTGGTGCCCTCGTAGATCTGCGTGATCTTTGCGTCGCGCATCATCCGTTCGACCGGGAAGTCGACGGTGTAGCCCGCACCGCCGAACAGCTGGACGGCGTTGGTGGTGACCTCCATCGCGACGTCGGAGGCAAAGCACTTCGCGGCCGACGAGATAAAGCTCAGCGCCGCCTCGCCACGCTCGGCGCGGGCGGCCGCGCTGTACACCATCAACCGCGCAGCCTCCACCTTCATCGCCATGTCGGCAAGCATGAACTGGACGCCCTGAAAGTCGCTCACCGGCCTGCGAAACTGCTTGCGTTCCTTGGTGTATGCGATCGCCGCGTGCAACGCTCCCTGCGCGATGCCGACGGCCTGCGCGCCGATCGTCGGTCGGGTGTGATCGAGGCTGGCCAGCGCGGTCTTGAACCCGGTGCCCGGCTCGCCGATGATGCGGTCGCCGGGAATGCGGCAGTTCTCGAAATACAGTTCGGTGGTCGGTGAGCCCTTGATGCCGAGCTTGCGCTCCTTGGGGCCGACCGTGAAGCCCTCGTCGTCCTCATGGACGACGAACGCCGAGATGCCGTTGGCGCCCTTCTCCGGATCGGTCACCGCCATCACCGTGTACCAGGTTGACTTGCCGCCGTTGGTGATCCAGCACTTGGAGCCGTTGAGCACCCAGTCGTCGCCGTCGGCGCGGGCGCGGGTGCGCATCGACGCGGGATCGCTGCCGGCTTCGCGTTCCGATAGCGCGTAGGACGCCATCGCGTCGCCCGATGCCAGGGTCGGCAGCACCTGCTTCTTCAATTCGTCTGAGCCACTGAGGATCAGCCCGATCGTGCCGAGTTTGTTGACGCCGGGGATCAGCGAGGAGGATGCGCACACCCGAGCGACCTCCTCGACAACAATGCAACCCGCTACCGCGTCGGCGCCCTGGCCGCCGTACTTCTCGGGAATGTGCACCGCCGAGAACCCGGTGTCATTCAGGACCTTGAGTGCTTCCTCGGGAAACCGCGAGCTCTCGTCGACGTCAGCGGCGTACGGGGCAATCTCCTTCTCGCACAGATCGCGGAGCACGGCGCGCAGTTCATTGTGCTCGTCGGACAGCTTGAAGAGGTCGAACGATGGATCACCGAAGCGTTGCATGTGGAGCAGATTAGATGTATTTCGGCCCGTCGCCATCGTGCCTGCAACACGAAAATGTCAGGAATGGTTGTGGCCCAGCGCCAATGGAATCCGTCATTGTCGCCACCGCACAACCTCGCGCGAAGAGTTGGTTGCCCGACGACGAAGCCGCACGTCCACCTGGCGGGCTAGCTTCTCCCAATCTGCTTGGCGGAGAGGAAGACCGATCACGATGTCGTACATCCCGCACATCCTTACGTTCCTGCTGGTGTTGTCCCCACTGTTCATCCCAGTCGGTGTCAGCGTTGTACACGCCATTCGCACCTGGCGGTCGCGCTCGCCTGTGCTGGCACCTGCCATCGCCCGGCAACCTCGGCGCCTTGAACTCGCTGTCGAATTAGATTGACAGGGTTCGGGATTAGGCCTTGCGCCGGAACTCTTCGATCACCCGTGCCTGCTCGGCCGCGTTGGTGATGAGTTCAACATGGCCACCGTCGTGAATATGTAGCGCAGAATTCGGCAAGAGCCGGTTCATGATCCTGGCGTTAACCAGCGGGATGATGGGATCGTCACTACCCGCGACGATCAAGGTGGGCTGCCGGACCAGCGGCAGCATGAAAACGCTGGTCCACCCTGCACCGGCAAGCAGCTGGTGCAAATACCCGACGCGCGAGCCAGCCATCAGCTGGCGGTCGAAGACGCGCTTGATCATCATCGGGTCGCTGCGAGCGGTCCCGCCATAGATCTCAGGCGCGATCGAAGCGGCATAGCGATGATCCAGGAATCGCCTCGCTGTCAACATCTTCGCCAGCACCGGCGGTTTGCCGGGAATCATCAGCGAACCGGTACCTGTGGATACGAGTATGAGCCTGCGGCACCGGCGCGGGTTCTGAAAGGCGAACTGCTGGGCGAGCCCTCCGCCCCACGACAGTCCCAAGACGTCAACCTGCGATATACCGGCTCGCCGATCGATGATCCCAATTTTCTTCAGAAGCGTTCCCAGCACTGCGGCCAAGTATGGGAACCGGTACGGAAACGGTGAATCCGGCGAGGCGCCGGAGCCCGGCACGTCGAACCGCACCACGGTGGTGTCCGGATCCAGTTGCGCGACAAACGGATCGAGAACTTCAAGGCTTGCCCCGATTCCGTTGCACAGCACCAACGGGACCCCGGTGCCCCACCGGATGTCGACGCGGATCTGCTGACCGAGTACCGCGACAAGGTTTTCATCGTTCATGCTTGTGCCCCGGGGAGAGCACGATGACATCGGCAATGCCCTCCGTGTCGGTCGGGGGCGGCGGACCGGCCGCCACCCGGAGCAGGTGCGATCTCGCGGCGGCGAAGACTTCGGCGCTCGCCGAGGCTGCGCAGCTGACGCAGGCGCAGCTTGACTCCAATGCCCCAAGGACTCGGATCGGCAACACCGCGAGGCGGTTAACGGACATGAACGTAGCTGCCCGGCGCCGGACCCAGCGCCGCCAAACCGTCACCGCCAAGCGCCGTGGGCGCCGGCTTCTGCTCGCCGCCGCGCTGCGCCAACCACGCGGAGAAGTCGGGCCACCAAGAATCGCTGTGCGTTTCCGCCGACGCCGCCCAACGTGTTGGGTCGCGTTCGTCGACGTTTCCCGCGCGGTAGGACGCCTTCGGGTTGCCAGGGGGATTGACGAGCGCGGCGATGTGTCCGCTCGATGAAAGGACGAACCGCAGATCTTTGCTTCCCAACATCCTCGCGCTGCGATAGCAGGCCTGCCAGGGCGAAATGTGGTCGGCGATCCCCGCAACGACGTAGGTATCCGCCGTCACCGTGCCGAGGTCCACCGGGGTGCCGAGCATGCGCACCGCGCCGGGTTCGGCCAACGCGTTGTGCTGTCCCATCAACAACATGTCGCGGTGCAAGGCGGCGGGCATGCGGGTGGTGTCGGAGTTCCAGAACAGCACGTCAAACGGAGCCGGTGACCGGCCCTGCAGATAGTTGTTGACCCAGTACCGCCAAACCAGATCGGTGGGACGCAACCAGGCGAACACCTCGGCCAGTGCGCGGCCGTCGAGGAAGCCTTTGCGCGCCGAGAACGCAATCGCGAGTTTGGCGGCCGTCTCGTCGACGGCAGCGGCCAAGCCCTCCCGTCCCTGATCCAGGACGGTCACCATCAAGGTCAGGCTGGCGATGCGCTCAGCCTCACCCGTCGCACTGAGATGTGCCGCCGTCATGGCCGCCAGGATGCCTCCCGAGCACGACGCCTGAACATGGGCGCTCTGCGACCCCGTCACTCTCTGGATAGCCTCCAACGCGTCGAGGATTGCGCCACCGTACGTATCGCAGCCCCAAGACCGTTGCGCCGCAGTCGGATTGCGCCACGAGATGGCGAAGACCTGGTGACCCTGGCGCAGGAGGTACTCCACCATGCTCCGACCGGGGGCGATGTCCAAGATGTAGAACTTGTTGATCACCGGCGGCACCATCAGCAGCGGCACCGCCCACACCTTCTCGGTTTGAGGTGTGTACTGGATGAGTTCGAACACCTCGTTGCGGTACACGACCGCTCCCGGTGTGACGGCAAGATCCTCTCCGACCGTGAATGCGTCGGGCTCCACCATCGACGGAATCCGCGGCGGCACAGCCATATCGCGCACGAAGCGCCGCATCCCTCGAACGACGTTGAGACCACCTGTGTCGATGAGCGCCTTCCAGCCCAACGGGCTGATCAATGGGCTGTTGCTCGGTGCGAGCCCTTCCATGATGACGTCGAGCATGAATCGGATTCGTTCAGCGTCGCGCCAATCGAGTTCCGCGTCGGCGAACAGGCTGTCCACGAGCTCGGTGGCGGCCAAGTACGCCTGCATCGAACGCTTCGTCAACGGATTGCTCTGCCATGCTGGATCGCTGAATCGCTTGTCGGGCTTGGCCGGAGCGCGATCGGATGTGCCCGCCGCGATCGAGGCGAGCTCGCGCCCGAACAACTCCACCTGTTTGGTGACGACGCCCGGGCGGCGCGCCAGATTCAAGCCGAACCTGGCCCACGAGCTGTCTGGCATCATCCCGCTTGCGACGCCGAGCATCGACCGGGTCATCAGCAAATCATGTGGTGTAGCAATTTCAGCCGGGTGCTGAACGTCTGGGCTTGGCATCGACTATCGCCTTCGGTTGCTTTGGATTTCACTTCGTCGGCGTCGGTGCCGTGCGCAAGGCTGAGGTTAGGGGTGCTTGGCAGCATTGCCTTCGTCCCCGTGGGACCAATACCCGCGGGTAGGTTGTGGCGCGGCGATAACTAACCCGCTGGCGGTTGCTATCCGGGGCGCTGCAAAGTAACCGCACTGCCGTACCAGCGGCACAGCAGCAGGGCCAACTCCACGTCAAGCCGATCGGCGCCGATCGCGCGTCCCCGCCGGGCGACGGCCCGCCCGACCCGGTATTTGACCGTGTTCGAATGCAGGTGGAGCTGCTCAGCAGCGAGCTTGTAGCTGCCGTCGCCGGACAGGAAGACGAGCAACGTCTCGCGCAGCCGGGCATCGTTCTCGTTGTCGACGGCCAGGTCGCCGAGGACTTCGGACACCCACTCACGGGCCACGATGATGTCCCCGCCCAGCATGGCGGCCACCAACACGCCGGGATCCTCCGCGGCAACGACACTCGGCTTGTGTGGCTCGCGGGCCGCCCCCACCGCCCGCGCGGCCAGCGCCCTGCGATGCGATCGTCGAAATCCGCCGATTCCCGCCGCCATCGAGCCGATTCCCACACTGGGCGAGTCCGCATGGGTGGCCGCGAACTCGCGAACTTTGTCGACTGCTTCGGGTGCCGCGTCGCGGAAGGGTAGCCATCCCCAGCCGCATACGGCGTTGGCGGCCACAAACAGCGGGCTCGCCGCCACCCCAGCGGCTTCGCCCATATCTCGCAGGAAGCGTTGCAGCCGTGGCAGTTCGTTGCCGTCGCTGCCGGCATCGGGGTACCAGGCCACCACCGCCAGATGATGCCAGCGCAGCGGATAGCGAATCGTCGTCGACGCGGCGTCGACGTCCACAGGTGTCTTGGCGGCCAGAATCTCGCGCACCCGCAACGCGCGAAGGCTGTTCTGATTCTCCAGCCAGCGTTCGCGCTCCTCCTCGTACACTTCGACGACTTGCTGTGACATCCAATCGATGTACGCGAACATGGTCGCCGACATCTTCTCGAGCACGGCCAGCCTTACTATTGGCTCCATGTCGGTGGCCTGGACCTCGGCGAAGACGAGTTCATTCATGCGCCGCTGACCGACCCGGTAGCCACGCACCAACCCGTGCACCGGGACTCCGTGTTGGGCCAACCGCCGGGCGTACTCCATCGCCGCGGTCGGCGCCTCGACACGCTGCACCGCAATTCCATACCGCATCGCGTGCAGCACAGTGTCGACGTTGCCTCCGACGCTGGCCCCCAACAGCTCGATGCTCTGCGCGTCCAGCGCAAGCTCGGGGATCTCGTCCTGCAGTAGACGCTGAATGACGGCCGTCAATTCGCCCAGCCGCTGGTGGAGTCCGGCAGCGATCTGGCGGACACAGCGGTCGACATCGGTGTCTGTGCCGCTCGTCACACCACGACGGTAGATCTTCCTAACTCGCTTGTGGGCCAAATGAGCGCTCGGGGTTGTCTCCGGCCGACAAACGGTGCCCGGTATTTGAGCGGCCCAGATCATGCCGATTCGTCCCCGCGCTTCGTAGTGTTGCCGGTCACACGGGTAGCCCATCTGGGAGGAAATTACATGGACTTGTCGGCCTTGCCTGATCGGCGTGCGACGAATGATCCGCTGGGGCAGGCGATCGCCGACGACATCAGCGACCTCAACAACGTCGAGTTTCTCGACGCCGTCAAGCGCACCGCCGCGACGCTGCGCAGCCGGGGCGTGTCGGCGGGTGACGTGGTGGCGATCAAGCTGCCGAACACGGTCGAGTTCGTGGTGTCGCTGTTTGCCGCGTGGCGGGTGGGTGCGGCGGTCACGCCGGTCAACCCCGCATTGTCGCCGCAAGAGGTCCGCTATCAGCTTGCCGACGCCGGTGCCAAGCTGGTGATCGCCGACGAGTTGCACCAGTGCGAGCCAGCTCAAGCCGACGCCAGTCGGGGCAGCGACGCCTCGCTGGCGTTGCTGATCTACACCAGCGGAACCACCGGCCGCCCCAAGGGCGTCATGCTCGACCACGCGAACCTGAAGGCCATGTGCCGCAGCGTCATTAAGGGTTTCAGGTTGACCCGCGATGACCACAGCCTGTTGATACTCCCGCTGTTTCACGTCAACGGGATCGTCGTCGGGACGCTGTCGCCGTTGCTGGCCGGTGGCCGGGCGACGGTGGCCGGGCGCTTCGACCCGAAGACATTCTTTGCAGCACTCGAGCAGAGCCGTGCCACCTATTTCTCCGCCGTACCAACGATTTACACGATGTTGTGCGGGCTGCCCGACGACGTGCAACCGGACACGTCATCGGTGCGGTTCGCGATCTGCGGAGCCGCGCCGGCCAGCGTCGAGCTGCTCGAAGGATTTGAATCGCGCTACGGCATCCCCATCATGGAGGGCTACGGGCTCTCGGAGGGAACATGCGCCAGTGCGGTCAACCCGCTGGACGGTCCGAGGAAACCGGGGACGGTAGGACTGCCGCTGCCCGGGCAGACCATCCGGATCGTCGATGAGGCGGGCCGCCCGGTCCCGGACGGTGACACAGGCGAGGTTGTCATCAAGGGCGCCAACGTGATGCGTGGCTATCTGAACCGGCCGGAGGAGACCGCAAAGACCATCGTCGACGGCTGGTTGCACACCGGCGACATCGGGTGCTTCGACGAGGATGGCTACCTGGTTCTGGTCGACCGCGCCAAGGACATGATCATTCGCGGTGGCGAGAACATCTACCCGCGCGAGATCGAGGCCGTCGTCCACCATCTGCCGCAGATCGCCGAGGCCGCCGTCGTCGGGCGATCGAACCCCACCTACGGCGAGGAGCCGGTCCTGTTCGTCTCCACACGTCCGAACGCGACCGTCACCCCACAGGCGATTCGCGATCACATCGGCGGGCAGCTCGCGAAATTCAAACGGCCAGCAGACATCACGATCCTTGACGACCTGCCCAGGAACCCCGTCGGCAAGATCGACAAACCCGCATTGCGTCGGCTGCTGGCCGACTCATTGGCCACATCCACAGACGGGAGCTGATCATGAGTTTCACGAAGCCGGAGTTTCCCCCGGTCGATCCAGACACCTTCCTTGCCAAGCCGCTGATGGAACGGATGCGCTTCCTTACCCAGCACTGGACCGACAACGGCTTCGGGTCTCCGCGCATGGTGCATGCGATCTACATCGCGAAGCTGGTGTTCTTCTACGCCCTCGGTGGTGTGTTCGTCGCGACGGTGACGTCGGGTCTGCCGGCGTTCTGGCACGTCGCGGAGTGGTGGAACCAACCGATCGTTTACCAGAAAGCGGTCCTGTGGACGGTGCTGCTCGAGGCGATCGGCGTCGCCGGTTCATGGGGTCCGTTGGCCGGCAAGGTCAAGCCGATGACGGGGGGCATCCTGTTTTGGCTCCGTTCAGACACCATCCGGTTGCGGCCGTGGAAGTGGGTGCCGTTCACCGGCGGTGACCGCCGCACGTGGTTCGACGGGATCCTCTACTTCGCACTGCTGATCAGCGTCGCCGTCCCGCTGCTGGCCTCCGGAGTACACAGCGACTCATTGTCACAAGCTTTGCCCCACAACACATCCGGGCTCGTCAACCCCGCGCTGCTGGTCGCGCCGATCGTGCTGCTGGTGTTGAACGGCCTTCGCGACAAGATCATCTTCCTCGCTGCGAGGGGTGAGCAGTACCTGCCGGCGCTGTTCTTCTTCACCGTGCTGCCGTTCGTGGACATGATCATCGCGCTGAAGCTGTTGATCGTCGTGGTGTGGGTCGGTGCCGGTGTGTCGAAGTTCGGAAAACACTTCGCCAACGTCATCCCGCCGATGGTCAGCAACAGCCCCTGTATGCCGTTCAAGTGGGTCAAGCGGGCGCATTACCGCGACTTCCCACGCGATCTGCGGCCATCGCGGGCCGCCCACTTCATGGCCCACGTGCTCGGCACCACGGTGGAGATCGCCGCCCCGCTGGTGCTGTTGTTCTCGACAAACAAGGGGTTGACGTTGGCGGCGGTCGTCGTCATGGTGGCCTTCCACTTGTTCATCATCTCGACGTTCCCGCTGGCGGTGCCGTTGGAGTGGAACGTGCTGTTCGCCTACGCAGCGGTTTTCCTGTTCCTCGGGTTCCCGTCCTGGCACGGGTATGCCGTGTCGAACATGTCGTCGCCGTGGCTGACGGCAACGATCGTTGCGGCGCTGGTCTTCTTCCCGATCCTGGGCAACGTGCGCCCGGACAAGGTGTCGTTCCTACCGTCGATGCGCCAATATGCCGGCAACTGGGCGTCAGCCCTGTGGGCGTTCGCCCCGGGGGCAGAGGCGAAACTGAACAGCGTCACCCGCACCGCGAAGAACCAAATCGACCAGTTCATCGCCTTTGGCTACGAACCGAAGTGGGCAGAAGTGACGTTGCAGCGCGCCATCGCCTGGCGCTCGATGCACAGTCAGGGTCGTGGCTTGTTCTCGGTGCTGTTGAGGACGCTGCCCGACATCGACGCCCGCACCGTGCGGGAGGCCGAATTCGTCTGCAACTCGTTGATCGGCTTCAACTTCGGCGACGGGCACCTGCACAACGAGGACCTCATCGCCGCGGTACAGCGGCAGGCGGGATTCGAGCCGGGTGAACTGGTTGTGGTCTGGGCGGAGTCGCAAGGTTGGGGTAGCAAGGTGCAGCACTACAAGGTCATCGACGCGGCGTTGGGTGTGATCGAACGCGGCACCTGGAAGGTGTCTGACGCGGTCAAGGAGCAGCCGTGGCTGCCCGATGGCCCGATCCGTACCAACGTCACGTGGTCGGTGGCCGGCACGCGTGAACCTAGGCCCTCGTACCCTTCAATGGCATGAGCACGGCGATCGTCGTCGGCGCCGGGCCCAACGGCCTGGCTGCCGCGGTCACCTTGGCCAAGGCCGGCGTGGATGTGACCGTGCTGGAAGCCGCCGACGAGATCGGCGGGGGCACCCGCACTATTGAGGCGATCCTCCCAGGCTTGCTGCATGACCACTGCTCGGCGATCCATCCGATGGCCGTTGGGTCACCGTTTCTGGCCGGCCTCGGGCTGGAGCGTTACGGGTTGACATGGCGCCTGCCGGAGATCGACTGCGCGCATCCGCTTGACGGCGGGCGGGCGGGCGTGCTCCACCGCTCGGTGGAGGCCACCGCCGACGGGCTCGGGTCCGATCACTGGCGGTGGCGTCGGCTGTTCTCCTCGACCTCCAGACGCTTCGACGCGCTATCCGACGACATCATGGGGCCGCTGCTGAGGGTGCCGCACCATCCGTTGACACTGGCGCGGTTCGGCGCGCCGACCGTGCTGCCCGCATCCACTATTGCCAGGTGGTTCCGTACGACCGAGGCGCGCGCATTGTTCGGAGGGGTTGCGGCGCATGCGTTTCGACCGCTGCATTTTCCGATGACCTCGGCGATCGGGCTGGGCATCCTCACCGCGGGGCATCGTCACGGGTGGCCGGTTGCGGCCGGGGGTTCGCGATCGATCACCGACGCGATCGCATCGCTGTTGGCCGACCTGGGCGGCAAGGTCGA
>Ga0075428_100002119_pt1 | contig 21409 bp, 17 predicted proteins | sample RhiMetdeltSRZDD2_FD_75291 | JGI IMG/M metagenome (GOLD analysis project Ga0075428, IMG submission 75291) | Populus rhizosphere microbial communities from Tennessee, USA - Rhizosphere MetaG P. deltoides SRZDD2 | ecosystem: Host-associated > Plants > Roots > Rhizosphere > Soil | place: USA... | reverse complement strand
CCACGCGCTGCCGTTGCCGACGGCATAGGAAATCGAGTCGAGGGCGGCCGACGCGGACTGGTCGCGAAAGATCTTCTGCGCGATGTTGGTGTCGTCATCGACGCAGTTGCCGCTGCAGCCTCCTGCACGGGCAACGATAATCGGGTCGTGCGCCGGCATGGCCGAGCCGTCGGACGTGTGGTAATGGTTGGCATTGAGAAGAAGAACCGTGACTTCGGTCCCGTTCTCATTGGGAATGAAGGCCATCAGGCCGGAGAAGAGAATTCTGAGTACAAAGGTGCTCACTGCTTGGTTCCTCCAGTGCGATGGTGCGCGGCCAGGGAGAGGCGGCGTAGCCGACGACCTGAAACGCTGCCCACGCCATCGCCGAATCGTTGTTCCGGAGCCTCTCGAGTTGCGCATTGCGCAGCGCAACTGCCACGTCGTCTCCGTGCCGATAGTGACAATGGAGTAACACCAGTAAGTCCTTTGCGGAGGCGTCCCTCACATCCCACAATGAGCCGGCGACGGCCGGAACCTCGGCCGCAATGAGCGGCCGCACCAGAGGAGCAAGACCCTGAGGACCGACGGACGCACCGCCCGCCGTACGGCATGCGCCGAGAACGACGAGGCGCGTGCGATCGAGCCTGGGCAATTCCTGCATCAATCGTTGTGCGTTCAATTCCCCCGATTCGCGTCCGTGCTGTGCGAGAAGAAGCCGCGACTGCCACGGCTTTTCCGGAATCGCCAGGGCGTGTCCGGCGAAATGCACGATCGTCGCATTCTTCAATGCGTCCAGAAAGCCCTCGACGGTTGCCGCAGTATCGGTGAGCGTCACGGCGTCCGGGTAGTGATCGCGCGACAGTTCTGCGACTTCTTGTTTCGCATGAGGAAGCCGCGGAAACATCTTCGACTCGAACGCCGGATCGCCGACGAGCAGAACGGCGGGATTGCGTTTGGCCGATAATTGCCGGTCGCGTGCGAGCGCGTACAAATACAGCGACGTGCTGCCGGAGGTCGCGATGCTGGCGCGCTCGATCAAGTAGCCTTCGTTCCGCGTTCCGGCCAGTGCATTGAAGGGAAGTCCCTGCATCGGATCGTCGGGAACGATGACGACGCGCGTTTTCGACGCGGCACGCGCCAGCGGAACGCGGAAGAGCTCACCATAGACGGTCCGCATGACGCGCGGAAGCAGATCGGGCTGCTTGGTCTTGACGATCTTGAGCACATCGTCAGCCCATCGCTCAACGTCCACCTTCGTCGCGCGCTGTGGCACGAGCACGATGCGCTCGCGCGTCACGACCCACGTGTACGTCCGCTGCGGCAGCACGAGGTATTGAAGAATGACCGTGTCTTCGGGCAGATTCGCGCGCGCCTGGCGGAGTCCGGCGAGTGACTCGATGGATTGGAATCCGGGCCGCGACTGCAGGAGGATCTGCATCGGCTCGAACGCGCGTGCGAGCTCGTCGTCGACGAATGCGCCTTCGATGTCGTTCGCGGCAATGCGCCCTTCAATGAGCGCGTCCTGCTGATCCTGAAAGCGCAGGAAATAGGGCGTCCAGAGCGGGTCGGAGGCGCTTTGCGGATTGCTCGTGAGCGCGTGCTGCACTTCATTGCGGAGGATCTGCAGCGCCGTGGCGATGTCGTTCGTATTGCGCCGCGCCTCGGCGCGCTTCAAGTGAAGAGTGGCCCGATACGTCGAGTCCTGCTCTTTGGCGAGCTCGATCGCCTCAGTGAGCGCGGCTTCGGCTTCGACGGGACGGGTTCTCAGCAGCAGCTGTCCTCGCGCATCGAGCACGCGCATGCGCATCAAGTCACGAGATACAGCGGGTTCCACGGCTTGCGCGAACTCGGCGGCCTGTTGTAGATCGCGTTCGGCATCCGCCTCTTGTCCAAGCGCGACGAGAATCTCGGCGCGCACGCGCAATGCCCCCGAGAGCTCCGCTTTTGCATGGGCGCCGCTCATCGCGCGCTGGATGTCCTCGACTGCGGCATTTTGATAATGAAGCGCGACGAGTGGGTATCCAAGCTGTCTCGCCGCGTTGGCCGCGGCTCCATAACTCAGATGACGCGCATTGGTGCTGGCGACGCGATTCAGGAGACTCACAGCGCGGAATGCATCGCGGAATGCATCTTCTGAAGCGCCGATCGTGCGGAAGTTCTCGCTGCGGCGAGCGCGAGTGGCGGCAATGAGGGTCGGTTCTCCTTTGGCGAACGCGAGCGCTTTGTCGTACTCGGCGTGTGCTTCGAGATAACGATCCGTGAATTCGAGCAGATTCGCGCGGTACATGTGAATGCGTGCGGACAACTCGCGATACTCCGGCTTCAAATGCGGGATGGCTCGTTCGAGTGCCGGCAGTGATCCGTCGTAATAGAGCGCTGCAAGATGCAATGGATTCCCGACTCGTTCGAGAAGAGTCGCAGCGCGCAGATAGTCTTTGTCTTTGAATGCCGTAAGCGCCGCGCGGTCGCGCGCCTGATCCATGACATCGACGACCGCTTGCGGATACATCTGTCCGTTGTCTGCGAGAATCGTCGCGAACAGCCGCGCACCTTCGCGGTCGAACAGATTGGATTTCTCGAAAGACCACGCGGCCTCGACAGGAAACGCGTGCACAATTCTTCTCAACGCGGCAGCATCATGACGCTCGAACGCACTCTGCACCTCCTCCTCGTTCCATAGCGGATCGCGCAGTTTTTGTAATCGCTGAAGATGCTGTCGCGCCTCGTCCGACCAGCCCGACTTCTCTGTCACCAGCTCGTTCCACGAATGCAACGCTTCCTTCGTTAGGCCGAGCCACTCCTGCGCCAGCGCGCGATTGAATCCCTCGGCGGTCTCCAATGCGCGCAGCAGGTCGACCGGATCGCCGTTGCGGTCGAAGCGCGTGAGGTACGCGGCCGCGAGATCCTCTTTTGCATGCGTCGCGACGGCATTCAGCGCCGTATCGAGACACTCTCGGCCGGCGATGGCGAGCAAATTCAACGCTTCCTCGCGGCTGCGTACCGGGTCGCACGAGGTGCGCACGTACGCGCTTTGGCGGAATGGTTTCCAATCTGCGCCGCTCAGCCGCGCATGGACGAGCCGGTCCCTCCAAATCCCCGTTTTGGGGTTCTCTCTAGTGCAGGCCATGAAAACGCTGCAGAGGAAGAGAGCCATGCAGATCCGATTCTTCACGTCTTCCCTAAGATACGCGCTTCGCGAGAATGGATGTACGCGATGACCGGCGAAGACGACCTGTTCGAATCGCTGTACAAGCGGTACTTCGCGCGCATGCGCCGCTACTTCCAGCGGGTATTCCGCGTAACCGACGCGGACGCACAGGAGCTGACCCAGGACTCGTTCGTCCGCTTCTACAAAGCGATGGACGAATATCGCGGGCAGGCGGAATGGGCGCTGCTGGAGACGATCGCGCGGAACGTCGGCTACAACCGTGTGCGCGCGATCAACACGGTCAAGCGCGGCAGCGTCCGGCCCGAGTCTCTCGACGACGGCGAATCCGAAAAGGATGCAGTCGATCCGTTGCAGAGGCATCCTATCGACACGATGATCGACGCCGAGCGGCTGCGGAGACTGCGACAGGCTTTGACGGAGCTGCCGAAAGGGCAGCGCCAATGTCTGCAGCTATGGCTCGAGGATCTCAGCAGCGAACAAATCTCCCGTGTGCTGCGGATCTCGATCGTCGCTGTGAAATCGCGCATCCGCGATGCAAAGCGGGCGTTGCGCGAACGACTGGGAGACGAACACGCGCTCCCGGAGGAATCAAACCATGACGAAGAATGATTGGCAGGAAGTGAACCGCCAAGTCAGCGCGGAGCAGCGGGAAACGCTCGGAGATCCACCGACCGCCGACGAGCTGGTCGCGTACACCCGCGGCGAGTTGAGCGAACGTGAAGAAGAACGCATTCGCGATCTGCTGGTCGCCTATCCCGATCTGGCGCGGATGTGGATCGCGCCGATCCCCGAGGAGTCACAACCGGGGATTTCGCAGGAAGACATCGCCGCCGGATTTCGCGACGTGCAGCGACGCCTCGGCGTAGCCTCCGTCGCCCGACGCGCGCGCGTGCGGCACTACATCCCGACCACGATCGCTGCAGCACTCGCCCTCGTGTTCTTCGGTCTCTACGTGCAGGCGGAGAACCGCGCCCGGAACCACGCTCGCGGCTGCGATCTCCCCCGCGTCCTCGGCGCACCACAGGAGCTTCACGCCGACGCGAACCGCGGCCCTTCCGCACCGACGCTGCTCTACAAGGACGGAGAGGCGTACCTGCTGAAGCCAATGCTCTCCAATCAAATCCGCTACCCGCACTACCACCTCGAGCTGCACGACGCCAACGGCCCAGTCTGGAAGAGCCAATCTGCTGTGATCGGTGAGGACGACGCGTTCCAGATCGTCATCCCCCACACGTTCCTTCGCACCGGCCGCACCTATCAGCTCACCATCTTCGGCGTCGATGGCGAAAAGCGACGACACGTCGGCTCCTACGATGTAGCCGTGCCGTCGGAGTGAGAAACGAAACGGCCGCCTTGGATCGCGACGTTGACGTCTCGAAGTTCGAGAAACTGCTGCTCGCTGACGGTGAATGAGGCGTTGCGCGTGATGATGTGCTCGCGATTCTCGAATAGGAATGGTCCAGGATCGCGATAGGGCTCGATGCCGTGCTCCCGGTGCGCGAGGATGGCGCTCGCTGGCACTCTGTCTCCGAGGAACTTGCCCGGGATGCGGCGCACGCCGCAAATGAACGCCGCGCCGCATCCCGAATTTCGAGCCGGCGTCTACGCCGCCGGCTTGAGCTCCTTCTTCACCTCGACCTTGATCGACCGCGGCTTTGCGTCTTCCTTCTTGGGCAGATGGACCTCGAGCAGGCCGTTGGTGAAGCTCGCGGAGATCTTGTCGGCCTCCACGTTCGTTGGCAGCGTGAACGAGCGGAGGAACGTACCGTAGGAGCGCTCGACGCGGCGGTAGCCCTTCTCCTCCGTCTCTTTCTCCGCCGTGCGCTCGCCCTTGATCGTGAGCACGCCGCTCTCGATCTCGACGTCGACGTTCTTCTCGTCGATGCCGGGGAGCTCGGCCTTGATCACGATCTCGTCCTTCGTCTCGAGCACGTCGGACGTCGGCGACCAGTCGGCCAGCGCCGTCTCGTCATCGGCTGTCATGTGCGACCACAGCCGGTCCATGCGGTTGCGGAGCGTGGTCAGTTCATCGAATGGATCCCAGCGTTCGAATCTCGTCAGGAATGTCATGGATTACCTCCTCGAGTGCCGCGAATCGGCCGCGGCTTCGATGCGAACGTAGGTCGATCCTGGATCGAACAGGAGGACATCGATCACACCTGCGTGTTCGCACAGGCACGGCACGAGCAGTTGACGTGTTCCGGAGTCACACGGCTCGGCGTTGGCCATCACCGATGGTTGGACAAGCCGCGGTATAGCGTGCAGAGTGCGTCACTGTCTCTCGCGGCGTTCCCGACGGCGCCGCCTTTGCCGAGGCAGAAGGGAGCTTCATGCCGCTTCCGCCGGTCTCGCGGGTGCGCCCGCACTCTTGCAGCATGTGTTCGTTGCATCAATCGTTCTGTCATTTCCCGGAAAAGCTCCGAGAGGCGTTCGATGGTCTCAAGACGACGGTCAGCTACCGCAAAGGGGAAGTGGTCTTCCATGAGGGGGACCGTTGTCACAGTGTCTTTGCCATTTGCGAGGGAAGCGCGAAGCTCGTGACCAGTTCGAGCGAGGGGCGGACGCTGCTGCTGCGGTTTGCCCGACCGGGTGAAATGCTGGCTTTGGCCGAAGCGGTGCTCGGACCGACCGCATATGAATGCTCCGCGATCTGCGCGGAGCCTTCGATCCTCGCCGTCATTCCGCGCGAGACATTCATCCGCTTCATCAGTTCCTATCCCGAGGCGGGCCTCGCTTTCGCCATCGCGCTCAGCGCCCAGTACAAGTTCGCGCAGCGTGAAACGAAGTTCCTCGGCATGGGCGACACCTCCACCGTTCGCCTTGCTCACGTGCTGCTGGAATGGTCGAGCGAACGCGGGACTGCCGCAGCGGATGGCGTACACATTCCGTTGCACGTCACCCATGGCGATCTCGCGCAGGCGATCGGCGCGACGCGTGAGACGGTGACCCGGATTCTCGGCCATCTGACCCACAGCGGGATCGTCGAGCGAACGGGAGATGGAATCGTGATCATGCATCCCGGCGAGCTGGCTCTCGTCGGGGCATCCCCCGTTGTCAACGAGGCCGGTGATGAAGCTGCTTTCGGCGAAGGGAATGCGACGTATCGCCTCTACACCACGAAGTCCCCCGAGCATCAGGCGCGGCTGCGCAATGAGGTCGAGCAACACGCCGACGAGCTATGACGGGCCGTCCATACGACAAACTACATCCTCTTTCCACGCGCGGCTGCTCTCATCGAACAGGTGGCAACGGCCGTGAACCCGCGTGATGAATGTCACTCCAACGAGTGACCGGCAGTGTCGCCCGGCCGGCGGAGGCGGCCCACACTGGCTACAGGCTCAACAAAAATTCTGTTGGGGCAAGTTGAAACGGCGACACTTCTTTCACCTCACGATACCGACCCAGCACGAGCCGCGCGCCCTCCAGCTCCCATCCTGCCATCGGTCGCCGTTGCAACTTGCCCCGTGCTTCATTGCGGGCACGAGAAAACTGCGCATGGACATGCACCTTTCCACTCTGATTCCAACCCTGCAACTCGCGGTAGGTCCAGTCATTCTGATTTCGGGGATCGGCCTGCTGCTGCTCGGGATGACCAACCGTTACGGAAGAACGATTGACCGCACTCGGGACATGGCTCGCGAGTGTCGCGGCGGACCAGCATCCGATCGCGATCGCGTGACGGCCCAGCTCCGGATCCTGATGAGCAGAGCACGACTCCTCCGCTCGGCGATCGCCACGGCGTGCGTCAGCGTTCTGCTCGCAGCGGTACTCGTGATCGTTCTGTTCGTCGGCGAGCTCCTGGGCCTCGCGGTGACGGCTCCCGTGGTCGGAGGATTGTTCATCGCCTGCATGACCGCGCTTCTCGCTTCGCTGTTTCTGTACATCGCCGACATCAATCATTCACTCGGCGCGCTGAGGCTCGAGGTCAGCGACGTTCTGAAGCCGTGATGCGGCGCCGGGCGACCTTCGTGCTCGGATTCGAGAAACGCCCGCGCGCCACCCGAAGCGGATGGCGCGCAAGCGGTACTGCAGATTCAATTCAGCGGACAGCCGCGGTTGTTGTCGGCGTCCAGCGCGGCAGCGAGTGCCAGCATCGTGTCGCGACTCTGGCTGGCCAGCGCGCTGTTGACGTCAGCCACGACGGACGGCGCGGTGCGGGGATAGCTCACGCCGGGGTGCGATGCGTTCAGCAGCGCGGCCGTGGCCGCGCGCAGAAGGATCTCCGCTGCTCCATCGACACCCGGGCCTCCTGCGAAACCAAGGGCGTTCAGCATGTGCGACGGACCGACGGGATAGAGCGTGGACTGAGCGAACACGCTGCTCACCGTCTGCGTCGGACTGTAGCCGGTGGGCGGCCATGAATCGGTGTGATTCTTCCAGTAGCCGGGTGTGCAGCCCTGGTCGCCGACGGTCACGCCGATGTAATGACTCGGATCGGACGCAGTGACCGGGCTTCCATCCGCGGGCGTGCCGGTCGCCGTTCCGATGTTCGAATACTGCCCCGCGGTCGTGGTACCGGACGCGGTGCAGGTCATCGATTCGCCGGAGGCGAGCGTCGACTTCGGACAGCTCACGGCGACGCCGCGGTTGTCGGTGACGCTGACGGACGTGAGCGGAACCTCGCCCGTGTTGGTCACGAGATAGGTCCACTGGACCGCCGCGCCAACCGTGATCTGCGGTCCGGGAGGCGTATCGGCATCGATGCCGTTCGTTCGCTTCTCGATCGCGATCGAGGCCGTGTTGCCGCGATAGCAGGCCGAGTCGCTGCTGGTGACCGTCGTCGTCTGTGGCGAGGTTCCTGTCGCCGTGCCCGTGTCGCACTCGAGCCCCGGATCGGCGATGCCGCTCGCTGTGCAGGTCATCGACTCACCCGCACTGAGGGCGGTCTTCGGGCAAGTGATGTTCGGGATCACGTTGTCCGTGACCGACACGTCGCTGAGGAGGACGTCGCCGGTATTGGTGACGACGAACGACCACACGACCGGCGAGCCGACCATGAGCTGGACGGCGTGCTCCGAGTCGTCGGCGTCTTCACCGTTGATCAGTTTCTCGAGCTGGATGCCTGGAGTGACGCCGCGATAGTAACTGGCATCCGTCGCTGTGACGGCGTCGCCGCACGGCGGCTTGCCGCTCACGCCGGCCACGTTCCGCTGCAGGCCCGCGAGAGCCGTGCCGGACGCCGAACAGGTCATCGACTCGCCCGGAGCGAGCGACGATTTCGGGCACGTCACCGCGCCCGCACGATCATCCGTTACTACCACGTCGGTGAGTGTCACATCGCCGCCGTTCGTGACGACGAACGTCCATTGAACCGTCGTGCCGGCGATCAACGAAGGACCGGGAGGCTGCGGTGCATCTTCTCCGTTCGTCTTCTTGTCGATCGTGATCGCCGCATTGTGCTGGCCGAAATAGAAGCTGTCGTCGCGTGCGGTCACCGTCTCGCCCTGCCCCGGATGTCCTTCGGCCGTGGCGGTATTGGTGTACTGGCAGGCTTGCGCAATGCCGCTGGCGGTGCACGTCATCGACTCGCCCGGCTGAAGCACTGTCCCCGGACAGGTGACTGCGACTTCGCGGCTGTCAGTCAAAGAGACATTCGTGAGCTCCACCGTGCCGGTATTCGTGACGAGGTACGTCCACTGAATCGTGGAGCCGATCGAAACAGACGGACCGGGAGGCGTCTCCGCATGAACGCCATTGGTCATCTTGAGGATGTCGATGCCGGCGGCGAGAGCCCTGCCGCGGTAATACGCAGGATCGACAGCCTGTACCGGATCTCCGCAAGCGGGCCGGCCGTACGCTGTTCCGACGATGTCATGCGTTCCGGCCACGGCCAGCAGGCTCGCCGTGCAAATCATCGATTCGCCCGACAGCAGCGAGGTCTTCGGACACGTGGCCGTGCTGTCCCGGTCATCGCTGGCGACGATGTTCGTCAATTCCACGTCGCCCGTGTTCGTCAGCTCGTACGTGAGCAGAACGGTCGCACCTTCATCGACCCATGGCCCCGGAGGCTCGTCGGCCGCGTCTCCGTTCAGTTTCAGCTCGAGCGCGAGCGCGGGATGTCCTTCGCCGAAGTAGTGCGCGACGTCGTGCGCGCTCACCGTCATGTTGCGCTCTGCTGCGCTGCCGGTCGCGGTCGCGGTGTTCGAACGCTGACACGGAAGGGCGAGCGACGATGCGGTGCAGATCATCGACTCACCCGGCTCCAGCGCAGTCTTCGGGCAGACGGGTGTGATTCCCTCCTCATCCGTCACGATGATGTTTTGCAGCGGAAGGTTGCCGGTGTTGGTTACCAGGAAACGCCACTGGATCGTGGTTCCGACGGCCACGTTCGGTCCCGGCGGTGTGTTCGCGTCGTTCTCGCCAACGTACTTCTTGATCTCGATGGCGGGCGCGTTCTTCCGCCCGAAGTAGTACGCCGGATCGGTTGCCGTCACGACGCTCCCGCACGGATCGGAGCCGGTTGCCGTGCCGACCTCGTGCTGCTGCCCGTCGGCAGCGAGCGACTCGGCCGTGCAGGTCATCGACTCCGCCGGGTCGAGCTCCGCCTTCGGACAGGTGGCAGCCTCGCCCTTCTTGCGCGAAACGCCGATGCTTTCCAGACGCACGTTGCCGCTGTTCGTGACAACGAACGTCCAGTGCAACGGATCGCCGGCATCGAAATGAGGTCCGGGTGCCTGATCGGCATCGTTGTCATTGACGAGCGTCTTCAGCGTCAGCGCCGGCGCGTAGACACCCTCGTAATAGGCGATGTCCTCGGCGGCGACTTTCGTCCCGTCCGGCGCCGTGCCGGTCGCGGTGCCCACATTGAGGTGAATGCAGCCCTCGGCGAGTGTCCACGCGGTGCAAGTCATCGACTCGCCCGGATCGAGCGAACGTTTCGGACAGGTGACGTCGAGTCCCGCGCTGTCGTTGACCGTTACCGGCGCGAGAGCGACGGTGCCGTTGTTCGTCACGTGGTATTCGAAGTCGACCTTGTCATTCACATTGAACGTGATTCCCGGACGATCGGCATCGTTACCGCCGATCGTCTTCTCGATGGTGATGCTCGGACCGGCGAGCTTCAGGCTTTCGTTCAGGCAGTACGAGTGCAGTTCCGCACTTGCCGCGCTCGTCGAATGCAGATGCCCAAGGATGACGGTCGGATCTTCGGTCTTCACATCGAGCCATCCGATGGGCGGCGTGATGTCGAGATGACAAACCTGAAGCGGCTCGACGGCGATCAGCTCGCGATAACAGTCCTGGACGTGGTGTCCGGCCTGGTCGTACACGCCGATCGTGATTTTCATCTTCGCGTCGACCGGTGCCGGCGTCGCGGACGGTGACAAGCGACGGCCACTCCAGATGATCAACTCGGAGCCTTCGTACAAGCGGCCTTCGTTCACGAAGCGGATGCCGTGCCTCTTGCAGTCGGCTTTGAGGCCGTGGCTGAGCGCGGTCAGGGTCTCGGCGCCGAAGTAATTCGAAGCAGCGTCCACGTTGTATGTGTCGCCCCACAATGAATCGGGACGATCGCCGAGTGTCTGCGCGATCACATAACCGACCGCGAAGCCCTCCTGGAACACGCTGCCGTAATAGAGCCCATCGACGGGCGACGGATTCCCCGTCAATGCGGCTTGCAGGTGTGCCAGCTCGGCCACAGTGAGTGTCCGATGAGGAAGCGCACCTTTCGCGATCCATGCGCCGAGGTCGATGGTCTTCGCCTCGGTACGCTGGAAATCGATGGGAACCTCGAGCACGGGGATGCCCCAGTTCGTATAAACCGTGACGCGCGTCTGGACCGCGCTTGGTGATGCGTTGACAATCGAGAACGTCGTTGCCAGACCGACCTCGGGATGTTCGAGATCGATCTCGAACCACGGCAGCAAAACGTCGGATTCCGGTGTGATCGCGGCTGCCGCAATTGGCGCGATCGCCAGCACGGCGAAGGCGAGCATCAACGGCCCCCATCGCCACGATTTCATGGTACTCATAGACCACCTCCGGTTCCGCAGAAGGCACGGACCCGAGGTTCAATCTTGATTCGCGATTCGGGAGAGCCGGTGTCCCCACGCACCCGTGTTTGTGCGCATTGGCGCGTGTGCATCGAGGTGTCACGTCGGACGGTGATCCGGAGCGTCGGCACGCGCCGAGAACGAGACGTGCGAGCGCTTCGCCTCGTGCGTCGACGAAGTTGGTTTACTCGAGACGCAATGCGCGGATCGGGGCGGCGCCCGTGCGCCGCCCCTCGTGCCGATCTGGGTTCAGGCGTGAATGCGAATCTGATCGACGACGTTCATCACGCCGGGCGCAGACCACGCCGCGCTCACCGCATCCTGACGCTCGATCCACGAGCGAACGGTTCCGGTGAGGATCACCTTGCCGTCGCTCGCCTGCACCGAAATCTTCTTCGAGTCGACCTCGGCGCTGCGCTTCAGCGCGGCTTCGATCTTTCCCTTCACGTCCTCCACGCGGACCTGCCTGCTGGTGACCGTGACATTGTTCGTCACGCCGCGAACACCGGCCAGCACCATCACCGCGTCTTCGGCGGCGCGCTTCTGGTAGTACCACTCGACGCTGCCGTCGAGCGTCACCCACCCCTTCGTCACCGAGACCTTGATGTGGTTCTTCGGTACCGACACGTTCCACTCCAGCGCATTCACGGCGGAGCGCGCGACATCGACGTCGTCGCGCTCGAAGGACGACAGGAGCTTCACTTCCACATCGTTGGCCACGCCGGAGACGCCGTGGACGCGCTTCACGATCCGCTCGGCGTTCGTCTTGGCCGCATAGTTGGGGACGTGTCCGGTGAGCGCGATGATGCCGTTCTCCACCGTCACGCCGATGGTCCGCGCGTCGATGCTGGGATCCCACTCCAGTTCGTCGAGCACGTCTTTTCTGAGATTGATGTCCTGTTGCTTGTTCATGAGGAGACTCCTTTCACGATTGGCAAGGTTGGACCGGCGACGCGGAGCAACAAGTGTCGCGATCACCGGCGCGTGTGCCGCCTCCCAATTGGAGCCGCCTCGATGCCACCGGCCTCGCTGTATGACGGTTCGTTCATCGAATGGAGCAAGACAGGCGAGATGATTGGTCCTGAATGAGCCCGATCTTCCTCGCGTTCCTCAGCGTCGCCGCCGTCGGTGCGGTCTCGCTCGCGGGTCTGCTCACCTTCTCGATGAGCGAGCTTCGCGTGCGGCGGCTGGCGACGTTCTTCGTCAGCTTCGCGGTCGGCGCGTTGCTCGGCGATACGTTCATCCATCTCGTTCCCGAGATCTTCGCGGACGCACGCGGCCCCGATGCTCTCCGCGCGTCGCTCCTCATCCTCGCGGGGATGCTGCTTTTCTTCATCGTGGAGAAGCTGCTGCGTCACGAGCACGGCCTTCTGCATCGCCACCACCACCACGAGCCGATCGCGCGGCCGGAGCTCGCCGGCGTCAACATCCTCGGCGACGCGATTCACAACTACATCGACGGCCTGCTCATCGGCGCAAGCTGGCTGGCCAGCCCCGAGCTCGGCATCTCGACCACGCTCGCCGTGCTTCTTCACGAGATCCCACAAGAGATCGGAGACTTCGGAATTCTCATCCACAGCGGCCTGACCGTTCGCCAGGCGACTCTTCTCAACCTCGGATCAGCGGCCGTGGCGATCCTCGGCACAGCGACCGCGATCGTCGCCGGCGCAGTCGCGCATGAGCGGGTGATCGAGCTACTCGTGCCGGTGACCGCGGGCGGCTTCGTGTACATCGCCACGGCGGATCTGATCCCGGAGCTGCAGCACGACCGCACGTTACGCGCTCTCTTCGTTCAAACGGCGCTGATCTCCGGCGGCATCGTGGTGATGGCGGTGTTGACGTTCATCGACTGACAAGAAGGTGGCGTAACTTCGGTTGCGATCCGTCCGACGTGCTTTCGCATCCACGCGGCCGTCAACTCGCAAGCCTGGCCGAACGATCGCTCATCGTCGAAGGCGGGTGAGCCGCCCGACACGATCTCGAATCGCTTCGCGCACTGAAGCTGCTGAAAGGCTCGCGTCATCGGGCGAATGCGCGCGAAGTCTCCAGCGACGGCGAGAAAGAGCGTAGCCGCACGCACGTATTGAAGCGAACGCGCCGAGGTGATCGTCGCGTGACGGCAGGCGATCGCGTCGAAGGCGAGAGGCCGGAGCGTTGCCACTCGCAGCGCCGCCGCGGCGGCAGTTCCCGAGGCGGCGATCCCGGCGGCTGCGGCACCGAGGTCCTCTTCATCGCCGACGGCGTCGACGACGGCCATGAGGCGGAGCGCCAGCAGCTCCGTGCATAGCGGGACCCTTCGATGGGCAACGACTCGTTCGCGTTCGGCTTCCGTGAGGAGGTGGCAGATCGCCGTCCCGAATCCGTTCCGTCGGAGCGCGAACGCGAGCGCGTTTCCGTGCACGACGTTCCCGTTGTCGCGCAGCAGGAAGACCACTCCCGAGGAGTTGCGCGGCGTCCCGAGCTCGACGCGAAACACGTCCCCTTTGAATGGGATCTGAAGCTCTCGAACAGCAACCAGCGGCGACGTCACGGACCCGAACCCTCCGCTGCCGTGAAGATGATTCCGATCCGGCGGGCGGACGATGACGCGCGTCGCACGTCGAGGTGACGTTCAGATCGAGACGACTTGGATCGTGTTCCGGCCGTGCGCTTTTCCGGTGAAAAGAGCCCGGTCGGCGGCTGCGAAGAGATCGGAAAACGCGGAGGGTCGCTCCGCCGTACAGATTCCGATCGTCACCGTCACCGCCGTTCGGTTCGGCGGGAACGGCGTGTCGCGGAGCTGAGCCATCACCCTTTCGGCAACGCGCATTGCCGCAGCTTCGTCGGCGCCTTCGAGAAGAATCGCAAACTCGTCGCCTCCCCAACGCGCCGCGGTGTCGGCGGCGCGCTTACTCCGCCTCAGCGCATCGGCGACGTGAACGAGAGCCTGGCTGCCCACCGCATGGCCGAATGCGTCGTTGATCGCCTTCAGTTGGTCGACGTCGATGAGGATCATCGACAGTGGCTGTCGTGTGGTGACGGCGCGCTCCAACGCGCGCTGATAGCGATCGATGAACGCGCGGTCGTTGTGCAATCCGGTCAGAGCGTCGTGCTCCGCGAGCTCGTGATAAAACGCCTCGCCTTGCCGCAAGCGAGCGGCGCGACCTCCGGCGATGAAGCCCGCAATCGCGAAGACGAGCGACGTCGCCAGGAGCTCATAGAGGTAGAAGAACGCGTGCGTCCGGAGATCAGCGCATGGGTGCTGGCGTACGTCCGCGATCGATGCGAAGCGCAGCAGGAACGAGCCGATTGGTGCTCCTGCGCCGAGGAGGAGGCCGATGATCGGATACGTGAGCTGCGGTGAGAGTCGCATGGTGGCATCCGGGCCTCGTTCAGCAACCCTTCACTCCGAAGGCATCGCGGTATCGCAGCGATGCGGATGTGCAGACGACCGACAGCTGACAACCGCCGCAGGCGTCGCCGGGTCGGGTGTCGAGGTTCGTCGAGCGATGACCATGTGGCCGATCGCCGGCAGCGCATCTTTGGAGCTCGCGCCGGCAAGAGGCAACTCGACGATGAACGTTGCGCCCGCGCCGCATCCGGCGCTCTCGGCCCGCACCACGCCGCCGTGCAGCTCGACCAGACTCTTGACGATGGACAGCCCCAACCCGAGCCCACCCTTGCGCGTTCCGCTGGCATGTCCCTGACGGAACGGATCGAAAATGTACGGCAACAGATCCGGTCCGATGCCTTCGCCTGTGTCCTTGACGGTGATCTCCAGGCTCGACTCCCTCCATCGGATCCCGACACCGATCGAGCCATTCTCCGGCGTGAACTTGATGGCGTTGGAGAGTAGATTCCAGACGACCTGCTCCAGTCGCGTCGCGTCCGCCCGCAGCGTCCGTGGTTGCCCCTCCACGACCTTGCTGATGGTGATGCACCTCGACCGCGCCGATGGAGCGACGGATGCAATCGCGTTCTCGATCACACTCACGGCATTCACGTCTTCGAGATGCGGCTCGAGCTTGCCGGCGATGATCCGCGAGACATCGAGCAAGTCTTCCACCAACTGGGACTGCACGCGCGCCGCCTGCGCGATGCTCGCCAGACCTTCATCGAGAAGGGTCGCTCTTGCTTTCTCGTCGCTCAGCAGCCCGCACCAGCCGATGATCGAGGTCAGCGGCGTTCGCAATTCGTGCGACACCGTTGCCAGGAACTGGTCTTTCTTGTGATCCGCTTCCTCGGCACCCTCTCGAGCCGCGTGCTCCTGGCGAACCGCGCGCTGCAGATCCGCGCGGATCTTCCGAGCGCGCGCCAGCGACGCGGCGACGTGGACCAGGATCGACGCGAGCATGATCCCGGCGATCCCACACATGGCCCACGGTCCGTAAGTCGCGAAGCGGCGCGCAGACTCAATGCGCGGTACGGTGCGCGTTTGGTCGAATGAGTCCAACGCTTCGGCCATGACTCGCGCGGAGTCGTAAGAGATCCACGCGATGGCGATGAGGCTCATCAGAGTCACCGAGGCCAGGGCGACGAACCGCCGGGGGAACATACAGGCGTAAGGTGAGCTCTGCCCATCGTCGAGCAAGTGCTGCGGATCACTCCACCCCGTGCGATCCCACTCTGATCTACGATTGTGACGATGACCGCCGAATCGCTGCCGTCGCGCCACGTTTTGCTTCAGCGCGGCAGAACGCTCGAATACGCGACCGTTGGCTATAACGTGATCGAGGGAGTGATCGCCATCGGCAGCGGAGTGCTTGCGAGCAGCATCGCCCTCGTCGGCTTTGGCATCGACAGCGGCATCGAAGTACTGTCCGGCCTGGTCCTCCTCTGGCGTCTCAACACGCGGCGCGATGAAGATGCGCGGGAACGTGTGGAGGCGCGTGCGTTGAAGCTCGTCGGGTGGTCGTTTCTGATCCTCGCGGCATACGTGGCATTCGACGCCGCGACGGCACTCGTTCGGCGCGAGGCACCGGAGGAAAGTCGCGTCGGAATCGCGTTGGCGGCGGTGTCCGTGATCGTGATGCCGCTCCTCGTGCGAGCGAAGCGGCGTGTGGCAGCGCAGTTGAACAGCCGCGCGCTTGCCGCCGACTCGAAACAGACGGAGCTCTGCACCTGGCTCTCGGCGATTCTCCTCGGCGGACTGGTACTCAACGCGCTCGCTGGTTGGTGGTGGGCCGATCCCGTGGCGGCGCTCATCATGGTGCCGATCATTGCCAACGAAGGAATCGAGGCTCTTCGCGGCGAGACGTGCGAGGACGACTGCGCCTGAACGTCTATTCGACTGCGGCCGGTGCCTTCTTGTGCTGGCACGCGGGGCAGAACGGCAGCCTCACGTCCGTCGTGTAGCCGCACTTGCCGCACACGTAGAACTCCTTCGGCTCTTTCATCGACTCGAGATCCCGCGCGGCGGTCGCGCAGAGATTCGCATGCTCCACTTCGCTGTCGCGAGTCTGGTCAAAGACCTTGGCGATGTCGGCGGCGCCGTGGAGATTGCAGGTCTCGATCGCGTCGCGATAAGCGCCGTCGCGTTCCGCGCGCTCCGCGGCCGCGGCAGTACGCAGGTTTTCTGCGGTCGTTCCGACGTTCGGCGTAAATGTCTGCTCCGGCGGGAGCGGAATCTCGTTAGCGCGAAGAAGCCCGGCAAAGCGCTCGGCGTGCGTTCGCTCCGCCTGCGCCTGTGCGCGGAAGAGCGCGGCGGCGCCGCGGTAGCCTTCTTCGTCGGCCTTTCGGGCGAAGAGCTCATATCTGGCGACGGTCTCGCGCTCACTGGTGAGCGCGTTCTGGAGGACACCGCGAACTTCGCGGGACAGAGCTGTAGCGGCGATCGCCCCGAGCGCGATCGACAGCACCGCAAGAATGAACAGCGCGCGTTTCATGACGCACCTCCGCTGCTGAAGATGGGCTCGCACCGGCCACGGCGCGACAGCAGCCATCACACTTCGAGGTGATCGGCGGGCGCACGATCATCGTTCGCTGTCGAGGATGCGCATCTGGTGCTCGTCGTATCGCGTTCCCGCGACGTCCGATGCGGATACGGCCTGCTCGATCCGCGCGAGATCATCCGCCGAAAGCGCGATGTCGAGTGCGCCGAGGGCTTCGTCGAGCTGCGTGCGGGTGCGCGCGCCGATCACCGGCACGATGCGTTCATCGCGGGCAAGAACCCACGCGATGGCGAGCTGCGTCGCGGTGACGCCCTTCTCCGCCGCGAGCGCGGCCAGCGCCGCGACGAGCCGGTCGTTCCGTTCGCGGTTCTCGCCGCGAAAGCGCGGAAGGTATCCGCGGAAGTCGCCGGGGCCCGTCGGTTTCGATCCACTCAGCAGGCCGCGCGAGAGCACGCCATAAGCGGTCATGCCGACCCCGAGCTCGGCCAGGAGCGGGAGAATTTTCGTTTCGGGGCCGCGGCTCACGAGCGAATACTCGATCTGCAGGTCCGCGATCGGGTGCGTCGCCTGCGCACGGCGGATGGTCTCGGCACCGACCTCGGACAATCCCGCGTGGCGAACGTATCCCGCCTTCACCAGCTCGGCGATCGCGCCGACGGTCTCTTCGATCGGCACCGCGGGGTCGAGGCGCGCGGGGCGATAGATGTCCACGTGGTCGACGCCGAGACGCGTCAAGGTGTACGCGAGAAAGTTCTTGACCGCCTGCGGCCGCGCGTCCACGCCGATCCACCCGCCCTCGGGAGAGCGCAGGGCGCCGAATTTCACGGACAGCAGCACGCGGTCGCGCCGGTCGCGGATGGCCCGGCCGATCAGGAGCTCGTTGTGACCCATGCCGTAGAAGTCGCCGGTGTCGAGCAACGTGACGCCGGCATCGATCGCGGCGTGGATGGTGGCGATGCTCTCCTGCTCGTCGGCGGCTCCGTACATGCCGGACATCCCCATGCAGCCGAGGGCGATCGGGAAAACCGTGGGGCCGGCGGAGCCGAGACGTCGAAGCGCAGACCGCGATGTGTTCGTCATGTCTGGTACTCTAAGTCCGTACAGGCGATCGGGGAAGTAGGCACCCGAGAGTGCCATACTCACCAGAGAGAAACTATGGCTCAACGGACCAAAGCAGAGAAGGAAGCGCTCGTGCACGAGATGCTCGGTCGCATCGCCGACAAGTGGACGCTTCTGATCATCGATGTCCTCGGCGAGCACGGCGTGGTTCGCTTCACGGAGCTGCGCAGGCAGGTCGGCGGGATCAGCCAGAAGATGCTCACCAAGACGCTCCGGCAGATGGAGCGCGATGGTCTCGTCACGCGCCGCGTCCACCCGGTCATCCCGCCGCACGTCGACTACGAGCTGACCTCCCTCGGCGAAAGCCTCGGCGAGGCCGTTTGCAGTATCTGGAAATGGGTCGACCACCACATGAATGACGTCGCCAAAGCGCGCCGCGCGTTCGACGGGCGCACGTCATGAGCGAAGTTCCCTCGCCTTTGCGGGCGGGCTCGCTCTCCGTCGACGAACATTCGATCTACTGGGAACTGTTCGGCTCCGGCGATCGCGAGGTCGTCTGCCTGCTCAATGGGCTGGCCATGCACACGGCCGCGTGGTACGGCTTCCTGTCGAGGTTCCAGCCCGATTACGACGTTCTCCTCTGGGACTATCCCGGACAAGGTCGTTCGAGCACCGAGGACGTGCCATACCGGTTGGACCGCTTCGGCAGCTACCTGGCGGCGATCCTCGACGGGATCGCGGTCGCGCGCATCCACGTGGTGGGAATTTCCTACGGCGGCTTCGTGGCGCTGGAGTTCGCGCGGCAGTTCCCCGAGCGGCTGCACACGCTGACGCTCGCGGGCATCACCCTGACGCGGGAGACGCTCTTCGAAATGTACGAGGATCTCTCGCTTCGTTTTTATCGCGGCGGCGCGGACGCGTTCGAACTGTACACACGCTATATGTACGAGAAGATCTTCGGCGAGGCCTTCGTCACTGCGGTCGGCGCGGAACGCCTCGAGACCATGCGCCAGAACTTCCACGAGCGCTACCGTGACCGCACCGCGGCGCTCATCCGCCTGACCGAGGCCCAGGCCCCGTTCTTCGCCGCACTGGATGCGCGACTGCCGGAGTATCGGGCCATCACCGCGCCGGCGCTCGTGATCGCAGGCGATGAAGACCGCGTCATGGCGCCGAAGGTCCAGAAGAAGATCACCACCATTCTTCCGAACAGCCGCTTCGAGCTGATCGAAAACTCGGGTCACGTCGTCTATCTCGAACAGCCCGACCGCTTCTTCGGCCTCGTGCGCGAGCTGATGCGGATGAAGCGGGTGGGCGCGTCGTAGTCGTGTTCGGACCGTTCATTCACTTCAACGCCGCCGCAACCGCCGCATCGCGTTCGTAGTGGTCGCGATGAAACTCCATGTGGCCGTCGTCGCCAACCCACACCGTCCAGTACAGGACGTAGACCGGCTGCGGTGTCGTCAGGCGGATCGCTCGCTCTTTGCCGGCCTCGATCGCGCTCTCGATCGCGGCAGCGCTCCACTGCGGCTGGTCGCGAAGGAGATACAGCGCCAGATCGAGCGGCTTCTCCAGACGGATGCAGCCGTGGCTGAACGCGCGGAACGGCTGCTCGAAGAGCGACTTCGCGGGGGTGTCGTGCAGGTAGACGTCGTAGCCGTTCGGCATGTTGAACTTGAGACGGCCGAGAGCATTCCAATCGCCGGGACGCTGCCGGATCCGGCCGTTCGTCACGACCATGTGCTCGCGCGCAAAGTACGACGGGTCGCGACGCTGTTTCGGCCACACTTCTTTCGTGGCGATGCTGTCCGGCACGTTCCACCACGGATTGACGATCACCTCGGCGATGCGCGCGGCGAAGAACGGCGTGCGCGTGTACTCCTTGCCGACGACGGTCTTCATCGTCAGCACGGAGTGATCGCCCTCGATTACGTCGAGACGAAACGCGGCGATGTTGACGAGGACGTAGCTCGGGCCGAGGTCCTCGGGCATCCAGCGCCAGCGCTCCATGTTCACCGCGATCTGCCGCGCGCGATCGTCCGCGGAGACGTTCAGCTCGCGCAGCGTCTCGGGTCCGACGATGCCGTCGTCAGCGATGCCGTGATGCGACTGGAAGTGCCGCACGAGCTCCTCGAGCCCGGCGTCGAAGATTGGACTGTCGCTCGGCGAGTAGAGCCGCTTGCGAAGGACGACGACGCGCTCTCCTTCATCACCGACACGCAATGAGCGACCTTTCGGCACGACGGGCCATCCACCGTTTCGTGCGAGCTGGCGATAACCGTCGAGTGCCGTACGAAGCCGGACGTACCCTTCATGCCGGACACTGACGCGCGCGAGCGTCTCTTCGATCGTGCGGTGGTCCAGCGCAGCCTGCAGCAAGGCGGCAACGTCGATCTTCGGCGGAGGCGCACACCACGCCGGCCGCGCGAACTGCGGATCGACGACGCCGCGCGACAAGTGCGTTGCCGCGGCGAGAAATGCGTCGGAGGCCAGCACATCCCGCTCGCCGTCCGGCGGGAGACGAAGCAATGCCTCCCGGTGATAACGATTCGGCTCGAGCCCATCTTCGGCGAGCGCATCGATCGCGCGCAGCAGCGACGCGGTCGACCGCTCGTCCCACGCGGGACGCTGTTCACGCCGCGCGTAGAACGTCCGCAGCCCCGTGGCGTCGCAGATCCGTTCGCCGGCGATGACGTCGCGATGCAGGAGTTGCCCGATGTCGAGCGAGACCGCGAGCAGGAGTGCGAGCATCCACCATCACCTCCGCGCCGAGACGCGCACGCCATGTGCCGACGCGCGACAGCCGCCGTGGTCACCGCTTTCAACGTAGAGGCGATGCGACGGGCGCGCGCTGCCGGCCGTCACACGCACATGTGCGATCACCGTTGTCTGACTTCTCCGCACGCCCGCATGGACGCGTCGAAGTACGGGTTCCCTGCAAACGCGATCCGTGCGTGATCGAGATCGGCGGCGCTCGCAACCGCATCCGCTCGTGAGGCGATGGCGTCCCGGCCTTCGCCTCGCGCCGCCTCGGCGAGTTGACCCGCGCGAGTCTTTGCATCAGGCAGCGATTGTTCCACGAGCGCCAGTCGCACGTCCTCGTAACGGGGGAAAAGCGACTGCTCACGCCTGCGGGAGGGTCTTCGGAAGTCTCTTCATCGCCGAGGCGGGACTGCTGCTGATCACCGCGTGGCAGAACGGCACGACGTTCGCGCGTACGTCGCGCACGAACGTCGTCGTGGCCGCATGCATCATCGCGTACGCGCTGCTCTTCTACCCGATCCTCGGGTTCGTGCTTGGCCATCGCTATCCCACAACGCCGACATTCGGCGCGCCGT
>Ga0075428_100002118_pt1 | contig 21416 bp, 22 predicted proteins | sample RhiMetdeltSRZDD2_FD_75291 | JGI IMG/M metagenome (GOLD analysis project Ga0075428, IMG submission 75291) | Populus rhizosphere microbial communities from Tennessee, USA - Rhizosphere MetaG P. deltoides SRZDD2 | ecosystem: Host-associated > Plants > Roots > Rhizosphere > Soil | place: USA... | reverse complement strand
GCGGGGCCCCATTCTCGCTCGTTTCTTGCCGCAATATGCCCGTCGTCGGCGTAGACGCGCGCCACGCGGCCGGTCGGCGGCCCGCTTTCGAGCAGCATGTACAAGTTGCCGATGGGCGTCAGGTGATCCACCTTCCCGTTTACGAGGTACATGGGCATCGTCAGCTTGTCGAGCAGGCCATTGTCCTTGAGCGACCAGCGCAGGAATTCCTTGCGCTGGTCCTCCTCCGAGACCGGCTTCGGCGCGGGGCGCGTGGCGCGCGGGCCGAACCAGTTCGTCTTCGCGCGTTCCGCTGCCGCCTTGCGCCATTCGGCGCGCTCCTCGGGCGTGCCCCAGTAGCCCACGCCGCCGGGTGCGCACGATATGAGGCCCTTGATGCGCGGATCCTGCGCGGCGAGCCGCATGACCCACAGGCCGCCCCGACTTACGCCGAACGCGCCCAGCCGGTTGCCGTCTATCTCGGGGCGCTTGGAGAGCGCGTCGAGCGCCGCCTGCCACGCCACGACCGACTCGGGCGCGTGCGGAAAAGTCGTCTGGCCGGTCCCCGGCGCGTCCACCACCAGCGCAGCCATGCCCTCGGCGAGGGCGCCCTCGGCGTACTTTTCGCGGTCTTCCTTGTACATGTCGGCGCCGCACATCACCAGGATCGCGGGCACGGGCTTCGCTGCCGAGGCGCCCGCCGGTAGGCGCAGATAGCCGGTCGCCTCCTTGCCGTCGCGCTGGACCTTGATGAGCTCCGGCTTGTTCTCGGCCAGCTCGGTGGCGCGCCGGTACGCTTCCAGGTAGCGCCGGTACGATTCCGCCTTGATCGGGCTCATCTCGGGCGCGCAGATGGCCGAGCCTCCATGATACGGCTGCGGAAAGCGCGCAAGGCTGTAGTACGACTTCGCCTGGAGAAAGGCGTTGCGTGCGCCGGCGCGATCGCCGCGGGCGAGGGCAGCCTCCGCCTCCTTCTCGTAGCGCGCCCCCACCGCGCTCCAGGCCGGCGCCCAGTCCTCGTCCTCGGTGCTTTTTATCGTCTTCACCGTGTCGATCAGGGGCTGGAGGTCGTCGATGAGGTTGAACCACCGGCGGTAGAAACCGCCTATCGTCACCTCGAACGGGTCTTCGCTGCCTTTCACCGGCAGCGTTGCAAGTAGCGCGGCCTTGTCGGTCTTCATCACTGCTGCCATTACTTTTCCTCCATTGAGAGCTGCCAGTCTTTGTCAGAAAATCTGCTGCCCCCCGTCCACGTATAGCAACTGCCCGCTCACCATTCGTGCGCCCGGGCCGCACAGGTAGCGCGTCAGGGTGGCGATTTCCTCGTACTCGACGCGGCGGCCTAGCGGCACGCCCGATGCATCCCCGCGCGGCGAGCGGCCCGGCTGCGCCGTCCCGATCATCGGCCCCGGCACGACGCAGTTCACGTTGATCCCGTGCGGTCCCAGCTCCTTCGCAAGCGCGCGCGTCATGCCCCAAAGACCGTGCTTGCCGGTCGAGCCGTGCACCCGCTTCGGCGAGCCCGACAGCGCGTTTGCGCCGCCCAGCGTCACGATGCTACCGCCGCCAGCCTTCACCATGTGCGGCAGGCACGCCTTGGTGCAGTGGAACGAGCCGTCCAAGGTGATGGAGATGAGACTCTTCCATTCCTCGAAGCTCATCTCCATGAAAGGAGTTTCCTTGCGCACCGAGGCGTTCAACACCAGGATGTCCACCTTGCCGAAGCGCTTCACGATGCCATCTACCATCGCGTTGACCGCACCGGCGTCCACGATATCGGCCATGAACACATCGGCCTGACCGCCGGCGTCGCGAATCTCCTGCGCGACTTTCTCCGCGTCGTCGCGGGACTTGCGGGTATTGACGGCAATCGCGGCGCCGCCGGCCGCGAGATCGAGGGCGATCGCTCGCCCGATGTTGCGCCCCGCGCCCGTGATGAGCGCGACCTTGCCTTTCAACTCCGTACCCTTCACCACCGCACCCGGTGCCGCAGCCGCCATGATCGAGTCTCCTTGAGGAAAAGCGGTATGGTAATCGCTATTTGCCAACCGCGTGACTGGTGACCGGTGACCAGTGACTGGTGAGCGACGAACGATCCTCGCCGGGCGGTTTACAATCAGGCCACCGTTCACGGGTCACTGGTCACACTTTATGGACTGGGAACACTTCACTCCCTGGGCCTCTCTCGCCGGCGGCGTTGCCATCGGGATCGCCGCCTCGATGCTGGTGCTGTTGAACGGCCGCATCGCGGGCGCGAGCGGCATCATCGGCGGGCTGTTGAGGCCGGTGCGCGGGGACATTGCCTGGCGCGTGATGTTCATCGCCGGACTGTTTGTTGCGCCGACCTTCTATCAATTGGTGAAGCAGGCGCCCGTGCCCACGATAGACGCCACCCACGCCGTCGTCGCGCTGGCCGGCCTGCTGGTCGGGGTGGGAACGCGCTATGGGTCCGGCTGCACGAGCGGCCACGGGGTGTGCGGCCTCGCCCGGCTCTCTCCGCGCTCGCTGGTCGCGACACTGGCCTTCATGATCGCGGGCTTTGCGACCGTTTTCGTCGTTCGCCACCTGATTCGCTGATCGCTGATGTATCCGCTCGCCTCATTCGCCGCCGGTCTTGTTTTCGGTCTCGGCTTGATCGTCTCCGGCATGGCCGATCCGTCAAAGGTGCTGGGTTTCCTCGACCTGGCAGGGAAGTGGGATCCCTCGCTCGCCTTCGTGATGATCGGCGCCATAGGGGTTTCCGTCGTAGCGTTTCGTCTCGCCGGGAAGCGCGCTGCGCCCGTGCTCGGCGGCCCCTTCCACCTCCCCACGGCAACGCAGTTCGACCGGCGCCTGGTTCTCGGGAGCCTCGTCTTCGGTGTGGGTTGGGGCCTCGCCGGGTTCTGCCCCGCGCCGGCGATAGTCGTGTACGGCGCGGGCTATTTCAAGGCCGTCGTGTTCGTGGCTGCGATGGTTGCCGGCATGGGCATCTACGAAATCGCGGAGCGCCTACGTGGCTGATATTCCTTACGGCGCCAGCGAGGCGGTGTACGCCGCGAGCGCCAGCATGTCGTCTACAGTGAGCTTTTCGACCACGCTCTTCATGAGCGCGCTTCCCGTACCCGCCCGCGTGCCATTCTTGAAATCGTAGAGCTGGCGGACGGTGTAGTTCGTCGAGCGGCCGGCGATTCCGGGTACCGGTCCGAGTCCTTTCAGGTCCGGGCCATGACAGATCGCGCACTGTATCGTCTTGCCCCCACCCCCTGTCGTGGCGAGCGTCTGTCCCTGCTTGACGCTGCCCTTTGGCACGTAGGCAATGAAAACGGCATGCGTGTCCCGGCTTACGAACCGCTCCAGATCTTCCGGGACCTCGATGATGCGCCGGCCGATAGCCTCGGTTTCACCCGTGCTCACGGCGGCCAGATGGTTGGCCGTGATGTACGTCTTCGGAACCGTGTCGGTTTCAACGACCTTGATGATCCTCCTCGGCTTCAGGGACGAGAAATAGTCGGCTGCGGATTCCACTTCGGCATCGGTGGCCGCCTGGAACATCCCCGGCTTCTGGTCGATGTTTCGCTTCGGCACCGAAGTCCTTCTGGCGCCGCTCTTGAAGTCGGCCGCCTGCTGAATGATGTACGCCTTGGGAAGGCCCGCCAGATTCGCGTTTTCAGGACCCCCGGGCCCGTCCGCTCGATGACAGAAACCGCAGGCAGGCACATCGGGCTTTCTGCCGCGTGCCACGACTTCGGGCTGCGGCGGATGCTCCTGTGGATGCCACACGGGCGAGAACTGGCGATCACGCACCTGGGTGAGCGTGAACGCGGCGGAGCTGCCCGGAACGCGCCGCAAGGCGCCATCGTCGACCGGAGGCTTGAGATCGGGAGGATTGACGGGATACGCCCAGGCGGGCGGGGGCTCCTGACTTTGCGCCGGCGCCATTGCCGCAAAAGCGCCCGCCAGCGGAAGGAGCAGAAGCGCGTGGCATGACTTCATATTCGTCCTTCCCTACGCGATCGTCATGGTGACTGCCGATGCTACCATGGTGTCCGGTGGGCAGATATCCGGGTTTGCCAGCAGTTTCATCATTCCGTCGACCAGGGAGGTCCGTCATGCTGCGCGCCGTGCCGCTGCTCGCGGTCATGGCAGCGGTGAGCGTTTCGGCCGAAGCGGCGGAGACCACGGTGGCCGCAGCGCAGCTGCCTGCGATCGAAGTCCTGGGCACGACACCGCTGCCGGGTCTCGGCCTTGACCGGGCGCAGATCCCGGCGCCGGTGCAATCGGCGACGGACGCGGATATCCAGCGCAGCCAGGCGCTCGACCTGTCGGACTTCCTGAACCGGCGGTTCGGGAGCGTGCACGTGAACGAGATGCAGGGCAACCCGTTCCAGCCGGACATCAACTATCGCGGCTATACGGCCTCGCCGCTGCTCGGCACGCCGCAGGGCCTGTCGTTGTACCTGGATGGCGTGCGTCTGAACCAGCCGTTCGGCGACGTCGTGAGCTGGGACCTGATTCCGAAGGCTGCGATCGCTTCCGTCAGCCTCATGCCGGGCTCGAATCCGCTGTTCGGTCTGAACACGCTGGGCGGCGCGCTCTCGATCCAGACCAAGGACGGCCGCAGTCACCCCGGCGCGGCTCTGCAGGGCTACCTCGGCGGCAATTCCCGGCGCGCCGCGGAATTCGAGTACGGCGGGTTCAATGAGAGCATGGATTGGTACCTCACCGGCAATCTCTTCAGGGAGGACGGCTGGCGCGAGGACTCGCCTTCCCGCGTTGGCCAGATCTTCGGCAAGCTCGGCTGGCGCGCCGCCGCGACCGACCTGCGGTTGACGTTCGCCTACGCGGATACCAGCCTCAACGGAAGCGGGTTGCAGGAGCAGCGCTTCCTGGCTCGCGACTACGCCAGTGTTTACACCAAGCCGGACGTTACGGAGCACGAATCGACGTTCGTCAACCTGGTGGGCACCCACAGCGTCAACGACCGGCTGATGCTCTCGGGCAACGCGTACTACCGGCGGATCCGGACGGGCACGTTGAACGGTGACATCAACGAGGATACGCTCGACCAGGCGGTCTACCAGCCCAACGCGGCCGAGCGCGCCGCGCTGACCGCCGCGGGATTCACGGGCTTCCCGGTCGCGGGCGAGAGCGCCGCGAATACGCCCTTTCCATTCTGGCGCTGCATCGCCAACGTGCTGCTCCGCGACGAGCCGGCGGAGAAGTGCAACGGCCTGATCAACCGCAGCAGCACGACGCAGGAAAATTACGGATTGTCCGGGCAGTTCACCCTGCTCGGAACGCCCGGCGGCCAGCGCAACCAGCTCACCGCCGGTGCTGCATACGACGAGAGCCGGGTTCGATTCCGGCAAACCTCGCAGCTCGGGTTTCTCAACGCAGACCGCAGCGTGACCGGACTGAACGCTTTTGCCGACGGCGTGACCGGCGGCGAAATCGACGGCCAACCCTTCGACACGCGTGTCGACCTGGACGGCCGCATCCGCACCTGGAGCGTGTACGCGACGGACACCCTGACCCTGGGAAACGTGTGGCACGTGACGCTGTCCGGCCGTTACAACCGGACCACCATCCGCAACGCCGACCAGATCAATCCCGGCGGCGGTCCGGGTTCCCTTGATGGTGTGTACGTGTACGAGCGGCTCAATCCGGCCGCGGGTCTCGTCTACGCCCCCGGCAAGGCGCTGGCAGCGTACGTCGGCTATAGCGAGGGTAGCCGGGCGCCGACCGCCATCGAGCTGGGCTGCGCCGACCCGGCGAACCCCTGCCGGCTGCCGAATTCGATGGCCGGCGATCCGCCGCTCGAGCAGGTGGTGACCAAAACCTGGGAGCTGGGCCTGCACGGGACACTGGCGAACGGCGCACGCTGGAACGCCGGCGTGTTCCGCGCCGAGAATCACGACGACATATTGTTCGTGGCGGCGCCGAACCAGTCGCAGTTCGGTTTTTTCAAGAACTTCGGCAAGACGCGGCGCGAGGGTTTTGAAGCCGGGCTGAGCGGCAGGGTGGGAGCGTTGAGCCTGGGGGCGAATTACACCTTTCTGGACGCTACCTACCAGTCGGCGGAGTCGGTCAACGGATCGAGCAACAGCACCAACAGCACTGCGGCGGCAGGCGTGCGCGGTCTCGACGGCAACATAGTGGTACGGCCCGGCGACCGCATACCGCTCATTCCCCGGCACATGTTCAAGGCCTATGCGGACTACCGGGCGAGCGATGCGTTCTCGCTGGGGCTCAACTTCATCGCGATCGGCTCGAGCTACGCGCGCGGCAACGAGAACAACCTGCACCAGCCGGACGGTGTTTTCTACCTGGGACCGGGGAAGTCCGGCGGCTACGGCGTCGTGAATCTCAATGCACAGTATCGCGTAGAGCCGCGGTTCAGCGTGTTCGGCCAGGTCAACAATCTCTTTGACCGGGAGTACTACACCGCATCGCTTCTAGGCCCGACGGGCTTCACGGGCAACGGCAGCTTCATCGCGCGGCCCTTGCCGGCCGTCGGTGGCGAGTTCCCAGTCCAGCACGCGACTTTCTACGCGCCGGGCGCCCCGCGGACGTTCTGGGTGGGACTGCGCTACCAGTTTGGAGCTTCGCGGTGACGACGCTCACTGACGCTCGCTGGTGACGACACTCACTGACGTACGCTGGTGATGACGCGATTGTTGGCAGAGCTCGTCACCGCGCAGCTCATCACCGCGGAGCTCATCACCGCACAGCTCATCACCGCGGAGCACCGCGCAGCTCAACCGACGCGGACGCTCAGCATCGAGACGGACCCGCCGTCGATGCCCTCGACGGGAAAGGTGACGGCGTCGCTTTCCCTCCGCAGCGCCAGGATGTAGAGCAGGGGCAGGTAGTGGTCCGGCGTCGGGATGGAGAGCATGGCGTCCTGCCCGAGCGTTTCCCAGTCCACGAGCGGCTGCACGTTGCCGGATGCCATCAGCTCGCGCGCCTGCTTCTCGAAGCGCACGGCCCAGTCGAACGGCGGCATGTCGGGCCTGCCGCGGGTCCACAAGCGAAGATTGTGCACGAGGTTGCCGCTGCCGATGACGAGGACGCCGTCCTCGCGCAGGGGCGCGAGCTTGCTCCCGAGCTGAAAGTGGAATTCCGGCGGCTGCGTCGCGTCCAGCGCCAGCTCGATCACCGGCACGTCCGCCCGCGGATACACGTGGCACAGCACGGCCCACGTGCCATGGTCGAGGCCCCAGTCCTCGGCCAGCTCGACGGGGACGGGCGCGAGCAGGTCGCGGACCTTGCGCGCGAGGGCGGGATCGCCCGGCGCCGGATACTGGTACTCGTGCAGCTCGCGCGGAAAGCCGCCGAAGTCGTGGATCGTCGGCGGCTTGGGCATGGCCGTGACCGCCACCCCCGGGCGGTACCAGTGCGCCGAAATGGAGACTATCGCGCGCGGGCGGGGCAGCTCGCGCCCGATCGCAGCCCAGGCTTCCGTGCAGGCGTTGCGCGTAATCGCGTTCACGGGCGTGCCGTGTGCGAAGAACATCGCGGGCATGGTCGTCGTCATGGCGCCATGCTACCGCACATGCGTGTGCTTCTGGTCGCGAAACCCGAAAACAGACATTGGTGCCGCCGACGAACATGCGTCCCGGATCATGGTCAAACCGGGGCGATACCTGCTCATCGAAAGGAAACTCATGCCTGGCTGGATAACCGTTTTCCGCGCAGTGCCTTGGATGCAATTGATCGCGGCAACGCCGGCCATCGCGCGCGGGGCGCGGAAGCTGTGGACCGGCATCCGCACGCAGCCCCAGACGGAGACGCCGCATGGCACGGGCGAACGCCTGGCGCGCCTGGAGTCGGAAGTGGGCGAGCTGAAAAAAGAGCTTGCGGCCTCCTCCGAAGTCATCAAGGCAATGGCGGAACAGAACGAAAGGCTGGTTGAAGCGGTCGGCATCCTGCGCGCCCGCGTCCGGCTCCTGACCGTGGGCTGCATGATCCTGTTGGTGCTGGGCGTTGCCGTTGCAGTCAAGCTTTGGGCCGCCTAGGTTATGATCCGGGTTCCACGGACTGCCCGAGAACCCCATGGTCTCCACCAGCACCGCGCGCATGCTGACCCGTTACAACGCCTGGGCCGACAAGCTCACTTTCGACGCCGTCGCCGCCCTTCCGGCAGGGGAGGCGGAGAAGGAGCGCAAGAGCCTCTTCCGCAACATGGTCCACTCGCTCAACCACAATTACGTCATCGACCGGATCTGGCAGGCTCATTTGGAAGGTCGCGATCACGGCTATGAGACGCGCAATACGAAGGACTACCCGCCGCTGCCCGAATTGTGGCGGCTGCAGCACGAGGTCGATGCGTGGTACATCGCCTGGAGCGATGCCCTGACCGACGCGGCGCTCGACGAGCAGGTGCGATTTACGCTGATCGGCGGAAACAAAGGCGTCATGACGCGCGGCGAGATCCTGCTCCACGTCGTCAACCACACTTCCTACCACCGCGGGTTCGTAGCCGACCTCTTCTTCCAGGTGCCGGGGGCGCGGCCGCCTACGACTGATCTCCCGGTGTACCTCCGGGAGGTCGGGGAAGGAAAGAAGTGATGAGAAATAGTGATGGAAACTGGTGATGAAGGGTGCCTTGCCTATCACTAGTACACATCACCATCACCACTTCTCATGACCAGTAGTCATCACCAGTAATCATCACCCCTTAGCGTATGCGAATAACTCTGATCGAGAACTTCCGCGCGGTTTTCTACGCGCCGTTCTACGCGGCCATTGCGTTGAAGGCTTACGCAGATGAAGGTCTGGACGTCGAACTCAAGATGTCATCGGACGCGGCGCATACGGCGCAGTCCCTGATCGCCGGGCAGGGCGATGTCTCGTGGGGCGGCCCTCTGAGGCTCATGATGGCGCTCGAAAAGAGCCCGAGCGGCGCCGCGATCGCGTTCTGCGAGGCGATAGGACGCGATCCGTTTTTCCTCCTCGGCCGTGAGCCGAATCCCGGCTTCAAGCCCCACGATCTGGCGGGCAAGCGGCTGGCCGTCACGACCGAGGTGCCGACGCCGTGGATGTGCCTGCAGTACGACCTCAAGCTCGCCGGGGTGGACCTGAAGCAGCTACGCGTGGTTCCGGGACGCTCGATGGGAGAGAACGTCGCCGCGCTCCGGTCCGGCGAGGCGGACGTGATCCAGGTGTTTCAGCCGTTCGGCGCGGCGCTGGTGCACGAACGCGCGGCGCACGTGTGGTACGCAGCGGCGAGCCGCGGGCTGGTTTCCTATACGACGCTCAACACGACGCGCGCGTTCGCGGAGAAGAACCCTTACGCGCTCCTGAAGATGTGCCGCGCGATGCACCGGACGCTGGGCTGGATCTCCGCACACGAGGGCAGGGAGCTCGCAGCACTCCTTGCGTCGTGGCTGCCCGATGTTCCCGCACCGATCCTGACGGCGTGTTTCGACGGCTACAAGTCGCTCGGGCTGTGGAACCGCACGCCCATACTGGAGCGCGCGGGATTCGACTGGCTGCGCGATGCCGCCCTTGCGACAGGCATCCTCACGAAGAAGATCAGCTACGATGAATGCGTGGACATGCGCCATGCGGAGGCCGCAGTTCGCGAAAGTCCTCCTCCGCTTTAGCTACGGCACGCATGCCCCATGGTAGTGGGATTCCAGAAAAGGGGGCTCGGCGTCCGATACGCAGAGACCGCGTTCAGCTCTTCTTCTTTGCGGGCGCCGGGGTGGTGGCGATGGCCTGGTCGTACCACTCAACCTTTCCGGTTTTCACGTCGTACATCGCGCCGACGATCTTGATCTCGCCCTTGTCCTCCATCTCCTTCAACACAGGGCTCTTCGCGCGGATCGCTTCAACCGTCAGGCGAACGTTTTGTTCTGCGACCTTCTCGACAAACGCGTAGTTTTTCGACGAGCGATCCTTGCCGTCGTCGGGCACCTTGCTCACCGCGGGCTTGATCTTGGCGAGCAGCCCGGTCAGATTGCCGAGCTTGACGTCGTCGCATACGCCCTTGATCGCGCCGCAACTTGTATGACCGAGCACGACAATGAGCTTCGACCCCATCACCTTTGAGCCGAATTCAAGGCTGCCGAGGATATCCTCGTTGACTATGTTGCCGGCAACCCGCGCACTAAAAAGGTCGCCGACGCCCTGATCGAATATGATCTCGGCTGGTGCACGTGAGTCAATGCACGAAACCACGCTCGCCAGAGGATACTGTCCCGCAGCAGTAGCCTTAACCTGCTTGAGGTAGTTGCGTTGAGTTGGTTTGCCGCTGGCGAAACGCGCGTTGCCTTGCTTGAAACGATCGAGTATCAGTTGCGGTGTCACCGCCTCCTGGCAGGCTTTGGCATCCTGCGTCTCGCAGAATGTCCCGACCTTTACAGCTTTCGTTGCGACCGGCGGGTCTGCCGCCATGGCGGTACCCGCAAACAGCATCGATACTGCAAGCGCCACAGCCTTCACACACTTTGTTCTTTGCACGTGGATCCCCCCTTTTTTGTTGCCAACGTCATTGCTGCGAGCGACATCATACTACTGACAGGTGGCCAACGTCCGGACCACGCATGGCCTCTACCCGTGAGGTCCGGGTTGCGTCATAGCTGAAGCTCCGGCGCATCCGCCTTCTCCAGCATCCACATCGCGAAGCCGGGGTGCTGCTCCCAGACGCGGGGTTTCCAGTCGTCGTCCATCAAATCCATGTCGGCGAAGTACTCGGTGCGGCCGCCGCACGGATTGTTGAAGTACCAGAACAGGTTCGATCCGAGGATGTGCCTGCCCACCGGCGTGTTCGCCTTCCAGCCCTGTTCCTTCATGAACTTGCCGCCCAGTATGATCTCGTCGATGTCGCGCACCTCGAAGGCGAGGTGATCGAAGACCGCGCGGTCCGCCCGTATGTGGAAAAACAGGCTGTGATGGTCGTTCGTGCCTGCGCAGCGCATGAAATCGCCCAGGCCTGTCGCTCGGTCGCTCAGCCGGAACTTCAGCCGGTCGATATAGAACGCGGACGCTTTCTCGAAGTCCTTCTTGCGCACGCCGTAGACCACGTGTCCAATCCGCATCGGGCGGGCGCGGCGCTCCGGGTCGAACGGGTGGTTCATGCGCGACGGGCCCGCGCCTTTCTTGCCCGAAACGGGCTTGCGGGCGGGCGCCATGCCGCAGAAGCCGATCGCGAATCCCGATACGTCCTGCGTGTGCAGCGTGCCGTCCGCGCCCGGCTTGACCTCGCGGTCCCGGGATAGCTCTGCGCCGATCTTCTCGAGCGTGCCGCCGTTGGCCACGCCCCAGATCACCTCACGCAGGGTAGAGCCGTTCTGGACGGCCGGAGGAAGCGCCGCGTCGGTTGACGATCTCACCAGGATGGACTGACCGGCGGGCGTCGCGAAGTCGGCGCCGTGCTCGCTGCGCTCCACGCACTCCAGCCCCCAATCCTCGAAGTAGCGGATTCCGGCTGGCACGTCCTCGACACCGTAGGCGACCGACTCGATGCGAGAGATAGTCATGGTCCCCCCAAAATCCGACTGGTGCCGCGACACCGTAATTTCGAAACGATTCTGCCCATGGACAGGATATCGTGAAACCAATGCGGCCCAGTACCAACGCAATTATATAGGGTCACCCGGTCAGCGTGAACGGTCTCGCACCGTGAACGGGAAGGCCCGCTCCGCTATGATGCAGACATGCGCGGCCGCGTTTTTTCCGTTCTCGCTTGTGCTGCGGCCTTCCTCCTGCCGCCGGCGTCGGACGCGCAGCAGCCGGCGTGGCCCAGCCGGGTGGTCCGCATTATCGCGACGAGCCCGCCCGGCGGCTCCATCGATTTCCTCGCCCGCGTGGTCGCGGAGGAGTGCGCGAAAACATTCGGGCAATCTTTCATCGTGGAGAACCGTCCCGGCGCGAACGGCAATATCGGCGTCGAGCTGGTGCTCCGGGCGCCGGCGGACGGGCACATGCTGTTCGTGACGGCGCCGGGACCGTTCAGCATCAACCTGAACCTGTACGACTCCATGCCGTTCAATCCCGGCGTCGACATGGCTCCGATCGCGCTCCTGGGAATCGCGCCGCTCGTGCTCGTCGTCCATCCGTCCCTGCCGGCCAGGAGCCTCAAGGAACTCCTGGCATTCATGCGCGCGCAGGCGGGGAAGGTGAACTACGCTTCGCAGGCCGTGGGGTCGACCGGGCATCTCGCGATGGAGCTGATGAAGGCGCGCGCGGGTGTCGCGGCGACGCACGTGCCGTACAAGGGCTCCGCTGTCGCAGCGACCGTCGCGCTGCTCTCGGGGGAGGTGGCCATGAGCTTCGTCAATACCAGCGCCACCATTCCGCACCTCAAGTCGGGACGGCTGCGGGCGATTGCAGTCGCCGAGAAAAGGCGCATCGCCGCGGCGCCGGACATCCCGACGCTCGACGAATCGGGCCTCCCCGGATTCGAAGCAACGCCGTGGCTGGGCCTGGGAGCGCGAGCGGGCACGCCGCACGACGTGATCGGCCGGCTGAACGAAGCCGCCGCGCGAGCCCTCGCGCGCCCGGATGCCGTCAACCGCATGGCCGGCCTGGGAATCGCGACGCGAGCGATGACGCCCGATCAGTTCACGGAGTTCGTGCGAGCAGAAACGAAGAAGTGGGCCGACGTCATTCGCCGCTCGGGCGCGAAGGCGGAATAACACCCGTCATGGGTCATGCGCCATGGGTCATGCGAGCACGCGGCTCGGCTCAAGCGGCCTTTCTGCTAAATTCGGATAGATGAATCTTTTTGCGAAGGGCGTTCTAGCGCTGGTCGCGCTCGCATTGTGGAGCGCGCCCCACGCACAGAACTGGCCGAACCGGCCGGTGCGAATCGTGGTGGGCTTTGGCGCGGGCGGCCCGGACACCTCGGCGCGCATACTCGCGCAGCAGCTCACCACCCAGACTGGACAGCAGTTCATCGTGGAAAACCGCCCCGGTGCGAACGGGATCCTGGGTGCGGACCTCGTCGCCAAGGCGACGCCCGACGGGCATACGCTCCTCTTGACCTCCGGCTCGTTCGCGGTCAATCCGAACATCTACAGGAAGCTCCCGTTCGACCCGCTCAAGGATTTCGCGCCGATCACCCAGGTCGCGGGGTCCGACGCCCACATCCTGATCGTCAACAGCGCTCTCGGCATCTTCTCGGTGAAAGAGTTGATCGCCCTCGCGCGCAAGGGGACGAAGCTGGCGTACGGCTCGCCCGGGGTCGGCAACACGGGCCACCTGGCGGCTGCGCTGTTCGACGCGCGAGCCGGCACGGGCATGGTGCACGTGCCGTACAAGGGCGCCGGTCCCGCGGTGGCGGCGCTCCTCGGCGGCGAGATCCAGGTGATGATGGGGACGCCGCCGCTCTCGATGGCGCATATCAAGTCCGGCAAGCTCCGCGCGCTCGCGTACAATCACTCGAAGCGATCGAAGGAGCTGCCCGACGTACCGACGATGGCCGAAGCGGGTGTGACCGGCACGCAGATGGATGCGAGCTGGCACGGCCTGTTTGCGCCGGTGAAGACACCCGCTGCGACTCTCGCGCGCATCGAGGCCGAAGTGCGCAAGACGCTCGCAGCCGCCGACACGAAGGAGCGCTACGACAAGATCGGCCTCTACACGGTTGGAAACAGTTCTGCGGAGTTCAAGCCGTTCGTCGCGGCTTCGGTCAAGCGATTCAGCGAGATCGTCAAGCTGGCGGGAATCCAGCCGGAATGAGGCGGCGCAGGTACTGCGGTGCAGATACGGCGGTGCAGATACGGCGGTGCAGATACAACGATGCAGATACGTCGGCCTGGGTACGGCGGTCTGCATGGCCACACCGCATTACCTCCACCGCTTTACCTGTACCGCTTCATCCGAACCGCTTTATCTGGACCGCATTTGACAACCGAAAGGAGAAGCAATGGCAGCCGATGGGACGATTCGACGCGTGGTGACCGGTCACGACAAGAACGGAAAAGCGATCGTCGTTTCGGACGGTCCGTGTACTTCGGTCAAGACCCATCCCAACCGGCCGGGACACAAGTCCACGGATATCTGGAAGACGACCGCCATGCCGGTGCCGGTCACCGCGGTCGAGGCCGATCCTACACAGGGGCCGCGGGATTTCGTTCCCGTCAACGGGACCAAGATCCGCATCGCCGAGATTCCGCCGGAGCCCGAGGCCTTCCGCACGCTCACGCCAGCGCAGGTGCAGGAATTCTTCAAATCGGGCGGCAACGAGTCGGCTTCGACGTTCCACGAGGGCGGGCGCCATCCGTTCATGCACCGCACCGAGTCGGTGGACTACGCCGTCGTGCTGGAAGGCGAAATCACCATGCTGCTCGACGCGGAGGACGTGGTGCTGAAGGCGGGCGACATCGTCATCCAGCGCGGCACCAACCACGCCTGGAGCAACCGCTCAGGCAAGCCGGTGCGCATGCTGTACATCCTCATCGACGGGAAGTTCGATCCGGGGCTGGCGAAGCAGCTCGAGAGGAAGAAGTGATGAGAAATAGTGATGAAAAATGGTGATGAGAGATGGTGATGAGAACCGGTCACGAGGTTGTTGTTCATCACCAGTACCCATCACCAGTACGCATCACCTCTTCTCGAACTAGATGTGCGGCCGCTACGCCCTCTTCGGTCCCGTCTCCCGCAAGAACCGCGAGGCGCTGGAGTTCCTGGAGCAGCAGCTGGATTTCGCGCCGACCTATAACGCGGCGCCGACGCAGCAGCTCCCGGTCTTTCGCGTTACCGCGAGGCGCGGGCGCGAGTTGACGCTCCTGCGCTGGGGGCTCATTCCGTACTGGGCAAAGAACGCCGCTATCGGGGCGAAGCTGATCAATGCCCGCGGCGATACCGTGGCCGGGAAGCCGGCGTTCCGCGAGGCTTTCGGCAGGCGGCACTGCCTCGTGCCGATGTCCGGGTTCTACGAATGGTGGAAGGTCGGGGCCGGCAGGATGCCCTACTACGTGCATCTTCTCAACACAGCAGTGTTCGCCGTCGCGGGCCTCCACGAATTCTGGCCGGGCCGGGACGGTGCCGCGCCCATCGAAAGCTTCACCATCATTACCACCGAGGCAAACGAGCTGATCCGTCCGCTGCACGACCGCATGCCTGCGATACTCCACGAAGCCGACTACGAAGCGTGGCTCGCCCCGAAGGTCCAGGACAAGGCGGTGCTCCAGGCCCTGCTCGCCCCGTACCCGGCGGAGGAGATGCGGGCTTACCCTGTGAGTACCCGCGTCAATAGCGCGAAAAACGACGGTCCGGAGCTGGTTCAGGGAGTGGGGGAGCCCCGGGGCACCTTGCTGTAATTTTGTCGGAACGAGTCCGACACGGTGTGGTCCAACCGGCTCAGAGGGACGGGAGAAACACCCAACTGGCGGCAAAAAGCGACCGGGCGTCCCGCGCGGAGCGCTTCTGCCCGGACTCCCGGTAATGCTGACCGCCCGTCCCTGACATCCAACACTGATGGAGAGATGGATATGAGGGACAAACGCACTACAGGGGTCATCGTTACGGCCGCGTTCGTCGCGGCGCTCACAACAGGCGCCATCAAGCTGTACGAACCGACTGGCGTGCACGCGGCCCCACCGGCGACGGCACCGGTTACCGCCCGGGGCCTCCCGGATTTTGTGGATCTGGTGCAGCGTTACGGGCCGGCCGTCGTCAACGTCAGGGTGACCCAGGCCATGCGTCCCGCGGCCGACGCGCCGGGATCGCGCGAGCTCGATCCGAACGAGGCATTGCCCGAGTTCTTCCGGCGTTTCCAGATCCCGCGCGGCGAAGCCCGGCCTGCCCAGGGCCTGGGCTCCGGCTTCATCGTGAGCGCCGATGGGGTGATCCTCACCAACGCCCACGTGGTGAGCGTCGGAACGCAGATCCTCGTCAGGCTCACGGACAAGCGGGAGTTCCCCGCGAAAGTCATCGGAACCGATCCTCAGACCGACGTCGCCGTCATCAAGATCGACGCGACCAACCTGCCCGTAGTCAAGCTAGGCGATCCGAACGCCGTTCGCGTAGGGGAATGGGTCGTGGCCATCGGCTCGCCCTACGGCTTCGACAATTCCGTCACCGCCGGCATCGTGAGCGCCAAAGCGCGTTCGCTGCCCGACGGCACCTACGTCCCGTTCATACAGACGGACGTCGCCGTCAACCCGGGCAATTCCGGCGGGCCGCTGTTCAACATGAACGGCGAAGTGATCGGAATCAATTCGCAGATCTACAGCCGTACCGGCGGCTACCAGGGCCTGTCTTTCGCCATTCCCATCGACGTGGCGGCCAAGGTGCAGACCCAGCTCGTCAAGTTCGGGAAGGTGACGCGCGGGCGCATCGGCGTGGCGATCCAGGAAGTAAATCAGTCGCTTGCCGAGTCGTTCGGGCTCAAGAAGACGTCCGGTGCGCTGGTTTCCTCGGTTGACAAGGACGGCCCGGCGGCCAAAGCGGGCATGGAACCCGGAGACGTCATTCTCAAGATCGACGGCAGGGAAGTTCAGGGCTCGATGGACGTGTCGGGCTACGTCGCCGACCTGAGGCCCGGGTCGACCGCGAAAGTCGAAGTCTGGCGCAAGGGCGCCTCGCGCGAGCTGACCGTCACCATCGGCGAGATGAAGCCCCAGACCACCGCCGCCGCAACCCCGGACGCCGCGAGCCAGGGCAGGCTGGGCGTCGCAGTGCGCGCGTTGACGCCGGAAGAACGGAAGGAAGCCGGCACTACCGGCGGTGTGCTGGTCGAGAACGTCGGCGGTGCGGCCGCCAAGGCGGGATTGCAGCCCGGCGACATCATCCTCGCGCTCAACAACACCCCGGTGAAAGACCCCGAGCAGCTGCGCGGCATCGTCGCGAAATCGGGAAAGCGCGTCGCCGTGCTCGTGCAGCGTGATGACGCGAAGGTCTACGTACCTGTAGATCTGGGCTGAACGCACTTCAACGTCACCCCTTCCAGCGCCGGGTTGCTCACGCACCCGGCGCTTTTTCTTAGTAAAATGCCAGCCGGCTTAGGAGGTTACGAACATCGTAATGGTTCCGGATCACCCGCTCGCCGCGTCACGCCATGCGCCGGCTCTCGACCGCGCTGCTATCGTCGAGAGGCTGAAACGGCCCGCGCCCGACCCGACACCGGAGGACCGGCATCTGGTGACCCTGTTGCCCGAGGCGCGCGTTACCGAGGCCGCCGTGCTGATACCGCTCGTGGGGCGCGCCGAAGGCATACAGGTACTGTTCAACCAGCGCACGGCGCATCTCGACGCCCATGCCGGCCAGATCTGCTTCCCCGGAGGGCGTGCGGAGCCCGGCGACGCAAGCCGCGAGGAAACGGCTTTGCGGGAGACGGAAGAAGAAATCGGGCTCGCGCGCGGGATTATCGAGCTTCTCGGCAGCCTTCCCGATCACGAGATGCCATCGGGGTTTCGTATCACGCCGGTGGTGGGATGGATAGAACCGCCGTTCTCGCTCACGCTCGACCCGTTCGAGGTCGCCAGCGCGTTCGAGGTCCCGCTCGCTCATTTTCTCGACGCCCGCAACTACCAGCGGCGCGAGTACGATTTTCGCGGGCGGCACCGACACTATCTCGCGATCCCGTTCGAGGGGCGCTACATCTGGGGCGCGACGGCGGGCATGCTCTATAGCCTGTGCCAGGCGCTCCGCGGGGACTAGGGACTGGGGACTAGAGACTAGGAAGAGAGGTTCCAGTCTCTGGTCTCTAGTCTCCGGTCTCCAGTCTCCGGTACCATAGCCTGCACGGGGCGGGGGAGACGCAGGCTATGGGAGAGAGCAGCCGGCCGAAGGTCGGGCTGATCATGACGGGCGGCGGCGCGCGCGCGGCGTACCAGGTCGGGGTGCTGCGCGCGCTCTCGGAGCTCCTTCCGCGGGAGATCCATACGCCGTTTTCGATCATCTGCGGCACGTCGGCAGGCGCCATCAACGCCGCGGTCATGGCGGTGGACGCTTCGAACTTCCGGCGGGGCGTGCGGCGGCTCATGACGGTATGGAAGAACTTCCACGTGCACCACGTCTACCGGGCAGACCCGCGAAGCGCGCTCTGGAACAGCCTGCGCTGGATGCTCATGCTGCTGAGGGGCGGCTCTGTCGACGGCGGGCCGGTCTCCTTCCTCGACAATTCTCCGTTGAGGGACCTGCTCGCGCGCTATCTCGATTTCTCCGCTCTCCAGCGAGCGATCGACTGCGGCGACCTGGCCGCGTTCAGCATCACCTGCTCGGGTTACACCTCGGGGGAGTCCGTCACCTTCTACCAGGGCCGGCCCGACCTGCAGCCCTGGCAGCGCGCCCGTCGTATCGGCATTCCCATGCCCATCACGATCGATCACCTGCTCGCTTCCGCGGCACTCCCGTTCATCTTTCCCCCGGTGCACATCAACCGCGAGTACTTCGGCGACGGGTCGATGCGGCAGATCGCTCCCGTGAGCCCCGCGCTGCACCTCGGCGCCGACCGCGTGTTCGTGATCGGCGTCGGGCGCCAGCTGCAGCCGCAAAGGGCGGACCGCATCAGCGTCGGGATCCATCCCTCGCTCGCCCAGATCGCGGGCCATGCGCTGAACAGCATCTTCCTCGACAGCCTGGAGGTGGACCTCGAACGGCTGCAGCGCATCAACCGTACGCTCGAAATGATCCCGCGGGAGCTCCTGGAGAAGAGCAACTACCCCCTCCACCGGGTCGACTTCAGGGTGATCACGCCCAGCGAGGAGCTGGAGAAGATCGCGGTGGCGCACCGCGGCGAGCTGCCCCGGACCATACGTACTCTGTTGTACACCGTGGGAGCCATGCGCAGGAGCGGCGCGAACCTGCTCTCCTACCTGCTGTTCGAGCGCTCCTATTGCCGTGCCCTCATCCAGCTCGGATACAACGACACCATGAGCCGGAAGGACGACCTGGTGGCGTTTCTCGGGTGGACCTAGCGGGATGCCGGGCTGCGCGCTCCGGCATGCCGCTCCGGGGGGCGACGACAAGCAATCAGGCAATTGGTTTCAATAAGGAAATTCCGAAGGGCGAAGCCGGAATTTCCTTCTTGCGCCCGGTCTCCCTGTATGGGTAGGATTAGGCAGCGTGCGGCCCGGTCCCGATCTGGGTGACCGCCCGCCACGACCGGCGCAGCTCGCTGCGCCAGCGTCATTCCGGAAGGCATGATTTCCTATGAGCCGAGCATTCGTCAAGGACAGTGACGACGACCTCGCGGCGGGCGAGTTGCCCGAGCGCCCGCTTCCCGCGCACGCCAACTACGTGACGCAGCACGGGTTCGAGCAGATCCACGGGCGCTTGAAGGAGCTGCAGGAGCAGCACGGGCGGCTCGCGTCCCAGGCCCCGGAGGACTCCGAGGCGAAGCAGCAGCTGCGGGTGGTGGAGCGCGATCTGCGCTACTTCAACGCGCAGCTCGAGCGCGCGGCGGTGGTGGATCTTCACGGCCAGCCGCAGGACGAAGTTCATTTCGGCGCCGCGGTCACCATACGCGACGAGCAGGACAAGCAGCATCGCTTCACGATCGTCGGGGACGACGAAGCCGACGTCAGCGCCGGCAAGATCAGCTGGGCCTCTCCGCTCGCGAAGGCGATGATCGGCTCGCGAGTGGGCGACACGGTCGTCTGGCGCCGCCCCGCGGGCGATACCGAGGTCGAGATCGTAGACATCGCCTACGCCAAGTGACGGATGCGGCGTGACGGATAGAGCAGCTGTCACGCACCACCGTCACGTTTCACCCGTCACGCATGACCCGTCACGCGTGACCCGTCATCGTCCATGAAATTCCTCGCCCTGCTGGTGGCGCTGCTGCTCGAGCAGGTGCGGCCGCTGCGCAACCGCAACCGCCTGTACCAGTGGTTCGGGCGTTACGCCGCCGGCCTCAAGGAGAAGTTCGACGGCGGGCAGTACCGCCATGGGGTCATCGCCTGGCTGCTCGCGGCGGGGCCGCTCCTGCTCGTCACGGTGGTGGTCTACCACGCGCTCTACATCGTGGCGGCGCCCCTCGCGTGGGCGTGGAGCGTCGTCGTGCTCTATCTCACCACGGGCTTCCGCCAGTTCAGCCACTTCTTCACCGAGATACTGAGGACGTTGAACAACGACGATCCCGAAGCCGCGCGCAGGGTGCTCGGCGAATGGCGGGGCGAGTCGGCGGCGGAATTCAGCCCCACGGAAATCGCGCGCGTTGCCATCGAGCAGGGATTGATCGCGTCCCATCGCTACGTGTTCGGCGCCATTGCCTGGTTCGTGGCGATCGGGCCGGCCGGCGCGGTCTTGTACCGCGCCTCCGAGATGCTGGCTGCGCGATGGGGTGCGCGCGACGATACCGGGGGCGCCGAGTTCGAACGCTTCGCGGTGCGTTTCCACTACTGGATCGACTGGGTCCCGGCGCGCGCGACCGCCTTCACGTTCGCGGTCGTCGGCAATTTCGAGGACGCGGTTTACTGCTGGCGCAGCCAGGCCGCTGTGTGGGGCGCCCGGACGCAGGGCGTCATCCTGGCAGCGGGCGCCGGTGCGCTCGGCGTGCGCCTGGGAGACACGCTGCACCAGTACGGCAGCCTGCAGTTCCGTCCCGAGCTCGGCACCGGCGGCGACGCCGACGTCGATGCCATGGAAAGCACCGTGCGGTTGATCTGGCGTTCGCTCGTGCTGTGGATGTTCCTGGTGCTGATCGTCAGCCTGGCGCACGCGCTCGGATGACGTAGTCGATAACCAGAATAGCTACTTGCAGGATGCTGGAACTGAATGCATGAGCGAGGGGTGAATTTCGGCCAGCGCGATCGCAGACATGCGCGCTTCAGAAGCACGGCGCGCGCTACCGGGATCACACGACACCGCATGAGCAGGCAATGGCCCGGTCCCGCTCTAGTGGGGAGGGATAGGCACGAGGTGGCCTCTCAGGCTGCCGACGGTCACAGGTTGAACAGGGCGTCGAGTTTGGCTGCACAAATGAAATCGTTTTGGCTCCGGCCGCGCGCGTCAGACTGCTTGCTGGAAGCAAGCGAATGGAGCCACGCGCTTAACATTATCGGCGTTACCGCCGTGAATGTTAGCCTTCGCCGAAATGCCTTCGATCAGCGGCGAAACTCGCGCTGTTCAGAGATCGAACAGCCTGTCTAGTTTCGCTGCGCAGATGAAGTCATTTTCAGAGAGCCCACCGATCTGATGGGTCATGTACTCGACGCGGCACTTGTTGTAGCCGACCGTCATGTCGGGATGGTGGTCCTCGCGGTGCGAGATCCACGCGGCGGCGTTGACGAATGCCATCGTCTGGTAGTAGTTCTGGAACGAGTAGGTCTTGGCGATCTTCCCGCCGACGGATTCCCAGCCCTGGAGCTGCTTCAGCAGCCGGGTCACCTCGTCCTGCCGGAGCGGCGCCACGCCGCCTTCGCAAGGGATGCATTTCCTACTCGCAAGTGGGGATTCTTCGGGCATGGAAACTTCTCCGACAGATAATTTCAATCATACTGTAGCACCAATCTGACTGTCGGAAACATCAGACATCTTCTTTTCGTTCAAGACCGATTCGA
>Ga0075428_100002115_pt1 | contig 21436 bp, 19 predicted proteins | sample RhiMetdeltSRZDD2_FD_75291 | JGI IMG/M metagenome (GOLD analysis project Ga0075428, IMG submission 75291) | Populus rhizosphere microbial communities from Tennessee, USA - Rhizosphere MetaG P. deltoides SRZDD2 | ecosystem: Host-associated > Plants > Roots > Rhizosphere > Soil | place: USA... | reverse complement strand
CTGGCGATCCGCGAACAGGCACTGGACCCTGACCACCCTTCCGTCGGAAACAGCCTCAACAACCTGGGGCGGCTGTATGTGCTTCAGGGCCACTACTCTGCGGCCGAGCCGCTCCTGACGCGGGCGGTGTCGATATTCGAGAAGGCGCTGGGTGCCAGTCACCGCGATGTCGGCAACAGCCTCCGCAACCTCGCCAGGCTTAACCAGCACCAAGGCAAGACCACAGAGGCGGAGGCGTTAGGTGAGCGGGCGCTGGCGCTTCTCGAGCGAGCGCTGGGCCCCGATCACCCTGATGTCGGGGAGAGCCTCAATGACCGCGCCGTGCTCGCTTTCGCCCAGCAAGATTGGGCGAAAGCGGAGACCTATTTTCGGCAAAGCACCGAACTCATCATGCGCCGCTCGAGGCGCGGCACCGCAAGCGATGCAGCAAAGGGCGAGACCGAGCGGGCAGCTTCCCGTTTCCGGGGACTGATCAGGGTCTCATATACCCTCGCCCAAGCCGACCGCGCCGCCGAGCCGGTCGTCGCCCGCCGCATGTTCAAGACTGCTCAATGGGCACAAAGCTCGGAGGCCGCGCGATCGCTTGCCCAGATGGCAGCGCGACAAGCCAAGGGTGGCGGTGAGCTTGCCCACCTGGTACGCGAGCGCCAGGACCTAGTGGCCGAGTGGCGGTCCAAGGATCGGATCCTGGTCGCCGCCCGTGCGGAGCAGCCGGCGCGCCGCGGCCGAAGCGGGACTCAGCGCGCGCCTTGCCACGATCGATACACGTCTCGCCGAGATCGACGCAACGCTGCGGCAAGCGTTTCCGGACTATGCGGCGCTTGCCAAGCCTGAGCCTCTTTCCGTCGAGGAGGTTCAAAGTGAGCTGCACGCCGACGAGGCGCTCATGCTGTTCCTCGACACGCCAGAGACAAAGACCAGACCCGAGGAAACGTTCATCTGGGTCGTGACGAAAACCGACATCGCCTGGGTGCGCAGCGGATGGGGCACCCCGTCGCTGGCGCGCGAGGTGGCGGCGCTCCGTTGCGGTTTGGACAGTGCCGCGTGGGACGGCGAGGGCGCCAACAGGTGCGCTGAGCTGCTGCAGAAACCAGGCCATGTGGTTGCGCCGGCGAGCGCTCCCTTGCCGTTCGATACTGCCCGCGCGCACGAGCTCTATTTGGCGCTGTTTCGCCAAGTTGCCGACCTGATCAAAGACAAGCACTTGCTGCTGGTATCTTCGGGCCCGCTGACGCAGCTTCCCTTCCACGTGCTTGTCACCGAGAAAGCTGATGATGCAGCCGCGGGCGCGCAGCCATATCAACGCACGGCGTGGCTGGCCAAACGCCATGCGACGACCGTGTTGCCCGCGGTCTCGTCGCTTGCGGCGCTCAGACGTGATGCCAAGCGGAGCGGCGACGCCAAGCTCTATCTTGGCGTCGGCAACCCGCTTCTCGATGGACCTGACAGTCGCTCCGCCGACCTCGCCAGGCAGGCGCGTCACAACCAAGCCTGCACCAAGACGAGCCGCCAGCAGGTTGCCAGTCTCAGCAGCATGCCGCGCGGCCTGCGCCAAATCACTGCGCGAGGAGGGCTTGTTGATTGGCCCACCTGCGCGCACAGACGCCACTTCCCGAGACGGCCGACGAGCTGTGCGCCGTAGCCCGCGATCTCAAGGCTGGCATGGAGGACGTGCGGCTCGGTGCGAGAGCGAACGAGGCCGACTTGAAAACTCTCAGTGAGCAGGGGGCGCTTGCCAACTATCGCGTCCTTCACTTTGCTACGCATGGCGCCCTCAGCGGCGAAATCAGCGGCGCAGTCGAGCCTGGCCTCATCCTCAGCCCGCCCAAGGCGCCGACCGAGCGGGACGATGGCTACCTTTCGGCGGTCGAGATTGCCGGCCTAAAGCTCGATGCCGATTGGGTCATACTTTCCGCCTGCAACACGGCCGCCGGCAACGCACACAACGCCGAAGCGCTTTCTGGCCTGGCGCGGGCGCTGTTTTACGCCGGCGGACGCACGCTGCTTGTTTCGCATTGGGCAGTCGACTCGCATGCGACCGTGCAGCTCATAAGCAGAGCCGTTTCGACAATCGCCGCCGATCCGAGCATCGGCCGGGCCGAGGCGCTGCGGCGCTCCATGCTGGCCCTGGTGGAGGGCGGCCAGGCGCACCCGGCTCACTGGGCGCCGTTTGTGGTGGTCGGCGAGGGAGCGGCCGCACAGTAGCTCGGTATTGCATACCAGGACTTCAAGCAAGGGCGGTCATTGTCAGTCTGGTCTTGCCGCCCCTCATGGTGCCGAAGAGCTATCACGCCGCGATGGCATCGCCCGGGACCTGGCCCCCGAACGATCTGGATCAAGAGTCACCCTATCAGGTGACCACCAGGGCGCTGCTGCAGCACGCTGCCCGCGCCTACACGGCTGATCGTGCATAACACCGCCGGACGACCAGACTTTCGCAACGAGGGTTCGCATCGGCCGAAGTATTCAAATGCCTTCGCTGCCTGTCGCAATGCATAGACGATCGACCGGCGTGGGGAAGACACCGCGGCGATGCAGCGCGTGATCGGCCTCCTCTTGCCTGCAGGCTAGCCATGCGCTAGCTACTGAACTTAATGGTTCAGTATCTGACAGCCCGCCTCGATGCCTCGTTCGCCGCGCTCTCGGATCCCACCCGACGTGGCGTTCTGGAGCAGCTCGGACGTGCAGACACGTCGATCACGGACCTTGCCGCCAGGTTCCACATGACCCTCACGGGCATGAAGAAGCACGTCGGCGTCCTGGAACAGGCGGGTCTTGTCACCACCAAGAAGGTAGGGCGAGTGCGGACCTGCAGGCTCGACCTACGCGGACTGGAGGAAGCGGCGGCATGGATCGAGAGGCACCGCCGGCTCTGGGAGGCACGCTTCGACGCGTTGGACAAGGTTGTCGAGGAACTGGCACGCAAGGAGAAGATCAATGGACGCAAGAAGAAGGAGTGAGCCTACTCCCGCGAAGAACCGCACGACGGTTTAGCGAAAGTCCGAGCGTGAGCTGCTCGTTGCGCGAACCTGCAACGGGCCGGCGCACATTGTGTTCGAGGCATCAACCAAGCCCGAGTTGCTCAATGGGTGGTGGGCACCGAAGTCGTTTGGAGTGTTCTTTCTGTCGCCACTCTGGGCGGCAGCGTCGGTCGGTCATGATGGCCTCGATGCCGCGGCGCGATGCTTGGGCAGGTAACCTGGCGCTCGGCATGTCGGCCTAACGGGAGCGAACGTCCCTCGTGAGTTGCGCCGCATGCGCTGCCGCGGCCCCCTACGCTTCAGCTCAAGACACCCGTTGCAATCGCTCCGATTACAAATTGGCAAGGCTGTCGCAGGCCGGCTTGTCGGCTGGGAGGCGCGTACACATATCCGCGAGCCGAAGGACGTGCGCAAACGCCGGTGCAATGCGTCCACCACCTGAACCTTTGCTGAAGGATTTGTGCACCGTGCAGTACGAGAAGCCCTGCCACTTCTGCTCCTACATCGACGCCTGGCGCGGGTACATCTGGTCGATGCTACCGCACCCGCCGCGGCCGCAGCGGCCCGATGAGCCGGCCAGGACCCAGACGCAGGCTCCCGCCGAAGTGGTGGAGCTGAGAGCCGCCAAAAGCGCCGAAGAGCCGCGTCGCACCCGGTCGCGTTCTTGACCGCAACGATGCCTGCCCGGCTTGACTTGGCCGGCAGGCCGTCGTTGAGCTTTGGTCCGCAGGCGAGCCGGGAACAAAGGGAGCGCTACCATCTGCGGCAAGTTCACCCAGATGTCGTCGTGGGAGCAGGTGCATGCCTTCTCCCAGCCGCTTGTCGCCAGGAAGGATGGTGACGGGCTCGTCGTCTCCACGCCCATGCGCCCGGCCCATATCATGCGGCTGAACGCGGCCGGCGGACGCGAGATGGCCGCGATGCGCTGGGGTTTCGCCGGCCACGACGATGCCAATCCTTCGCGGCCCAAGCACATGCACGTGCGCGCCGAGACGATCGATCAGCGCCGCACATTCGCGCAGGCGTTCGCCACCTCGCGCGGCATCCTGATGGTACACACCTTCAACGAGGGTGAGGAGCTGCCGAACGGCAAGACCAGGCAGTGGGTGGTAACGCCGAACGACGGTGAGCCAGTCGCCGTGGCTGTGATCTTTGAGGAGTGGCACAACGGCCCGGAATCCTTGCTGACGTTCGTCATGGTGACGACGCCGCCCAACGCGCTGATCGCCCGCATCACCGACCGCATGCCGGCCATCCTGCCGCGTGCGACTTGGCCGGCGTGGCTCGGCGAAACCGATGCGTCGCCGGCGCAGGTCAAGGCGCTGCTGCAGACGTACGAAGACGGCGGCGTCTGGACGATGGAGCCGCAGGCAACGAGCCGCCCCGCTCGTGCGCGCAAACCGTCGAGCGACCAGGGCAGCCTGTTCTAGTGCTGTTGCAATCGCCGCTTGCGAACCGACTTGGGCTCCGTGCACGAACTGGCCATCCAGCGCGGCTTCCAGTCCCGCGTCTCCGAACTTGACAATTCTTGAATAAAATTGTCTACTTTATGCGACTAATCCCTACCGGTTCCCCGCTGCCTGTTCACCTCCTCAGGGTGGGCGGTGGGGAGCCGTTCTCGTTTTGAGACACCTTGGCCGTGCACGGCATGAGGCGATACTTCACCGGGCGGTCTCACCATTGTGAGCCGGCTTGATTGGTCATCCGCGACCGCCCGTACTAGATGTGGGCTGTCACCAACCCACGGAGACAAATCATGAGCAAAACAATCGCACTTGCTGTCGCCGCCCTCGTTTCGCTGGGAGCGCTGAATGCCGCCGTAGCCCTGCCGCATCCGGGCGACGACACCAACCGCTACGAGAACAAGAGCACTGGTGGCTAACGGACCCCACCAATGCGAGGGCTGGATGCGTGCATCCGGCCCTTTTTCATGTGTGCATGCCAACTGAGCCCTGCATTGCGCCGCGCCCTGCACTTGGCAATTGCGCCTGCGCTGCCAACAACCAGCAGACACACCAGCAGCATCGTGTAGGCGGTCTCCAGCGCTGATCGCTGGCGCAGGAACCGACCGCTTCGCCTTGCGGGGGACCTGCCGTCCCTAACATGAGTAGCACCCGTCCGATCACGGCCAGGCAGATGCGCAAAACGGCGGTCAGCTTTCCGCCTGGGCTGCGGGGCCTGGGTGAACATGACAAGCGCGCACATCATTGCCGCAGCTGCCGTCGTGTCACACGCTATCTGAAAGCAACAATTGCTAGGAATGCGGATCAAGCCTTGCTCCGCTGAGGTAAAGACAGCAGACACGCGACACAAGGCGTAGTGGACGTCAATACGCGCTGGATGCTGCTTGCCGCAGCCGCGGCGATCTCGGCGGGATCAATCGCACCGGCAAAATGCGCAATCGAACGGTCAAAGCTGAGGGATCCCGATGAAGGTCATCGACCTGTCCAAGCCCATTCAGTTCAACGCCTACGATCCGTTCTTCATGCGGGTGAAAATCAGGCACAAGCGTCACGCCGCCGGGCGCTGGCTGGTGCGCCTGCTCGGGCTACCATTCAAACTGTTCCCCACCGACTTCGTAGGCTGGGCCGACGACACCATCACCAAGATGGGCGTCCATGCGACCACGCACATCGACGCGCCCTGGCACTACGGCCCCACCTCGGGCGGAGCACCGGCCGAGACCTCGAGCAGATGCCGCTTGATCGCTGCATCGGGCCCGGCATCGTCCTCGACCTCACGCACAAGGCCGACAACGATCCGATCGGCGTCGCCGATATGGAAGCAGCGCTCGCCAAGGTCGGCGCAACGCTCACCGACCGCACCATCGTCCTGATCCGCACCGGCCGCGACCAGCACCTCGGCAGCAAAGACTACTGGAAGACCGGCACCGGCATGACCGCGGCGTCGACCGAGTGGCTGCTCGATCGCGGCGTCACGGTGATGGGCATCGACCAGTGGGGCTGGGACCTGCCGTTTCACGCCCAGATCGCCAAATCGAAGGCGACCGGCGACAACACCATCTTCTGGGAGGCGCATCGCGTCGGCCAGCGGCGTCCCTACTGGCACATGGAGCAGCTAACCAATCTCGGTGCGCTGCCGCCACAGGGGTTTGAGGTCGCCGTGTTTCCCCTGCGCATCGTCGGCGCCTCGGCTGCACCGGCCCGCGTGGTGGCAATTCTGCGCTGAGTCTTGCCGCGGGCCGCCGAATACCGGCATGATGCGGCCATCCGACGCGCTCGTGCATCAGTGCGTCAGGCAACGAGAGGAGCCTGCCATGCTGCTCGGCTGCATCGCCGACGACTTCACCGGCGCCACCGACCTTGCCAACATGCTGGTGCGCGGCGGCATGCGCACCATCCAGACGATCGGCATCCCGCCTGGCCCGCTAGGCGAGGACGTCGATGCCGTCGTGGTGGCCCTCAAGTCGCGCACGATCCCTGTCGGACAGGCGGTTGAGCAGTCGCTGGCTGCGCTGGCCTGGCTCAAGTCGGCAGGCTGCCGGCAGTTCTACTTCAAGTACTGCTCGACCTTCGATTCCACGCCGCGCGGCAACATCGGCCCGGTCACCGACGCCCTGCTCGACGCCCTGCACTCCGATTTCACCATCGCCTGTCCGGCTTTCCCCGAGAACGGCCGCACCATCTGCCACGGCTATTTGTTCGTCGGCGACCAACTGCTCTCCGAATCCGGCATGAAGGATCACCCGCTCACACCGATGACGGACGCCAACCTGGTGCGCGTGCTGGCCCCGCAGACCCGGCGCCAGGTCGGCCTCATCGGCTACGCCACGGTTGCCGCCGGCGCTGCAGCGGTGCGCGAAGCGATGCAACGCCTTAAACAGAATGGCGTCGGCATCGCCGTCGTCGACGTCCTGGCCGACGCCGATCTGCGCACCATCGCGCAAGCCTGCGCCGACCTTCCCCTGGTGACGGCCGGGTCGGGGATCGGCCTTGGCATCGCCGACCACTGCCGCAAGGCCCAATTGCTTGCGCACAGCGCGTCGGCCGCCACGCTGCCGCGCGTGCAGGGTGGCGCCGCCGTGCTGTCGGGCAGCTGCTCCATCGCCACCAACGGCCAGGTCGCACGCTGGCAGGCGCAGCGGCCGTCCTTCCAACTAGACCCACTGCGCCTCATGCAAGGGCCTGCGCATGCCGATGAGGCGCTCGCCTGGGCCCGTCAGCACGCATCTGGCCCAGTCCTCATCTACGCCACGGCGCCAGCCTCCGACGTGCGCAAGACGCAGCAGGAGCTCGGCGCCGACCGCGCCGGCCAGCTGGTCGAAGAGGCCTTTGCCCACATCGCGCAAGGCCTCGTGCAGGCTGGCGTGCGCAAGCTGGTGGTGGCCGGTGGCGAAACCTCCGGCGCCGTGGTCAGCGCGCTCGGCGTGCGCCGCCTGCGTATCGGTGCGCAGATCGACCCCGGCGTACCCTGGACCGAAAGCCTCGAGGATCCGCGGCTGGCGCTGGCGCTCAAATCCGGCAACTTCGGCAGCCCGGATTTCTTCGAGAAGGCGCTCGCGCAACTGGAGTGACGGCATGCAGGAACATCAGCTACGCGATCAGCTCTGCGCGCTCGGCAAGTCGATCTTCGACCGCGGCCTGACCCACGGCTCGACCGGCAACATCAGCGTGCGCTGCGCGGATGGCTGGCTGCTGACGCCCACCGGCTCCAATCTCGGCCAGCTCGACCCGGCACACCTGTCCAAGCTCGACTGGAATGGCAAGCTGATCTCCGGCAATCCGCCATCCAAGGAAGCCTTCCTGCACCTTGCCATGTACCAGGAGCGCGCCAGCAACGGGGCGGTCGTGCACCTGCATGCGACGCATTCGGTCGCCATCTCGGTGCTGGAGGATCTCGACCCCGAGGATCTGCTGCCGCCGCTGACCGCCTACTACGTCATGCGCATCGGCCGCCTTCCGCTCGTCCCCTACTACGCTCCGGGCGACATGGGGCTCGCACAGGCCGTGCGCGGCTACGCGGGCCGCCACCATGCCATGCTGCTCGCCAACCATGGCCCGGTCGTGGGCGGCAGCAGCCTGTCGGCCGCCGCCGACGCGATCGAGGAGCTGGAAGCCACCGCCAAGCTCTACCTGTTGCTGCGGGGCCAGCCCGTGCGGCCGCTAACAGAGGCGCAGGTGGCCGACATCCGCCGCCGTTTCCCGCTGTCCTAGACCCGCAAGCCGAGAGCTCGCGCCGTACAATTGGGTGCGCCGCTTGTGTGCGGGTCATACCGGCTCGAGCGCCTGTGCTGGGGCACCGAATCTTGCAGGTCGAGGCATGTGATCATTGCGCCACCAAATCCGCGTCAGCCTGTGCATATCCTGTGCATGAGGGCACGTAGCGTTGGGTTGCGACATGGCTTGGTTGGGTAGGCGGGCGCTGTTGGGTGTGCTTGTTGGCGCGACGGTGATGCTGGGACAGACGATGACCAGCGCCGCTGGTCCACCCGCTCCCATCTGGAACGGCGTCTACATAGGCCTCCATGGCGGCCACGCGAACGCGGATTTGGGCTACACCCTGGATCTCAGTTTTGCTGCGGACGCGAAACTCAACCACACGCCAAGCGGCTGGTATGGCGGCGGGCACATTGGCGCGCAGCGGCAGTGGGGCCGCATCGTGGCCGGCATCGAGGCCGGCTACGCGGCACTGGATCTGAGCGACACTGCAGCTTCGAAGGGGAGCCTTCGCCAGATCGACGTCGACGGTCTTTTCACGCTCGGCCTGCGCCTCGGCTACGCCTTCGATCGGTGGCTGCCCTACGTCAAGGCTGGCTATGCCAGCGCCAAAGTCGACACCCTGGTGCCAAAGGGTAGCGGCAGCGGTGCGGCGACGAGCGGTCACGAGAACGGCTGGTTCGTTGGTGCAGGTGTAGAGTTCTTGCGCGGTCGCGGCCTGGTGCTCGGCCTCGAGTACAATTATGTGCGTCTTGATCTTGATGAGCGCTCCGGCCTGCTCGACTACTGCAAGCAGTTTACCTACAAGGATTTCGACGCCGACATCCACACGATCTCAGCCCGCCTGAGCTACAAGTTCGGACACGACGAGTACAAGCCGCTGAAGTAGCGCGGCTTGCACGAGTGCGCCCCACGACAGCATCCCACGAAAGCGCCCTGTAGCCGTGCCGAAGCGTCGGCTAGCACGTAGATGATCTCGATCAACGGGCGACGTTGGGCGAACGCGTGTGCGCCCGCCGATGGTTGCGCATCCCTCCAACGCTTCCTCAACCCTTGGCCGGCATGGTCGTACCGGGGGTTGGGCGCGTCGACGTGCGAGGGCAGATGGGCTTTGCCGGCCTCGGCTATGACCTCTGGGCACTGGTCTTGGGATTTGGCGCAGGCTTCGCCTGCGGGTTCTTGAATACTGCCGCTTCCTCCGGATCGGCCGTCTCACTGCCCGTCCTGATGATGATCGGCCTCGACCCTGTCTCAGCCAACGGCACCAACCGCATTCCCGTGCTGATCGGTGCCCTGTCCGCCACCTGGAGCTTCCACCAGAAGAAGGCCCTGCTGTGGGCCCTCGCCTTGAAGGTGAGCCTGCCGGTCGCGATCGGCGGACTGATCGGCGCCGGCATCGCAGAGATTTTACCGGGTCGCGACCTCGCGCTCGTCATAACGGCGGCCGTGCTGGTGGCACTGGTCCTGCTCTTTACCAAGCTCAAGCACGCGATCGAACAGGCCACCGCCAAGGACGTGCAGTACGGTGCGCGCGAGTTCGCGGTGTTTGTCGCGATCGGCGTATGGCTGGGCTTCATCGTGCTCGATGGAGCCACCTACATTGCTGCTCGCCCTAACGCTGGTCGTAGGCCTGCCGCTGGTGAACGCCAATGCCATCAAGAGCGCGGCGCTGGTGCCGACCACCCTCGTGGCGATGGTCGTATTCGCCTATCAGGGCGACATCAACTGGACCATCGGTGCGGTCATGGCTGTCGGAAGCATCGCCGGCGGCGTGCTTGGCGCACGTCTGCCACCTCGCCGGCCGGGCGCAAGTGGGTGTTCCGCCTGCTGGTGATCGTCATTTGCGCCGAACTGGTGCATCTTACGACCCACTACGTCTTCACGACAGTTTAGGCTTCACGCCGCGGCCGGTGTCGGCACCGCAACCGGCTCGCCGCGCGAGGACGATTGCTGTTGCCGGCGGCCGGCTGACTGCCAAACCACCATGCGGCTCTCCAGCGCGCGGGCCAGCATGTAGTAGGCGATCGACAGCACCAGGATCGCCAGGATGGCCGCGAACACGCGCGGACTGTCGAGTATGGTGCGGTTGAGCGTTACGAGGTAGCCGATGCCGGCCGAGGCGGTCAGCATTTCGGCCACGACGACGCCGATGATGGTCAGCGCCCCGCCGAGCCTCAGCCCGGCGAACACGGTCGGCAGCGAGGCCGGAATGATCACGCGCGTGATCTGTTGCGGCAGCGTAGCGCCCATGCTGCGTGCGGCGAGCAGGAATTGAGGATCGATGGTGCGGATGCCAGCCGCGGTGGACAGCATGACCGGGAAGAATCCATAGATGCCAGCAAAAGCGATCTTGGAGCTGGAGCCGATGCCGAACCAGGCCGTGAAAACCGGATACAAGATGACGATCGGCACTGCATAGAGACTGGAGAACACGGGCAGCAGCAGCTCCCGCAGCATCGCCAATCCGCCGACCAGCGCACCGATCAGGATGCCGAGCCCGCACGCAATCAGCATCGACAGCGCAACCTCGTACAATGTGACGAGCAGCGCCGCAAAGTAGATGTGCCGGTCGATGTAAAGCACGGTCAGCGTCTTGGACAGCGACGGCAGAAACAGCTCGGGCAGCGCGCCGGTCAACGGCACGACTTCCCAAAGGGCCAGCAGGGCGGCCAGGATCATCCAGCGGACGGCGGCAGGGTCGGGGCGGCGCATAATGGACCTCACGCTGTCTTGCGGATCTGCTGCCAGATGCGGTCGCGCAGCCGGCCGAACACGTCGGTCGCCATCATTTCGTAGGTGCGCGGACGCGGCAGCTCCACCTCGATATGATCGATGATGCGTCCCGGCCGCGCGGACATCACCAGCACCTCGTCGGCGAGGTAGACCGCCTCGGTGAGGCTGTGCGTGATGAACACCACCGTCTTGCGCGTGGTGGACCAGATGCGCAGCAACTCATGCCCCATGGTCATGCGCGTCTGCTCGTCGAGCGCGGCGAACGGCTCGTCCATCAGCAGCACCGGCGGGTCCTGCACCAGGCCGCGGGCGATCGACACGCGCTGCTTCATGCCGCCGGACAGCTCATGCGGGTACCGCTCGCCGAAGCCTTCGAGGCCAACCAGGCTCAGCATGGCCTGCGATCTGCGCCGACGCTCCTCGCGCGAGGTGCCGCGCAGGCTGAGCGGAAACTCGATGTTGTCGAGCGTCGTCAGCCAGGGAAACAGGCTCGCCTCCTGGAATATGACGCCAACGCGCTCCGGGTCGGGCTTGGGCATAGGCTGGCCGTGGCAGAGGATGGCGCCGTCCGTCTGCTGCCGCAGTCCGGCTAGCATCATCAGCAGCGAGGTCTTGCCGCAGCCGCTCGGACCAACGATCACCACGAAGCGGCCCTTGCGCACGCTGAGCGAGATGTCGACCAGCGCCGGCACGCTGCCGTTGGCGCCGGCATAGGTGTGGCTGAGGCCCTCGACCTCTATGGCTGCCTCGCCGGCCTGGGCCCGCAATTGGCTTACGTTCGCCAGGTGCTGCATTTTGCCTCCAGGGCGCGCACGGCCTCGTTGAACACAATGGCCACGGCCGACAGCACGATCACGCCGGCAAACAGCTGCGGCATCTGGAAGTTCTCGCCCCAGTTGGCGATCAGGTGGCCGATGCCCGTGCGCGAAGCGTACATCTCCGCGATCATCACGCCGGTGAAGTTGAAGATCATGGCGATGCGCAGCGCCTCGAGCAGGATCGGCAGCATGCTCGGCACGTAGACGCGAAACAGGATCTGAGTCTTGGTGGCCCCATAGGAGCGAGCCACCATGATGTGGTCGGAGCGCACCGATTCCACGGCGGCTGCCGCGCTCATCAGCACCACGAATGCCGTCGTGAAGGCGGCGTAGGCGACCTTCTGCTGGAAGCCGATGCCGAACACGAGGATGAACATCGGCAGGAAGATCGATTTGGGAATGCTGAACACATAGAACAGCATCGGCTTGCAGATGTCGCCGATGTATTCGTTCTCGGCGATCAGGATGCCGGCCGCGGCCCCGATCGGCACGGCGATGATGAAGGCGACGATCACCTCGAGCGCGGTGACCGCCACGGCCTCCTGTACCATCGGCCGACGTATCAGATCGACCAGCATGACGAGCACGTCCGACAGCGGCGGCAGCAGCAGCGGATTGATAATGCCGGCCCGCGGCAACCCCTCCCACGCGCCGAGCACGAGGGCCAGCAGTACGAGCCGGATAACAATGATCTGCGTGCGGGTCATGCGTTCCTTGTCGCGAGCCGTGCCCGTTTCTGCAGGCCAGGCCGTGTCATGTCACGCCGCCGTCGGCTTGGGTCGGAATTTCTCGATGTACATGTCCTTGGCCGGTGACAGGTCGGTCATGCCGATCAGCCGGGCCATGTCGAGTGCCCGCTCCATCCAGTCGAGCTGGAATTCGCCGGTGCGCGACAAATTCTTCAGGTTGCCGTCCAGTTCGCGGGCGGCGATGGCTTCCGGGATCTCGTCGATCTCGGCGATCAGCTTGACGGCGGCAGCGCGGTTGGCGTCCGCACACAGGAAGGCGACGCCACCGTAGATGCCATTCAGCGCCTTCTGCAGGAGTTCGGGTCGCTCGTTGATGATCTTGTCGCTGGCGATCCAGCTGGCGTTGGAATGCGCAGGAATGGCCGCACCGAAATCGATGATGGGCCGCGCCACCTTCTCGTCTATCACCTTGTAGGTGAGCGGCGAATAGAGGACGGTGGCGTCGATATTGCCGGTGAGCAGGTTCGGCACCAGCCCCCCGCCGCCCAGCGGCACGCGCGTGAAGTCAAGTTTGTGTTCCGCCAGCGTCCAGCGTGCGCAGATGTCGCTGCCCGAGCCGGCGGACGTGATGCCGACTTTCTTGCCGGCGAGCTCGGAGACCTGCTTGAGCGGCGAGTCGGTCTTGGCCACCAGGTACCAGCCGTAGTATCCGTTGGCGCCGTTGGCCACACACCGGGTGTTGACGCCCTTCTTGAGACCGGCGGCGACGCTGGACGAGGAGTTGAGGACGAGGTCGGTTGCGCCGGCGGCCAACGCCTCGAACCCTTCCGCACCGCTGCGGTATATGGTGAGCTCGGCCTTGATGCCTTCCTTGTCGAACAGCTTCTGGCGCAGCGCCGTCTCGCACACGATGGTGGGCCAGTAGGTCCGGGTCGGCACGCCGATGCGGATGGCGCCCGCGCCTTGCGCGCGTGCGATGTGCGGCATGGCCAGGGCAGCGGCGCCCGTAACCAGCACTGCGCGACGCGACAGGTCGTATGTATTCGCGCTGGGCGTCTTACCCATTCGTTCCTCCCATGTTCTTTTTTTGCGCCGGACTTGGTCCGGTACTTGGTGTGGTGAGTGTAGATCGGCGACGCTGCGCCAACAATCAGTAGGTGCACGATCTCCTTGCGCGGCGAGCAACCACGGATGGGACATTGCCCAAGCGGCAACCCGTGCTGCGCGAGTTCGGCGGGGTCAGGAAACGCGATAGCGCTCCATGACGGCCTTATCGGGCTCATAGCCGAGACCTGGCCCGTCAGGCACCGCGACCGCGCCTTTGCCATCGATCTCGACGTTGCCGCGCCACAGGCAGGCCGGCCGGTTCATGTAGAACATTTCGACGAACGTGCCGTCGTCGCGCAGCGACAACAGCTGCAGGGTGGCGAGCAGCCCCGGCCCGAAATAGGGCGAATGCGGCGCTAGCTTCACGTCCATCTGGTCAGCCAGCGCCACGACCGCCAGGTATTCGCTGATGCCGCCGACCTTGGTAACCGACGGCTGCGCGTGGCTGACTGCGCCCGCAGTCAGCATCTGCCGAAACTGATGCACCGTGCACGCGTTCTCGCCAGCCGCAACGTCGAGGCCGCCCTCGCGGCGCACCCGCGCCAGGGTGACGAAGTCCTCCGGCGGCCACACGGGCTCCTCCAGAAACTTCGGCGCCGCCGCTTGGCAGGCCCTGGCGAATTCGATCGCGGCTGCCGCATGCATCGGACAATTCAGATCCACCATCAGCGGGACGCCGGCGCCGATCGCGCCCCGCGCCGCCGTGACGGCCGGCACCGTCGTCTCGTGAAGCTTGATGGCCGGAAAGCCCTGCTTCAGCGCGGCTGAGCATTCGCCGGCGACCAGCGCCGGATCACCGATGCGCAGCAGGCTGGCGTAGGCCGGAATGCTCGATCGCTTGGCACCGCCGAGCAGCCGGTGCAACGGCTCGCCCCGGGCGCGCGCGGTCAAATCCCACAAGGCGATGTCGAGGGCGGAGATGGCAAACATCGTGATGCCGTAGCGCCCGAACAGATGCAGGTTGCGCTGGATGCCCTCCATGAAGGCGGGGATGCCAGCCGCATCGGGCGCTTCCTGCCCTCGCGCCTGCGGTGCAATCATCTCGGTCACGGCCGTCGCCACCGAGCGCGGGCACACGTAGGCAAAGGCGTCGCCCCAACCCGTCAGGCCGGCATCGGTCGACACCTCGACCAGCACCATATCGAGTGCAGCAATGGCCGAGGCGCCCTGCTTGAAACTCGCCACCCCTGCGTCATAGGGGATGCGGATATGGTGTGCCTGGACATCCGTGATGCGCATGCGCCCCTCACTCCCGCGCTCGCCAGGATATAATGAGTACCCCAGTTGCTGTCAGCGCTGCGCGCGTGCCAGGTCGCCGCTCACACGGGCGCGGAACAGCAACTCCAAGAAGCCCGCAACCACGGCTGCCGTCGGCAGACCGAACAGCACGGCTTCGGCGTGGTGCTTCAGCTGGCCGAACGAGTTGAAGTGTGGCGTCCGGTCCGAAATGAAATAAACGCTGTAAGCCAACAGTCCCAGCCAGAACGCCCACCGCAAGATGCGGGCGGCCTGCCAAGCTAGGTACCAGGCATTCATGGTCGCCTCACTGGGTCTCGTCGTGCCACGGATCAGCCAGTCAAAGTTTGCACCGCCGCCATGCCAGCTGCAATGGCCACGCATCGGCCGGGGTCGGTGCCGGCGTCAGACCGTCGAGAGGTGATGGCTTGTCGCCGCAAGCGAGCTGCAAGGGCCAAACTGGCGGTGCCCCGCCACGCTGCGTGCCTTATTCTTGGGCAAGCAACGGCGCCGCCCGGCGCCGCACAGCCTTGGCCGGCTCCGGGATCGGCCGCTTGACGTAGGCTATGCCGTTGCTGGTGACCGAGACCAGTTCCCACCCTTCGCTGCCAGCCCGGTTGAGCACCTCCATGTCGTCGCTCCGGCGCGGCGCGTCGTTCAGGTCCAGTCTGCGGTATTCCCACTGAGGCATTAATGATGCTCCATTAAATCGCTCGTGCGGTAGCATGATCAGAGCCGGATTGCTGCTCATATCTACGCCACTGTCACATTTGTCGCGCCGGTTGCAGACTTGAACTGTGTACACGCACAGCTTGCTTGCGACGCGTGCAACAGTGCGCAGGTCGCCGGCCGCTGCTGCACGCCAAGCCCACGCCGTAGCACGGTTGCATCAGCCCACTTGTTTCGCGCTTTTCATCTGGCTTGCTCATTGCAAAATGCGCCGACTGCGTCCTATTCTCACGTCGTTGTGGGGTTGCTGCCTCATATTGGCAGTCGGAAGCAGAAGTCTCAGTCAATTGCGGGGCTTGCTTCAATTTGGACGGCGCCGGCATTGCTGTCGGCGCCGTCTTTATTGGGTCCACACGTCTCAACTAAGCGGCCGCAGGCAGGTCAATCAGGCGACCGCGGGCAGTCAATTAGGCGGCCGCGGGCAGGCGCTGCGTTGCGTCTTGGTCGATGCTCGAGGCAGCGGCCGGCTTGCCAGCCGACGCATCGATCCTGAACACCAGGGCGTACAGCGCCGGCAGGAACGTCAGCGTCAGCACGGTTGCCGCGATCACGCCGCCCATCATGGCGATCGCCATCGGCGCCCAGAACACCTCGCCGGTCAGCGGGATCAGCGCCAGCACCGCTGCGGCAGCTGTCAGCACGATGGGACGGAAGCGCCGCACCGCCGACTCCACGATCGATGTCACGCCATCGTGCCCGTTGGCCAGGTCCTGCTCGATCTGGTCCACGAGGATCACGCTGTTGCGCATGATGATGCCGGCCAGCGCGATCACGCCGAGGATGGCGACGAAACCGAACGGTGCTTGGAATATCAGCAGGGCCGCCGCCGCACCGATCAGGCCGAGCGGGCCGGTCGCCAGCACCAGCATGGTCTTGCCGAAGTGCTGGAGCTGGACCATCAGCAGCACCAGGATGACCAGCAGCATTGCAGGCATCTTGGCGTTGATGGAGGCCTGGCTCTTGACCGACTCCTCCACCGCACCCTGCAGCTCGATTTGGTAGTCGGCGGGCAGCGCATCGCGCAGTGGTTTCAGCTTGGCGAGCACGGCGTTGGCGACGTCCGGCGACTGCACGCCATCCGGCACGACGCCGCGCACGGTAATGGACGGCAGCCGGTCCCGGCGCCACTGGATGCCCGGCTCCAGGACCATCCTCACGTTGGCCACTTGCCGCAATGGTACGGAGCTCCCGGCCGAGGTTTTCACATAGACATTGTCCAGCGCCGACAGCAGGTCGCGGCTGCTCGACGGCTCGCGCAGCATGACCCTGATGGTCTCGTCGCCATCCCGGAACTCGCCGATCTGGAACCCGGACAGCATGGCCTGCAACGAGCGGCGGATGTTCTGCGAGGTGACGCCCAGGGCGCGCGCGCGGTCCTGATCGATGTCGAGCTTGAGGCTCGGAACCGGCTCTAGCCAGTCGTCATGCACGTTGCCGACCGGCGGCGTTGCGCGCATCACCTCGCCGATTTGGCCGGCCAGGCGACGCACCTCGGCCCGGTCCGGTCCGGTAACGCGTACCTGCACCGCCCACCCCACCGGCGGCCCGTTGAACAGCCGGTCGGCCTTGGCGCGCACGTTCGGGAACTTGTGCGCCAGCGTCTCGCGCACCCTGGGCAGCACGCGCTCGCGCGCCTCCATCGACTTCGACATCAGCATGAGCTGCGCGAAATTCTGATTTCTGAGCTGCTGGTCGAGCGGCAGGTAGAAGCGCGGTGCGCCTTCGCCGATGAAGGTCGCGACGTAAGCGATGTCGTCATCCCTCAGGAGTTGCTGCTCGAGGCGCTTGGCCTCCCGCTGCGTCTCCGCAAAGGACGACCCCTCAGGCAGCCACAGGTCGACCAGGATCTCCGGCCGGTTCGAGGTCGGGAAGAACTGCTGCGGGATGAAGGCGAAGCTGGCGATGCTCGCCACAAGTGTCGCCAGCGTCAGAGCAACGACGGTGCGGCGCCGGTCCACGCACCAGGCGACGATGGCGCGAATGAGGCGATAGGGCCGGCTATTGAAGACGTCGTGATGATCGCCGGCGCTGTGCTGCTTGCGCGCCTTTAGCAACCGGTAGCCGATCCACGGCGTGAAATAGACCGCGGCGAACCACGAGATCACCAGGGCGATGCCCGTCACCCAGAACAGGGTGCTGACGTACTCGCCGGCCTGGCTTTGCGCGAACCCGACGGGGATAAAGCCGGCCACGGTGATCAGGGTGCCGGTCAGCATCGGGAAGGCCGTCGAGGTATAGGCAAACGTTGCCGCCGACAGCTTGTCGTAGCCCTCCTCCAGCTTGCGATCCATCATCTCGACCGCGATCATGGCGTCATCGACCAGCAGGCCGAGCGCAATGATCAGCGCGCCGAGCGAGATGCGGTGCAGGTCGATGCCCATCAGGGACATGACGAAGAAGGTCGCTGCCAGCACCAGTGGGATCGTCAAAGCCACGACCAGGCCCGCACGCCAACCGAGCGCAAGCAGCGACACGATCAGCACGATCGCAATGGCCTCGCCCAGCGCCTCCAGAAACTGGTGGATCGAGGTGCTGACCACCTGCGCCTGGTCGGAGATGCGTCCGAGTTCGGCGCCGATGGGCAGGTTCTGCTGGATGCGCTGCAAAGCCTGCTCGACGGCCGCACCAACCTCGGTGACGTTGCCGCCGGGTGCCATGGTGGTCCCGAGCAGCACCGCCTCGCGGCCCTGGTAGTGGGTCTTGGCGGACGGCGGATCCTCCAGGCTGTGCTTGACCTCGGCGATATCGCCGAGCCGGAACGTTTGTTGGCCGGCGCGCAGCCGCAGCTCACGGATATCCTCAACCGACTTCAGCCCGCCCTGCACGTCAATGCGCACCGAGCGCTCGCTGGTCTCGATGCGACCTGCGGGGTCCATGGCATTCTGGCCCGCAAGTGCTGCCTGCATGTCTTGCGCCGTCAGCCCGCGCTCGGCCAGCGCTGCGGAGGACACCTCGATGAAGATGCGCTCCTCCTGCAGTCCCAGCAGGTCGACCTTGGCGACGCCGGGGATGCGCAGCAGGATGTCGCGCGCGTTCTTGGCAAAGTCCTTCAGCTCGGGATAGCTGTAGCCCTGTCCGGAAATGGCGTAGAGCGAAATGTAGGTGTCGCCGAACTCGTCATTGAAGAACGGTCCGATCACGCCTTCGGGCAGGGTCTGGCGAATGTCGCCGACCTTCTTGCGCGCCTGATAGAACGCTTCCCGCACGGCGTCGCCGCGCACCGAGCCCTTCAGGTTGACGAACACGTTGGCAAAGCCCGGCCGCGTGTAGGAGCGCAAGAACTCGAGGCCCGGTGTCTCCTGCAACTTGCGCTCGATCTTGTCGACCACCTGGTCCTGCATCTCCTCGGCCGTGGCGCCAGGCCACTGCATCTGCACGACCATGGTGCGGAATGTGAAGTCGGGGTCCTCCTTCTGGCCGATGCGCGTCAGCGACAAGGCACCTGCGGCGAGCAGCAGTACGAGCAGGAAGGCCGTGAAGTTGCCGTGGCTGATGGCCCAGCGCGACAGGTTGAAGCCCTTGGCAGGCTTGGTGTGGATGAGATCGGCGGACATGGGACAACTCCCTCATTGGCGCCGGCTGGCGCGCAGATTTACTGGCGCTCGCCGGGAACGCGCACGCGCATGCCGTCGCGCAGGAACTGCACGCCTGCGGTCACGACCATGTCGCCCGCTTGCAGTCCGTTGGCGATGCGGATGCCGGCATCGGCGACGTCGCCCACGCCCACCGCCGTCTTACGCACGACCTGGTTGGCCGCATCGACAACGAACACCACCGTCCCACCGTCGCTTTCGGTCACGGCCGTAAGCGGCACAATCATCGGTGCACTTTCATCCTGGATGCTGAGAGACACCGACGCCGTCATGCCGAGCCGCATGGTCTGTGGCGGTGCGTTGACGGCGATACGCACGGCATAGGTGCGCGAAGCCGGATCGGCCTGGCCGGCAATTTCGCGAATGCGGCCCTGCACGCTCGCGCGCGACCCCGCCCACAAGGTGACCTTGGCCGGCTGGCCAATGCTGAGACGTCCCGCATCCTGCTCCGGCACGGCAACCGCGACTTCCGTCTCAGTGGCATCGGCGAGCGTGACGACGGCTTGGCCGGCACCAACCACTTGGCCGGGCTCGGCGGTCACGGCCGTCACCAGGCCCGCCTTGTCGGCCTGCAGCGTCGCGTAGCCGACCGCATTGATCGCCTGCCGCAACTGTGCCTCCGCCGTCTCCAGTCCGGCGGCTGCCGCCTCCAGCTCATTGCGTCGCGTGTCGTAGGCCGCCTGCGAGATGATCTCCTTGGGCAGCAGCACCTTGGCGCGCTCCAGGTGGTCGTTGGCCACGTCGCGCCGACTGCGGGCCGACACCACCGCTGCCTTGGCTGCCGTTTCGGCGAGCTTGAGGTCGGTCTCGTCGAGGCGCGCAATCACCTGCCCGACGTCGACGCGATCACCCACATTGACCGAGCGCTGCACGATCTTGCCGGCCACGCGAAAGCCCATGGCGCTGTCGATCCTCGATCGCACCACGCCGGAATACGTCAGCGTACGGCTGCTGGGCGCCTCCGCCACCACGGCGACCTTCACCGGCCGCACGGCCTCCTGCGGAGCAGCAGCCTCGCCCTTGCACCCCGCCAGCAGCGCCATTGCTGCCAGCGCCAACGCTAGGTGAGGACGACGCGAATTTCCATTATTGACTGATAATATTCCGTTTTTATCATCTTGTCGGCGCATGACATGCACTCCTCTAAGTGCTTGAGCAGAGGTTGTTATTGCAAGGCTTTAACGACGAATTCCGCCATCTCCGCGGGCGTGGGCTTGGCGGGGTCATCCATGCACTGCACCAGCATCATGGGATGCCGCAGCGGGGCTGTGGCCGTGCTGACGCACTCGGCCGCGCGCTTGACGTCCTGCTGGCGGAACTCGCCGCCGGCAATGCCGTCCTGGATCACGCCAGCAAACAGGTCGGAGACGCGATGGATGTGCTCGCGGATGGCCTCCCAGCGCTCCTCCAGAGCAACCGTCACCATCTCATGTACTTTCTTGTTTTCTATGAAGTTTTCCATCGATCGGCGGTTCAGCTCGATGATCATTCGGGTCAGCCGCTCGGTGGCCGCGAGCGGCAACCTGGAGATGCCGACCAAGGCCGTCTCATCATCGGCGATCACCCGCTCGCAGATGGCGTTGTTGATGGCCGACTTGGAGGCAAAGAAGCGATACACATTGGCCGGCGACATCCGGCACGCCTCGGCGATGTCGGCTACCGTGGTCTTGGAGTACCCATAGACACGAAACAGCCGGTCGGCCTCGCCCAAAATCCGGTTGCGCGTCTCCAGCGCGTCGAGCGAGAGCGCCGCCACCTTTGCCGATCTGTCGTCTGAAGCGATCATCCAAGCCAAGTCTATGAAACTGACGATTTTCGTTTTTTATCACTTGTTCGGCGGAAGTCAAGGGCTTTCTCCCGGCCTGGCTGGGTGCCGGAATTGAGCCCTGCAGATGGCGCATGTGGCGCCTGCGACACGAGGGTGCAGCGGGGCCACGCGTGCCCCACCATATTGTTGACTTTTTCGATCAAGTATTCGCGAATATGCGGACGCTGCCTGGCAGCCACGCCTGGTGTTGGACACGACGTCACGGCTGCCGTGCCTGCCCGGCGACTGCGCCATCGGCGAGCGGCGCGCCAGCGCTAGGCACCAGGTTCTCGCTGCGCCACGCACATGGCTGTGAGGCATCGGCTGCAAAGGGATCTCTGATCGGCGCATGCAGATTTATGGAACGCTCATGGGTACCGCCCTGCTGATCGGCGGTATGGCGCTGCTGCGGGCCAGCTGGCTGCGGCGGCGCGGCAGCAAGGGATACCGGCGGCAGGCAGGCTGGTTGCTGCTCGCCCTCGGACTGGCGGCCTTCATCCATGCCTGGGGCGGCGAGATCGGCACGACCTATGCCCTGCTCGGTCTATCGCTCATCGGCTATTGCG
>Ga0075428_100002114_pt1 | contig 21437 bp, 18 predicted proteins | sample RhiMetdeltSRZDD2_FD_75291 | JGI IMG/M metagenome (GOLD analysis project Ga0075428, IMG submission 75291) | Populus rhizosphere microbial communities from Tennessee, USA - Rhizosphere MetaG P. deltoides SRZDD2 | ecosystem: Host-associated > Plants > Roots > Rhizosphere > Soil | place: USA... | reverse complement strand
TGGAACCGCAGCTCGTTGCGGCCGGCCACCTGCGCGGCGGCCGGGATCTCGACCGTGTGCTCGGTCTCCTCGGGCGTGACCGCGAGCGTGGCCAGGTCGCGGCCGTTCAGCGAGACGACGACAGGAAGCCGCGGCTTCTGGCTGACCTTGCAGCGAGCCGTGAAGCGCAGCGTCTTGGGACCGGTCGTCGCCAGCGGCAGCTCCAGCCGTCCGTCCGCCTCCGCCAGCCACAGCCACGCCGTCTTGGATGCCGGGTCGCGCGCTGGCTCGAAGCCGCGGTGCTTGAGCAGGCTGCGCGAGAGGAGGAAAGGCAGGTCGAGCCGGTCCGACCGGCAGTCCACGTCCGGGAACCGCGAGAGGAGATCGACGGTATCCGCCGGCCGCGGGGCGGGTACCGGCGCGCGGCAGCCCAGGGCCACGAGCGCGGCGGCGCAGGCGCGGCGGCGGACGGCCGTGGCGACGCGCGGCCCGCTCACGGGCCGGACACTATGCCGCTGCCGGCGGGAGTGTCAAAACCGGGCCGGCGTCAGAACCAGGCCGGAGAGCACGTCGCCCGGTAGGATCCGTTGTCGCGGCGGACGAAGTTCTCGAAGGTCAGGATGTCGTACTGGTCGTTGAAGTCGTTGGTCCTCTTGATGGCCAGCTCCTCGCCGTCCCAGGTGGCGCAGGCCCCCTCGTTGGTCCTCACCTCGTGCAGCATCCCCTCGATATAGGCGGGGACGTCCTTCACCAGGTAGCACGTGCCGCAGCCGCGGTAGGAGTGGAGATCGAAGATCTCCGGTCGCCTCTCCACCAACCGGTCCAGGGACCGCTCGACCTCCGGCAGGTAGTTCGAGATCTGGCGCGGGCAGTTCTGGCCGCTGCCCGTCCCCGCCGGCAGGTCGCAGCGCGGCGGCCCTGCGGGCGGCGGCTCCTGCGCCACCGGCGGCGTGGTCTCGGGCGGCGGGGCCGCCGACGGCGAGCGGGAATGATCACAAGAGCCGACCCACGCCGCGGCCGAGAGGGCGACGACGGCCACGGAAATGGCGGCGCTCCGGCGGGTCATGGCGTCCTCCGTAAAATCCCACAGCAAGATCCCTGCCGGCGCCCGGGTGCGCAGCGCGACGTGGGGTATCGTGGGATGAGCATGGCCTCGCCCCCGGAGACGCCCGCCCCGCCCGAACCGCCCGACCTGGGTCTGCAGCTGATCCGCAAGATCCACGACGCGCTCGAGGTGCCGGCCGAGTGGAGCCTCGAGGCCCATCGCAACTTCACCTGGTGGGCGCACCACCTGGCCCAGCACGTATGGGCCGAGCCTCCCCGCATGAGCAACGACATCGAGGTGGTGCGGCTCCACGCCTCGACCGACCTGTTGCGCAAGGTGCCGGACTCCGAGGCGACTGTGGAGCGGCTCTCCGCGCTGAACCGCTTCGCGACGCTGAGCGCGCTGGTGTGGGAGCGGGAGAGCGCGGAGATCATGCTGCACACCGCCGCCTACGCCCACTCCCGCAACGTCTCCTGGCTGCTCCCCCTCCTCGACGCGGCGGTGGTGCTGCAGGCGGCCGAGGCGCACGCCCAGGTGGAGGAGCTGGCGGCGCACTTCGGGGCGGAGCCGGCCGAGACGTCGCACCCCTCGAGCGGCCGCCGACGGGACCCCGACGACGCGCTCGGCGTCCTGGGCAACGTCTACGGCCGCGTGGGCAGCGACCGCTCCCCCTTCACGGAGGCCGACTTCGAGGCCACGATCCAGATGGACCCGCGCCCGTGGACGGAGGCGCGGCAGGACGGCCTCGGCTTCAGCGCGGAGCTCAGCCTGCCGGGACCCGGCGGCGCGGGCGCGCCCGACGTGCACGCGACGCTCCAGGCCTCCGCGGACAACCTCCATCCCCGGCTGGGGTCGGGACTCACCCTGCGCCTCGCCTTGCCGCACGTCCAGGGCAGGACCGCGGCCGAGGAGGCGGCGTACCTGAACCTGGCCGAGTTCCGCGAGTGGACGAACTCGCACCTCTTCGGCGCCTGGTGCAAGAGCGGAGAGGAGTCGCTGTCCTTCGTGCAGTTCCTGCCCGCCGCGGTCTACGAGGCCGGGTTGCTCTCGCGCCTGGCCTGGAACCTCGCCGTGCGCGGCCGCTGGGCGGCCGCGTACCTGAAGCCCGCCGCCCGCTGACGGCCGGCGGACGCCCCCGCCGCTATGACGCACGGGGCCCTTGCCACGCGGCTCCCGCCGGGTGCATACTCCCTCCAGACATCCGGAGCGGCCCGCGGGAGCGGGTCCGGCAACCTGGGAGGGCATCCCAAGGTGCCGGTCCTTCGGGGAGTAACCGAAGGAGATGTGGCCTCGCATGGGGCGAGGCAACCAAGTGTCCGGCGCGGCGAGAAAGGCCGCGCTCTCCGGGTGTCTTCTTCGGAAGGAGAAGACACCATGCCTCGAACGGTCCCCGACACAATCGATCGCGATACCGGGATCTCCGATCCCGACCATCACCTCTGGCGGAACGGCCGCCTGTGGTGGGTAGCCTTCACCGTCCACCTGCCCGGATGGAGGAAGGACCGCGTGCGGGTCTCCCTCGGCACCTCGGACGTGGCCGAGGCCCGGCGGCGGCGCGACGCCCTGCTCCAGCGCTATCCCGAGCAGCGGGGCTGCGCGCTGTCGTTGCGGATCGGCGGCCGGCCCGTGCGCGCCGGCACCTCCGAGCCCATGGGCCGGCAGCAAGGGTGCGCCGCATGAGCCGCGGCATCGCCGTAGACGACGCCGCCCGCATCCCGGGCCCCGCCGCATCGGGGGCCCGGGCCGCCGCCACCCTCACGTCCGAGTCCGTGGCGGAGGGCCACCCCGACAAGGTGTGCGACTTCATCGCCGACTCGGTCCTCGACGCCTACCTCGAGCTCGACCGCCGCAGCCGCGTGGCCTGCGAGGTCCTGTGCAAGTCCGGCGTGGTGGTGCTGGCCGGCGAGATCAGCTCCACCTCGTCGCTGGACCACCTCCGCATCGTGCGCGACGCGGTGCGCGAGGTGGGATACGACGACCCGTCCGCCCCCTTCAGCGCGGACGGCCTGCAGATCGTGCAGCACATCACCGGCCAGTCCTGGGAGATCGGCCGGGGCGTGGACCCCGGGACCAACCGCGTGGGCGAGCAGGGCGCGGGGGACCAGGGCATCGTCTTCGGCTACGCCACCGACGAGACCCCGGAGCGGCTCCCGCTGCCGGCGCTGCTGGCCCACCGCCTGGCGCGGGGCCTGGCGGAGGACCGCCGCGCCGGGGCCTTCTCGTGGCTGCGGCCCGACGGCAAGACGCAGGTCTCCGTCGTCTACGAGGACGGCGTCCCCGCGCGCGTGGCGGACGTGCTCGTCTCCACTCAGCACGCGCCCGACGTGGCGGCCGAGATCGTGCGGCACTACGTGGAGCAGGTCCTGGCGCCGCGGGCCCTGGGCGGCTGGCTCGACCCCGGGACGCGGTTCACCGTCAACCCCACCGGGAGCTTCGTCCAGGGCGGCCCCGCCGCGGACTGCGGGGTGACCGGCCGGAAGATCATCGTGGACACCTACGGCGGCGCGGCGCGCCACGGGGGCGGGGCGTTCAGCGGCAAGGACCCGTCGAAGGTGGACCGCAGCGGCGCCTACTTCTGCCGGTGGGTGGCGCGCCAGGCCGTGGCGGCGGGGCTGGCCCGGCGCGTCGAGATCCAGGCCGCCTACGCGATCGGCGTGGCGCGGCCCGTCGCCCTCCGCGTGGACACGTTCGGCACGGGGGACGAGGCCGAGCTGCTGGGGTTCGTGGAGCAGTTCGACTTCCGCCCGGCGGCGATCATCGAGCGGCTGGACCTCCTGCGGCCGATCTACAGGCAGACGACCAACTACGGCCACTTCGGGAAGCCCGGCCTGCCCTGGGAGTCGTGATCAGTCCCGCTGCCGCAGCATCTGCTGGGCCTTCGGATAGGGAAGGCCCAGCAGGTCCGCGGCGTCGCGCACGCTGAGGCGCAGGCGGAGCAGCGCCTCGACGGCCTGCCGCGCGGCGTCCTGGGCGCGGGTCTCCTCGTCGCGCGCGCGGCGCCGAGCCGCCCAGTGGCGGACGATCAGGGTCCGCGCCGGCGGCGGCAGCTTGACGTCCTCGACCAGGTCCGCGCGGTGGGGCTCGTCGTCGAAGCGGCCGAGGGCCGTCCGGAGCCGCTTGCGCGCCTGGCGCAGCGTCCGGCCGCGGCCCCGGCACCGCCGCAGGCCGCGCACCCACGCGGTCCATTCGCCCGCCGCGTTCAGCTTGTATATGACCTTGTACTCGGCCAACTCCACCCTACCAGGAGAGGTCGAAGACGCAGGCCGGGTCGCCCGCGCACTGGCAGGAGACCTCGGCCTGGTCGCCCAGCTTCTCCTGCCTCTCCTTCACCGCGCCCGCGCTCCCCGCCGATTATAGGCGGCGAGGACGCCGCTGACGCCGGCTTGCGGGGCAGGAGGCGCGTGGGCTAGATTCGGCGCAGGGGCGAGACGGCCGCGGCCCCGCCCGAAACGATTCCCCCGAGAGGAGCGAGGATGGCCCGCCCATGATCGGCCGATGGCGCGTCGCCGTGGCCCTGCTGGCCCTGGCGGCGGGGGGCCTCCTGTCCGCGCTCCTCCTCCTCGAGCATTACGGAGAGCGCCGGGCGGTGGCGGCGGTGGCCGAGGTCTGCGGAGAGGGCGACCAGAGCGGCTGCGCGGCGGTCTCGCAGAGCCGCTACGCGACCGTGCGCGGAGTGCCCCTGGCCGCCATCGGCGTCTTCTTCTATGCGTGCCTGGGTCTGCTCCTCCTCCTCGCCCTCCTGGGCGGTCCCGCCGCGGTCGACGCGGCCGCCGCGCTGGCGCTGTTCGCGCTCCTGGCCGCGCTGGCCGTGGACGGCGTGCTGCTCGGGATACAGGCCTTCGCCATCCGCGCCTTCTGCCGGCTCTGCCTGCTGACCTATGTCCTGAACGCCGTGGGCGTGGTCGCGCTCATGAAGGCGCGGCAGGCCCTGGGCGCGGTCGGGCAGGCCTTCCGCACCGTCGACGGCCGCCTCGTCTTCACGGGTTGGGCCGTGGGCAGCCTCGCGCTCCTCGCCGGGGTCTTCGGCTCGGACCGCGCGCTCGCCTACCGGCAGCAGGGCCGGGCCGCCTCGATCCTGGGATCGCCCGCGGCCGCGGCGCCCTTCACCGTCCCCCCCGCGCGGCCCTCGCCGTCGTCGTCCGCCGCCGCCGGGGCCCCCCTGCCTCCCGACGCGCAGCGGTGGCAGGAAGAGGCCCGCATGGCGCAGGAGCAGGCGCGCCGGCTCCAGGAGATACTGGACGACCCGAAGAAGCTGGATCAGTACTTCGCCGAGAAGGCGGCGCGCGAGTTCGAGCAGGGACCGGTGCGCAGCCTGGACCTGACCGGCGCGCCTTTCAAGGGCGCCGCCGACGCGCCGATCCGGGTGGTCGAGTTCTCGGACTTCCTCTGCCCCTTCTGCCGCGATCTGGCACGCGGCTTCGCCGCCTTCCTGCCGCAATCCGGCAACCGGGTGGCCATCTATTACAAGAACTATCCGCTGGACCAGTCCTGCAACCTTTCGCTGAAGGCCACGGTCCATCCCGGCGCCTGCGCCCTGGCCCTGGGCGCGGTATGCGCCCATGAGCAGGGAAAGTTCTGGCCCTACCACGACAAGGTCTTCGCCTCGCCGCCGCCCAACCCGTCGGTGAAGGACGTGGCGCGCCTGGCCGGAGAAGCCGGACTCAACGCCGCCGCCCTCGAGACGTGCGCGGCCTCGGAGAAGGCCCGCGACCGGCTGTCCGCGCAGATCGCGGAGGCCCAGGGCGCCGGCGTGCACTCCACGCCCACGGTCTTCATCAACGGCCGGCAGCTGACCCGGATCAACGACTTCGTCCAGATGGTGAACAAGGAGCTCGCGCGCCTGGGTCAGCCTCCGTTGCGCCCGACCGCGGCGCGCGGCGGGCCGTACTAGTCCGCCTTCGTTACGAGTTCCGGAACGAGTTCGCCGGCACGCTATATTCGAAAAGGGACTGACCGAAATGGACCGCTTCGCCGTCGCGGGCGCGCTGCGCGAGATGGGCCGGCTGCTGGAGGCCCGGGGCGAGAGCTCGTTCAGGGTGCGCGCCTACGAGCGCGGCGCGCGCGCGGTCGAGGGCGTGGCCGACCTCGGCCGGCTGGTGGACGAGGACCGCCTGCGCGAGGTGCCCGGCATCGGCCCCGTCCTGGCCTCGGCCATCGCCGAGCTCCACCGCACCGGCCGGTCGGAGAGGCTCGAGCGGCTGCGCGCCGAGCTCCCGCCGGGCATCCTGGAGCTGGGCCTCGTCCCCGGCATGACGCGCGCGCGCATCACCGCCCTCCATCAGGCCCTGGGCGTGCGCGGCCTCGACGACCTGAAGGCCGCGGCCGAGGCCGGCCGCGTCCGCACCGTGAAGGGCTTCGGGCCCCGGACCGAGGAGAAGATCCTCGAGGGGATCCGGAGCCTGGCCACGCGCGAGGAGCGGGTGCTCCTCTACCAGGCCGAGCGCGAGGCGGAAGCCCTGCTGCGCCACCTCCGGAGCGCGCCGCAGGTAGAGCGCGCGGACGTCGGCGGCGCGCTGCGCCGGTGCGAGGAGACGGTCACCGAGATAGTCCTGGTGGCCGCGAGCCGGGACCCGGCCCGGACCCTCCTTCATTTCTCGAGCTACCCGATGCTGGCCACGGTGCTCGAGCGCGGGGTCGACCACTGCGCCGCGCGCCTGCCCGACGGCCTGAGGGTGGAGCTGACGGTGACCCCGCTGGCCGCCTACGCCACCACGCTGCACCGGCTCACCGGGTCCCCGGCCCACATCGAGAAGCTCGAGGCGCTGGCCGGGACCCGGGGACTGGCGCTCACGGGCGCCGGCCCGCGCCGCAACGGCGGGCGGCGAGCGACGCCGATAGAGGACGAGGCCGACTTCTATCGGCGCCTGGGCCTGCCCCCGCTGCCGCCCGAGGTCCGCGAGGACGAGGGCGAGGTCGAGGCGGCCGCCGCAGGGGACGACTTCGCCGACCTCGTCACCGAGGGCGACGTGCGCGGCCTCGTCCACTGCCACACCGTGTATTCCGACGGCAAGCACACCGTGGAGCAGATGGCGCGCGCGGCCGAGGCCATGGGCATGCAGTACATCACGATCACCGACCACTCCCCCACCGCGCACTACGCGGGCGGCCTTCAGCTGGACCGCCTCAAGCGGCAATGGGACGAGATCGCGAAAGCGCAGGAGAAGGTGAAGGTGCGCCTGCTGCGCGGGACCGAGTCGGACATCCTGGCCGACGGCGCGCTCGACTACCCCGACGCGGTCCTGGAGCAGCTCGACATCGTGATCGCGAGCGTCCACAACCGGTTCCGCATGAGCTCCGAGCAGATGACCCGGCGGCTGGTGGCGGCCATGAAGCACCCCGTCTTCAAGGTCTGGGGCCACGCCCAGGGCCGCTACGTGCTGACCCGGCCGCCGTTCGAGTGCGACATGGATGCGGTGCTGGATGCGGTGGCATCGTCGCGGGCCGCGGTCGAGGTCAACGGCGACCCGCACCGGCTGGACATGGTTCCGCGCTGGCTGCGCGAGGCGCGCAAGCGCGGGATCCGCTTCGTGATCTCCACCGACGCCCACTCCACGGCGCAGCTGCGCAACGTCCGCTACGGCGTGGCCATGGCCCGGCGGGGCTGGGTGCGCCGTGGCGAGGTCCTGAACGCGCTGCCCGCGGACGCCTTCCGCCGCGCCGTCCGCCCCGGGACGGCGGCGTGAGGCGCGCGGCCCGCCGCCCCGGGCGCATCTTCCTCCTGTCCCCCGCCCACTGCGGCGGCGAGCGCGCGCGGCTGGTCTTCAACGAAGCCGCCCAGTTCGAGCTGGCCCGTCGCCTGCGCGAGCCCGGTGGGGCGCCGCTCGGCGACGTCTTCTCGTTCCTGAGCGGCCTCTACTTCCGCGGCAAGCTCGCCTACGCCCGCGCCTTCGCCAGGGCCCCCGAGGGCGTGCCGGGCGTCCTGGTCATCACCACCAACGACGGCCTGCGCTCGCCCGAGCACGCCGTGGACGTCGAGACGCTGCGCCGCTACGGGAAGGGGTCGATCGACGAGGGCAACGCGCGCTACCGGCGCCCGCTGCTGCGCGACGCCCGCCTGGTGGACGCCGCCGCCGGCCCCGACTGCGAGGTGGTCCTTTTGGGCAGCGTGGCCAGCGACAAGTACGTGGACGTGCTGCTGGGCGTCTTCGGGAGCCGCCTGCTCTTCCCCGCCACCTTCGTGGGGCGCGGCGACATGAGCCGTGGCGGCCTGATGCTGCGCTGCGTGGACGCCGGCCGGGAGCTCGACTACATCCCGGTGACGGGCGCGGTGCGGCACGGGCCGCGGCCGCCGAAGCTCGAGCCGCGGCGCTGGCCACGGGCGCGATGAAGCCGGCCCGGCCCGCGACCCGCGACCATCACCCCGCGCGCCACCGCCGCGCGGGACGCGGGAAGGCGAAACCGAGGCCGCAGGCCACCCCGCGGGTCGCGCTGCCCAGGGACACCGACACCGTGGAGCTGCGTTTCGCGGACCGCGCCGTCCGGCTCACGAACCTGCGCAAGCCCTTCTGGCCCGAGCTGGGCATCACCAAGGGGGACCTGCTCCAGTACTACGCGGACGTGGCCGATGCCCTGCTCCCGCACGTGGACGGCCGGGCCATGGTGATGAAGCGCTACCCGCACGGGGCGGCGGGCGAGTTCTTCTTCATGAAGCGCGCGCCATCCCCGCGCCCGGAGTGGATCGAGACCTGCTCCATCGAGCACGAGTCGGGCAACGTGATCGATTTCCCCATCGTGCAGGACGTGCCGTCGCTGCTGTGGGTGGTGAACCTGGGCTGCATCGACCTCAACCAGTGGTACGCCCGCTGCGACGACGTGGACCGCCCGGACTACGTCCACTTCGACCTGGACCCCGTGAAGGGCGAGACGGAGGCCGGCTTCGACAGGCTCCGGGAGGCCGCGCTCCTCGTACGGGACGGGCTGCAGGCCCTGGAGATCCCCTGCTACGCGAAGACCACCGGCTCCCGCGGCATCCACGTCTACGTCCCCATCGTCCGCGGCCCCACCCAGAAGGAGGTCTGGGACTTCGCCAAGCGGTTCGCCCAGAGCCTGGAGGCCCTGCACCCCGCCCTCCTCACCGCCGAGTACAGGATCTCGCGGCGGCCGCCGGGCCGGGTGCTCGTGGACTACAACCAGAATGCCTGGGGGCGCACGCTGGCCTCCGTCTATTCGGTGCGGCCCACGCCGCAGGCCACGGTCTCCACCCCCGTGACCTGGGCCGAGGTCGAGAACGGCGTGCGCATCGAGGACTTCCACCTGCGCAACGTGCCGGCCCGCATCGCCCGGCGCGGGGACCTCTGGGCGCCCGTGGCCGCCGCCACCGGCCGGTTCCGCCTCCAGAGATACCTCTGACCACGGCGCGCCGCGCAGCGCGCCCGTGCGTGTTAGCCTGTGGTCTGATCAGCGGAATGACGCCAGCCCAGCCGCCATCCGACGCCGGCCGCGGTCCCGTGGCCGCGCGCGTCGGGCGCGAGGCCCGCATCCTCGTCGCCGAGGACGACACCACCTTCCGCCACGTCCTCGAGATGCTGCTCGGCGAGCACTGGACCGTGGAGGCCTACCCCGACGGGCAGAAGGTCCTGGACGCCGCCCGCAAGGGCACGCCGGACCTGGTCCTGGCGGACCTGCTCATGGCCGGCCTGGACGGGTTCGGGGTGGTGCGGGAGCTGCGGGGCAACCCCGCCACGCGCGCGGTACCCGTCATCGTCATCACCGGCCTCACCGAGGAGGAAGCCCGCATCAAGGCCCTGGAGGCCGGGGCCAACGACTTCCTGATCAAGCCGTTCTCCAACCGGGAGCTGCTGCTGCGCGTGAGCACGCACCTGGAGATGGCGGCCCTGCGGCGCGAGGCCGCGGAGCGCGAGAAGGAGGCCCACACCCGCGCCATCCTGGAGGGCGCGCTGGAGGCGGTGGCGGCCATGGATGCCCGTGGCCGGATCACGTTCTGGAATCCCCAGGCCGAGCGGGTCTTCGGCCGCGCGCGCGCGGAGGTGATGGGCCGTGGCTTCGTGGAGCTGGTGCTGCCGCCCGAGCTGCGCGAGGAGGCCAACCGCGAGATGCGCCGGTTCCTGGAGAGCGGCGGCGCCGACGCGCTGAACCGGCGCGTGGAGGTCAGCGCGCTGCGGCGCGACGGCTCCTCCTTCCCCGCGGAGCTGGCCATGACGCCCATGCGCGTCGGCGGGACCTACGCCTTCACGGCCTTCATACGGGACATCTCGGACCGCAAGTGGGCCGAGCGCCGCCTGGGCGTCCAGCACGACGTGACGCGGGCGCTGGCCGAGTCTCCCACGCGCGACGACGCGGCGATGACGGTGCTGCAGACGATCTGCCAGGGCCTCGACTGGGACGAAGGCACCGCCTGGGTGGTGGACCCGGGCCAGGACCGGCTGCTGTGCGTCGCGGTGTGGCGCCCGTCGCCACCTCCCGCCGTGGACCTGTGCGAGACCCCGCAGGGCGAGCCCCGCACGCTGGGGCGGTCCGAGGAGCTGGCGGGGCGCGTGTGGACCACGGGCAAGCCCCAGTGGCGGGCCGACCTGGCCGCGGACCCGAGCTTCGGCCCCGGCTCGGAGCCCGTAAAGGCCGGCTTCCGCGCGGCCCTCGCCTTCCCCGTCCTGCTGGAGGGCCACGTGCTCGGGGTCATGGAGTTCTTCAGCCGGCAGGTGCGCCAGCCGGAGGACGACGTCCTGCAGATGATGGACGCGATCGGCGCGCAGGTGGGCCAGTTCTACGAGCGCAAGCGCGCGGAGGAGGAGGTCCGCGCCGCCTACGAGGAGGCCCGGGCCGCCAACCGGGCCAAGGACGAGTTCCTGGCCACGCTGTCCCACGAGCTGCGGACGCCGCTGAGCGCGATCGTGGGCTGGACCCACATGCTGCGCACCGGCCAGCTCGATTCCGGGACGGCCGCCCGCGCCATCGAAACCATCGACCGCAACGCGCGCGTCCAGACGCAGCTGATCTCGGACATCCTCGACGTCTCGCGGATCGTATCGGGCAAGCTGCACCTCGAGGTGCGGCCCCTGGAGCTGGCCTCCACGATCGCCGCCGCCCTCGACACCGTGCGGCCCTCGGCCGACGCCAAGGGCGTGGTCCTCGTCTCGACCCTGGAGCCGGCGGCCATGCCCGTCTCCGGCGACCCCGACCGCCTGCAGCAGGTCGTGTGGAACCTGCTCGCCAACGCCATCAAGTTCACGCCGCGGGGCGGCCGCGTCGAGCTGCGCCTGCGCCGCGCCAATACGCACGCGGAGGTCGTGGTCGAGGACACCGGCCCCGGGATCCCGCGCGCGTTCCTGCCCCACGTCTTCGAGCGGTTCCGCCAGGCCGACGGCTCGAGCACGCGCGCGCACGGCGGCCTGGGCCTGGGGCTGGCCATCGTGCGCCACCTGGTCGAGGCCCACGGCGGGACGGTGCGCGCCGACAACGCGGCCGAGGGCACGGGCTCCGTGTTCACGGTGCGCCTCCCGATCATGGGCCACGAGCCGCCGATGCTGGCCGCCGCTCCGGAGGCCCCGGGCCTCACGCTGCAGCGCTCCCAGGACCTCGAGGGGCTGCGCGTCCTGGTCGTGGACGACGAGGCCGACACGCGAGACATGGTGTGCGCGATCCTGAGGAGCCAGGGGGCGCAGGTCGAGGTGGCCAGCTCGGCGGCGGACGCGTTGGCCGCCCTGCCCGACGCCCGGCCGCACATCCTCGTCAGCGACGTCGAGATGCCGGGGCAGGACGGCTACGAGCTGATCCGCAAGGTGCGGGGCCTGCCCGCCGAGGCGGGAGGCAAGGTGCCGGCCGCCGCCCTCACGGCCTACGCGCGGCCCGAGGACCGCATGCGCGCCCTCATGGCGGGGTTCCAGATCCACGTGCCCAAGCCCGTGCAGCCCGCCGAGCTGGTGGCGGTGGTGGCCAGCCTGGCGGGGCGCACCGGTCCGAGGTAGAGACGGAGCCCACGCAGGCCGCGGACGAAGGCCGCCGCGGCCGCCGGACCGCGATCGACGCGCTCGTGGCGGCGGCGCTGCTCGGGGCGCTGGCCGTCCTGGTGGCCCGCTCCTTCGACTTCGCCGCGCAGCCCGAAGAGGACGCGGCCATCCTCATGCGGTATTCCCGGCACCTGGCCGCGGGGCACGGCATCGTCTGGAACGTGGGCGAGCCGCCGGTGGACGGGGCCACCGATTTCCTCTTCATGCTGCTGCTGGCCGCCCTCCACGCCGGCGGCCTCTCGCTCGAGGCCGGCGTCCGGGCCCTCGACCTCGTGGCCCACGCGATCACCGTCGTCGTCGTCTATGCCGGCGCGCGGCGGCTGTTCGGGGCCTCGCTCGCGTCGGCGGCCGTCGCCGCGGCCTTCGTCGCCGCCGGTCCGGCCCTCGCCTACACGGAGGCATGCTTCGGCACGCCACTCTTCGCCCTGACCGTCGCCGTCGCGTGGTACGCGGCGGCGCGCGCCGCCCGGGACGGCGGGAGCGGAGCGGCCGCGGCCTTCGCGGGGAGCGCGCTGGTCATGGGGCTGGCCCGCCCGGAAGGCGCGCTGCTCGCCGTCTTCATGCTGATCGCGGTCCTCCACGCCCGGGGCGGAGCGGGCTCGCGGCGGATCCTCGCCGCGTTCGCGGCCATCTTCGGCGGCCTGGGCCTCACGTACTTCGCGTGGCGCTGGTGGTACTTCGGCCATCCGCTGCCCACGCCCTTCTACAAGAAGGGCGGCGGCGCGCTGCACTGGGACACCTTCCGGAAGTCGCTCAAGAACGTCTGGGACCTGACCTTCCCGTTCCTCCTGGCCTGGCCGGTGGGCCTGGCCTTCTCGCGGACGCGGCGCCAGGCCGTCTTCTCGCTCATCCCGGTCGTCTCGTTCGCGGCGATCTGGGTGCTCCTGTCCGACGAGACGAACTACCTGAAGCGCTTCCGCTATCCCATCGTCCCCATCGTCCTCATGTCCTGGCCGCCGCTCGTCGAGGGCCTGCGCGCCCTCCTGCCGCGGCCGGCGCGCAGGGCGGTGGCCGTGGGCGCGCTGGCCGTGGCCTGCGCCCTGCTCGTCCGCCACCAGCGCGCGTTCGCGCCGCCCGATCGTCCGCGCGCCGGGCTGCAGGACATGGCCGCGATGCTCCGCGGGTTCGGCGCGGGCCGTTACGCCATGGCCGTCACCGAGTCGGGCCTCCTGCCGTTCTACTCGGAGTGGAGGGCGCTGGACGCCTGGGGCCTGAACGACACATGGATCGCCCGCCACGGCGGGATCACCGAGGAGTACCTCGACCGGTACCGGCCCGAGGTCGTCATGTTCCACGCCTATTACTCGCCGCTGGAGCCGCCGAGCCCGCGCGCGGCGCGGTCCGGCCTGGGGCCGGGCTGGTTCCGGATGTGCCGGACGCTCCAGGCCTACGCCGAGCGACACGGGTATCGCCTGGCCGCCGCCTTCGGCCGCGAGCCGTCCCACGTGCACGCCTACTACGTACGGCCGGGCTTCCCGGAGTCCGCCGCCCTCGAGGCCGCCATACGCGGGTTCGATTACGTCTGGTACCAGGACGGGCAGCGCAGCGCGAACTTCGCGCTGCCGGAAACGGAGACGCTCCCTTGACCAGCGTCCTCAAGCTGCCCCACCTGTGGCGAACACTGAAGGAGGCGGACCTGGCTGCGATCCGCCGGGACGCGGAGCGCCGGTTCGAGGTCCTGGTGGTCTCCGCTGACGGATCGGAGGCGGCGACACTGGCGGCGCTGATGACGGGCGCCGGCCGCGCCCACCCGTGGCTCACCGTCTCCACCCCCGAGGAGGTCCGCGATCGCAGCGTGGCGGCCGGACTGGACGCCGCGATCCTGGTGAGCGGCGCGGAGGACCTGGCATCGCCGCTGGCATCCGCGGGCGCTGCGCTGCGCAAGGCCGGCGTGCCCCTCGTGACCGTGGTCCACGGCGCGTCCACGGCCACGGGCGCGATCGTGCGGGCGGGCGAGGCGGGGCGCGTCGCCGTGCCCGCGCTGGATGCGGAGGCGCTGCTCGCCATCGCCGAGGCCGTGGCGGCCGCCTTCGATCCCGCCCTGCGCCTGGCCCTGGCCCGCCAGCTCCCGCCGCTGCGCGCGGCCATCTTCACCGCGCTCATCGACGAGGCCGCCAAGGCCAACGCCACCTATGCGCTGACCACGGGGCTCGCGGAGGTCGTGCCGGTCCTGGACGTGCCGTTGAACCTGGCGGACATGGTGGTGCTCACCAAGAACCAGCTCGTGATGAGCTACAAGATCGCCCTGGCCTGCGGGAAGAAGGGCGAGCCGCGCGAGCTCATCGGCGAGGTGATGGGCGTGATCGGCAGCGGCTTCCTGTTCCGCCAGGCGGCGCGCCAGCTGGTCGGCCTCATCCCCGTGGCCGGCATCGTTCCCAAGGTGGCCATGGCCTACGCGGGCACCTGGGCGGTGGGCCGCGCGGTCGCGGCCTGGGCGTCCGAGGGCCGGCGCCTCAGCCCCGCCGCCGTGCGGCGCTTCTACCGGGAGGCCTGGGCGCGGGGCAAGGTCGTGGCCCGGGCCATGGCCGATCAGGCCAGGCGCGCGCGGCCGAAACGGAGCTGGTTCCGCAGGAAGAAGCTGCCGCGGTAACGCGCGTACGCCCGCGGGGCCTGCATCGAGACCATCGGGAGGAGGACCGCGGCCACGAGCCCGACACGGGCGACGCGCTCATCGCCCTTTCGCATGGATCGTGCCAGTCCAACTTCCAAGTAGTGTCGTCGCGCAGCCTGTCGGTGCTTTACCGGCCGCGTAAGCGGATACGAATTCCGAAAACGCGGAGGCCGCCGCGGCCGGATGCCGCCCCTGGGGTCGCACCGCCGGCGCGGGAACCGATCTTGCTCATCCGCAGGGGCCCGTGTGGGAGGGGGATACAATCACGCAGGCGGTGCCGCAATGGCGGTCGGCTTGACCCGCTGGACGCACGCCCTGGCCCTCACCCTCGCGCTCACCGCAGGGCCGGCGGGGGCCCAGGACGACACGCCGCCGCCGTCGCGCGCGCCACGGCGGCTCACGCTCGGGATCGAGGGCCTCGTCTCGGTGGCCACGGATGACAGCGGATACTTCAACTACAGCGACTACGAGAAGAGCACGACGGAGCTGGTGCGGCTGCGCCTGGACGCGTCCCTCCGCCTGGGACCGCGCGCCGCGTTGCTCCTGGAAGGGCGGATGGACAACGGCGGCGGGCCGAGCCTCTCCGCCGCCTACCTCCGGGTCCGTCCGTTCGCGGGCCACGCCTTCGACGTCCAGCTGGGCCGCATCCCGCCGGTCTTCGGCGCCTTCGGGCGCCGCGCCTACGGCGTGGACAACCCGCTCATCGGGCAGCCGTTCATCTACCAGTACCTCACCGCGCTGCGGTCCGACGCCCTCCCCGCCTCGGCGGACGACCTCGTGCCCATGAAGGGCATGGGCTGGGCCAACTACTACCCGATCGGCTCCGAGACCTGGGACCACGGCCTGCCCCTGGTGGCGGCGGACCGGTGGGACACGGGCGTCCAGGCCCGCTGGGCGGCCCAGCGCGTGACGGTGGCCGTGGGCGTGACGCAGGGATCGCAGTGCAACCCCCGCGTGCGCGACGACAACTCCGGAAAGCAGGTCCTGGGCCGCGTCGAGGTACGCCCGGTGCTCGGCCTGGTCCTGGGCGCCTCGGCGGCGCAGGGCGACTACGTGGCCGAGTCGGCGATCGCGGCCCTGCCTCCCGAGTCCCGCGACGCCTCGCACGTCCAGCAGGCCTTCGGCCTGGACGCGGAGTTCTCGTACGGGCACTGGCTCCTGCGCACGGAGGGCATCCTGAGCCGCTGGTTCGTGCCGCCCGTCGAGGAGCCCTTCGTGCCGTCGCCGCTCGAGTCCTGGGGCGTCTTCGTCGAGGCGCGCCGCAAGATCCGGCCCGGCCTCTACGCCGCGGCGCGCTTCGACCACGCCGGCTTCAGCACGCTCACGGCGTCCCCGCCTCCCGGATCCACGACGCCGCTCGTCACGACGTGGGAGGCCCCGGTGACGCGGGTGGAGATCGGCGCCGGCTACAACATCCGCCGCAACGTGGTCCTGAAGGCGGTCGTCCAGCAGAATTGGCGCAAGGAGGCGGCGGAGCAGTCGGACATGGTCGTCGCCGCCCAGACCCATTTCTGGTTCTGATGCAGCGGGTCTTCGTGGGCCTGGTGCTGTCCGTACTGGTCGCGACGGCCGCCCCCCGCGTGGCGCCGCCCGCGCACGCCGCCGCCGCGGGGGGCGGGGCCATCCGCGGCCGCGTGGCCTTCCTGCGCGAGGTGAGGCCTTCCGACCCGCGGCCGGCCATCGCCGACCTGGGCATGGCCGACGGGCATCACGGGACGCCGGACGACCAGCAGGTGGCGGTGGTCTATCTGGAGACGGCCCCGCGGGGCGCATTCGAGGAGCGGCCCGGGCCCACCGTCGTGCTGGACCAGCGCAACGAGACCTTCGTCCCGCACGTGCTGGCCATCACCACGGGCACCACGGTGCAGTTCCTCAACAGCGACAAGACGTACCACAACGTGTTCTCGCTCTCGCGGCCCAAGCGCTTCGACCTGGGGCGCTACCCCACCGGCCGCTCCAAGTCGGTCCGGTTCGACCGGCCGGGGATCGTCCGCGTCTTCTGCGAGATCCATTCGCACATGAGCGCATTCATCCTGGTCTTCGCCCATCGCCACTTCGCGGTCACCAACCCCAGGGGCGAGTACCGCATCGAGGGCCTGCCTCCCGGCAGCTACACGGTGACCGTATGGCACCCGGTGCTGGCCGCGAAGACCCGCGCGGTGCGCATCCCGGAGGACGGCGGCGACCAGGAGCTGGACTTCGACCTGTCATGAAGGCCTTCTCGACACTGACCAACCGCATCTTCGTCGCCAGCGCGGCCCTGGCCGTGGTGTCCATCGGCGTGGCCATCACCATCGTCAACGTCCGGGTGACGCGCGAGGCGGAGAGGGAGCTGCAGCGCGGGCTCCAGGAGGCGGGCCGCCTCGTGGACCAGCACCACGAGATGCGGGTGGAGAGCGCCTTGCGCATGGCCCGGCTGGTGGCCGACCTGCCCAAGCTGAAGGCCGCCGTGGACCTGGCGGACCCTCCCACCGTGGAGCCGCTGGCCCGGGAGTACCAGGACCAGGTGGGCTCGGCGGTGCTCATGGTCCTGCACCGGTCGGGCCGCGTCCTGGCGCGCGAAGGCGCCCTGGAAGCCCCGCCCGGTTCTCTGGCCGGCCTGCCCGGCATCGCCGAGGCCCTGGCCGGCCGCGAGACCACCGTCTTCTGGCCGGGGGCGAACGGGATGGTGGAGGTGGTGACGGTCCCCATCTTCATCGGCCGGCCGAGCCCCGAGATCCTCGGCACGCTCAGCGTGGGCTTCGCCTTCGACGACCGGCTGGCGGGACGGTTCAAGGACCTCACCGAGAGCGAGATCGCCTTCGGGCTCGGCGGCCGCATCCAGGCCGGCACGCTCCCCAAGACGCACGACCGCCTGCTGGAGGGCGTCCTCGGCTCCGGCGGAGCGCCGCGCCTGCACCTGGACGGCGAGGAATACGTCGCCCTGGCGCGGCCGCTGGCGTCCTCCCCCACCGGCCGGGGCACGGACGCCGATCCGCTCCATGCCACCGCGCTCATCCTGCGCTCGCGCACCAAGCTGCTGAGCTTCGTGGGGCCGCTGCACACGGCGCTGGCGGGCACGGCCGTGGTGGCCGTGGCCCTGGCCATCCTCCTGAGCTACGCGGTCGCCCGCACCGTCACGCGGCCGCTGCGCGCCGTCACCGCCGCCATGCGCGAGATGGCGGCCACTGGCGACCTCACGCACGGAGCCCGTGTCCCGCCCCCCGCGCGCTGGCAGGACGAGGACGCGCGCCTGCTGGCCAGCAGCTTCACCGGCATGACGGAGGCGCTGGCCCGCTTCCAGCGCGAGGCCGGCCGGCGGGAGCGCCTCACCGCCCTGGGCCGGCTCTCCACCGTCATCGCCCACGAGATCCGGAACCCGCTCATGATCATCAAGACCGCCATCCGCACCCTGCGCCAGGACGGCCTGGCCGACGGCGAGCGCCGCGAGGCCCTGCGCGACATCGACGGCGAGGTGGGCCGCCTCAACCACCTGGTGGACGACGTCCTGGACTTCGCCCGCCCCATCCAGTTCGAATTCCAGAGCGTGGACGTGAACGAGGTCTGCCAGGCCGCGGCCAGCGGCGCCATGACCGGCGTGGCGCGCTTCAAGGTCCGCCTGGTGCTCGATCCCACGCTGCCCCGGATCGTCACCGACCGCGAGCGGCTGCGCGGCGCGCTCGTGAACGTCCTGACCAACGCGCGGCACGCCCTGGAGGCGCGCGACCCGGGCCTGGTCCCGGTCAGCGGCGAGCCCGACCTGCAGGTGGCCACGCAGGCGGCCGGCGGCGAGCGGATCCTCATCACCGTGAGGGACCGCGGGGTGGGCATCGCTCCGGAGAACCTGCCGCGCATCTGGGAGCCGTACTTCACCACCCGGCGCGGGGGAACAGGGCTGGGCCTGGCCATCGTCAAGAACGTGGTCGAGGCCCTGGGGGGGTCGATCGCAGTGGATAGCCGGCCCGCGTCGGGCACCGACATCCGGATCGAGCTGCCGCAGCGGCCGCCGGCCTCCCACCCGCGCGCGGAGGGGGCGGCATGACCACCCGCGGCTCCATCCTCCTGGCGGACGACGAGGAGAAGATCCGCGCCGCCCTGGCGCGGGCCCTCGAGCGCGAGGGCTACGACGTGGTGGCCACCGCCAGCGGCCGCGACGCCCGCCGCCTGCTGAACGAGCGGATCTTCGACGTGCTGGTGGTCGACAACGTGATGCCCGACTGGACGGGGCTGGACCTCATCCGGGACGTGACCTCGACGGTGCCGGAGGGCGACCGCCCCCAGATCCTCATGATGACGGCCTACGCTACCGTGGAGAGCGCGATCGAGGCCATGAAGCTGGGGGCCCTCGACTACCTCCAGAAGCCCTTCGAGGTGGACGAGCTCATCGCCATCGTCGGGCACGCCGTCGAGCACCAGCGGCTGCGCACGCAGCACCGCTACCTCATCAGCGAGCGCGACGAGGACTTCAACCACTACGGGATCGTGGGGCGGAGCCGGGTGGTCCAGGACCTGATCCGCCAGGCCGAGCGCGTGGCGGAGACCAAGAGCACGGTCTTCATCATGGGCGAGACCGGCACGGGCAAGGAGCTCCTGGCCCGCGCCATCCACAACCGCAGCGCCCAGCGCCACATGCCGCTCATCAAGGTCAACTGCGCCGCCATCCCCGACACCCTGCTGGAGTCCGAGCTGTTCGGGCACGTGCGCGGGGCCTTCACCGGCGCCACCAACAACAAGAAGGGCAAGTTCGCCCTGGCCGACGGCGGCACCATCTTCCTCGACGAGATCGGGACCATGAGCACTCCGCTGCAGGCCAAGCTGCTGCGCGTGCTGCAGGAGCGCGAGTTCGAGCCCCTGGGCGCCGAGCGGACGCAGAAGGTGGACGTGCGCGTCATCGCCGCCACCAACCGTGACGTCAAGCGGCTGGTGGAGGAGGGCAAGTTCCTCGAGGACCTGTTCTACAGGCTGAACGTGATCCCCTTCGTGCTGCCGCCGCTGCGGGATCGCCGCGAGGACGTGCCCCCCCTGGCCGAGCATTTCCTGCGCAAGCACGCGCAACGCACCGGGCGGAAGGTGGACGGGCTCAGCGAGGCCGCCCTGGAGCGGCTGACCACGTACGACTGGCCCGGCAACGTGCGCGAGCTGGAGAACACCCTCGAGCGCGCGGTGGTCCTGAGCCCGGGGCCGGTCATCGACGCGGCGGACATCACGATGCCCGGCGTGGCGGGGGTGGCCTCGCCCGGCCTGCCCTCCCTCAAGCTGCGGTCGAACGTGGACTGGGTCGAGCAGCAGACGATCCGCCAGGCGCTGGAGCGGTCCAGCGGCGTGAAGAAGGACGCCGCGGCGCTGCTCGGGATCTCGCAGCGCGCCCTGAGCTACTACCTGGCCAAGTACCGCGTCGAATAGCCGATCTTTCTCTGACCCCCCACCCTATCCCTCCCCACGTAGGGGGAGGGAACTGCTGAGGCCAGGATTGCACCGCGTTCCGTTGCTCGCAATGATCCTTACCGTCGCCGTAACCCCTTACCGGCGCAGTAAGGCAAACGCTCATCCAAGAAATCGGAACTGCTGTCTCTTCCATGATTTAGGCCGGCGGCTACCCTGGCACCGGCCTTGCCATCTATGTATTCCCGTCTGGCTCGCCGACCGCCTTCCGCCGCGCACGACGGGGGTCCTTAGGGTGGTGCTCCGTGGCTGAGGTGGTGGTCGTCGGCGGCGGGCCAGGTTGTTCACCCCTCCAGGGCGCGCGGCCAGGATGACGACGCTCCTGACGATCGAGCGCTACGTCCCCCCCTTCCGGTATTCCCAGGAAGAAGTGACGCGCCACGTCGAGGAATGGCTCGGCGGAGACGGCGCGGCCTCACGCCTGCTCTCCGTGTACTCCGCGGCCGGCGTGCGCAGGCGGGGCAGCGTGGTGCCGATCGAGGAGGTCTTCAATCCCGCGGACTTCGAGTCCCGCAACGACCGCTATCGCGAGATCGCCTGCCGCGAGGGCACGGACCTGGCCCGGCGGGCGCTGGACCGGGCGGGAATCGCGCCGCGCGAGGTGGGCCTGATCGTGAGCGTGTCCTGCACGGGGTTCATGATCCCGGCGGTGGACGCCTACGTGGCCGACGCCCTCGGCATGGGCCCGCGGCTGGTGCGCCTGCCCATCACCGAGAGCGGCTGCGCGGGCGGGGTGGTGGCGCTGGCCCGGGCGCGCGACTACCTCTCCCGCCATCCGGAGCAGGCGGCGCTCGTGCTCGGGATCGAGTTCGCCAGCCTCACCTTCCAGCGCTGGGACCGCTCGGCCACCAACGTGGTCTCGACCGCGATCTTCGGGGACGGCGCGGCCGCCGCCGTCCTGGTGGGCCGCGAGCACCCGCGCGCCAGGGCCGGGGTGGCGCGCGTCGTGGACAGCGAGAGCCTGTTCTTCCGCGGGACGACCCACCTCATGGGCTTCCGCCTGCGCAACCAGGGCCTGCAGATCGTCCTGGACCGCGGCCTGGCCCCGTTCGTGCGCCGGGAGGTGGGCCGCGCCGTCACCTGCTTCCTCTCCACGCGCGGCCTGACGCGGGACGACGTCACGCGCTGGGCGATGCACCCCGGGGGCCGGCGGATCGTCGAGGCCATGAGCGACTGCCTGGGCCTGGGCCCGGGCGACCTCGCGCCCACGGAGAAGGTCCTGGCCGACCACGGGAACATGAGCTCGGTCACGGTCCTGTTCGTCCTGGACGAGATCCTGCGTGGCAGCGGCCTGCGGTGCGGGGAGCGCGGCGTGATGGGCGCGTTCGGCCCGGGCTTCGGGGCCGAGCTGGCGCTGCTGGAGTTCGCGTGCTGAGCCCCGTCGAGGTCCGGCGGATCCAGGGGATCATCGCCGCGG
>Ga0075428_100002113_pt1 | contig 21438 bp, 18 predicted proteins | sample RhiMetdeltSRZDD2_FD_75291 | JGI IMG/M metagenome (GOLD analysis project Ga0075428, IMG submission 75291) | Populus rhizosphere microbial communities from Tennessee, USA - Rhizosphere MetaG P. deltoides SRZDD2 | ecosystem: Host-associated > Plants > Roots > Rhizosphere > Soil | place: USA... | reverse complement strand
CTTTAACGCTCGTGAGTTTGTTCTTGTCGAGGTAGAGGGAGGATAGCCGCCGAAAGCCGGTGATCGGCGCGATATCGCTCACCTGATTGTTCGAGAGATAAAGTGACGCCATGTTGGTGAGGCCTGAGAGGGGGGCGATGTCCTTCACCTGATTATTCGACAACTCGATGTATTGCAGCGCAATGATCTTGCCCAGCGGGCCAACATCGCTGATTTGGTTGTTCGCCAGGTTTAAGTACTGAATCGAGGTAAGTTCCTTGAGCGGCCCAAGTTCTGTAACCGAATTCTTCGCAAGATCAAGTGAGGCAAGACTGCGGCACTTTTCCAGGCCGGTAAGGTCTTTGATGCCCATACCCACGCCCTGGATGGTGGAAAGATTGGCGACATCGGATTCAGTGATCGGCTTCTCATTGTCGCGTTTGTCGAAAACGAACTTGCGCACCGCGGCTTCGAGCTTTTTGTCCGGAAAGATCGAGACCTCGGCCTTTTCACTTTTGTTCGTCTTCGCTTTGTCGGTTTCCGATTCGGCCGCGTAACCGATGGCGCACGCACAGAAGAGCAATAACATCTGTTTCATATATCCGTTTTGCTGGCGCGGAATTTTGGAAAGCCGCGGGATGGGTTGTCAATCCTTCGCTGCAGGGCGCCAAGCCACCTAATGCCGCACCAGGTTTTTCTTCACAATCCGCTGCTCGAACGAAAAGACATTCGGGTCATTTGCATCAACCCGCGCCCGAACCCAGTGCACGTCCGGATTCCCGAAGGTCTCCACGCGTGTGAAGTTCTCGATGCGCCGCTTGCTGCGCTTGCCCAGCAGCGGCTTGTCGATGCGAAAATAATGGCTGTCCCCGTGAACCAACACGACGGGGCGCTCGAACTTCACCGTCTCGCGTTCGAGAGCGTCCAGGAACTCGTTGAACCCGGCGCGCACTTTATTCGTGCGCCCCAGGTCGAAGTGCGGATTGGCTTGTATGACGAGCATGATGCCGAGCGCGTTCTCCGCCCGCGCTTTGGCAAAGCTGTCTTCCAGCCATGCGATATTCGCCTTGTTGCGCTCCGCGAATTCGGGTTGCCCGAAATTATTCGCGCTTCCGGGCACGTTGAAGCCCGCGAAAACAACACCTCCATGCCTCCAGCGGACGTTCTCGCGATAGACGCCCCACGGGCGGTAATCACTTTGTCGCTCGAGTCGAATTTTTCGCTGGCCCAGCGATTCGTTGCCGTCGCAAAAAATCTTGCGCAACTGGGTCAATCGCTCGTACGGCGTGTGGCCATTCGTCTTCGGGCAATCTGACCACTCATTGTCCCCGAACAAAAAGACAAGCGGGTGCTTGAAGGTTTGGAACTGCTCGTGGCAACGCTGAAAGAGTTCGTCGGAACAGGGCGTGCCTCCCGCCTTGATGTCGCCATCGTGGACCACGAAGGTCATTGGGGCGGAATTGATCTCCGCGATCATATTGGGAAACGAATTGGTGGCGTCGAATTCGTTGTAAGGAACGTCGCCGATAAGCGCGAAATCGAAAGATGACTCGCGCGCGCCGTGCGGCAGCGCGCAACCGCCCCAAGCCACGGCCAGAAGGAGCAAGGCAAACCAACGGTGCATGGGCCGAGAGGGTTGCCGCGCCAATGGCATCATGTCGATTCGAAACTCTCGCATTTTTCACTTTGCATTTTGCTCCTGCTCGCATTTTCTCATTAGCGATGAGCACACAACCTCAGGTCCGCCGCGCGACCATAGACGACCTGGCGAAGCTTGGGCCGCTCTGGCGAGCGGAGGGTTTGCCCGCGCATGAGCTTGAAAAACGCTTCAAGGAATTTCAGTTGGTCGAAGGCCCAGGCGGAGAAGTCCTCGGAGCGATTGGGCTTCAGATCGGCGGACAGGAAGGCCGGTTGCACAGCGAAACCTTCGCTCATCCCGAGCACGCGGACGAATTGCGACCGAGACTTTGGGAACGCGTGCAGATGATTGCCAACAACCACGGCCTGGTGCGCGTGTGGACGCAGCTCGAAAGTCCATTTTGGCATCACCTCGGCTTCAATACGGCTTCGAGCGAGTTGGCTGCGCACCTGCCAGGCAATTTCGTGGGAGACCAACGGCCATGGACCTTTTACCAGTTGCGCGCCGAAGGTGCTGCCGCCATTTCCCTCGACAAGGAATTCGCGATGTTCCGCGAAGCGGAGCGCGAGCGAACCGAGAAGATTTTTCGACAGGCCCGTGTCCTGAAAATGATCGCCGTGCTGCTCGCCGTGGCGGTCCTGGGGTTGGTGATCGTGTGGGCAATTTATTTCTTCGTTTTGCAGCGCCGGAGACGGTAAGTGGCCCCGGGAAAGTCCAGCGCGGGCCTGTTGATGTACCGGCGTACGCCGCCCACGGGAATCGAAGTCTATTTGGCGCATCCTGGCGGGCCCTTCTTCAAGAACAAGGACGACGGTTCGTGGACGATTCCCAAAGGTGAAATGCGCGAGGGTGAGCCGCCTTTGGCCGCAGCCTTGCGCGAGTTCGAGGAGGAAACCGGATTGCGGATCGACCCCGCAAGCAGGTTGATCGATCTCGGATCAGTCCGGCAGAAAGGCGGCAAGCTTGTCCAGGCGTGGGCGGTCGAGGGCGATTGTCCGCAGGGACATTGTCTCAGGAGCAATACGTTCCAGATCGAGTGGCCGCCGCGCTCCGGAAAATTCCAGGACTTTCCGGAGATCGATCGCGCCGAATTCTTTCCCCTGGAAATGGCCCGTCGTAAAATCAATCCAGCCCAGGCCGTCTTCCTCGACCGGCTGATTGCCTTAGTGACGGAGTGACGTTCTCACTTTCACGCCCACCTGCTCACCTGCGCGCCTTACTCCTGCGTCCAAAAGTCGATCACGAAGACGTCCCCCAGCACGGGTCCAACGATCTTGCCGAAGGCTTTGTGGTCTGGATGCACGAGATACGCGTCGCGATCTTTCTCATTGTCAAAGGTGAGAATGAAGCCGTGCGTAAAGCCCTTGTCGTGCTTTTCCGGACTCACATTCGTGCCCCACTTGTAATCTTTGATTTCCTTGATCTTTTTCTTCAGGTCGCGAAACGCATCCTCGACCTGCTTGATTTGTTCCTTGCTGGCGGTCTCCTTGAACTTGAACGAGACCACGTGCAGTAACTTCCCTTTTTTCGCATCCTGGGCGAGCCCGGAGACCGAAATGCAAACGAGAAGACCAATCAAAGCGGCAATCATTTTCATGCGCGCGAGCCTACCGGTCCAACCTTCGTTTGCAAACCGCGAATCGCTTCGGGCTTGGACATTCTGACCGCGCGAGTGTAGAGTGCGGGACGACCAATTATGGAGCGAACGGGCGAATTCATTCGTGGGCTGGTTCTCATCATCGCTTTCATCATTCTGGTTTGCGTTGTCGGCTGGCGCTGGCTTAAAGGTTCTCGCGATTCCCCGTTCCGCCTCATCGCCAAATGGGTTATAAGCGCCCTTATCATTGGTTTTCTCGTCGTGGGCCTCATGCCGACGATCATGGGGGGCGGCCCCGGCGGCGCGGCGCTTGTTCCCATCGTCGCTTTGTGCGGCGTTATCCTGGCTCTCATTTGGACCCCCAACATCACCGCGTTCCTGGCGCGGCCCTTTGGCAATCTCATAGACGGTGGTAACGACGAAGCCGACGCCGAGCCGTTTTATTCGATTGCGATTGCCAAACGCAAAAACGGCAAATTCCTTGAAGCTGTCACCGAGGTGCGCAAGCAACTCGACCGCTTTCCCAACGACGTTGCCGGACAAATGTTGCTCGCCGAAATTCAGGCGGATGATTTGAAGGATCTGCCAGCGGCGCAACTGACCATCGAGCGGTTCGTCGCGCAACCCGGCCACTCGCCGAAGAACGTCGCGTTCGCGCTCAACGCGCTGGCCGATTGGCAGGTGAAGTATGCCCAGGACGTTGACAGCGCGCGCGAAACGTTGCAGCGCGTCATCGATATGTTTCCCGACTCCGAAGAAGCGCTGCTCGCCTTGCAACGGCTCTCGCACATGGGCGACGCCGACTACCTGCTGAACCGCGGCAACCGCCCGGCCATTCGCATGAAAGCCGGCGTGGACAATATCGGTTTGCTGAAAACATACGAACCGTTGAAGCCGGTGGAGGAAGACAAGGGCGAGACCGCTCGCAAGCTCGTCGAGCATTTGGAGCGCTTCCCCGCCGACATGGAAGCGCGCGAGCGCCTGGCGATGCTTTACGCCGAGCACTACGGCCGCGTCGAGCTCTCCGTGGATCAAATGGAGCAGATCATCGCGCAACCAGGCCAGCCCATGAAAAATGTGGCGCATTATCTGAACCTCCTCGCCGACGTGCAGATCAAATTCGCCGCCGATTACGAAGCGGCCAAAGTGGCGCTGGAGCGGATTGCGGAGTTATACCCCAAGTTTGCGGTGGCCGAAAATGCGCGTCAGCGCATTGCGCACCTTCGCCTGGAACTCAAGGCGCACGAGAATAAAGAAGCGGTGAAGCTCGGCGAATACGAGCAGAACATCGGGCTGAAAAAATTCCGCAGCACGGGCGCGCCAGACCCCGCCAACCGGCAAACCTAAGCGCGCTTAGGAGCCAGTCGGTCGCGGCGCCCCGGGCGTCAAATTCCCGGTAGCAATCCGCAACGCAATCTGTTTGTCGATCTCGCTGGCCAACTCCACATCGGACCCGCCGCCTTTCGTGCGCGCCTGAACTATCACCCGGGTTGACTGCTGGTCGGCAGGTTCGACCTTTACCCAGACTGTTCGTTCGTTCACGGATGCCTCGAGCGTGCTCCTCATCACATCTTCGCTGTAAAGCCGGCCGTTGAAGTTGAGCACGTCCTTGGCAGCCTGCCAGATTTCCATCGGCGAGCGTTCATAACGGCTCTCGATTTTGTCCTTCACAAACGGCATCCCCACATGCTGGCGTCCATCCACACTGGTGACGCAACCCGAAACCACACAGGCCAGGGCAAGCGCGCAAACCGGAACAACGATTCTCAATTTCATCCTGCCCGTAATGCAACCAGACGCACGCCCACCGTCAAGCTGGTTTTGTTTCTTAATCCTTCCTTCTTTTGTCGGCCTTAATTACGTTGGCTGCGTGATCACCGACGAAAAGAGCGCTGCCGCGGTGTCTGCGCCCGCCGATGTCAGATCCGCACCGACGGATTTCATGGGCATCCTCCGGCAACTGGGCCCGGGCCTTATCATTAGCGCGGTCATCGTCGGGTCGGGGGAGTTGATCGTCACACCAAAGCTCGGCGCGCGCGTCGGCTTCATCATGCTTTGGTTCATCATTTTCGGCTGCTTCATCAAAGTGTTCGTGCAAATCGAGCTCGGCCGCTTCGCAGTGTCTCGCGGCATGACCACGCTGGAAGCAATGAACTCCATTCCCGGCCCGCGCTTCATCGTCTCCTGGCTGATCTGGCTATGGGTGCTCATGTACTTTGCACTGATCTTTCAGGTAGCGGGCATGGTCGGCGGCCTCGCGACGGTCTTCGATCTCGCCGGCGTGAACCTGCCAGTCAAGCTGCTGGCCGCCGGCGTCGGACTTATCACGGCCGTGCTGTTGGTATTGGGCCGGTATAAGCTGGTGGAAGTTGCCTCCACCGCCATGGTGGCCATCTTCACCCTCTGCACCTTGGTTGCCGTCGGCGCACTCCAGACCACCCCGTACGCGATCACCGGCGCCAACCTCGCTGAAGGTCTGAAATTTAAATTGCCGGCCGATTTCACCGATGCCTTTGCCGCGTTCGGCATCATTGGGGTTGGCGCTTCAGAACTCATCTATTACCCCTACTGGTGTCTCGAAAAAGGCTACGCGAGATCCGTTGGAGCTGCCGACGGATCGCCGGCCTGGCGCGAACGCGCCCTGGGCTGGCTTCACGTTATGAAGATCGACGCCTGGGTTTGCTTCGGCATTTACACAACCGCAACACTTGCGTTTTATCTTCTCGGCGCCGCCGTCTTGCACGCCAAGGGCCTCGTCGTCGAAAACAACCAGATGATCGCCACTCTCTCGCACATGTATCGCGAGACGTTCGGCCAATGGAGTTTTTGGTTTTTTCTCCTGGGTGCCTTTGCCGTTCTGTATTCGACGGTCTTCGGCGCCACGGCCTCGAACTCGCGATTGTTTGCGGATGCTCTCCAGCTTTTCAGCATCGTCCGATATCGGGACGATGCACATCGTGCCTTCATGGTGAAGATCGGATGCGTATTGCTGCCGATTGCATTCACCACTGTCTATCTCCTCGTAGGCGAACCGGTCACGCTTGTGTTCGTGGGCGCTCTCGCGCAGGCCCTCATGCTCCCGTTCCTCGCCTGCGCCGCACTGTACTTTTATTACCGCCGCACGGAAAAATCGCTGCTCCCCGGCAAAGCGTGGGCAGCATGCCTGTGGTTCGCCGCTGCCGCCATGACAGCAGTCGGCGTCTATAAGCTGATCGAGGAGATCGGCAAACGCATGAAGTAAATGTTTCGGCTTGAAAACAGAATTACTCTTGTCACCGGCGCAGCTTCCGGGATCGGCCGGGCTATCGCTGAAACATTTGCGAAGGCTGGCGCCGTCGTTTATGTGGCTGACCGGGATGCCAAGGGTGGCCAGGAAACGGTAAAACACATTTCCTCCGTTGGCGGCAACGCCTCGTTTCTTCCTCTGGACGTCACGAAAGAGCAGGACTGCGAATCAGCTCGCGCGACTGTTCACGGCGCGCATGGCCGTCTGGATGTGCTCGTCAACAACGCCGGCGTCGGCCACGTCGGCACCATCCTGCAAACCACCGGCGCAGACCTCGACCGCATGTACGCCGTCAACGTGCGCGGTATTTTCAATGTCACGCGTGCCTTCATTGCTGACATGCTCAAACGCAAGTCCGGCAACATCATCAATCTCGCGTCCATCGGCGGCGTTGTAGGCGTGCGCGATCGCCTCGCCTATTGCACCACGAAATTCGCCGTGGTCGGCTTCACCAAGAGCATGGCCCTGGATCACGCCCTCGACAGTATCCGGGTAAACTGCATTTGCCCCGGCCGCGTCGAAACACCGTTCGTCTCGGCGCGCTTGAAGGAATATCCCGATCCAGAAAAAGCCTACAAAGAGATGGCCTCGACCCAGGCGATTGGGCGCATGGCGAAACCCGAAGAAATCGCCGCCGCCGCCCTCTACCTCGCCAGCGATGATTCCGCGTTCATCACCGGCACCGACTTCATCATCGACGGAGGTTGGAGTGCAGGAAAATGAGGAAGCGTGTAAATAGAACACGACTTCTGGTGGTGGCGGGAGCCATGCTGGCATCCGCTTCGATCGCTGAAGATTGGCCTTGTTGGCGCGGACCCCGCCTCGACGGCACGAGCACTGAACGGCATGCACCGACGCATTGGGCTTCTTCGAGCAATGTGCTTTGGTCCGTGCCCGTGCCCGGGATCGGTCACGCGTCGCCGATTGTTTGGAAGGATCGCGTATTCACAATCACGTCAGTTGCCGAGAAACAAGCGCGCGATCTTCTTTGTTTCGAGCGCAAGACCGGGGGTCTACTCTGGCAGAAAACCGTCATCAACTCGCCCCTCGAAAAGAAACACGCACTGAACAGCCACGCCTCCAGCACCCCCGCGACCGACGGCAAACTCGTTTACGTGGCGTTCCTGGATCGCAATGAAATGGTCGTTGCAGCGTACGATTTCCAAGGCGACCGCAAATGGCTCGTGCGCCCCGGCGCTTTCTCGAGCATGCACGGCTTTTGCAGTTCGCCGATTCGCTTCAAGGATCTCGTCATCGTGAACGGCGATCACGATGGCGACGGCTACATCGTCGCCCTGCGACGCGAAACGGGTAAAGAAGCCTGGAGAATCGATCGCCCAAACAAGATGCGCAGCTATTGCGCGCCGCTCATCCGCGAGATGGCCGGCAAAATGCAAATGGTGCTCGCCGGGAGCGCCTGCGTGGCCAGTTACGATCCTGCCAACGGCAAACTCCACTGGATCATCGACGGCCCGACGGAGCAATTCGTCGCTTCCCCCGTTTACAGCGAACGCACCGGGCTGGTTTACATCACCGGCGGTTACCCCGATCACCACATCCTCGCCATCAAGCCCGACGGCGCTGGCAACGTCACCAGCACGAAGATCGTCTGGCGCACGAACAAAGGTGTTTCCTACGTCCCCTCGCCGATCATCGAGGGCGACTATTTTCTGATCGTCTCCGATTCCGGCGTCGCCCACTGCTTCGAGGCAGCCACCGGCAAACTCCAGTGGCAGGAGCGCATGGGTGAACACCACGCTTCGCTCGTCTCCGCCAGAGGCCTCGTTTATTTCCTCAACGACAACGGCGTGACCCACATCGTGAAGCCCGGCCCGCAGTACAATCTCGTCGCCAAAAACGAAATCGGGGAGAGCACCTTCGCTTCACCCGCCCTCAGCGATGGCCAGCTTTTCATTCGCGGGGACAAACACCTCTTCTGCATTGCGACCGCAGTCGCTAAGCCTTAGGAACAAATTATTCAATCACTCCGCAGGTTGGCGCTTGCGGGTGAAGGTGTGCGTGGAGTGACCAAAAAACACTTCCGCGGCTTCCATGATCGTTTCTGAGAGGGTCGGGTGAGGATGAACGCACTCGGCCAGATCGCGAACAGTTGCGCCCATCTCGACCGCGACCACTCCTTCGGCAATCAATTCGCCAGCGCCGTGCCCAACGATGCCCACGCCGAGGACACGTTCGCTCTCCGGGTCGATGATGAGTTTGGTCAAACCGTCCGTGCGATCGAAACTCAGCGCCCGGCCCGAAGCGCCCCACGGGAATTTGGCAACCTCGATGTTCACGCCCTTCGCTCGCGCCTCCGCCTCCGTGAGTCCACACCACGCGACCTCCGGATCAGTAAACACCACAGCCGGGATGACAACATCTTTGAATTCGCTCGCCTCGCCCATCAAAGCCTCGACTGCGACGCGCGCTTCCTTGGAGGCTTTGTGCGCGAGCATGACGCCCCCGACAATGTCGCCGATCGCGAGAATCGAGGGATCGCTCGTTTCCTGGCGCTCATTGACCTTGATAAACCCTTTCTCGTCCCGCTCGACCTTCGTGTTCTCCAATCCGAGATCGCCGCAATTCGGCACGCGGCCGACCGAGACGAGCACACGATCGTATAGCTCCTCCTTCGCCGCGCCGCCGTCGTCGAACACGACTTTGATCTGCTTGCCCGCCGTCGACATCTTCGCGACCTTCGTCTTGAGGCGCACCTCCTTGAAAGCTTTCTTCGCGTAAGCCACGACGGGCCGCACGAGGTCCGGGTCCGCGCCGGAGAGAATGGACTCAAGGGCCTCCACCACAACGACACGGCTGCCCAATGAGGCGTACACAGTGCCGAGTTCCATGCCGATGTAACCGCCACCGACGACCAGCAGATCCTGCGGCACCTCCTCGATTTCAAGCGCCTCCCGCGAAGTCATTATGCGCGGATTGCCGAGATCAAACGCTTTTGGCAGCGCACTTTTGGAACCGACAGCCACGATCGCCTTTTCGTAATTGATAAACTGCTGGCCAGATTCGCTCTCTACGCGCAGTGTCGTCGAATCCTCAAAGTATCCCCTGCCGTGAATGACCTGCACGCCCCGCATCTTGGCAATCTGCGCGACGCCACCGGAGAGCTTTTGCAGGATGCCGTCCTTCCACGCGCGCAACTTCGTGAGATCAACCTTCGGTTCCCCAAAGGTAATGCCACGATGCGCGGCCTCGCGCGCCTCGACGAGAAGCTTCGTCGCGTGCAACAGCGCTTTGGAGGGAATACAACCGCGATTGAGGCAGACGCCGCCCAGACGCTGGTCGCGCTCCACGAGGACCACTTTTTTGCCATGATCGGCCGCGTAAAATGCGGCGGCATAACCCCCGGGGCCCGCGCCGACAACCACCACTTCCGTCTTGATCGGATCCATTAGAGCTTCACCTCTGCCTCTTTGATGTTTGCAAACGCTTCGAGTAAATCGACCGTGAATCGCGCCGCCGTGCCGCCATCGATCACGCGATGGTCGTAGGAAATCGCGATCGGCATCATCAGTCGCACTTCGACTTTGCCGTTGCGCACCACCGGCTTGAGCGCGCCGCGGCCCAGGCCAAGAATTGCGACCTCGGGCTTGTTGACGATCGGCGTGAAGTGCGCGCCGCCGATCCCGCCCTGGTTCGAAATGCTGAACGTGCCTCCCTGCATTTCTTCGAGGCTGAGCTTGCGGTCGCGGGCCTTCTCCGCCAACGCGTTGACTTGCTGCGAAAGTTCGAGCAGCGATTTCTTGTCGGCGTCGCGAATCACCGGAACAAACAGGCCATGCTCCGTGTCCACCGCCACGCCAATGTGGAAATACTCCTTGAGCACGATTTCGTCGGCGGTTTCGTCCAAGCTGGAATTGAAAGTGGGATGTTTCTTCAGCGCGGCGACAACCGCCTTGATCACGAGCGGCGTGAGCGTCAGTTTTGCGCCCTTCTTTTCGTAAGCGGGCGAGAACTTTTTGCGAAGCTCGTTGAGATCGGTTATGTCCACCTCGTCGAATTGCGTGACGTGCGGGACCGCGTTCCAGTTCTCCACCATTCGCCGGGCGATCGTCTTACGCAGCGGCGACATCGGCTTTTTGGTGACCTCGCCCCACTTCGAAAAATCGGTAGACTCCGCCGGCGCAGTAGCGCGCGGTGTCCCCGCCGCCCCGCTTCGGGGTTGCACGGAGAGCTTTTGCAGCCGCTGAACGTAGCCCCGCAAGTCGGCCATCACAATCCGACCGCCCCGTTCGCTGCCACGAACCTTCGCGAGATTGATCCCGAGTTCGCGGGCGATTTTGCGGATCGAAGGCGCCGCCGCGGCTGCGGCCTGCGACTCATCCTCCTCCCCTGCGGGTTCGGCGTCCTCTTCCGCTTCAGGTTCGGCTTCCGGTTTCGGCTCTGCGCGCTTTGTCGGGGTCGCTTTCGTGGGAGCAGCGGCGGCTTTCGCCGGAGCGCCGCCGGATTCGTCGATCGTCGCGATAACATGGCCCACCGAAATCTTATCGCCTTCCTTGACGCGGATTTTGCCAATCGTTCCCGCAAGGGTGGAAGGAATCGGTGCGACCGCCTTCTCGTTTTCCAATTCGATCAGCGTCTGGCCTTTCGTGACCGTATCGCCTTCCTTCACGAGCACGTTGACCACCGTGCCCGATTCAGCGCCTTCGCCCAGCTTGGGTAATCTCAAATCCATAAATCCGCAGATAAACTAAGGCACCGCGCCGAAATTACAAAACCGGCGCTTTGCCGAAGCGCGGCAGTGTAGGAAAGCAGCGCCGGAACGCAAGCAAACCAACGACGGATTTTGCGAAGAATCAGGCCTTTTTGCTGGGATAAACGCCGAGGCGGGCGTTTACTCCTCCCCGTCGTAATAATCCAGCGGTTCGGAACGGATAAGCTTTCGCTCCGGGGAACGCACGAGCCATTTCCTGCTGTCAGGATAATAACAAGATTCGCCGATAGGGTTGTCAGCGACCACGTACAGCACCAGGTCCTCCGGGCCGTTGTTCGAAAGCTGGTGCGCTTCGCCCGGTTTGAATATGAAAGCGTCGCCCGTCTCGATGGGAGTCGTTCCATCCTTGTGGCGCACCACACCGGTGCCGGAGATGACGTGATAAAATTCCCATTGCGCGCTGTGCGAGTGGTAAGGGCAATGCATTTTCCCGGGCGGAACGCGGGCGATCTCAACATCAAATGGATGCCGTTCGTTCAGGTCCGTCGACAGCGGCTTGCGCCCCAGTTCCTCCGAGACTTGCTTTCCCGCCCCGCCATATTTGCCTTTGGGTGAACCCCAGGCGATCTCAGCCATGTTGCGCGTGTTCACTTTGTGCATGTGCAGAAGCAACACCACACAAAGTCAGCAAACAATGCCAAAGAGAACCTCGCCGGAAAACAAAAGCGCGCGCCCTCTTCAGGCGCGCGCGATCCGGTGACGCAAGTTTGTTACTGCGATATTAATCGATAAAGAGTCAGCGGCGAAAATGTATCCTTCGGAATTTCATTGATATTGCGCCCGCCGATGTGTGTGTGAGGAAAGAATTCCAGCCAGGAATTCGGGTTGAAGCTGTTGTTCTGTTGCACCACGAACGCCTCGTCCGGCGCAATCCAGGAGAGGATCACCGTGGCCGGATCGCCCTCAATCCGGATCATCAGCGAAGGCCTGCGCGACACCGGCGTGGCCGGCGCCGTCGTCACCGCCTGACCCGCATTGGAAGCATTCGCTTCCTTGGAGTAAGTGACAGTCACCGTAACATAATTGGAGTCCGCAACCCCGAACGACGAAATATCAAACGCGAACGCTCCCGGAGCCGGATCCAAATCGCCGGGGCCATCATCGGTAAACGTCGCGAGCCAGCGGCTCGGGTGCGTGAGCACGGTGGGCCAGGCGTTCGTATTGGCGATGGCCGCGGGATCGGCTGTGTAAACGTCGATGAACGCAGAGACGTACTCCCCGAACACCGGCGCCACCGTCCCCGAAATGATGTTGTTGGTGATCGCGTTGAGCGTGGGTGTTACGAGCGACGTATCGTTCGCCAGTGTTGTGTAGTTGCAATTCACGAAACGGTTGCGGCGATATACAACTAAATTAGCCGAGCTTGTCAGGCGAGCGCCTGAGCCGTTGACGATCAGGTTGCCTTCCAGGTCGTCGCTGACCCCGTCACCATTCGACCCGATCCGCACCGTTGCACTGCCCGGCGCGGCCATGAAGGTTTGCACCTCGTTGGTCGACAGCGGTGCACGGGTCACACCGTCTGTTCCGACGCCAAAGTAATTGCCTGCGACCACCATGTTTGTGCCTGCGGTATAGACCTCCAGGTGCACGTCGTAAACCGTGTTAGCAACGACGTTGCGTTCGTCCGAATCGCTGACGCCGTTGCCATCCGTGCCCACGATCATGTTATGCGCGGCGCGCCCATTTTCGAGGAACTCGACGGAGTTGTCGCCGATCGCCGAAATGGCGTCGATGTTCACGAAGCTGGTTCCATTTGGGAACACGTTCACGTAGTTGCCCGAGACGCGCGCGTTGGGCAGTTCGAGGGCGAAGGTGATGTTACATCCCGCGGTGACGTTGAATTCACCGCGGTCGTTGATCCCGTCACCGTCGGTGCCAACGACAAGGCCTTCTGAGTAGTTGAACGTGCCGTCGCCGTTGTTGAAACGGAAAGCAGCCACAGCGTCGTTCGGCGCTTTCACATCGTTCATTGTCGATCCGCCGGGGGGCAGCCCGAACCAGCAGCCCTGGACGCGGGCGTTCGTGGCGGCGTTGACGAGGGCCACAGCGTATACGCTGGGATCGTCATCGCTCCCACCGAAACGCGCGACAAAGCTGATTCCGCGAATCGCAAAATTGTCGGCCTGAAGGACCGGAAAGATACCGTTTTCGCTGTCGCCGTAACCGCTGAAGGGCAGGCGCGTCGAGCGCCGCAACGGCAGGCTCGGATTCTCCGGGTTGGGCGCCGAGTCGGTGCCGGTCGAATCGATCACTATTCTGAGTTGTGCGTTGTTGCCGCCGAGGATGGCGTTGGTGTTGGCTGCGCTGAAGGGTTGGGTGTAACCGTCGATCGTCACGCTGTTATTGGTGATCAATGGGTACCCGCCGAGCGGGGTCACGATCACATGCGGACCTGGGCCCGGGATATTGAACCGGATATAGTCGCCATCGTTGAGGCTGCTCAGCACTTGGAGCAGGGAGGTTTCGCTTGCGCCGGGAGTTTCATTGTTCACGGTGTTGACCGTGCGAATCATAGATGTTCCGGACAGCATGTAGTTCACGGCATTGAGGAACATCTGGGCTCCATCCGCCGTTAAGTCGTAGATGCCTGCGCCTTCCGAGGTGAGGCCATTGGATTCGCGACTGCCTGTGAGAAAGATCAAACGGCGGCCGCGGAGAGTATCTACCGGTGTCGTGCCCATAAATGTGGGCGCTGCAAATTCCGCAATCACCGTCCCTCCAAAAGCAGCGTCACCGCGGTTGCCAACCACGCCAATCACGGCGCCGCCGGGAACGACCGGCGACGTGACCACCGAAATACCGCGTTGGAGAAAGTTGGTGTGCAAAACGCGGTTGGCGTAGTCGTTTGCCATCAAGCCGTTACTGTCGAGAGTGATTCCTTGGAAAACCGGGTGACTGGGAATCAACGCTTTGAGCTTTAGATTATTCGTCGTGACGTCGGGAATGGTTTCACCGCTGTAAAAACCAAGCCGGCTGCCAGTGCCAGTTCCTCCGCGGATCGCGTAACTACCAAGGACAATCACTGGCTTGGCCAATCCGTTCCACGCAGCGGTCTCATTGTCCTGCTGATAGTGACCGCTCGCGACCGATCGGCTAACAATGACCAGATCGGCGGGCGCGAACACGTTTGTGTTGAGGTCATCTATGCTGACCACCCGCGTGATTGTGTGTCCGTTAGCTCTCAGCAAATCGGTATATCCCTTGTCCGGGGCGTTCGTGAACCCGGCATTGCCTGCATTCGCTGAAGGCAAATCCGATCCGTGAAAGCTCACAAAGTATATATTCGCCGCGTGTGACGAAATGGCGACGAGGAGTGCGCAAAGGAGTACTGCAGGTATTTTCATAGGTTATTTTCGGGCTACCGCGATAAATTCTTGTGAGCACGCGATGAAGTGTCAAGGCTGTAACTCCCGACGTAAGGAGGGGGCATTTCTCGTTGTGCATTTACGCAGGTCACAGTGCGCTCTCCGCGTACGCGGCTCGGCCCCAACGACTATCCCAGGCCCGTCCCATCACCAATTGATGCCCGCCAAAACGCTGTGCTAGATTCAACCTGTGGGAGTGGAGAAGGTCTTCTTGCTGTCGCCCGCGCGCGCGACGGGACGACGCGCGGCAATGCTTTCCAATCCGAACGCGCAGTTTGACCTGGCGCGGCGGTTGCAGCGTGGCGAAGCGATCCCGCTCGGCGAGGTGTTTACGTTCCTAAGCGGGCTCTATTTTCGCGGCAAGGTCGCCTACGCCCGCGCGTTCGCGAAATGCAAGCGCGGTCGCTGCGCGATTTGGGTGATCACGAGCAACCTTGGGCTGGTAAGTGTGGACGAACCGTTTTCCCTGAAACAGTTGCAGCAGTTTTCTGAGGTCGACATCGATCATGAAGATCCACGCTATCGCAAACCGCTGGAGCGCGACGCGCAACGCATCAAAAAGCAATTCGGTCCAGAGGCCGAGATCGTGTTGCTGGGGAGCATCAGCACCAAAAAATATGTCGGTTGCCTGCTGGAAGTCTTTGGGCCGCAGTTGAAATTTCCAATCGAGTTCGTGGGGCGCGGCGACATGAGTCGGGGAGGGCTATTGCTCCGGTGCGCGGTGGACAAACAGGAATTAACGTATGTCCCGGTGCTGGGGGCCACGCGGCGCGGCAAACGACCGCCGAAACTGACGCCGCGCGGCTATACGCACCTCAAGGGAGTATGAAAACATTGGAACAACGTGAAACAGGCACGGCAGCACCGCTGGTTCCGGAGCGGCCCACCCTGCTGAAATTGCGCGAGGCCGCCGCGGGTTGCAAAGCGTGTCCGCTTTGGAAGATCGGCACACAAACCGTCTTCGGCGAAGGCGAACGCACCGCCAAAGTGATGTTCGTGGGCGAACAACCCGGCAACGATGAAGACTTGCAGGGCAAACCGTTTGTCGGCCCCGCGGGCAAGTTGCTCGACCAGGCGCTGGAAGAAGCTGGCATCAATCGCGACGAGGTTTACGTCACAAACATGGTGAAACACTTCAAATGGGAACCCAAAGGCAAACGCCGCATCCACAAAAAACCCAACGCGCGCGAAATCGCCGCCTGCCGTCCATGGCTCGAAGCTGAACTCGAAGTAGTGCAACCCGAAGTCCTCGTGTGCCTCGGCGCCACCGCCGCGCAAGGGCTCCTTGGGCGCGACTTTCGCGTAAGCGAACAACGCGGGGAGTTCATCGAGTCCGAACTAGCGCCGCATGTCATGGCGACAGTCCATCCTTCCTCAATCCTCCGCGCTCCCGATGAGGAAACGCGCCGCGCCGAACGCAAACGCTTCGTCGACGATTTGAAGAAGTTGAAGAAGGTAGTGTAACTAATGGAAGTCGTGGGACTCACTGCCGGTGAGTTGCCCATGCGGAAGCGGTTCGACTTTTTTCGTTTTCACAAGCACGACGTTGTCGGTGTTTTGGACCTGGCCTTCGATGATGAGAAAATCCTCTTGCGTAATTAACAGGCGCATCTTTTCGAAGAGTTGCGGCGTGACGATGGCGTTCGAGACGCCGGTTTCGTCTTCCAGGCTGATGAACACGAAACCCTTGGCCGTGCCGGGGCGTTGACGGCAGATGACGTTGCCCGCGATGCGAATCCGTTCGCCATGACGCGCCTTCGGAAGATCGATAGCGCGCCAAATGTTCCGGAGTTGCGGGCGCAACAACGCCATCGGGTGCGACCCGGTCGTAAGTTGCATGCCGCCGTAATCGGCGCTGAGCCGCTCGGCGTCGTTCATGGGCACAAGTGGCATGGGTTCTGATCGCGCGGCGAACATCGAGTCCCAATCCTCTTGCTTCTCAACTTGCCACAGCGCGTCGCGTCGGTGATCCGCGAAACCATTCAATGCGCCAATTTGCGCAAGGACGCGCAATTCATCTTTGTGAAGCGGCACGCGGAACTTGAAATCGTGCATCGAAGCGAATGAGCGTTCCCGCCGTTGCGCGAGCAACGTCTGCGCATTCGGTTCGCGCAGACCCTGCACCATGCGCAGACCCAGGCGCACCGAATCGTCTGCCTCGATCGTGCAGTTCCAACCCGAGCGTTGCACGCACACCGGGCGCAGGATGACGCCGTGGCGCTTCGCGTCCTTCACGATTGTCGCTGGGGAATAGAAACCCATGGGCTGGTTGTTGAGGAGGCTGGCGTAAAATTCCGGCGTGTGATGCACCTTCATGTAGGCGCTGCCGTAAGCGATAATCGCGAAGCTGATCGCGTGCGATTCGGGGAAGCCGTAGAGCGCGAACGAAGAAATTGACTGCACGAGTTTGTCGATCACGTCCGGCGCGACGTTGTTGCGGCGCATCCCCTCGCGCAATTTCACTTCCACTTTGCGCATGCGCTCCTCGGAACGATGAAAGCTGATCGCGCGGCGCAGTTCCTCAGCCTGGTCGCCGGTGAAATTCGCCATCACCATGGCAATCTTCAGCATTTGTTCCTGGAAAAGCGGCACGCCCAGCGTGCGTTCAAGCACCGGCTCCAGGCGATCGTCAAAATACGTGACCTTCTGCTTGCCCGCGCGCCGCGCCAGATACGGATGCACCATGTCGCCCTGGATCGGCCCCGGCCGAATGATTGCCACTTCGATGACCACGTCGTAAAAGCACTTCGGTTGCATGCGCGGCAGCGTCGCCATTTGAGCGCGGCTCTCGATTTGGAACACGCCGATGGTATCCGCCTTTTGCATCAATTCGAAAGTCGCCGAGTCGTCCTTCGGAATTTTCGCCAGATCCACCGGGTGCCCGCGCTGGCGCGTGAGTTCGATCGCGTCCTGCATCACCGACATCATGCCGAGGCCGAGCAGGTCCAGCTTGATGATGCCAAGGTCCTCGCAATCCTCCTTGTCCCATTGCGCAACGACGCGCCCTGGCATCGAAGCGTTTTCCAGCGGAACAATAGAATCCAGTTGCCCCTGGCAAATAATCATGCCTCCGGAATGCTGGCCCAGGTGGCGCGGCAGCCCATACATCGCCTGATACAATTTCGCGAACGGCAGCGAGCGAGGGTGCGCTTTCGGAATGCCCGCCTGTTGCATCTGCGCTTGCAAATCCATCGTGTGCGGGAAATCACCGTTGGCGAACAGGTGCGAGAAACGGTCGAGCACGTCCGGCGGGAAGTTCAGCGCTTTGCCGATCTCGCGCGCGGCGCTGCGCCCGCGATACGTAATCACGTTCGCGGTCATGGCCGCGCCGTGCTTCCCGTAACGTCGATACACTTCCTGTATGACGCGCTCGCGGCGATCGCCGCTGGGCAAATCAATGTCGATATCCGGCCAGCTCTTTCGGCCTTCGCTGAGGAAGCGCTCGAAAAGAAGTTTGCTCCCCACCGGATCAACCGCCGTGACGCCAAGGCAGTAACAGACCGCGCTGTTGGCAGCGCTGCCCCGGCCCTGGATCATAATATTGTTCTCGCGGCAGAATTGGACCAGGTCCCACGTAATGAGGAAGTAGCCCGCGAAACCGAGCTTCTCGATGAGCGCAAGTTCGTGATTAAGCTGATTGCGGACCTTGTCATCCAACGTCGCGCCGTAACGCTCGCGTGCCCCGAAAAATGTCTGCTTGCGCAAAAAGCTGTCCGCCGATTCGCCTGCGGGCACTGGATACTTCGGAAATTCGTAGCCGAGATTTTCCAGCGAGAAGCGGAGCCGATCGGCGAGAATGCGCGTGTTCTCGATGGCTCCGGGCAAATCAGCAAAGAGTTGCTGCATCGTCGTGGCATCCTTGAGATGCCGCTCGCTGTTGCGCGCGAGGAACTTTCCCGCCACGTCCAGATGCGTGTGATTGCGGATGCAGGTGAAAACATCGAGCACCTCCCGGCCATAGGGTTTGGCGTAGAGGGGGCCGTTGGTGGCAAGGAGTGGCAGGCGATGCGTTGCGGCGAGCGCGAGGAGGCAATTGATGATATGATCTTCGCCGCGCACGCGATGACGCTGGAGTTCCACAAACAAATTGCCGGCCCCGAAAATATTTTTGAGCTGCACAAGCCGCGCTTCAGCTTCGCGATTCGCATCGCGTTGGAGCGCACGCGCGAGCGGCCCTTCATCGTCGCCGGTGAGCGCGATCAGGCCGGAGGTGAACTCTGGCAACTCGTCCCAGCGCACTTTGCTTTCGCCTTTGGGCGCGCGCAGATGCGCACGCGTGAGCAGCCGGCAAAGGTTTTGGTAACCAGTGCGCGTCTCGACCAGCACGGGCAAAACGCTGTCATCCTCCATGGTCAGTTCGCTGCCAATGATTGCGCGAATGTTGTTGTCCTTCGCAGCGGTGAAAAATCGAGGCGCGCCGTAAACGCCGTCGCGATCGCACAACCCCATCGCCGGCAGGCCGCATTCCTTGGCGATTTCGGCCATTTGCTCCGGCGTCGAAGCGCCCCGCAAAAAACTGAACGCGCTCCGGCTGTGGAGTTCGATGTAGCTCATCAATCGTACACTCCTTCCACAAACCAGTCTTTGGCCTCGCGGCACAAACGATACAGACGTCCGTCGCTCGCCTCTACGTCCCACTCCTCGCGGCCCCAGTGCTCCTTGTCCCACCATTGCCCGGACGCGCGCCACGGCCCCCTCGTGTCGCACACAGCGCCTTCAAAGACACTGCTCTCAACCGCCGCTGGTTGGCCTCGCGTCATTTGAACACGCGCCGGAGTCGGCGGCCGAAACCGATACAGCGCCGGCCCACGCGCGGTATCGCAGACTTCCAGTCTGCCGCTTTTACCCTCATGATCCAACCGCACCGCCTCCATCCGAAACGCATCCGGCTTGTAGCTTTCTTCGTTCACCGGCGTGCCGACGCGCTCCGCGCCAACGAGCGCGGTCAATCGCGCCAGCGTCTCGTGAAAATGGTTCGGGTCGCGCAGCACCGACTCGAACAACCCGAATTGATGATTGATCGCGCGCCCCGGCGTGGCCGAAAGTTCCAGCCCCACAATCGGATGGTCGGCGCGCAGCGTCTCCAAATGCGTGTGCAACATCCGAAACAGCGTCTCGACGTTCGCGGTCGGCGCCGGGATGCGAAACGTTTTCTCGTAAGGCTCGTCCGATTCAAACCGCAACCGCAGCCGCAGTTCCTGGGCGACCCAGTACATCATTTCGAGACGGACGAGAAGTTGTTCGAGAAATCGGCGCAGAATAAACAGCAGTGGCTCGATCGTTTCGATCTCGTGCTCGAACGCGATCGTTTCTTCAAATATTTGCGGTGGACGCACGAGCTTGAGTGGCCGCGTCGAGTTCGCCACCGCGCGTTCGTGCAAAGCCAGCGCTTCAGCTCCCAATCGCGTCGAAAGCGGTTCCTTGCCGAGCGCCACAAATTGGCCCACGGTGTAAATGCCCCATTTCCTGAGAATGGCGAACGTTTCCAGTGAAGGGCCGATGGATTCCACGGGCAGCGCGTTGAGGAACTCTGTCGAGTTGCTCACCACGCAACAGGGTTGGGCGGCGCGCGCGGCCAGCAAAGCCAGCCACGGATTTTCGCCGATCCCGATTTGCGCCGGCAAATGCAGCATAGCGAGCCGCTGCGCCAATTCATTGGCGAGTTCTTCGTGCTGCAAATTCGGCAGCCCCGCCAGGTCCAGTGTGCAGACACCGCTCGCAGTCGATTCGATGTTCGGCGAAAACGAGTAGGCGCATTGCAGCAACGCGTCGGTCGCCGCTTTCTCCTGCGCCGCGCAACGCGGTTTGATTTGCAGGAGCGTCGAGCGGGCCAGCGCCTGCGTCGGCGACATCCCTTCGGCGATGCCGACGCCCCGCGCCGCAGCCGTGAGTTGAAGCACCACCGGCTTCTTCTGGGCTGGATCGATTAACACCACCGGGCGTTTCTCCAGTCCGGCTTCCGCGCGCAAAACGGCCTGCAGAAAAAAATCCGAAACGTAAATAACCGCAAACATCAACTCGCCTCCACCGCCATCGGTTCGTGTACTTCCGTCGCCGCCGCGCGTTGCAGCACAAATTTCATGCGCGAGACCAGTTCGGCCTCGGTCTGTTCCCACGATTGCAAAGTGAACTGATTTGCCAGTGACAGCCGCACTTCGGCGCTGCTCACCATTGGTTTGGGGGTCACAATCAGCAAGGCTGTGGGCGTCGGTTCGATGATCCGCTGCAACCGATACCACGTCGTGCCTGGAATTTTGCGCAACTGCTTCGCGGGATTACCGTGCAAATCCAAAATCACCAACGGCATATTGCCGTCGCGCAGAACGAGATCAGCAGCCTTGAGCGCCTGCGCCGCGTCCGTGCAACGCACCCACAACAGCCCGGCGAGTAACTCATTGTTCAAATCGGCAGGATCAAACCCATCCGCCCCATCGATCAGGGCCACGCGCTGCCGTTCCTCCCCGGCATGGCGCAATATCCGGCGCAGCGTCAACGCTCCTCCCGCTTGCGCGCTGACCAACTCAGTGACAACTCCTTTGGACAAGCCGCCTTGCAACAATCCATCGATCTGCGCCACTCCGGTCGCGAAACACGGACGCGCAGGCAACTTCTCCGCCAGCCCCATCCGTACCCGCGGAAACCGTTGGCCGAGCAAATCCCGAAGCTGAACAATATTCGCGCGGGATACGTCCCCTGATTCCCCATCGAGGCGAATACTGCTCATCCTACTACGATACATTTACATAGCCTGTGTGGTCAACGCGAAAGCCTGCTTTCTATCGGATTCAGTTTCAGGTATTTTTCAGGTGTTGATTCAACCCCGACAAACTGTCCTCCCTTGGT